>JAABUR0100001848.1_pt1 | contig 35535 bp, 48 predicted proteins | sample 5560091 | NCBI WGS metagenome assembly JAABUR01 (sample SAMN10711879, study PRJNA513375) | rock metagenome | isolation source: Antarctica rocks | place: Antarctica: Victoria Land, University Valley sud | reverse complement strand
TCGACACCCTCCGCACTGCATTGGAGCGCCGCGGCCTGACGACCCGGCCGAGCCGCAAGAAGGCCGCCAAGCCCGTGCCGCGCAGCTCGCTCGCCCGCCTCTTGGCCAACCCCTACTACATCGGCCGCATCACCTGGAACGGCGTCGCATACGAGGGACGCCACGAACCCCTGATCGACGGCGAGACCTTCCAGCGCGTGCAGTCCGTGCTCAGAGCACACGCGCAGTCCGGCGAAAAGGACCGCAAGCACCGCCACTACCTCAAGGGCACGCTCTACTGCGCCTACTGCGGCTCACGGCTCACGTTCGTCAAAGCGCGCGGCAACGGCGGCACCTACCCCTACTTCGCCTGCATCGGACGGGTCACCGGCACCGGCTGCCAACTGCCCTACCTCCCAGCCGAGCAGACGGAGGACCGGGTCACCACGCACTGGCGAAAGGTTCGGCTCCCCAAGCCCCGCGCCGACGAAGTCCGTGAGCGCCTGGGTGCCGCCCTCACCGGGATGCGCTCGGTCAGCGAGCAAGAGGCCGGGCGCCAACGCCGGCGGCTGGTTCACCTCGAAAGGGAGCGGGACAAGCTGCTTCAGGCCTTCTACGCCGACGCCATCCCGGTGGAACAGCTCAAGCGCGAGCAGGACCGCATCGCGAGAGATGCCGCCGCCGCCGACCGCCAGCTAGAAATCGCGGAACAAGGCGTCGCTGACGTCGAGCACGTGCTGAACCAGGCACTCGAACTGGCCGAACGCTGCTCCGTCACCTATGCCGGAGCCGACCCCGCCACCCGCCGCCAATGGAACCAGGCCTTCTTCGAGCGCCTCAACGTTTCCGTGGAGGACATCGACGACGAACGAGCGCCACCCTTCAAGGACCTGACCGACCCGCAGCTATACAAGCGGCTCGGCCAAAGCGAAGCCCCTCCGGCCAAGCGTCCCTCTCGTGGCGATGGTTCCAAAGAGAGACATTTAGTCGGGGCGGCGGGATTTGAACCCACGACCTCATCGTCCCGAACGATGCGCGCTACCAGGCTGCGCTACGCCCCGATTAGTCCCATCATAGAGAATTTAGACGGGCTGTTCTATGCGCCCCGCCAGTTTTTCCGCGTCATGGCGGATATAGTCGGAAGGCTCCCAGGGGATGTACTCAGACAAATCCCACATTCCAGTAAAGTAGCGCCGCGCTTCTGCCTGGCGGCGGACTGCCTCAAGATGGCCGTAGCGTAACCCGAATGTAGACACTACTTCAGACATCCACTCCGCCACTACGTGATTGTCAGACGCTTCGAAAGATAACAGTTTCCGAGCCGGGAAAATATCTTTCCCGATTCGCTCGGCTTCCCACTGATCCATCCCGAACGGGGCAAACAGCTGGCCGTATGACCCATCGACTATGAGTGGCGCGGCGTCAGTCTCTACTACGACGATGACGTGTTGCTCGGTACGGGACTGGGGCGATTCGGGTAACGAACGGACTCCCAGGAAGGCTTCGTACCCGTGTCCGGTGAGGTTCTGCCTGATCGCTTCGGATACTACTCCGCACGCTCCGGGTACTCTCAGGCGGTACTCTGGCTCGTACATATAGAATGGAAACCCCAATTCTCCCAGCCCGGCTTCGATTTCGGGAGCAGAACACTCAATGGCGTCTATGTGGCGTGTATTCATGGGACGTAACGGACAATTGTAGCTATGATAGGGTTACCCATGCAACCAGGAGCGCTATGAAATTCCACGTCGCCAGCCAATACCCGAAGAAGCTTGATGCGATTATCGTCCGTATGTACGAGGGCGAAAAGAAGCTGGCCCACACCGCGGAGCAAATCACGCCCTCCCTAGCCAAATCCATCGAAACCGAGATAGCGGAGGTTGGCTTTAAAGCAGAAAAGGGCCAGACGCTGGCTGTCCGACTTGGATCAGGCGCACCAGCCAAGCGTGCAATTGTAATTGGACTCGGCCAACCATCGTATGAGCTCGATTCGTTCCGCGTTACCACTGCGGCTCTGGTAGCATTGATCCGCTCGCTGAAACTTCGTTCCGTGGCCACTCCGGCTCCTGGAAAGAAGGTTGACGCCGCGGCGGCGGCCCAAGCCAACGTCGAAGGCGCGCTGCTGGCAGATTACCAGTTCGACAAATACAAGAAGTCAGATACTCCAACCGGTCCGCTGGACTACTATTTTGTTTCTGCCAATCCATCCACTACCCAAGCTATCAAAGAGGGTATTGCGGTTGGCCAGGTTACCGCTACCGCGACCTCATTAGCCCGCGACCTGGTCAACGAACCGCCGTCGTCGATGAACCCGACCGCCTTGGCCGCTGCCGCTAAAGCTGTTGCAAAACGGTCCGGACTGAGGGCCACGGTCCTGGGACCGGCCCAGATGGCCAAGCTCGGACTGGAAGCGACCTTGGCAGTTTCGCGGGGTTCCGACCAGCCGCCGCAGTTCATTAAGCTGCAGTACGTCCCCGCCCGTCGGAAACCCGCGGCAAAAACCCCGGGCAAGGCACGGGTCAGCGCCACACCCGCCACGCCAAAGCACATCGTGTTAGTCGGCAAAGGCGTCACGTTCGACTCCGGCGGGATCAACCTCAAGCCGTCGCGGGGCGGCCACTTGGAAGAGATGAAGATGGACATGGCCGGATCGGCCGCCGTAATCGCCACGATGAGCGCTCTGAAGGAACTGGACGTCCGGCACAAAGTGACGGCCTACGTGGGCGCCACTGAAAACCTCCTCGGAGGTTCCGCTTACAAGCCGGGGGACGTCGTCCGGGCGTACAACGGCAAGACGATCGAGGTCGGCAACACCGACGCCGAGGGCCGCCTGACCTTGGCCGACGCGCTGTCCTACGCCGTCGACAAAGAAAAGCCCGACGAAATCATCGACCTGGCCACGCTGACGGGAGCCGCGATCGTGGCCTTGGGTAACGACATCGCCGCCTTGTTTTCCAACAACGACGGGCTGGCCGAACGCTTTGAAGCGGCGGCCAAGCCATCCGGCGAACCGCTCTGGCGCCTGCCGCTTCCCGAAGACTACAACGAACAGATCAAGGCACCGATCGCCGACTTGCACAACACCGGCAGCGGCAGCGCCGGCACGATTACGGCGGCGCTGTTTTTGCAGAACTTCGTGGGTAAGACCGCTTGGGTCCACCTCGACATCGCCGGCCCGGCCTTTACTGAGAAAGACGCCGGCTACCGCAAGCGCGGCGGCACCGGATACGGGGTGCGGTTGCTGCTGGAGTACCTGCGCGCCGGTTAAGCAGCGCTGCGTATGCCCAAGCCGACCCAACCAAACGATTCTGAATTCAAACGACGGGTAACAGCCGTAGTCAGCCTGATTCCCGAGGGACGCGTAATGACCTACGGCCAGATTGCGGGGTTGCTCGGCATGCCGCGCGCCGCGCAAGCCGTGGGCTGGACGGCCCACTGGGGAGACCCCGAAGTGCCGTGGCAGCGGGTGGTCAACCGGCACGGGCGGCTGGCACCGGGCTGGCCGGGAGGGATGGCGGCCCACGCTGCAGCACTCAAAGCCGAAGGGGTAGAAGCCGATGCGGATGGCCACGTCGAGCTTGCCCGCCTGCAGTGGTGGCCGGACGACGAGACGAGCAGGGAGCTTGAGTTGTCGCCGGTCGGCCAGGAAGCGCTGGCCGCCAAGCTGCCCTACTCGTAGCAGCCCGCCCACCCGCGGGGTGTGCGATTATATTCGCCGGCTAGCGGAAACGATTCAGGGCGTCGTCGAGCCGGTTTTCCACTTGTGATGACGAATTGTGTAATTGTTCGGTCGCGCCATTGAGTTGTCCGGTGAGGCTGTCGACCTTTTGGTTGAGGTAGCGGTACGCCAAAAGCGCGCCGATCACCAGCATCGCCAAGATGGCCAGGTTGAGCAAGAGCACGATCACGATCAGCCGGTCTGCCAATGACCGCCGCGGGCGGGCGGCTTCGGACGGGGCGGCGTAGCGAATCGGGTCGTCAGCCATTAGGGGTGGATCTGTTTACCGTCGGCATCCGTGACGATGATCGCGCTGACGGGGCATGAGCGCGCCGCGTCCAGAATTGCTTCCGCGTCGGCGGAAGCAACGGATCCTTCTTTGACGTAGGCCTTGCCGTCCTCGCCCAAGTCGAATACTTCGGGAAGGATAGCCACGCAGCTGGCGGAGCCAATGCAGAGGTCCTTGTCGACGGTAACTTTAGCGATTCTTGACATGGCTCTAGACTACCGCGGACTACCCGTTTAGGCCAGCTGACGCGAGCCCGGCTTAAGTTGCTGGTGGCTGGCCGCACCGGTCAGGGCCCGGAAAATCCGTTGCGTATAGACCGAATCCCGCTCTTCTTCCGGATGCCACTGGACCGAGATAATCAGCTGGTCGGTGGGGAATTCGGTCGCTTCCACCACACCGTCGGACGCCCGGCCGACGACGCGTACCCCTCGGCCAGGCGTAGCGAGCGATTGGTGGTGAGAGGAACGTGAGAAGAACTTGTCTACGCCGAGGATCTCCCGGAGGCGGCTCGGGCCGCTCAGGTACACCGTATGGCGCCGGCCGCGGTGCGGGCCACTGTGACCAGTGACGTAGCCGCCACTATGGTCGATCGCTCCCGGTACTTCCGTCGGGATGTCTTGGATCAGCGTGCCGCCAAAGGCAATGTTCAGCAGTTGGTGGCCCAAACAAATGCCGAGCATCGGCTTGCGGCGCTTGAGCATGGCCTGGATTAATTTGAGCTCGAACTGGATTTGCGCTAACGGCGCCACGTTGAGGTCGGCGCGGGAAGCCCCGCCGTAGACATTTGGCGGGACGTCGGGGCCGCCGCTCAGCACGACGGCATCGAGCATGTCTGCGAGCTGGCCGACTTCGGTGCGGTCGAGGTTCGGCAGCATGATAGGCAAACCACCACTCGCCTTCACGAGTTCGCCGTACTTTTCGGAGAGGTAGTACTCGTTCTTCTTGAGCCTATTGTATTCGGTGGTCAGGCCAATCACCGGTTTTTGTTTACTCATGCCACGCTTAAATAAGTGGATTACGCTTTCTGCGGCGCCTCGATCGCCTGGTTGATGCGGTCGACCATCTCCTGCACCTCGACCTCGGTCAGGCCGTGGATCCTAGCTCCCATCTCGACCGTGTCGAACTGGTTAGCAAAGCAGCCCACGCAGTGCAGGCCGTACTCGAGCATGATCTGGGCGGCCGCCGGGTAGCTCTTGGCAACGTCGCCTAAGTTGGTTTCTTTAGTGACTGTTTGGGTGGAGGACATCGGCCTCAGTATACTGCTTCAGGCCTTTGCGTACACCGGAAATCGCCAGCAAGCCGCACTTGGTGCGCGTTGGGCTGAGCGGGACGCCAAGGTGTTCGAGCATTTCGGCATCGGAGAAGTTGTCGAGTTCCTCGATTGATTTACCGTTGGCGTACTCGGCGAGAAGCGAGGCGGCCGCCAGGCTGATCGCGCAGCCGCCGCCTTGGAACGTGAGTTCCTTCAGTTCGCCATCCTCAACGCGGCCCTCAAAGTGCAGCTGGTCGCCGCAGAACGGATTGTGTTCGTCGATTGTGAAAGATGGCTTGGCTACCGTCCCGTAGTGGCGCGGGTTGCGGTAGTGGTCGAGGATGTTCTCTTGGTAGATGTTCATGGGTTGGTTATGGAAGCTCGATTTTTATGCGGCGCTGAATACTTTTTGGGCGCTCCGAATCCCGGCTACCAGCCGGTCAACGTCTTCTTCGTTATTGTAGACGGAAAAACTGGCGCGGGCGGTAGCGGGCACCCCGAGTACCTCGTGCAGCGGCTGGGCGCAGTGGTGGCCGGAACGGATCGCGATGCCGTCTTCGTTGAGCAACGTCGCCAGGTCGTGGGCGTGCACGCCACCGACGGTAAAGCTGACGAGGCCGACGCGTGCGGCGGGGTCGGCCGGGCCGTAAACGGTCACGCCGGTGGTGTTCTTGAGCGATTCCAAGGCGTAGCCGGTCAGCGACTGCTCGTGGGCGCGGACCGCCTCCATCCCGAGCTTTTGGAGGTATCCGGTGGCCGCGGCCAAGCCGACCGCTTCGGCCGCCGGCATCGTCCCGGCCTCGAACTTCCACGGTGGCTCGGCCGGCGTGTAGGTGCCTTTGCCGACGCTGGTAATCATCTCGCCGCCGCCGTAAACCGGCTCCATTTCGGCCAGGACGGCCGGGCGCACCCAGAGGGCGCCGATCCCGGTCGGGCCGAGCATCTTATGCCCGGTCAGGGCCAGCGCGTCACAGCCCAACGCGCCAACGTCGATGGGCAGGTGCGGCGCGGCCTGGGCGGCGTCAACCAGCACCATCGCCCCGGCTGCTCTGGCGATTTTGGATATTTCGGCAATCGGGTTGATCGTACCGAGCACGTTCGAGGCCAAGGTGACGCCGACGGCTTTGGCACCTTTGACCTTCCGGCGGAAATCGTCGAGGTCGAGCTGTCCGTCCGCGCCCAACCCGACGAACCGGAACTCCAGCTCGTACTCTTCGGACAAGAGGTACCACGGGACGAGGTTGGCGTGATGTTCCATTTCGGTGAGCACAATCGCGTCGCCTTTTGAAACGTGGTGCGACGCCCAGCCCCAGACGAACAGGTTGAGCGCTTCCGTGGCGCTGCGTGTAAAAATGAGTTCGGACGGTTTGGCGTTGATAAACGTGGCCAGCGTGGCGCGCGCGCCTTCGTATGCCTCTGTGGCTTCTTCCGACAACGTATGTACGCCGCGGTGCGGGTTGGCGTTGTGGTTCCGGTAGTAGTCGCCCATCGCCGCCAAGACTGCTTCCGGCTTTTGCGACGTAGCAGCGCTGTCGAGGTAGCACAACGAGTGGCCGTTGATGCGTCGGGATAGGATCGGGAAGTCTGGTTTTAGCTTGGCGGGGTTAAACATCTGAATTTGAAATGTGAATCGGTGAATATCCAAATTGTTCAAGCTGAGGATACACCGTTTCAAACGACTCTCCGGCCAGGTTACCGCCGGCAATCGCCTCCAGGTGGGTAACCTCCGCCAAACAGAAGTCAGGCGGGCTGAACTGTTCTTTTTCTGCGGTGGTGGAAAATTCAAAGTCTGCCAATGCCAAGCCGCTGAGTTTTTCCGTAAAAATATCGATTTCCGCTCCTTTATACTTGTAACGGCGCTTAGTGACGCGCTTGCCCGGCAAATCCTTTAAGGCGTCGTATTCTTGCGAACTCAAGGCGATGGTCTCTTCGGTTTGCTCCGAAGTATCCCCGGCCCGCGGTTGCTTCTTTGTCATTTCAAGCTGCTTTCCTTTTTTCCGGAGGCGTAGTACGGGATGGTCTACGCTTGCCGGAATGTACAGATCCACCATCTCCTCGCACGGCCGCTCGAACAAACCAGGCGGCACGAACTTAAGCAAATAGGTTTTTTCTAGTTCAAGCATTCCGTTTTGAGTCTACCGCGTTCCAAAACCGTTCGCGCACGTCAGCGCGGGTGATCCGTTTGAACAAGTCCTCGAAGAATCCGCGGACCAGCATTTCGACGGCTTGTTCTCGGGAGAGACCGCGCGCCATCAGGTAAAACAATTGCTCTTCGTCGACTTTGCCGACCGTGGCGCCGTGCCCCGCAGTCACGTCGTCGGCGTCGATTTCCAGGCCGGGAATGGCGTCGGCGTGGGCGTCGCTGGTCATCAGCATGGCATGGCCGTTCTGGTCGGCGCTCGAACCGTGGGCGCCGCGCTGGATCTTGATCAACCCGCGGTAGACGGCTTTGGCGCGTTCGTCGACCACGCCGCGGGCGTACGTATCTGAAGTGGTATGGCCGACCACGTGGTTGGCGACCAGTTGCTGGTCAAAGTGCTGGTCGGCCGATCCGTAGTAGACAGCCCGCACCGCCGAGGTAGCACCCGGGCCGCTCAGCGCGGACTCTACCTGGAGCTGGCTCAGCTTGGCACCGAACGACCCGATCAACCAGTCGAGCGTGGCGTCGCGCTCCACGATCGCGCGATAGACCGGCCAGTAGCTCACGTCGTCCGTCCACTCCTGCAAGCCGTAGTAACTGAAGCGCGAGTTCGGCTTGGCATAGACTTCCACGCCGTGGGTAATGGTTGTGTCGGCGGATTCGCCGTTGGGGTTGCGTGGCGTGTGCGGGGCAGTCAGTTCGGTGAACGTCGCTTTAGCACCTTCGCCCACGATGATGATCGTCCGGTAGCTATTGAGTTTGCCGGGTTGCGCGGCGAAGGTAGCGGTCACGTCGACCGTGGTGTTGTCGGGAATCACTACCACGGCGCCGTCGGTATACGTGGCGGCGGAAAACGCCGACATGAAGTTGTAATCGGGGGGCAAGGCCTCGCCGGCCAAGTACGGCTCGACGTGCTCGGGCCAGTCTTTGACCGCTTTGCTGAGCGGGATCGCGATGGTCTTCAGGCCAGTGTCGTAGTCCGGCTGGTCGATCACCAGTTCCGGAGCGATGCCGCCGATGTCTTTGTCAGCGAAACGCTCGGCCAGCTTGAGCCGCTCCCAGTTGGTGTACTTCTTGTCGGATGGTGGCTGCAGTCCGTCCAATATTTTCCGCGCCTCCAAACGCTTCTTCCGGAACGTCGTTGGCTCAACCGGGTCAAAATGTGGAATAAGCGGAGTCCAAGCTGCGGTCACCGAGTCAGTCATCGATTGTTGTAGCAGCGTCATCCCACATCACCAATCTTTGCCGCGTTGAGCTTTACTTTTGGACGCCACTTGCCATTTACCATTTCACTCACGAGCAGCCATATTTCCGTAATCCGGGCAGAGTACGTTTCACCTTCAATATTATCAGGCTGCACAGAATCGACGGTGGCTCGTCCGTACAGGGCTGGTTTTGCTTGATCTCCAACTCGTGGTGAGGAGTCGTAAATCAGATATCCGATGCGGGGGTTTTGTTTGATCATTTCCGAATGCATGCGGGAAGGGTCGGAAGACCACTTCAAGCATCCGCCAATATAGCCACGGTTCCTGACCGCCACCACCCATGGATCTCCATCAGCAGTCGAACTGGCAAGCGACATAAACTCATTGGCTTGCAAGACTTTGCGAGCCAATTCGTAATTCGGCTCATCAGCCAATGCTTTTCTCCATTCTCCAGGGGAAGACGTCGTGTTCGTCGTAAATGTAGCTTGGGATTTGGGGAAATTGTTTTACAGCGGGAGGGTTGATTGTTAAACCTGCGAGCTCCTCTGACGTAAAAAATTTGGCTTGCGCAATCTCTTCCGACTGTGCCAGCGTTTCTGGAAAGTCTTCCTGCAAGGCGCAATCAAACCACACGCTAAGGTAGGTAGTTCGGGTCGATTTTTCCAGGGATTCCCATACCGTCCGGACATCCTTAACCGTAGCGCTCACTCCAAGTTCTTCTTGAAGTTCCCTCCGTAACGCATCGGATAGTGACTCTCCAGCGCGCACCCCGCCGCCGGGGATGTGCCACCAGGCTGCCCCGTGACAGCGCACCAGTAGCAATTGGTTCGCACCATTTTTAATGATAGCTCTGGTTCTTAGGCTTAGCTTAGCCACCTGTTACCTCTGCTTCGATCCACTTTAGGTAACTTTCGCTGCCGTGGGTAATCGGAACTGCGATTATCTCCGGTTCATCGTACGAATGTACTTCTTTGATTACGTCTTCGACGTTTGGGTACTGAGCAGAGGTAGTTTTTATGGAGCACACAAACTCGTCCGCATTCTCAATCTTGCCCTGCCACCAATAATAACTTTTTACTGGAGAGGTAATCTGAACACACGCCGCAACCTTACTTTCTAAGAGCGTCTGAGCGATCGCTTCTGCCTCCGCAGCAGTATCGGTGGTCGTTATAACCTGCAGGTATCGTGCCTCAGCCAACGCTCCCCTCCATCTCCATCGCGATCAGCCGGTTCAGCTCCACGGCGTACTCCAGCGGCAATTCCTTGACCACCGGCTCCAAGAATCCCGAGACGATGATGTTGATCGCTTCCTGTTCGCTCAATCCGCGGCTCATCAGGTAGAACAACTGCTCCTGGCCGATCCGCCCGACCGTCGCCTCGTGCGAAATCGTCACGTCCGATTCGTTGATCTCGATGTAGGGCAGTGTGTCGGAAACGCTGTCAGCATCCATGATCAGCGCGTCGCACTGGACGTTGGAAATCGACCCGTGCGCGCCTTTAATCACTTTCAGCAACCCACGGTAGGCACCGCGGCCGCCGCCTTTGCTAATCGACTTGGCGACCACGCGCGACTTGGTGAACGGCGCCCCGTGGATCACCTTGGCGCCGGTGTCTTTGTCGACCTTCCCGACCGCCAGAGCGATGTTGAGGTGCTCGCAGCTGGCCCCTTTGCCCACCAGCCAGCTGGCCGGGTAGAGCATCGTCACGCCTGATCCCAACGAGCCGCCGACCCACTCGTGGTGGGCGTCTTTCTCCACGATCGCGCGCTTGGTGTTCAAGTTGTAGACGTTCTTCGACCAGTTCTGGACGGTGGTGTAGCGGGTACGCGCGCCCTCCTTGACGAAAATTTCTACTACTGCCGAGTGCAGGCTGGCGTTGGAGTACAGCGGCGCCGTGCAACCCTCAATGTAATGCACCTCGGCTCCCGGCTCGGCGATGATCAGCGTATGCTCGAACTGTCCTTGCCCCGACGCGTTCATCCTGAAGTACGTCTGCAACGGCATCTGCACTTTTACGCCGGCCGGCACGTACAGGAACGATCCGCCGCTCCAGACCGCGCCGTGCAACGCGGAAAACTTGTTGTCGTGGCGTGGCACGCATTTGGTCATGAAGTATTCCCTGACGAGGTCGGGATGCTCTTGCACCGCCGAATCCATGTCCATAAAGATCACGCCCTGGTCTTCCCACGGCCGCTGCAGCGATTTGTAGACCGTTTCGGAATCGTACATCGCCACTACGCCGGCCAGCATCTTCTGCTCGGCTTCCGGAATCTTCAGCTTGGTAAACGTTTCCTTCATCTCGGCCGGCAAATCGTCCCAGGTGGGCGCAATCTTGTCGGTCGGTCGGATGTAATACGTCAGGGCTTGGAAATCGATTCCGGAGAGGTCCGGCCCCCAGGTTGGCACCGGTTTGCTCTCGAATATCTCGAACGACTTCAGCCTAAAGTCACGCATCCACTTCGGCTCATTCTTGTGCGCCGACATGTCTTCGATCAGGCGCCGGTCCAGGCCGGCCTTGCTGCGGTAGGTCGAGCGGTCAGGGTCGACGTGCCGGTAGCGGTCGAGCCCTTTGGCAACGTCGGTAATGACAGCGTCACTCATCGGAATCAATGGCTTTCTTCTCTAAATTAGACAATTCTTCTATTGGATACGCGCTGAGCCGCACCAATACTCCTTCCAGTAGCTCGCCTTTTTCTTCTATCCCGTAAGCACCGTCAATTAGCAGTTGCTCACTATCAAAGATTTCTTCAATATAAACATATTCCAACACCCGGACCAGTCGCTCACCTTCTGCAGCTGAAGAGGGTTCTTCAGGTAGCCAGATGGAGGTTTTGAATTTGTCGCTCACTTCTTCACCTCGTAGTCATAGTGGCGCTCCGTTGGACTATTAGACGCGCCGCGTTGGCGATTGTGCCGGGCCCGGTTGCCGCGCACCACCTTGAACACCAGCCGGGCGATCAGGAACGGCCAAAAGAACCTGCCCAAGAAACGCCGTGCGACGCGCATCGCGAAAAAGTTCATGCCGCTGTCTTCTGGCCGCGGCCGGCCGGAGCGGCGGTCTTTTTCTTTGCTGGGGCGGCCGCCTTTGCTGCGGTGTCCTTTTGGGCTCCCCCGTCCGGCGCAGGTTCAGCCTCGGTCAGCCAGGCGTATCCTTCGCTCTCAAGTTTGCCGACCAGTTCCGGACCGCCCGACTCGACGATTTTCCCGGCTACCATCACGTGCACCTCGTCCGCTTTTACGTAATTAAGGATGCGCTGGTAGTGGGTGATCAGCAGCACGCCCATCGTCGGATTCAGCTTTTTGATGGTGTTGATTCCCTCGGACACGGTCCTGAGCGCGTCGATGTCTAGCCCCGAATCGGTTTCGTCGAGGATCGCGATGGAAGGTTCGAGCAGGGCCATCTGGAGCATTTCGGCGCGCTTTTTCTCACCGCCGGAGAAGCCGTCGTTGAGGTAGCGTTCGGCGAATTCCTCCCGCATCTGGAGCAATTCCATCTTGGCTTTCAGCAGCCGCCGGAACTCGATTACTGACAGTTCTTTCTCCTGGCGTGCTGCCCGCACGTTGTTGAGCGCGGCGCGCAAGAAGTGCGCTAGCGAAACGCCGGGGATTTCTTGCGGGTATTGGAATGCCAAAAACAGTCCGGCTTGGGCGCGTTGGTCAGGAGACAGCCCGAGCAAGTCCTTGCCTTGCCAGGTTACCGAGCCCCCGGTCACCGTGTAGGCGGGGTGGCCGAGCAGGGCGTAGGAAAGCGTCGACTTGCCGGAACCGTTCGGTCCCATCAGGGCATGGATCTTGCCGGGCTCGACGGTCAGGTTAACACCTTTGAGAATCGGCGTTTCTTGGACGCTGACGGCAAAACCGCGAATGGTAAGGGCATTCGGCATACCCACATCGTACCATTTTGGCCGGGTGGGCGGGGAGGATTGTCCCGGCAAAACCCAGTTAGAGGTAGTCGGCTGAATTACCGCTGCCGGAAGGCCCGTCTTGCTCCATCCGGCCGCTGGGGTAGTCCCCGAACGACGGATTAGACAGCGCACTGATGAATCCAAATACGAAGAAGAGCACTAGCGGTGCCAACATCCCGACGATCAGCACGACAGTTTCGCCGTCGGAAAAGCTCGCCTCCGCGGCGGCGCCTCGCGCCTCCCAGTACTGGTTGAACTTGTGGATCACCATGCCCCAGAGCACATAGGTCAGGATGATCCACGCGAAGGTGGTAAGCAAGCCTAGCAAAACCAATATCGTAGCCGGTATTCCGTGGCCCAGCGTCGCGCTAAGAATGAAGAGCAGCGCTGATCCTAATGCCGCCAAGAGCGGCGCTAAGACGTAGGTCTTGGCCGAAAACGCCGGTAGGCCGGCTTGCGCCCGGAGTTTGGCCACGTCGCGGCAAAGCCAGTACACGATGAAGAGGTTCAGTACGGGGACGAGCAAGCCGAGCGTCTGCAAGCCGGTTTGATCGGTAGTGCCGAGCTCTGTGGAGGCATTGCGGCGTGACACGTAAAACCAGTACAGCGGGTAGAACATGCTGACACTGCTCAGCGCGAAAATGCGGATTACGCTGTACTTGAAAGGCAGCACGCCGCGGCGTGGGGTTGGCCGTTTCACGGTACGCGCTGCGGCAGCAGTCCGGACGCGGCCACCCGGACGTGGCCGGTTAGCGCTGGTTGTTCGCCGTCGCTGGGCCATGGTTCCCCTTAGTGCCGGACACGGTTGAACGCCTCTTCGACCACGTGCCAGTCCATGTTATCCAAGAACGCTTCGATGTACTTAGGCCGGGCCGTCGAGAAGTCGTTGATGTACGCGTGCTCGTAGACGTCGAGCCCGACGATCGGGTGGGCGTTCCAAATCGGGAAGGTATTCTGGGCGTCACCGACGGAGTTATACAACAGCTGGAAGTCGTCGTCCCAGGCGGTCCAGGCCCAGCCCCGGGCAGCCATGCCGGCGGCGGTGAGGTCGGCGATGTAGTTGTCCCAGCTCCCGAAATCCTTTTCGACCTGGTGCTTGAACGCGCCGTCGACCGGCTTGCCGTCGCCGCCTAAGTGGTGGAAGTAAATCTGATGGTTCTTGATCCCGCCGATCGCGAAGCTGAGGTCGATCGCGGCGGAGCGGTAATCCGAGAAAATCTGGTTGGCCTTGGATTTGTCGGCGGCTTTCAGGCGTTCCAAGGCCTCGTTGGCCTTGTTTACGTAGGCTTCGTAGAGCTTGTAGTGGGCCTGGTTGGTTTCGGCAGAGATGCCGCGGAGGTTATCCAGCGCGGGATCGTAGGGTTTGGCGGTGTATTGCGGCATTGATCCTCCTTATGAATGTTTTGAATCGAGATGGGCTTTGAACCCTTCATGGTCGACCATCTGGCTGGCATCCAACCCGGCACCGGGATGGAACTGGTCGACCAAGGCCTGCTTCTCCTCCAGGGTTTCGGGCAGCTTGTCGATTTGCTTTGCTCCCTCAACCGTTTCATGCCGGTAAACCTCGTTGGCTGCTTTAACAAATGCTTCCTCGTCCGGGGCTTTGCCGTGCGTTACCCGCCTATGCGCCGGACCATCGACGGTAACGTCCAGATCAACGACTCCCAGGTTGGCCGCGGTTTGCTCCTTGTAATCGAGGTGAGGACGCATCGCCTCGTAGTGTTCTCTGTGTTGAGCCGGGCAGGTTTCGTCAGTATGGCTAGATCCGGCTGCAAACGCCTGCAGTTCGGTAGGATTTTCAGCTCCCATTTTTCTCCTCCGTGTAATTGTTTATCTAACTTAAAAGCATACACTATCACGCCGCACTCGTTTGCACGGGTCTGCCGGCTGCTTAACCGATGTCCTTCTGCCAAGATGTTTCGGCGGCTTTGGAGCGCTGGTTAGCGGTCCGTGCCATCACGAACAGCAGGTCGGACAGCCGGTTGACGTAGACCAGGCTCTTCGGGTTGACGGTTTCCTCCTCGGCCAGCCTGGCCAGAAGGCGCTCCGCGCGGCGGCAGACCGTCCGCGCCAAGTGGAGCCGGGCTCCGGCAGCGCTTCCGCCAGGGAGGATGAAATTAGTCAACGACGGGAGCTCGGAGTCGAAGGAATCAATCCAGTCTTCCAACTCCTTGTCTTTGCCTTCGGTCACCCGTACGGAATCCTTGATCATCCGCTTGGCCTTGGTGCCACCTTCGGCGGTTTCGGCACCGACGTTAAACAGCGTGTTCTGGATGGAGAGCAGTGGAGTACGGAGGTCGTCGGCGGTGGTTTCGGTCAGCGCCAGGCCGATCGTGGCGTTCAGCTCGTCCAGCGTGCCGACCACTTCCATCCGGGTCTGGAACTTGGGGATGCGCTGGCCGTCGTAGAGGCCGGTCATGCCGCCGTCGCCGGTGCGGGTATAAATGCGCGCCATGTCAGGCTCCGTCCTTCAAAACCAGACCCTTGCCTTCAACGCTAGGCCCCGTACTTCTTGCGGTTGTCGGCGTAAAACTGGCGGAACAAGAGCAGTTGCGCACCCGTCCCAAGCAGCATTACCGCCAGCGACAACAGGAATCCGACTACCGGCAGCACGCTCAGGATGTAAAACAGCGCCAGGCCGAGTACGCCAGCCCCGAAGGCAAAGAAGAAGCTATCGGCGCGGCGCTGCAGTATCTGGTAGCCCACGGCCAGCGCCACGAACAGCTTGGCCGAATACAGCACCAGCACGTAGCCGAACAGGCTGATTAACCCGAGCGGTATGCCGACTACGGTAACCAACAGAAGCGTGATCGCAATCGGCCCGGCAATCAAAAACGCCAGTCCGGCCAGGGCGCTCCAGCCCGGCTTGCTGAACACGAAACCCGCGGCCAGGCTGGCGGCGCGGCGGGCATAGAGTAAGATCCCGGCCAACAGCAGCATCGAAAACAGGAAGAACAGGAGCTGTCCGGCCAAACGCGCCCCGAAGTTTTCCCGCTTTTTCTCTTTGGGTTTGTAATCGGTGGCGCCCGCGACGGTGGCGGAGCTGGCTTTGTCCACTTCTTGGGGAGCAGTGTATTCCAATGAGCCGCCGATCCGGCTGCCGTCAGCCAGGCGGAGGCTATCGGCTTTGGCTTCGACGTTGCCTGCGATTGTGCCGGCAATCGCCGCCTCGGATGCCGACACCTTGAAGTCGCGGCCAACGGTCCCGTTCACTTCTGATTTGCCGCTGGCAATCCAGACGTCGCGCGCGACGGTGGCCCCTTTGGCGATCGTCGTGGTGCCGGTGGCTGAGAGCACGTCACCGCCAACCGTGCCGGATACCGTGGCCGCTTCGGACGCCAAATGGACGCTGCCGGTGACGGTGCCGGAAATCGTGATGCTCCGCGCGGCCAGCCACAAGTCACCGTTGATGGTGCCGTCGATGGTGATGGTCTGGGCAGCAGCCACCACGTTACCGTTTATGGTGCCGCCAATCGTCACGGTTTCACCGGCCGCGTAGACGTTGTCGGTAACGGTTTCTTCGCGGGGAACGATGATCGTCTCGTCTGCCCGGGGCTGGGCTGCCATCGCGGTGGAAGGCGCCAGTACGGCAACCAGCGCTAACCCGGCGGCGATGCGGCGAAGGCTCATGGGTATAAGATATACCTCTGGCGGCAACATGGCCATACGCCTGATCCGGCGGCGCGGCTTAAACGAATTCCTTGAGCAGCGGCGCTATGTCCGGCTTGAGTTCGGTTTTCACCAGCGGCGTGCCGAGGTGTTCGATTTCCTCGTGGAAGACCGCGCGCTGCTCCTGGTAGAAGATTCCGATTGGCAGCTCGTCTTCCCACTCGTGGGCGCGCTGCCAGGCTGCGGTCCGGTCGGAGGTGTCGTGGCCGCGGTCTTCCAGCTTGTAGAGCCGCTCGCGGTACCAGTCATAGGTCTGCACTTTGTTGAACGTGACGCAGGGTTGGAATACGTCGATGAACGCGTAGCCTTTGTGTTGCATCGCCGCGGTAACCAGCTGTTGGAGGTGCTGGTGGTCACCGGCGAACCCCCGGCCGATGAAGGTAGCACCGGACTCCAGCGCCAAGGCGATGGGGTTGGTCTGCTGCTCGATTACGCCCTTGGGAGTGGTCTTGCTCTTGTAACCTTGTTCGGACGTTGGCGAAGTCTGGCCGGTGGTCAGGCCGTAAATCAGGTTGTCGTGGACGATGTGGGTGAGGTTGTGGTTGCCGCGCATGGTGTGGATCCAGTGGCCCATCCCTTCGCCATAGTTGTCGCCGTCGCCGTTGACTACCAGCACCGGCAGGTCGTGGTTGGCCAGCTTGATGCCGACGGCCGCCGGCAGGGCCCGGCCGTGCAGGGCGTGAAAGCCATACGCGTTGACGAAGCTGCACATATTGCCGGAGCAACCGATGCCGTAGACCACGCACATCTCATGCGGGTTAAGCCCGAGGTTGGCGAGGCTTTGCTTGATCGCGCCCCAGATGCTCCAGTCGCCGCACCCCGGACACCAGGTCGGGAAGATCGACGTTTCGAAGTCTTCGGCGGTGCGCTTGGAAGCAGCGGTGGGTTTCATCGGCTGGCCGGTAGTGGGCTTGTTCCGTTGCTGCTTAGCCATTTAGTACCTCTTGGGCCTCATGAAAAACTTCTTCCGGATAAATCGGCCGGCCGTCGTACTTGAGTAATTTATTCGGCAGCTCGATTCCCGTCTGCTCGCGGATTAGTCCGCCCAGCTGGGCCGTCATATTGCCTTCCACCAAGAGCGTTTGAGACGCCTTGCCCAGCACATCGGTCGTGGCGTTCACCGGGAACGGCCAGACCGTCACGATCTGCAGGAAGTTGGCTTTGACGCCCTCATGCTTGAGGTGCTTGAGCGCTTCCAGAATCGCGCCTTTGGTGGAACCCCACCCGACGATCGTCAGCTCGGCGTGCTTGGGACCGTGCAGTTTGGCGGCCGGTACGTCGCCTCGCAGTTTCTCTAACTTGCGGAAGCGCTTGTCCATCTGCTCAATCCGCACCTTGGCGTCTTCCGCGCTGTACCCGAACCCGTCGTGCTCGTCGGAGTTGGCCATGTAAATCCCTTTGTCTTGGCCGGGGATGCTGCGTGGGGAGACGCCGTCAGCGGTGATTTCGTAGCGTTTGAAACGGCGGTCGAGATTGGCCAGTTCGGCATTAGAAACCATTTTGCCGCGGTCGATTTCCAGTTCCGACGTATCGAACGGCACCGCCGTAAAGTGGGATTCGGCCAGCAGCTTGTCGATCATTACGAACACCGGCAGCTGGTAGCGCTCGGCCAGGTTAAAGGCCTCGTGGGTCAAGTAGAACGATTCTTCCACATCGCCGGGCGCCAACAGCACGCGGGGGAACTCGCCCTGGGCGGAGTGCAGCACAAAACGCAAATCGGCCTGGTCGGTCCAGGTAGGCAGTCCCGTGGCCGGGCCGGGACGCTGGGCTTCGACGATTACCAGCGGCGTTTCGGTGATCGCCGCCAGTCCCAACGCTTCCACCATCAGCGCGAACCCGCCGCCGGCCGAGCCGGTCATCGCCCGCACTCCGGCAAACCCGGCTCCGATCGCCAGGTTGATCGCCGCAATCTCGTCTTCGGCGTGCCGCACGATCATGCCCGCCTCCTGCTGTTTGGCGGCCAAATACTGCATTACCGGCGTGGCCGGCGTCATCGGGTAGGCGGCGTAAAACGTGCAGCCGGCTTGGATTGCTCCGAGTGCTACTGCCTCGGCGCCGGTCAGCGCCATTTGCTCGGGGGCGTCGCTCAGCGGTTCCAGCGCGTAGTCGTCCGTAGCATCAAAGTGCTCCGTAACATACGCATGGCCGGCGGCGGCGGCGGCCAGGTTGGCCTCGATTACGGCATGCTTGCCCTTGTCACCGAAGACGTCCTTGATCACTCCGTTCAATATTTCCAGGGAGTAGCCCGTCAAACCCAGGAAGGCCCCCAGCGCTACTACGTTGCGCATCAGCTTTTCGCCGGCGTGCTTGAGCGCCAGGCTTTCCAAGGGAATGCCGTAGAGCCGGATATCCTGGCGCTGCAGGTCTTTACCCGGGTCAAGCTCGACTTCGTCGGAGTCATACAAGATCGCCCCGCCGTCCACCAGTTCGTGCTCGTGCAAAAAGACGGTCGCCTTGTTGAGCGCGATCAGCACGTTCAGCGAGGCCAGGGCGGCGTACACCGGCTCGGCGTCGACCCGGATCAAATACGTGTTGTGACCGCCGCGAATCAGCGACGGGTACTCGACGTAATCCATCACGCTTAAGCCGCCGCGACTTAAGCTACGCGTCAACATCAGGCCGGTCACGTTTATCCCGAAGCCAGCCTCGCCGCCAATCTTCACCGACAGCCGGTTCTTCTTGGGCTTGGTGTGTTCGTGAGCGGCCCGTTTGTGCAGCGGGGGAGTGTCATGCTGGGGATTGCCACGCGGGTACGTCACCGGTGACCCGTTCATCGAGCGGTGCGTGGGTGCGTTATCCACCTTGTCTGACCCCCTCTGCATCGTTAGGGCCGCTTTTCCCGGCGGCCGGATGGGACGGCCCGACGCCCGGAGGCGGTGGTTCGACGTAGTGAGGTGGCAGGATGTTGGTTGAAGCGGTATTTCACAGCTTAAGTATACCCGTTATCCTCACTCGCGCAGCTCCGCTATACTTAGTTCCATGAGTTTCCTTAACGACCGGGCGATCGCCCTCCACAAAAAACACCGCGGAAAGCTGGCAGTCGCTTCCAAAGTACCGTTGGAAACCATCGACGACCTCTCCTTGGCGTACTCGCCCGGCGTGGCAGCGGCTTCACGGGCGATAGCTGCCGACACGGAGCAAGCGTATGGGCTGACCGGCAAAGGCAATGCCGTAGCAGTGGTTTCGGATGGTTCGGCCGTCTTGGGCCTGGGCAATATCGGGCCAGCCGGGGCGCTACCGGTAATGGAAGGAAAGGCGATTTTGTTCAAAGGATTCGCCGGAATCGACGCCTATCCGATTGTGCTTGGTTCGCAAGACACCGATGAAATCGTCAAAGCGGTCGAGCAACTCGCTCCTGGATTCGGCGGAATTAATTTGGAAGACATTTCGGCACCCCGTTGCTTTGAAATCGAAGCACGCTTGCAGGAGTTGGGCATTCCCGTTTTCCACGACGACCAGCACGGGACCGCGATCGTCGTGTTGGCGGGACTGCTGAATGCCTGCAGAGTTGTTGGGAAATCGCTGGCCACGCTCAAGGTGGTAGTGGTCGGGGCTGGCGCCGCGGGTACCGCCGTCGCCCGGCTGTTGAGCTGTTTAGGTGAGTACAAGACGGCGTGCACGGCGGTCAAGGAAGTACACCTACTAAACCGCGCGGGCGTGCTGCACGCCGGTTCTCCAAAACTGAGCGCCCACCAGCGGGCGTTGCTTGAGCACATCAACCCGGACCATCGGAGCGGCCAGCTCGATGACGTTATTAAAGGAGCTGACGTATTCATCGGCGTTTCCGGGCCTGGCGTGCTGACGGGCAAGCGGGTGGCGGCAATGGCAGATAAGGCCATCGTATTCGCGCTGGCGAACCCTGACCCGGAAATCGACCCGGCCGAAGCCACCCGAGCTGGAGCAGCCGTGGTAGCCACCGGCCGCAGCGACTACCCGAACCAGGTCAATAACGTGCTGGCCTTTCCGGGGATCTTCCTCGGGGCATTAGACGCCAGGGCCAAGCGGATTGATGATGAGATGAAGATTACCGCGGCGATTGCTTTGTCTGAAGCCGTGGCTGGACCAACGGCCGGGCAGGTACTGCCCAGTCCGTTGGATAAGTCAGTAGCCAAAAAAGTGGCCGATGCCGTCAGAAAAGCGGCCGGCTGATTGATGGGAAGCGGCGATGCCAGCTAGCGACAGTTCGACCTTGGTGATAAACCTCGACGGCACGCTGTTTGACTCCACGGCGTATTTGGCTGGGCTGCGCGAAGTGGCCAAGCGGTTCGGGGTGTCCCGACAGGTCTGGAATACCGCCGCCAAGCCGGCCTCTCCGGCAGACGTTTTTTCCCTGGCTGGGGTGGCCGAGCGGATCGCGGCCAAAACCGACCAGCCGGCGGAGCCGATCTGCCGCGCGTTGGAGGCCGAAACCGCTGATGGCGTGTGGTACTTGCACGCCGAAGCCCGGCCGTTCCTGGAGCGGATTGCGCCAATCAGCCAGTTGTACTTGCTGACCCGCGGGGACCATGACCTCCAGCGGCGGAAACTGACGGGCGCCAACATCGAGCGCTACTTCCAAGGCGTGTTCATCGTCGCCGAACCCAAGGCCCAAACCAGCGTGGCACCGTTGTCCGCGGTCAGCCAGGCCGTGTTCGTCAACGACGATTTGGATGAAATGCTGGAACTTGCCCAACGCTACCGGTGGGCGCGGCACGTCCACATCAACCGCATTGGTGCGCCCGTGCCGCAAAACTTGAGCTTCCCCAGTTTTCCTGATTTGCGCTCGGCCGAGCCGACGATTATCCATTTGCTTAACCCGTCGCGGATGGTGGCGGGTTCTTAAAACGCCGCTGGCGGAAGACCTAGTAACCACGGACCTCAGGCAAGGGGAAAACCCCTTGCACAAGGCGGAGTTACGCGAGCGTAACAGCACTCTGCAAGGGGTTTCGGTAGTCCTCGTTTTAAGGGAAGAGGTTGAAGCGGCCTAACCCGCCGTCGGGTGGAGATGGTTCATCGTCAAAGGACATGATGAGGTGCTTCCACCAAATGAGGCTCTCGCCGCTAACGATGAACCCCAAGGCAACAAGGCCACCTACGAAGCCTTCGATGCCAAAAACGGTCCAGGCGGCGATCCAACCGGCAAATACCGCCACTTCGAGTACGACGTACCACGTCGGAGGCTGTCCTTGATCAAACACTGTCTTCTCTCTTTCTACTCGGTTGATACCAGACGGATGTGCTCAGCGCTGCGAGAGACTCTCAGACCTCTGGCGGTTGGCGAGCGGGGCAGCGATGACGCCGAGCCGGCGGTTGGTTTTAAGATTCACCAACTCGGCGTACCCGCACTCGTCACAAGTACGTTCAGTGAGATCCGGGCTTAACGTCAGGTCGTGGTTTCGGCAGTGGGGGCAGGGCTGGATGCGCGGGAAAGATGCCACTGGTTCCTCTTTCTGGTTGTACAAAGGACTCCGGTATGCCGACAGTAGCACACGTTTTTACCGTAATCAAGGCACTTAAAGCGATATGCGTATACTGTGGATTATGGATGCGTTAAAAATACGTAAGCTTCGCAAGCAGTACAAAGATGGCGTCCAAGCGCTCAGAGGAATCGACCTGACCGTCGGAAAAGGCGAATTCCTGGGCTTGCTCGGGCCGAACGGCGCGGGCAAGACGACGATGATCCACTGCGTTACCGGCCTGGCGGTTCCGACGGGCGGCAGCATCAGGGTATTCGGCAAAGACGCCGTTACCGACTACCAGGCCGCCCGGCAGTTCGTGGGGCTGGCGCCGCAAGACATCAACCTCGACCGCTTCTTAAGCGTCTACGACACCTTGGACTACCACGGCGGCTACTACGGCATGGCCAAGGCCGCACGGGCGCGCCGGATCGCCGAACTGCTCGAAGCGTTTTCGTTGTCTGACAAGAAATCGACCAACGTCAACAAACTGTCCGGCGGCATGAAGCGCCGGATGATCCTGGCCAGGGCGCTGATGCACGAACCGAAGCTGCTGATCTTAGACGAGCCGACGGCCGGCGTAGACGTGGAGCTGCGCTTGGAGCTCTGGCGCTATACCAGCCAGATCAACAAAGCCGGTACCTCGATCTTGCTGACCACCCACTACATCGAGGAAGCCGAACGGCTCTGCGACCGGATCGCCCTGATCAACCACGGCCAAATCGTACAGTGCGGCACGTCCGCCGAGCTGCGCAAAAAATACCGCAAACGCTCGCTGGAAGACGTGTATTTATCATTGGTGGGACGCGAAGAACTGACCCGCTCGGGGGCGTTGCCCAGTAAAGAGACGCTAACCGACAAAGAGTTAGACCGAGCCACTAGCGGCACTAGAGCCAGCAGGGCCAAAAAGCGATGAGGTTCCGGACCGTTCTCCGCCGCGAAGTCAGCCGGTTCTGGCTGATCAAACGCCAGACGTTGCTGGCGCCGCTGACCGAAACGTACCTGTTCATTTCCGTGTTCGGGGCCGCCTTGGGCAGCCGGATCCAGACGCTGCAGGGCGTCCCGTACGTAGTCTACATCATCCCTGGATTGATCATGATGGCCTTCGCGATGAACGCGTACGGCAACAACAGCGCCTCGATTTTCCAACAGAAGTTTTCCCGGGCGATTGACGACCAGTTGGCATCACCGGTTTCCAATTTCGAACTAGTCAGTGCGTATGCCTTAGGCGGGTTTTTGCGCGGCTTATTGATTGCCTCGGTGGCGTTCGGAACGGCCAACTTGTTACTCGACCTGCCGCTGGTCCATCCCCTCCTATTCGTCGTCAGCCTGTTTTTAATCGGCGCGTTCTTTTCTATCTTGGGTGTGCTCCTGGGGGTGTCGGCCGACAGTTTCGACCGGCTCGGCTTATACCAAAGCTTCGTAATCCAGCCGTTGATTTTCTTAGGCGGGGTGTTTTACTCCGTCAGCTTGTTGCCGCCGGCCTACCAGACGATCACCCACTTCAACCCGGTCTTTTACATGATCAACATGGTCCGCTACGGGATGCTCGGCAAGTCCGATGCCGACCCGTTTTTATCGCTGGCGATTTTGAGCGTGGTTACGATACTGCTATTTCTGGTGGCGCTGGAAGTGTTCCGGCGCGGCTATAAGTTACGCGCCTGAGCTCCAGGTTCCTAGGCCAGGTTTTCGGGCAGGCTGAAGGGCAGAGAGGCTTTGCGCTAGACGCAATTCCGGTCTCTGCCCTGTCAGGTTTATGCGTTGCCGGTTCCGAAAGGGTGTTGGGTTGAACCAAAGGAACCGTCAAGTAGTGTAGTGGCGCGGTGGGAACTCTGCTGATAAGGGTTTGCTCAGCCGAGCCCCTTGCGGGTTTCGTGAACCCTCTCCAGCTGCCTCTTCAGCGGGTTGGGGCGTTTAGCCTTGGAGCGCTCAGAAGAGGCGGGGGGTCGCACTTGGCTGCTTTCCGCGCTTTTTACCGCCTTTTGCTTGCCGTACGTACTCCTCACGAGGCTGCGTTTTGCGCTGCACTTTTTTGTGTTTCAAACAATCCCTCCTCGGGAATCGTGGCCAGAGTAAATCCGCGCTTCGTTACGCTACTTAGGTAGTATACCTGAGCCAAAGCTCTAGGACGATGTGCTAACGGCGGCCAGCTCAGGCATTTTTGTAGCCAGCCGGTCGGCCCACTGCTCGATTTGCTCGGTATTATGCTGGACGAACCCGTCGACGCGTAGCGAATCGATTACGAGCATTCCGCCAAGCTGCCCGACCAACTCCTCGAGCTTGTCGGCGGCCCCGCAAAAGTGGGTGTATTCATGGCGGCCCATCGCGAATACGGCAAAGGGCTTCTCGGAAAGGTTTGCTTTGGCAGGGCTACCGCGCAGTGTTTCGGCGAAGTCGTACCACTGCTGCTGGAGCTGGCCCTCCAGCGGACCCTCCGGCGTTTGGCGCAGCCAGCTGGGGCATCCCAATATCCGTAAGCCGTAACCGGCCAACTCGTCCGGATCGGTCTCGGCGACGTTGCGGATTGTCACGTCGTGGCCGGCACGGGTGAGCACGTCGCTGATATGCCGGGAAGCAGCCAGCGTATTCCCGGAGTTCGAAGCATAGACGATGATCGTTTTCATGGTTAGCGCGCCTCGCTCATCTCAGGCTTTCTCCGGAAACGTCACGCTGGCCGGGTCGGTGCCAGCTAACAACAGGTCGATCATCTCGAGTTCTTCCACGATCCCGGGCAGCAAATCATACCCGGCGGCGGCTTTGGCGCTGACCCACGCGTACTCCACGCTATCGTCGTCCAACTGGACTTCTCCGGACTGGTAGGGGCCGTAGTAGCTCAGCACCAGCACGGGGATGCCGTCCGGCCTGATGAACGTCATGTTCAGCAAGTACGTCAGCGGGCCCACGCGCAACCCGGTTTCTTCGCTGATTTCGCGGCGGAGCGACTTTTCGACCTGGTAGTACCAGCCGTCTTCGGTGGTTTTGGGGCTGTCCACGTAATCGCTCACCTCAATGCCGCCTCCCGGCACGGTCCAGCGGTCGGGGTAGACCTTTTTGTGCGGACTGCGTTTGAGAATCAGGTACTCAGGAGTTGAGCCGGCGCCCCCAGGATCGGCGGTTACGGGATGCCGGTAAATGATCGCCGTCGGGGCGATCCGGTGCAGTTCGTTGTCGGCGACTTCCATCCTTTTTACTTTACCATGCAGGTTAAGCCGGCGGGTACAGCGGACCGCGTGTCCGAGGGAAGGCTACCGGCCACGGGCAAAAGCCACCACGACCAGCCGGAGACGGCCGGAGGACAGTTTGGGAAGCTTGAACTGGGGTATTTTCGGGGTTTTTGGCATGTATGGTCAGTTTTTAGAAATTGAAAAATCATAGCAAAAAAGTCCTTATTGTCAAGGAGTTGTGCGATTGGAAGCGGTCAGCGCAGGCGCTACGTTCAGCCGCCGAACCCTGGAGGAAGCACTGCCCGGTTGGCAAGCAGTGACGGTACCACGTTTCGTGTTTGGTACGATCAGGCAGCATGCAGTATCGCCAAAAACCAGCCCGGGCTACAAGGAGGCAGCCAAAGCGTCGGATGCCTAATCCAAAGCGGCGTGCCGACCGCCGCCCGCTCCGCTTGCTAGTAATCGGCGACAGCACGGCCGAAGGAGTCGGCGCAGAAAGCGGCAGTGTGGCTGAGTTGGTGGCCGCGTGCCTGAGCACGGACTTTGTGGTAACCACGTCTAACCTGGCCAGGCGGGGTGCCCGCACCGGCGACGTGGTTCGCCAGCAGCTTCCGAAAGCCGCGCGGTTTAAGCCGTCATTGGTGCTGATCGGGCTCGGTGCCAACGAAGTAATCCGGCCGCGGTTGTGGACCAAATACGCCGAGCGCCGCCTCTACCGTGAAACCGCCGAGCTGATCCGCGGTCTGAGGGAACACCAGCCGGACCTGCCGATTGTGCATACCGGTTCTCCGCCGATGGACACGATTCCACGCATTCCGAAGCCGCTGCGCCGCGCGGTGTACCGGCGGGTGCAGTACGTCAACGACGTCATCCGTAAGACGTGCCGGGAAGAGAATGCCGTCTATGTGGAACTCGCCAACGAGACCCGCGAGGCCTTTGCACGCGGCAGCCGTGAGCTTTTTTCGGCAGACCGATTTCACGTAAACGACGCTGGTTACCGGTTGTCAGCCGAGCCAATCTGCCGGGCGGTCAAAGCGCGAATTAGATCGGCACGCTCTTAAACTGCGAACAGACTGCGCACCGGTGATTCCAGTTCAAGCAGCGCGCGTTTGTGTTCCAGACCGCCGCTATAGCCGGTGAGTATAAGGGATAGATGTATTGGCATTCATGCCTTTTGGGTTTGGCTCGCTTTCACGGCTGCCCGCTTCATCACCCACGACGCGATTGAAGGCCGCCCCGCCAAATTGACGTTGTTCAACATCAGCAACGAGTTTGTCACCATAATGGTGATGGGCCTGGTTATCGGACTGATTGGGGCTTAGCACTCCCGCGATTACGCCCGGGTGATATTGTACTGAACCACTCGCGGTCTTATACCCTTTCGATCCGATCTTCCCGAATCTCGTCAGACGCTATGCGTGAGGGGCCTGTTTTTGAAATCAAGATGATTCCTTGGTACAGGCAAACCAGATTTTCAGGCAGCACCCCTCCGACTGAAAACGGCCCGTGGAGTTAAGCAGATGATCTTAAGATCCAGCCACAACGACCAACGCTCGATGTACCACCGATCCAACTCCATACCAGCTTCAACGTCGAGGTCACTTCGACCGCTTACTTGCCAAAGGCTGGTTAGGCCGGGTTTTACCTGTTGACGATAAGCGTAATAACGCACGTCTACCGGCAGGGTGGGGCGGGGGCCAACCAAGCTCATGTCCCCCTTGAGGACGTTTAGGAACTGGGGCAACTCGTTCAGGCTGGCCTTGCGCAAAAAGCGACCGGTACGGGTTACTAGTGGGTCATCCGGCGGATGACGATACGGCTGGGTGGCCGCGATTTCCGCATGAGTACGCTCCTTCCGATCATCCGCATCTGCATAATAGGTGCGAAGCTTGTAGCACGTGAATGCACGGCCAGCGAGCCCAATCCTCGTTTGCCGGTATACAACCGGACCAGGCGAATCGATCTTGATTACGATTGCGGCCACAGGATAGAGGGGAGCGGTAACTAACAACCCTCCCAAAGCACCGACTACGTCGATCAAGCGCTTAAGAAAGCGTCCAAACACCGTTGCTCCTTTGTTAAGGGGTTTGATCCGAGCGGACTGCCCGAACGGGTCATCCTACCCCGTGCAGATGCTGCTGTAAAATGCTACGCGTGTGAAAGCATTGATCTGGCAGATGGTCGGAGGCGGTGAGGCAAGTCTTGCCAGCCGAACCACCTGGCCTCGGCGATTTCCGCGCCATCGGTTACGAATGAAGCGTAGGAAACCGACGTGCTGAAACCGTGTATCGTACAGTGCCTGAAGTCTTCCTGAGCCTTGATGGTGGCTACCGTTACCATCTGACCGGACGTAATGCCGACTTCTTCATACAACTCCCGTCGGGCAGCCTCCTTGGGCCGTTCCTCACGCTTGATACCTCCACCTGGTAGGTTCCACATCATACGGTCGCCGTACGAGTGGCGGACGAGCAACACTTTATTGGCACGACGAACGATTACCCGGACCCCATGGGCCTGCGGCTGCCTAACTCGCCAATAGAGCAGGGCAACGGGGTACCCAAGGCGGTAGATATGACGACGCACGGATTTCATATCAGGCTGACGGCGTCGGGGTTGAGAGTGTTTGCATGGTACGCCTCAAGTTATACTGGACTCGTATAAAACTCAATAAAATGATCGCAGCTTCTCTTGTCCTTTCCGATCTTCTGAAATGCGGCCATGTTCTCTACTGAAGATTCGAGCTCGCGGTACTCGGGCCTGTTTTTGCGAATGAACGCCACGACAGTTTGTGTGGAACGCATCCAGGTGTCGTGGAACACGATGATTCCTTCCGGCCGGAGTAGCAGGTCGGAGAAATACCAATCAACGAAAATTTCGTCGAACGTATGGCCGACATAATGTATGCTGCCGAGCAGCCGTACGCTAAGCCTATCTCGAGCGTCTTTGTGAGGCGGTAGTCCTTGATCAGGCGGGCGAGGTACTGACCCTCATCCGGTTTGACCGCAGTCAGCCGGTCGCCGTCTGGTATTTCTAGTCGGTCGTATATGCCTTCAGCCATGCTGCAAGAATAACAAGGGCCGCCCCATACGCCCAGTACGGTACGATAGACTACCTGTATGAGGATCCAGTACAAATACCCGCAGCTCTACCAGCTCCTGATTCCGATTATCCATCGCAAGGCCGTCCTCGAGCAGTTTTCCAAAGAAGTGGGGAGCAACGTCGGGGTTTTTGACGTGGCGGCCGGGTTCGGACAAATGGCGCGGTACCTTGATTCCTCCAACGCGTATTACGGGATAGACCTCAACCGGAAGTTCGTCGAGTTCGGCCGGAAGAAAAATCGGGACTTGGCTGTCAAAGATATTTTTGACCCCACCGCCTACCGGCAGAGCGACGTGTTCATCTTGGTGGACGTGATCCATCACCTGCCGCAAGAAAAGCTTCCTGAACTCTTCGAGCTTATCTTTACGCACGCCAAGCAGCGGGTAGTGGTCTTGGAGCCGGCCTTCCTCAACCTGGGAAAGAAGTACGGGCCAGCGGGGGCGGCCGTCGATTGGGCGTTTAAGAAATTAGACGACGATGGCGTCAACAAGATCGACCACTGGTTGTCGGAGGGCGAATACGAAACGTTGTTTAAGGACCGCTTCTCCGCCGCCAGCGGCAAGCAGTTCGAATTGCGGGTTAAAAAAATCTACCCCTACTTCTTGGTCACCTTCCAGAAGGCCGCCCTGTGATGCTGCTTCAGGACTGTTAGCGCGAACGAGTTGGGCTACTGCGAACTACAAAGCCAGCAGCATGAATGCCGCCATCGCGCCCATCACCACGTCTTCGGTCAGGGTGACTTGGGTGAGCGGCAACTTGATGACCGTCCCGAGGCAGGCGCAGGTAATATGGCTGCCCTGACGTAGCTCCTTGAGTACGCCGATCGAGCCGATTCCCATCAATACCAAGGTCACCACTAAGACCAGCGGCAGGGCGGTGTTGGATAGATAGCCTGCCGCCAATGCCAGCTCAAGAAAAGGATACGCTTTTGCATATACCACCGATCGCTTGGCGAGCACGTCATAGCCCCGGTACGCATCAACGAAGTCCCGGTAGCGGCTGAGCTTGAAGCCCGCGAAGACCAGGAAGAACAACCCCTCGAACCAGCGCATGCCTTCCAGTAGGCTTGGGTTGCTCCCTGAATACGTGAGGGCAAGTGCTCCGAGCAAGATGGCCAGGATGATTCCCGTAAACAGGGCGTAGTCTTTCGCCGTCGCGTCAGCGTGATTGTGGACTGAATTTTGGGTTGGAGCTGCGGTACCCATCGCTAGCGTTTGACCAGCCGGCCGACCGCCCCCATCAGTTCTTCGACCTGCTGGTTTGCCTGCTTCGGGTTAGTTCCTTTCTTCATGCAGTGGCGGACGTGGTCGTCGAGCAAGCCAAGGGCGATGCGGTCCAAGGCGGCTTGGGCGGCGTTGATTTGGGTAATAACGTCGATGCAGTAGCGGTCGCGCGTAACCATTTCGCTCACGCCCCTCACCTGCCCTTCGGCTCGGGCGAGCCGTTTCAGCAGCTGTTCCTTGGGGGAGGCGTAGCCTCTGGCAGTGCTTTCAACCATCATGCGCCTCAGTGGCCGCCATGGCCGCCACCAAAGGACGGGCTAGCGGATGAGCTTGGAGAGGCGTCCGAAGGAGTGGCGGAAGATCCGTACACACGGGTACGCACGTCCTTCATCAGCTTCACTTCTGCTTCTTGGGCACTGACGATGTCTTGGGCTAACTGGCGGATCTCGGCGTCTTCGGTCGTTTCTAAGACCGCTTTCGCCATGCGAACCGCTCCTTCATGGTGCGGCGTCATTTCATCGATGAATGCCGAGTCGAACGGGTTGGCCGTACGTAGCTTGGTGGTACTTTCAGCTCCGTGGTTCATACCGGCCTCGTCAGCAGACAACTCAAGCTTGTCATGTGCTCCTTCGTCAGAAGTTAGCGCTGCATTGAACAGCCGCTGGTGAATAGTGCGCATCTGGGCAAGCTCCTTCTCTTGCGCGCCGACGATATCATTCGCCAACTGTTTGATTTCGGGAACGGTGGCCCGCTCTTTGGCTACCTGGGCCATCGAGATGGCAGATTCGTGGTGCGGTACCATCGACTGCAAGAAGGCCTGGTCCCGTTCCTTTGCCTGGGCTGGCTCTGCTTTCTGGCCAGCGAGGATCAAGCCTCCGCCAACGGCGAGGACGACTAAGGTAATCAATACTGCTTTTTTCATAGAGGCTCCTTACTACTTAGCTACTATTAGTTTAGTGAGCATGGTTGGCGTGGATGACGGCGTGGCCCTTGCCGCGGGTAATCAGGTAGCGGTTAAGCGGGAAAGCCGCCCAAAACGCAATGGCGAGGGCAACCGTCAGGCTGCCCCAAAAGAGCGGGCTGGAGAGGTGGGCATCCATCGCGCCTGGAATCGACAGCATGATCGCGTTGTCGACGATTTCCATCACGCTGATGGAAAAGAAGTCTGACGCGAAGGCGAGGCTTACCGCTCCTCCAAGCGCCATCCCGGACTTCAGTAAGGGACGCATAGTGAGGAAGAAGCCGAAGAAGAAAGCCAGGGCAACTGCCAACGCGACCGTCGTCCACTTACCAAAACCGGCTGCCGTCCCGATCACCATGCCAAGCACTTCACCGATGGCGCAACCAGTCAGGCAGTGCAACGTGGCGCTTACTGCTGTCTGGTTGAGAGGGCTTGCTCCGCCGTGATCCATCTGAGCTCCGGTTAGTGATATTCCAGAGAGTATAGTATACCCCTTGGGGGTATACGTCAAATTACAGTTTTTGGGATACCTAAAACCGTCCTGTGCCAGGTGGCGTGATGGGGGACGCAGTACTAGCTTAAAGCTGAGTCTCCTTCCAACAGGAACCGGACCGCTTCCTCCGGATCCGGCGAACGCATCAGCGCTTCGCCAATCAGCACGGCGTCCGCTCCCGCTGCAGAGAGCTCTCGTAACGCGTGGCGGGATCCTGCATCCACGCCAAAGCCGCTCTCCGTTACCACGATCGTATCTTCCGGAATGCCAGCGAGCAACCTGGCCGTGGTAGCCGTATCGGTCTTTAGTTGGGGATGCCGCAAATCCCGGTTGTTTATGCCGAGGATAGCCGGTTCGATCCGCAGGGCACGCTCCAGTTCCGCGTGGTCATGCACCTCAACCAGCACTTCCAGCCCGATCGCCCTGGCATAGGAATCGAGATCTTCTAATGCTTCATCGTTAAGGGCCCCGACGATCAGCAAAGCCGCGTCCGCACCGGCGGCTTTGGCTTCCAGCAGCTGGTACGGGTCAGTGATGAAGTCTTTCCGAATGATCGGCAGCTCCGTAACGGCCCGGGCACTTTGCAGGTGCTCGAGAGAGCCCCCAAACCGAGTTTCCTCCGTTAACACCGAAACCGCGGCCGCCCCTCCGTACTCGTAGGCAGCGACCGTTTCGACGACGCCCCAGTCTTCCCGGATAGCTCCTTTGCTGGGTGAGCGTCGCTTATGTTCGGCGATGAGGGTAAGCGCGGGGCCGCTGAGCGCCTCTGCGAAGCAGCCCGTCCTCCTGTTCCATAATTCAGCCTGGGGAAATAATGCTGATTCTGGTACTTCGGCTTGTCGCAAGCGGGCACCCGAGCGCGCTACCGCTGAAAGCTCTTCGAGGATAGGTACCGGCTTTTCCATGACTTCCTACTATACCACCAGACATCGGGGGTTCCGCACACTAGGTAGATCCCTGATCGCAATATCCGCATAGCCAGAAATGAGATGCCTTTCCTTACGATCCCGACAGTAACCCAGGTAATTTTTCGACGATCAAGTGAGTGTCGTGCTTCTCTACCACCTTCTCGATATCGACCTGTTGGTGGTCAGCAATCACGCAAAACCACCCTTTGCGCTTGGAAATCCGCTCGAACTCCTGAACTGTCAGGTGGACGTCCGCTACGCAAAGAAGGTCTGAGCATTCGCAGGTGAAGGCGAACGCGATCAGTTTTTCTCCGCTACCGGCCACGAGCTCCTTCGCCGTATCGCTGAGGATGTCGTTGGTCTTTTGGAAGCCGACCTCGTTGAGCGCCCGCTTTTTGGCCGAGCGGAACAATGAGTCGATGGAGGGATCTTTAGTCATAAAGCAACTTCTGCTTACCAGACTACCATGATGGTTTTCTTGCCTGAGACTGGCTCCCTAAGTCAGGCTATGTTCGAAACAGAATCTACGGTTTCTCACGCCCAATCGTATCACCGTTCTTGCTTTGCGCGGTGTCGGATTAGGTTTATTCACGCCCCCGCATCGTGAAGTAACGAGTTGTGATAAGCTGTATAGCCATGCGAAAAAAAGCCATCGAGTACTATGCCTTTGGTTCCATAACTTCGGACGAACAGTACTGGGCTGAGAGGGATTTTGACGTTCTGGAGAAGAACCCTTGGTTTCCCAGGCAAAGTACTGGCTACCTTGGGATTTATGGAGAGAGAACCTGGCCAGAAAACCCTTTTGTCGGTCGTTCAAATGAAAGTGTGGCGACCCGCCTCATGCGGGGAATAGACCTACTGCAGGCTGTTGAAGAAACTGACTTATCAGATCGTGAACGAAGACTTCTTCACTGGCGGACACCTACAGGTGAAAATCGCCCCCGCTTCACTCTTGATGAAATCGCAAAGTATATGGACATATCGCAGGTTCGAGTCGGGCAGCTTAAAGAAAGGGCTTACGGGAAAGTGTTGGGGACTTTAGCCGATCACCCCACGTTTTTGACAGACCCTAAAGCCCGTAACCAGTTTGAGGAGTTAGCGAATACCAAACTGAACTGGGAACCCCAGCGTTATGAATAATGATTCGGTTTCTTGGCTCTTCAAAGCATACTATGTTCGAAGCACAATCGCCGGCATCACCGGATTGGTTAGTTAGCCGTAGAGCTGGCTATGAGTACCGATTGCCACAAACTCACCTGTTTCTTTGGATACCATGTGGTAAACCGCCCGATAGTCACCGGTGACATTGATACTGCGATACCCTGTATATTCTCCCCGCAACGGATGATTCCGCAAACGCGTATCAAACGGATCGGCTAGCCATGTTTCCAGCTTGCTCGAGAACTGCTGTTGGACTGCCGACGGCAACTTGACGAATTGTTTCTCGAAACGCCGACCAAACTTAGCCTTCACCCCGCTCGACCCTTGAGATACTCAAACGCTTGAGCGGCCGAACTGAATGCGGGGGATAGACCCCTTCCTTTCCGGCGGTCCTCTTCAAATTCACCAATGATCTTTTCAAGCCACGGGCTCATCCGAGGCGCATTGGAAAAGGTGATTTCTCGGCTCTGAACAAACTCTCGTAGATAACCACTAACAACCGTGCTTAGTGGCAGACCAAGCTCTTCTGCAAGCTGCTGAGCTTGTTTCTTGAGATTGTCGTCAGTCTTTACATTCAGAACCGTTTTCATAACCGTAGTATATACAATGGTTATTAATTTGTCAATGGCTCCCAAATTGGACTTGTTCGAACCAGAATCTCGGGCTCTCACGCACGATCGCACCACCGCCCACGCCTAGCGCGGTGGCGGATTAGGCTTACTTTTCTAATCCTAGATCAGCGACTCGATTGATTGTCTTTATCGTGTCGTCAAGTGAAGACGATTCAGGCACTACCGTTTCTGAAACGTGGCCTGTCGGGGAGGCATACTCCCACCACCTTTCTATAGCTTCTTCTTTGAACTCAGCTTTTTCTGGACGGGTTTGATGACGCCTCAGCGTCTTTTCATAGCTGACATCCAAATAGAACAGGTAGCTTTTCTTATGAGACCGAATGAGATCGGGTAAGCTGCGGCCGGTTGTCTTGATGTTTAGTATTCCTTCGTAAATCACGTCGTAACCATTTTGTAAACCAAACAGAACGGCGGCAACTGATAGTTTTTCTCCCTCTGAATGCCCGGTTCTATGATGATCGCTGAACATCTTGCGAACTTGGTCTTCGGAAACCAGAAGAGTGGGTCGTGTACGCCTCTGTAGTAGCTCGCGAGCAACAGCGCTTTTACCCGCCCCGGAAGGGCCACGAATGATGATGAGTTTTTGCATAGGTTCAATTGTACGGCCTGCATGCAAAATAGCGTCACGGAGACGCTATTTTCTCCTGTTACAGCGCCTTGTATCATTTGACTTCGTAGTTTGCTACGGGGCTAAGGTAATTGAAGCAGCAAGGGCGTCGCTTCCCGGCAGCGAGCATCGCGCAGGCGTTGTCGATCCGACGCATGCGGGTCTCGGGTCGCTTGGCGGAGACGATCCAGTGGATCCAATCTCTGCGTGCGATCGGCGTGATGTCCGACCACAACGCCCGGGCCGAAGGTTTTGCCGCGAGAGCCTTCCGCAGATCCGCCGGCACCCTGGGCTCCGGCTCCTCTCGCACCGGCGCGATCTCCAGCGAAACGACCTCCCCCGCGTCTGCGCCCGCCGCTTCGCGCATCTTCCGGTCCACTCTGAGCAAGTGGCGGCCTTGGCCGTCTGGTTCGAGCGTGGCCCGGAAGGGGAAGCCATTGAGGGTGCCTTCAACCGACGCCATGCCCCGCGAGGGGAGCTTGCTACTGGCCTTCTTCGGTACGGCTAGCAGGGTTTCAGAGTCAGCCTTCGCGGTCGCTGCCGGCCGGAAGAGTGTCGCTCTGAAGCGGATCTTAGAAGCGGTTTTGGTCATGGCTTAGCTTAATGAAATGACTCTAAATACTGAGCTACGGCGTCTTCTTGAACGTTGCCAATGATTTTATCGGCCGTGGCTTTAAGTTCCGGTATCGCATTGCCGACAGCGATTTTTGTACCTACCGCATTGAAAATATGAATATCGTTATGCCCATCACCAATACCGATCGTGTCTTCTAACGAGATGCTTAACATCTCTCGTAGTTTCGTTATGGCATTCTCTTTGGTGGAATTTTCGTTGAGCACGTGAATATCAACCAAACCCGGCCTAAATGACCTCATTTTAATTGAGGTCACTCCTTGCAGGTTATTGAATTTTTCCACCAGTTCAGTTGCTAATTCGTCTTGCAGATATACAACCTCCATTAAGAATACTTCCTTGGCATCAAAGAGCCGTTCAAGTTCCCATCCTCCATTAATATAGTCATTTTCAGTGTAGTCATTAAACAGCACGTACAGGTTTTGATGTGGTCGAAGAAGAGACTTAATATTTTCTAACTGATCAGAGGGTAAGGGCAGATCCCAAATTATTTCTTGGGTTTGTGGGTCGACTAGGTGGGTGCCGCCACCTAAAATACATGGTGCTGTGAATCCTGCTGCTTCAAGAAACGGCTTAGCCCACGATTTGGAGCGCCCGGTTGCGCAAGTAACCAGATACTCACTCTTTATAGACTGAATAGCACTAACCAGCCGTTTGCTAGGCAGTTTCTGTTTGGGAGAGTCAATTAAGGTGGCGTCTATGTCTGCCACAATCAGTTTCATTCAGTATTCCTTGACTCATTTAATAATGTAGCTTGCTTGGCTTCCTAAAGCGTACCTTGTTCCAACCAGAATCTCGGAACTCTCACGCACAATCGTACCACTGCCCACGCGTAGCACGGTGTCGGATTAGGTTTATTTATACCCTACGAACTGCCAATGCCACGGCTCGTACACAACGTTCCATTTATTTCCTTTCGGATATGAGAGACTGAAACCAAACGAAGCAGCGTTTTTGTTGAGCCATTCAAACTCAGGAGTCTTGTCGAAGTCCTGCCAAGGTTCTTCATGGGGGATTCCCGTGACAGTCTTGAAATCGATAGCTGTCTTATCAGGGTGGCCA
>JAABUR0100001844.1_pt1 | contig 35545 bp, 34 predicted proteins | sample 5560091 | NCBI WGS metagenome assembly JAABUR01 (sample SAMN10711879, study PRJNA513375) | rock metagenome | isolation source: Antarctica rocks | place: Antarctica: Victoria Land, University Valley sud | reverse complement strand
TACCACGAGGCAGGCCATGCGCTCGTGGGCCTCACGCTCCCCGGCGTCAGCGTCCCGCACAAGATCAGCATCGTCCCGCGCGGGCGCTCGCTCGGCCACGTGTGGCAGATCGACGAGGACGAGCGCGCGATCCACGCCCGCTCGACACTCATCAACCAGATGGCGATGGGCCTGGGTGGGCGCAGCGCCGAGGAGCTCGTCTTCGGCGAGCCCGGGTCCGGAGCAGCGGACGACCTCGCCCGGGTCAGCTCGATGGCACGCAAGATGGTGTGCGAGTTCGGTATGAGCGACGCGCTCAGCGGCGTCAGCTACAACGACCAGCACTACTCCGACTCGCGCTCGGGCATGCCCGGCTACTCAGAGAAAGAGACGACGCTGATCGGCGACGAGGTCCGGCGGCTGGTGCACGACGCCCACGAGCGCGCGCGTCGGGTGGTGCTTGACTCTCGACCGACGCTGGACCGGATCGCCGCCGCTCTGCTTGAGCGCGAGACCGTCTCGGCACAGGAGCTCGAGACGCTGATCGGGCGCTCCAAAGCCGATGGCTCACGCAACGGTGATCGTACACAGGAGGCTGCTGGCGATGGATCTGGGCCGCTCCCCGGTAGGGCGTTGACAGGGCTGGGGGTGCGGACGCCGTCGGAGCCGAGGCCGTAGGCCAAGGTGGAGATCGCGTCCGGCGCGCCTCCCAGGATGGGCCGCTCAATCGAAGGAGATGGCGTTGAGCGAGTCGAGGAAGTACCGCAGGTGGACTGGTGAGCAGAAGCTGGAGATCGTGATGGCCGGGATGCGCGGCGACCGGTCGGTCCGCGACGGCTGGAGTGCCCCCGGACGTTCCTATAGATGTCAAGGGGTTGGGGAGAGAGATCTGAGGTCATCGCGCAGGGTGGCGTAGACCTCGCGGGCGATGTAGCGCTTGAGGCAGCGCATGATCTCATCATCTTCAAGGTCCTCCCAGCGTCCACCGATGACATACGCGAGCTGTGAGATCCACCGGTTGGCCACCGCGAACGCCAAGTAGTTGCCGTCCCCGAGCCCGTCATCCCCGACCTTGACATCGCGTCTTGCCTCGACCGGCTCATTAAGCAGTTCGGTTAGGAGGTAGATGTAGCCGCAGTCCCCGAGTCCCAGATCGGCATGTGTGTCCACGTGCGTGACGTAAAATAACGGCCTGAGGAGGCCCCGGCCGATCGCGTCTCGCCACCGGAAAAAGGGCTCGCCGTGATGCTCAACCGCGAAGCCTGGAAGAGGCCCGCGAAGCAGGCACTTCGATTCAAGGAAGTCAACGACCTTGCTCAGCTCCCACGGCGGATGCTCTGCCGGGTCCAGCCGCGGAGCGTCACGGCTGCGCAAGTGCTCGGAGCCGTATACAAACGCATCGAGATCGAGGTCGAGAATCCGTTGCATTAGCGGTTCCTACGACATGATATGGCCGGTGGTACGCGCCCAGGGGTGGCCCTGGACAACTGCTCAGTGACATCCCAAAGTTGACGCTGCGAGCGCCGGACGCTCCAGATCGCCCGCCCCAAGCGTCGGAGCACGGCAGGCTACCCACTATCGCTTTCGCCTCCCGCGCCGGCGCGCGGCCGGCGATTGCTTTGGCGACAAAGGGATCGCCCGGATCGAGCCCGATCGGCGCAGCCGCGGACGATCGAGGATCTCACAGCGCGCGGCGACGCCGCACTCCGCCAAGCCAAGCACGACAGGTGAGCAGCACCCCAACAGCGCCGCAGACCTGCGCCACCGAAGCGCTGACCCCCGCTCCATGCCCATCGATCACCGGCTATGCCGTCCCACGGCGGCGGTGCCGGAGCGCGCATGGGGCGCCTTGGGGTGCTCGTCGGCGACGAGTCCCTCGCGGTCGAGCTGGGCGTGTCGTTTGCCGCTGGCGACAGCGCGCAAGCGGAGGTTCGAAGCGCCACGCCCGGCAGCGTTGCGCGTCTGACCTTCCACGCCACGCCGGACGCCGCGCCGTCGACCCTGCAGCTGCGGGTCATTCCCGTCGGAGAGGACCGCGCGACAGTGGCTGTGCACCACGAGGTGCTGCCCGACGCCGCAGCCCGCCGAGCAATGCGTTTGGACTGCGGCGCTCGGCACGTTTGCCCCGCCCGCCGCCTCCGGCCCGTCCGACGAGACGCTGACCGCTCGCTCGCGTAGTCAGCCCGGTGGCTACGCCCCGCGCCGCACCTCGGCCAGTGCGCGAGCCGTGCGGCCAGAGTGCCGCCTGGGGCGACGAGCATCAGGTGCTGCCGAAGGCGACGAGCCTAGCGCTGCTGTCATGGTTCGCGCAGTGCGCGCGCGTTGCGGCAGCGATAACCCAAGCTCGCGGGCGGGTCGCTGAGGTGGCTGTGAAGGCTTGCTTGAACGGAGGGCGCACGCGCGGGGAGCACCCCGCGGTACCAGGGACTCCGGCCGAGCTCGCGGCCGACGCGATCGCTGTTCGGCGGGCGGGCGCGTTCGCCGTGCACGTACACCCCCGCGATCCTGGCGGCGCCCAGACACTGGACGCCGCAGCGTGCGACGCCGCTGTCGCGGCGATCCGCGCGGCGGTCCCCGGCGTGCCGGTTGGCCTCTCCACTGCGGAGGCGATCGAGCGCGACCCATTCGCCCGCGCCGCCGCGGTGAGGTCCTGGCAGCGACCGCCCGACTTCGTGTCGGTGAACCTCTCAGAGCTGGGCTGGGCCGGAATCGTCCGCGCCGCGTTGCACGCCGACATCGGTGTGGAGGCGGGCCTGGCCAGACCGGCCGACGCCGACGGGCTGGCGCGCAGCCCATTCGTCCACCAGCTCGTGCGGGCTCTCGTGGAGGTCGACGGTGGCGGCGAGGACGCCCGCGCCGTCGCGCAGCTCATTCCCGACGGCGTGCCGCAGCTGTGGCACGGCTACGGGAAGCGCACATGGGAGGTCCTGGCCGCCGGCGCGGCCGCCGGACACGACGTCCGCGTGGGTCTTGAAGATGTCCTCGTGCTGCCCGATGGCCGTGCTGCGACGAGTAACGCCGACCTCGTCGTGGGCGCCTTGGCGCTGATCGGCGGCCGATCTCCGTGATGCACCGGCGCAGCCGAGGGCCGGAAGTGTTTGAGGCGCCCGGTCGTCTGATGATTGTCATCGGAAACGCTGACGCGCTGGGAGGGTTCACAGCGATGCGTCGACGTAGGCGTCGGCGAGGCGCCGCGGAGCGCGGGCGAGCCACGCTTCGATGATCACCTCGGCGAGGTCTCCGACACCGATGAGGTCGAGGGGCACCAGGATCGCTGGGTAGCCGTCGAAGTGCGGGGTGGTGAAGAAATACCCTGAGTCGTCGGCCAAGAGGGCCTCCTTCGCCCCGGCGTGCTCCACCCGGGCGCCCAAGATCGGCCCGTCAGGCATGTGGTCCCCCAGGGCCTCGATGTCCGCTCGGCGAAGGGGACGCTCCCAAACGAACAGCTTCTCCCTCACGCGCCACTGGCGCAACGACCGCGAAAGGCGCTCGCTGGTCTCGGGCAGCCCAAGCGCGATCCGACGGACATCCTCCCACGCGGCCACCACGCCACCCTACGTTGCCGTGGTCGTCGATGCGAGCGGGCGGCGGCTAGAGCGTGGGTATCAGGTGCGAGGTAGACGAACCGAGGCCAGCGGACGGGCAGCGCCGATCTGCTTCGCGACGCGGCCGGTCGTGCCTCAAGAGCTCTGGCCCGGTTGGGACGTCCCCGAATGGCCGGGACTGTGCTTCCCGCCGGGCATGTTCGTAAACTGGGGTGGATGCGGGCCCTCAGACGCTGCTTGCTGTTGGTGGTGGTCGTCGCGACAATCCTGCTCGCTGGATGCGGCGGTGGTGGTGTGCGTCCCGGCGTTGGTCATCGCGTTCGCCCCGTTCATGCGGCGATTTGCGGCTTCACGGCGTATCGGGCTGTCCACGATCTACGCAACGGCCACCGCTTCGCGGGTGCCTTCAACGCGTACCTCGCGGTGCATCACTGCCGTCGATCCCTGCGTCGTTAGAGCCCGGACCGGGAGGGTCGGGAGGAGCGCCCAACGCGGGCCAGTTCCTGATGCCGTAAGCGTCACGTTCGGCCGATGGCGCTACAACGGACTCAAACTCTCGACTGCGTCCTGTCCCAACCCGCTATCGGGCGTTCTTGCGCAGCCACCAGTCGACGTAGTAGCCGCCAAAGGGGATCACCGCGCCGATGAGGATCAACAAGGTCGTACGGGCGCTCCAACGCTGGTCGGATCGGACGGTGATGGTGACGAAGACGTAGGTGAGGAAGATGATGCCGTGGATCGGGCCGAGGATCGACACGGCGGTCTTGCCGCCGGATGAGTTTGCGCCGAGCTTGAAGTACGTCGCGACGAGCAGGGCGATGAAGCTTGTCGCCTCGGCCAGCGCGACGAGGCGCAGGTTCTTGATCGAACTCATAGAGGTGCTCCGTTCTTATGCGGCGGACCCGGTCCAGACCCGCCTGCCTGAGGCGGCTGGCGCCGGTAGTGGGAGGAGCCGGGGACTCCAGGTTAGCTAGAGCTAACCGGACCGCCACTGCGCGAGGCGCGCGGTTCAGGACTGCTTCAGCCGTCCGGGGGCGGCGAGGGCCCCGGCGATCGTGCGTCGGCCCACGGGGTGAGCTTGCGTCGATGACGCGTGAGGTAATTGCGCCGGGTGGTCTGATCAGTCAGGGTCGCGAGCGTGACGCCCAGCGCGATCTGAAGAACGGCCAAAGGGGGGGGGACCTCGATGTCGATTGACGCTAAGATCGGCGAGCTTGGGCTGAAGCTGCCGGCACCGTTTCCGCCCGCCGGGACGTACGTCAAGGCGGTCCGAGCCGGCAACCTTCTCGTGCTTGGGGGCCATATCCAGTTGGGGCAGACCACCACGTCACCCTGGGCAAGCTCGGCGCCGGTCTGTACCTCGACGCGGGCCGCGACGCGGCTTCGGCGCGGCGCTCAGGTGCGCTGAGCACCCTGCGGGCCGAGCTCGGATCGCTCGACCGCGTGGCGCAGGTCGTTCTGCTGCGCGGTGTCGTGAACGCCGTGCCGGACTTCACCGAGCACACGGAGGTGATGGATGGGCCTCAGATGTGTTGATACAGGTGTTTGGCCAGCGGGGGCGCCACGCTCGCCGTGGGCGTGAGCTCCCTTTCGGCGAACCTCGCGCTGGAGATCGAGCTGCTCGTCGAGATCAGCGCCGGGCATTGACTTCTGCGCCCTGGGCGGCTGGTGTCAAAGGCCAAGGACAAGCGCGAGGGCGTCATTCGGGGAATCCAGGGTGCGGAGCTCGCCGGTGTCGAGGTGCCCGGTGGATCCGGCCCGGTGCTCAGCTCTGGGGGGCCTCGGGGGGTTCGCCGCTGACGGCGGGTCTCGGGGTCTGCAGCCCCGAGACGCCGCTGGTCAGGACAGGCGCTGTTGCGCGTAGGCGGTCATCGCTTGGCGCAGGTATTCCACGAAGCCCGGCGCGATTGTCTCGATTGTCTCCCGGAACTCGGGGTTCTCGGCGTAGAGCTCGCCCAGACTCGTGTAGCTGGCGCGGTCCGGGGTCCAGAACCGCGTGATGGCGGCGTAATGCTCGTCGACGACGTCGAGCACCCTCGCCTCGTCGGGGGCGGCGCCGGCGCGCATCAGCTCCGCCAATCGCTCGTTGATTCGGTCGCCCTCGCGCTGAGCGGCGAGGTAGTCCTCCTTGGTCCAGCCCGCCGTACGCTCCTTCGCGGTCCGGAAGTGCTCGCGCACGCCCTCGCCGTGGCGCTCGACCAGCGTCTGCTCCATCTCGGCCCGCCGCTCGGCGAAGCCCTCGAACATCTCCTCAGCCGACATTGCGTCGCCTCCTTCGATCTGGGCGATGGTGCGCGAGACCGTACGAGCGAGCCGATCGAGTCGTCGGCGCTCGGCGCGCAGCCGTTCCGCGTGAAGACGCAACGCTTCCACGCGGTCGCGCTGACCGTCGAGTACCTCAGCAATCGCCCCCAGGCCCAGGTCGAGCTCGCGCAGCAACAGGATCTGCTGCAGGCGCAGAAGCTCCTCCTGCTCGTAGTAGCGGTAGTTGTTGCTCGCGACGAAAGCCGGCTTCAACAGGCCGATCTCGTCGTAATGGCGCAACGTCCGCGATGTCACCTTCGACATCCGGGCAACCGCCGCGATGGGCCAGGCCACGCTCGTCTCCCTTTTCTCTCGCGTTCCATCGAGCTGGTGGATTCCAGCTCACGGAAACGCTACGGGTTGACGCAACGGCAATGTCAAGCCGAACTTCGATCGCGTTCCCGTATCGCTATGCGTGGTCGAGTCGAGTGCGTTTGCGAAGGCCTGCGTAGCCGACGACAAACGGCATGTTGGCTCGCTCGGAGGCTTGAGTCCGTACCGTCCTGCGGTATCAGCGGGACCGACAAGCAACCTGGACGATACGGCGCCCTTGGATGATCTCGCCCGAGGAGACGATCCGCGAGCTCAGACCGGATGAGCTCGAACGCTTGGAGCCGCTGTGGCTGGCCCTGCAGGACCATCACAGCCGGATCTCGCCCCGGCTCGCCGGTATGACCAAGCGCGCACCAGAGCAGTCCTGGATCCGCCGGCGCTCCAAGTACCAGCGCTGGCTCGGCGATCCCGAGACCTTCGTGCTCGTCGCCGAGCGCGACGACGAGCTGGTCGGCTACGCGTTTGTGACCATCGGGCCGGGATATGCCTCATGGGACAGCGGAGATCGCCTCGCCGAGCTGCAAACCCTCTCGGTCACCCCCGCGCAGCGCGGCCACGGACTCGGATCTCGGCTGCTGGGAGCCGTGCGCCAGCGGCTCGCCGCCCAAGCGGTCGCCCACCTCGCGGTGACCTCAGCCGTGACCAACGTGGACGCCCATTCCTTTTATCAGCGCCACGGCCTCGTCACGGCACACGTGATTCTGGCCGGCCCGACCACACCACCCGAGGACCCGCTCGCCCAACGACGGCGAAGCCCTCGGGGAAAGACGACGTGGTGCGAGCGCCGCGGAGGCTGAGGCGCAGATGATCACGACGCTTGGGGCGTTCGAGCATGGGCATGTGCCCGCAGCCGTCGAAGATGATCGTTCGCGCGGGGGGCGTCGCGTTGGAGGGCCTCGGTGTCGGGAAGGGGACGACGCGGTCATCGCTGGCGGCCAGTGAGAGGATCGGGCAATGTACGGCGTCGATGCCTTCTCAGGTCGCGCCTCCGACGAGCGCGATCGCCTCGGCCAGGTAGGGGTGGCGAGCGGCGAAACGCACCGCGATCGGACCGCCCATGAGTGGCCCACGACCACGACCCGCTGTCAGGCGCGGAGTCGCAAGAGCGCTGCGCAGCGACCCTGACAGCCGACGCAGCCGCGCCTGGACTCGACGCTCGTGCCCCGGTAAGTTCGAGACGGTGGGATGAGATCCGCCATACACGCGGAGCAGCTCCCACGGTTTCGCCCATCCCAGGGCAGTGGGAAGTTATCGGCCACCCGGAGCGCGATCGAGGTACGCGTGCTCACCGAGCCGCGGGCCCACCGCCCGTTCGGGCGCCGAGGGGCGCACGGTGGACCGCCCCTTCTGCTCCCCAACGACCCGCCTCGCCACCAGCACTCCGACGCAGGCGGGGCGGGCCACCCGGCGCGCCCCTCGACGGCCGGGACCATGCGCCAGCCCCGGGCGCGCCCCCGATGACCGGCGCACCCGCCCCACCCTAGAATCGCTGAGGCCATGGATCTCCAGCAAATCGCCTACGACGATCGCGGTCTGATCGCCTGCGTGATCCAGGACAACGAGTCCGGCGCGGTGCTGACCCTGGCGTGGATGAACGCCGAAGCCGTGCGCCGAACGCTGGCCAGCGGCGAAATCCACCTGTTCAGCCGCTCGCGCCAGGAGCAGTGGCACAAGGGGGAGACCTCGGGCGACACGCTCACCGTTCGCGCCCTGCGCCTGGATTGCGATGGCGACGCGCTGCTCGCTCTCGTCGAGCCCGGGCGCGACGCTGACGGCCAGCCCAACCCGGCGTGTCACACCGGCGCGCGCACCTGCTTTCACAACGACGAGGAGCCCCGCGTCCCGGCCGAGGCCCTCCCCGACCTCGAGGGCACGATCCGGGCCCGCGCCTCTTCGCGTTCCGACGCCTCCTACACCGCCAGCCTGCTCGCCGATCTGCCGGCCATCGGCGAGAAGGTGACCGAGGAGGCCGAGGAGGTCGCCCGGGCCGCGCGCGAGGAGAGCGAGGAACGCGTGGCTGAAGAGGCGGCCGACGTGCTCTACCACCTGACCGTCCTGCTGGCCAGCCGCGGCCTGGCTCTGGCCGACGCCGAGCGGGTGCTCGATGGCCGTCGCCGCTGAGATGGCCGGCGCGGCGGTCGTCCCCGACCTCGAGACGGTCCGCGATCTCGCGCGCGACCACGCCCTGATCCCGCTCTCCCAGAGCTTCATCGACGACTGCGAGACGCCGGTCTCCGCGTTCCTGAAGCTGCGGGCCGGCGGTCCCTCCTTCCTGCTGGAGTCCGCCGAGCAGGGCCAGCGCGTGGGGCGCTACTCCTACATCGGCCTGCGACCCCGGTCGGTCCTGCGCTGGGCGCTCGGCGATCCGGGAGACCCCTACGCCCTGGCGGCGGCCGAGGTCGCCCGGGGGCGCCAGGCACCCGTCGACGGCCTGCCACCGTTCGCCGGCGGCGCGGTCGGCGTCTTCGGCTACGACCTGGTGCGCACGGTCGAGCCGCTGGGTGCGCCGAATCCCGATCCGGTCGGCGTCCCCGACCTCGCCCTCATGCTCACCGATGCGCTCGTGGTCTTCGACCATCTGCGCCACGCCATCACCGTGCTGGCCAACGTCGACGCCGCCGCGACCGACGGCCTGGAGGCGGCCTACGCCGCCGCGGTCGAGCTCATCGCCGAGGTCCGCGCCCGACTGGCCGGGCCGGTGCCGCGCCCCGAACGGGCACCGGTGCCGCGGACGATGCCGGAGTTCCAACCCAACATGGCCCGCGCCGACTTTGAAGCGATGGTGGCCCGCATCGTCCGCTACGTCCACGCCGGCGATGCCTTCCAGGTCGTGCCCTCCCAGCGCTGGTCGGCGCCGTTGCCCGTCGAGCCCTTCTCGGTCTACCGCGGGCTGCGGGCCGTGAACCCCAGCCCCTACATGTACTTCCTGGACTTCGAGGACTTCCAGATCGCCGGCGCCAGCCCCGAGCCGCTGCTCACCGTCTCGGGCCGGCGGGTCTCCACGCGGCCCATCGCCGGCACGCGCCCCCGCGGCGTGGATGCGGCCGAGGACCGCCGCCTGGCCGAGGAGCTCCTGGGCGACGAGAAAGAGCGCTCCGAGCACGTCATGCTCGTCGACCTGGGCCGCAACGACCTCGGTCGGGTCAGTGAGTACGGCTCGGTGGAGGTCGATGACCTCATGCGCGTGGAGACCTACTCCCACGTCCTGCACCTGGTCTCCGACGTCTCCGGGCGCCTGCGCGAGGAGGTGGGCGCGGTGGATGCACTGCGCTCCGTGCTGCCGGCCGGGACGCTTTCCGGAGCCCCCAAGGTACGGGCGATGCAGATCATCGACGAGCTCGAACCGGTCAAGCGCGGCGGGTACGGGGGGGCCATCGGCTGGCTGTCCTACCGCGGCGACCTCGATACCTGCATCCACATCCGCACGGTGGTGGTCAAGGATGGCGTGGCCCACGTGCAGGCCGGCGGGGGAACGGTGGCCGATGCCCGGCCCGCGTATGAGTACGAGGAGTCCCGGGCCAAGGCCCGGGCCGTGATGGAGGCCATCCGCCTGGCCGTCGCCCAGGACGACTGGGCCTAGCCCGGACGAAGGTCAGCCCATGCGCGTCCTGGTCATCGACAACTACGACTCCTTCACCTACAACCTCGTCCAGTACCTGGGCGAGCTCGGTGCCGAGGTGGAGGTGGTGCGCAACGACCGGGCCAGCGTCGACGATCTCCTCGATCGCCGGCCCGACCGGCTCGTAGTCTCGCCCGGCCCGTGCACGCCGCAGGAGGCGGGCATCTCGGTCCAAGCGGTGCGGCGCCTGCCCGAGGCGGGCATCCCCACCCTCGGCGTCTGCCTGGGCCACCAGTCCATCGCCCAGGCCTTTGGTGGACGCGTGATCCAGCACGACCCCATCCACGGCAAGGCGTGCAACGTCGACCATGACGGGCGGACGATCTTCGCCGGCCTGCCGCGCCCGCTGAGGGTCGGGCGCTATCACTCACTGATTGTCGACCCCGAGCTGCCCGACGTCCTGGAGCCCAGCGCCCGCGGCGAAGGGGTGCTGATGGCCCTTCGCCACCGTGCGCTGCCGGTGGAGGGCGTGCAGTTCCACCCCGAGTCGGTGCTCACCGAGCATGGGCGGGCCCTGCTGGCCAACTTCATCGGCGACCCGGGCTGATGGCCAACCCGGTGCTCACCCGCGCCCTGGACGCCGCCGCCGCCGGCGAGGACCTGGGCGAGGGTCTGGCCGCCGACGTGCTCGCCGAGATCATGCGTGGCGGCGTCTCGGAGGCCGAGGTCGCGGGACTGCTGATGGCCTTGCGGGTCAAGGGCGAGACCGAGGCCGAGATCACCGGCCTGGCCCGGACCATGCGCGCCTTTGCCCGGCAGGTGGCCACCGGCTGCCCGGACCTGCTCGACACCGCCGGCAGCGGCGGCGGACGCCCGACGTTCAACGTCTCGACCACCGCCGCGCTGATCGCCGCCGGCGCGGGCTGCCGAGTGGCCAAGCACGGCAACCGCTCGGCCACCGGTCCGTGCGGCTCGGCCGACCTGCTCGAGACCCTGGGGGCGAGGATCGATCTGGAGCCCGAGGCGGTCGGCACCTGCGTGCGCGAGGTCGGCTTCGGCTTCATGTTCGCTCCCGCCCACCACCAGGCCACCCGACACGTCGTCGGCGTGCGCCGGGCGTTGGGGGTGCGGACGATCTTCAACTTCCTCGGGCCGCTCACCAATCCGGCCGCGGCCACCCGCCAGGTCGTCGGCATCGCCGATCCGGCCTACCTCGACCGCATCGCCGGCGCACTGATCGGGCTGGGGGCCGACCGCGCGCTGGTGGTCTGCGGCGAGGACGGGATGGACGAGCTCTCCACCGGGGGGGCCACCCAGGTCATTGAGCTGCGCGACGGTGAGCTGAGCCGCTATCGCATCGAGCCCGGCGATGCGGGCCTGGCCGTCACCCCGGCCGGCAGCTTCCGATCGGGCTCTCCGGGGGAGAACTCGGCGGTCACCCGCGCCATCCTGGCCGGTGAGGCCGGCCCCGCTCGCGACCTGGCCGTGCTCAACGCCGGCGCGGCGATCTACACGGCGGGCGGCGCCGACAGCATCGAGGCCGGCGTCCGCGTCGCCGAGCGGACGATCGACTCGGGGGCGGCGGCCGCCACCCTGGAGCGCTTCGTGGTGTGCACGCGCGAGCTGGCCGCCGAGCCCGCCCCAGCGTGAGCGACCTCCTGGGAGGCATCGTCGCGAACACCCGAGCTGAGGTGGAGCGCCGACGAGCGGCGATCCCGCCGGGTCCGCTCGAGCGCGGGGCCCGAGAACGGCTTGCCGATGACCCTCCCCGCGGCTTCGCCGCCGCCGTGCGAGGCCCCCGGGTATCGGTCATCGCCGAGCACAAGCGCCGCTCGCCCTCGGCCGGGGCGATCCGGGATGGTGCCGCGCTCGAGCAGGTCGTGCGGGCCTATGCCCGCGGAGGCGCCGCCGCGCTCTCGGTGTTGACCGACGGCCCCCATTTCGGTGGCTCGCTGGATGACCTGCGTGCGGCGCGGTCGGCCTGCCAGCTGCCCGTGCTGCGCAAGGACTTCATCGTCGACCCCTGGCAGCTGCTGGAGTCCGCGGCGGCCGGAGCCGATGCCGTGCTGCTCATCGTTGCCGCGCTGGCGCCCTCGACACTGGCCCAATTGCACGGCGAGGCTCGAGCCCTGGGCCTCGACGTCCTCGTCGAGGTCCACGACCGGCCCGAGCTCGAGCGGGCGCTGGCCCTGGAGCCCGACCTGGTCGGCATCAACAACCGCGATCTGCGCAGCTTCGCCGTCGAGCCGGAGCGCACGCTGGAGCTCGTCGGAGCCATCCCGGCCGGACCGGCGGTGGTATCGGAGTCGGGCATTCGGGCCCCCGAGCAGCTCGAGCAGCTCGCCGCCGCCGGGGTCGACGCGGTCCTCGTCGGCGAGCAGCTGATGCGCGCCGATGACCCCGAGGAGGCGCTGCGCATCCTGCGCGGCGGTACCAGGGCACCGGCGGGCCGGGTGGCCGAACGGTTTTCGCCCCCGCTGAGCGGCGCTTAAGCCGACGTTCAGGGCGCCGGTCGATAACTGGGCCATGATGCGATCGCTTCGCTCCCCGCTCCTCGGCGGCCTGGTTGGAGGTGCGCTGGTCGCCGTGATCCTCGTGCTCGTTGGGGGCACCGGAGGCGGGTCGACGACCACCGTCGTCCGCCAGAGCCCGCTCGACGCCTCCCGGCCCGTGTCCGACCAGAGCGCCGGGCTCACAGCTCGCCAGATCTACCACCAGGACGCCGCCGGGGTCGTGCAGATCCGCTCGCAGATCGTCCAGCAGCAGCAGTCGCCCTTCGGCTTCGGGCTGCCCAATCAGCAGCAGGCCCAGGCCACCGGCTCGGGATTCCTCGTCGACCGCTCAGGCGAGATCCTCACCAACGCCCACGTCGTCGACGGGGCCTCCAACATCACCGTGCAGTTCGAGAACCACCAGACAAAGCAGGCAAAGGTGCTGGGCAAGGACGACTCCTCCGACCTGGCGCTGCTGAAGGTCGACACGGGCGGGGTGGGACTCGACCCCCTTCCGCTCGGCGACTCCAACAGCGCCCAGGTGGGCGACCCGGTGGTGGCCATCGGCAACCCCTTCGGTCTCGATCGGACGCTGACCACCGGGGTCGTGTCGGCGCTCCAGCGCGCCATCCAGGCCCCCAACAACTTCTCGATCGCCAACGTCATCCAGACCGACGCCGCGATCAACCCCGGCAACTCCGGTGGCCCGCTGATCGACGCCGCCGGCCGCGTCATCGGGATCACCTCCCAGATCAAGACGGGTGGGAGCAGCAGCGCGGGCAACGTGGGGATCGGCTTCGCGGTGCCCATCAACACGGCCAAGCAGATCATCCCCCAGCTCAAGAAGAACGGCTCGGTCCAGCACGCGTTCCTCGGGGTCACCGGCGCGGACATCGACTCCTCCCTGCAGGGGCTCAACCTGCCCAGCTCCACCGGCGTCCTGGTGCAGACCGTCACCCCCAACGGTCCGGCCGCCAAGGCTGGGCTGCGCGGCGGCTCGACCCAGGTCGACATCGGCGGCCAGCCGCTGACGCTGGGCGGCGACATCATCGTAAAGCTCGACGGCAAGCCGGTCGGCACCATGGACGACCTGAGCTCCACCATCGCCGGCCACAAGCCGGGGGACTCGGTCTCACTGGACATCCTGCGCGGCCGCCAGACCAAGACCATCCAGGCCACCCTGGGCAACCGTCCGGCCACTGCCGCCCACTAAATCGGACGGCAGTGGCGGGCGCGGTCGCGGCTCTACGATGAGCCGATGGCCCAGACGCGCGTCAAGCTCTGCGGTCTCACCCGTCCTCAGGACGCCGAGCTCGGGCTGAGCCTTGGCGCGTGGGCGCTGGGGCTGATCTTCTACGCGGGCTCGCCCCGGCGCTGCTCACCCGCCGCCGCGCGCGAGATCTCCGCCCTGACCCGCCGGCGCTTGGCCCTCTGCGGGGTATGGGTCAATGCCCCCCTCGACGAGGTGATCGGCACCGCGGACGGCCTCGGCCTCAGCCACGTCCAGCTTCATGGCGACGAGGGCCCGGCCTACTGCGCTGAGGTGGCCCGACGCACGGGCTGCCGGGTCATCAAGGCCGTCGCCGTGCGCACCCGCGCCGACCTTCAGGCGTTGCGTGCCTACCCCACCGACCTGCACCTGCTCGACGCCGCTGCGCCCGGACTGCGCGGAGGAACGGGACGTAGCTTCGACTGGAAGCTGGCCAGCGCCCACGCCGGTCCGATCCCGGTCGTCCTGTCCGGCGGCCTGCGGTCGGAGAACGTCGCCGACGGCATCCGGGCAGTCCGGCCCTGGGCGGTGGACACGGCGAGCGGCACCGAGTCGGCCCCCGGCATCAAGGACGCCGAAAGGGTGCAGCGCTTCTTCGACGCGGCGGCCGAGGCCGATGCCGAGGCCCCCGATGCCGCGGGCGCCGGCACGCCGGCGCGCGCCGAGACGCCGGCGTGAGCGTGGCGGGCGCCCAGGCGCCGGCCGGTGCGCTTGCGCACCGCTTCGGCCCCTACGGCGGTCAGTACGTCCCCGAGACGCTCATGCCCGCCCTGGCCGAGCTGGAGGCCGCATGGCTCCGAGCCCGCGTCGATCCCGGCTTTCGCGGGGAGCTCGATGGCCTTCTCGCCCGCTACGTCGGGCGGCCCTCACCGCTCTATGAGGCCTCCCGTCTCTCGGCCGAGGTCGGGCACCCGGTCCTGCTCAAGCGCGAGGACCTCCTGCACACCGGGGCCCACAAGATCAACAACGCTGTGGGCCAGGCGCTGCTCGCGCGCCGAATGGGCAAGCGACGGGTCATCGCCGAGACCGGCGCCGGCCAGCACGGCGTGGCCACCGCCACCGCGTGCGCGTTGCTCGACCTGCGCTGCGTCGTCTACATGGGCACCGAGGACATGCGCCGCCAGCAGCCCAACGTGGAGCGCATGGGGCTGTTGGGGGCTGAGGTCATCGCCGTCGAGGCGGGCGCTCGCACGCTCAAGGAGGCGGTGTCCGAGGCCATCCGCGACTGGGTGGCCCACGCCCGTGACACCCATTACGTGATCGGCTCGGCGGTCGGACCGGCGCCCTTTCCCGCCCTGGTCCGCGACCTCCAGCGAGTCATCGGCGACGAGACCCGCGTCCAGGTGATGGCCCAGGCCGGTCGCCTGCCCGACCGGGTGATCGCCTGCGTGGGAGGGGGCTCCAACGCTATAGGGATGTTCACCGCCTTCCTGGCCGACGAGAGCGTCGCGCTGGTCGGCGTCGAGGCGGCGGGCGAGGGGCTGGGCACCGGGCACCACGGCGCCCCGCTCACCGCCGGGGAGCGTCCGGGTGTGCTCCATGGTGCCCTGTCCGCGGTCATGCAGGACGAGGAAGGCCAGATCATGGAGGCCCACTCGGTCTCCGCCGGCCTGGACTACCCGGGGTCGGGCCCCGAGCACGCCCATCTGCGCGACCTCGGCCGCGTCGGCTATGAGGCGGTCCCCGATGCCGAGGCGGTCGCTGCCTTCGCCCGGCTGAGCCGCCTGGAGGGCATCATCCCGGCGCTGGAGCCGGCCCACGCCATCGCCTGGGCGCTGGCCCACCCCGAGGGCTCCGCCCTCGACGTCGTCTGCCTCTCCGGCCGGGGCGACAAGGACCTGGCTGAGGTGCTCGGGCTCCTGGGGGATCGCTGACCGGGGCGCAGCGCATCGCCGCTGCCTTCGCGGCCGCTCGGCCTCGCCCGGCGCTCATGCCCTACCTGATGGGCGGGTTCCCCGAGCTGAAGACCTCCGCCGCCATCGGTGAGGCCTGCGTCGACGCTGGTGCCGACCTGCTCGAGCTGGGCCTGCCCTTCTCCGACCCGCTGGCCGACGGCCCGGTGATCCAGGCGGCCGGGAGCGCGGCACTGGCGGCGGGGGCCACGCTGTCCGGGGTGCTGGAGGTGGCACGGGTGCTCGCCGAGCGGGTGCCCGTCGTGCTCATGGCCTACATGAACCCCGTCCTTGCCCGGGGCATCGACGGCTTCTGCGACCTGCTGGCCGCGGCTGGCGCCGCCGGGGTGATCGTGCCCGATCTGCCCGACGAGGAGGCCACCGAGCTGCGCGGCGCCTGCGACGCCCGCGGCCTCACCCTGATCGGCCTCGCGGCTCCCACCACGACCGCGGAGCGCATGGCCCGCATCGGCGCCGAGGCCCGCGGCTTCCTCTACACCGTGGCGGTGACCGGCACCACCGGCGAGCGGGCCGGCGTGGAGGACGGACTGGCCGACGTGCTCGCCCGCGCGCATGCGAGCACCGAGGTGCCGGTGGCCGTCGGCTTCGGCATCTCCTCGCCCGCCTCCGCCGTCCAGGCGGCCGCCGCCGGAGCCGATGGGGTGATCGTCGGCACCCGCCTGGTCCGGGCTGCGGCCGAGGCGGGTCCCGAGTGCGCGCCGGGGGCGGTCGCCGAGCTGGTGGCCGATCTGCGCGGCGCCCTGGAGGCCTCGGCGCCGGCGAGCTGATCCCCGCCCCCAGCGGTACGGTCGCCGGCGGGGATTGACCCGAGGTTGCGCCCGGCCTTCAGCGATTTTCGACACGCACCGCGTCGCGCCCGGACGATGTCGAGAACGGGGTTGCTGGTCAGCGAAGTTCTCGACACGTCCCGTCCCCCGCCCGGACGGTGTCGAGATTGACCCCGGGCGGGCCATCGCCGCGCGGTCCGGCTAAGCTCCCGCCCGCATGTCCCTGATCGTCTCCACGATCGTCGGCCTCGTGATCTGGCTCGTGCTGTGGTCAATCGGGGTCAAGGCGCTCGACGGGCTGTTCATCCCGCTTCTCCTCCTGCTGGGCGCAATGAGCGCGCGCCTACTCGCCTCGCAGCTCCCCGCCAACCGCGAGGGGTAGTGGCCCCGGGCCGCCGCGCGGTGGCCTCGATGGCTGGGCTGGCTGCCGTGGCGGCGGCCGCTGCCGCGGTCGGGTGCGGCACGGGGCGCCGGCACGTCGTCGCCCAGGGGCCGGAGCTCACCGTGTACTCGAGCCTCCCCCTCGACGCCGCCAGCGGGGCCCGGGCCCAGGACGTCGCCGATGCCGAGCGCCTCGCCCTGGAGCAGGCCGGCGGTCGCGCCGGGCGCTTCCGGGTGGCGCTCACCAACCTGGACGACGCCGACCCCACCCGGCGCTCATGGGACCCCGGTCGCACCCAGCTCGATGGTCGGCGGGCCGCCAGCGATCCGGCCACCATCGCCTACCTGGGCGAGCTGGACCCCGGGGCCTCGGCCATCTCGCTACCGCTGACCAATGCCGCCGGCATCCTCCAGGTCTCCCCGGGCGACTCGCTGGTTGGCCTGACCCGCCGGGCCGGGGCGGCGCCGGGGGAGCCGGAGCGCTACTACCCGGCCGGCTCTCGGACCTTTGTCCGCCTCGTGCCCACCGACGACGCGCAGGCCGAGGCGCTGTTGGGCTACATGGGCGCGCTGCGGGTCCGCCGGGTGCTGTTGATCGACGACGAGGGCGCCGCCGGTCACGGCCTGGCCCAGCGCATGTCGCGCACCGCCGCCCAGCACGGCATCGACGCCGTCGACGTACGTGAGATCGCGCCGGGCAGCACCGACTTCACCGGGCTGGCCGGGGATGTCGCGCGCTCCGGGGCCGACGCCGTGTGCTTCGCCGGATCGACCGTCAGCGGCGCTCCTGCCCTGTTCGCCGCCCTGGCGGCGGCCGATCCAACCCTGCGCCTGTTCGGCTCCAGTGGGGTGGCCGATTCCGTGTTTGCCGCCGCGCTTGACCCTCGAGCCGCGCGCCGAACGGTGGTCGTCTCGCCGGTTTCCGCGCCCGCCGGGACGGTGGGCGTCCCCGGGCGGGCGGCCCTGGCCCGCTTCCAGGAGGAGTTTCACCGCCGTTACGGCCACGATCCCGACCCGGCGGCGGCCCTCGGCTACGAGGCGATGGGACTCGTGCTCTCGGCCATCAGCGACGCCGGCGTCCACGGCAACGACCGCGCCGCCGTCGTCCGGGCCGCGCTCAGCGCCCAGCGCGATGGCACCGTCGTGGGCGCCTACCACTTTGATCCCGGGGGGGACACCAGCTCGACGTCCTTCACCGGGTGGCGGGTCATCGACGGCCACCTGGCCTACGACCGAACCCTACCGGCGGCCACCGCTCGCTCCTGAGCGGCGCGGCGCGAGGCCGCATTGCGTCCTTGGCTCTCGAGGTCTAGGATCGGTCAGCTTTCAGAAGTCCAAGAGAGGGGAACTCGTGAAGGTACGTCGCATGGTGGGCACCACGTGCCTTGTCGGGCTCACGGCGCTGGGCGCCGTGGCCTGCGGATCGTCGAGCAGCTCGTCGTCGAGCGGCTCGGGCTCGGGCAGTGGGTCGAGTGGGAGCGGCACGATTGACATCTACTCCAGCCTGCCGTTACAGGGCACCTCGCGCGATCAGAGCATCGCCGTGAACAACGGGGCAAAGCTCGCGCTACAGCAGGTCGGAGGCAAGGTTGGCAGCCTGTCTGTCAAGTTCACGCCGCTGGACGACTCGACGGCGGCCACGGGCAAGTGGGATCAGGGCCAGGTCAACAAGGACGCCCAGCAGGCGCTCTCGGACTCAAGCTCCGTCGCCTACATCGGCGAGTTCAACTCGGGCGCGACGGCGATCTCGCTGCCGACCCTCAACCAGGCCCCGCTGCTGCAGGTCTCCCCATCCAACACGGCGGTCGGGCTGACCTCCAACGCGCCGGGCGCGGATGTCGGAGAACCGACGAAGTACTACAAGACCGGCAAGCGCAACTACGGTCGCGTCGTGCCCAAGGACACCGTTCAGGGCGCCGCGCTGGTCACCCTGATGAAGGGGGACGGCTGCGCCTCGGCCTACATCCTCAACGACAAGGAGGTCTACGGCGCTGGTCTGGCCCGCAACGTCGAGCTCGCGGCCAAGACCTCGGGCCTGAAGATCGACGGCGACCAGGGCATCGATCCCAAGGCGCCCAACTACCGCTCGCAGGCCGCCCAGATCAAGTCGCCCTGCTTCCTGTTCTCGGGCATCACCGACAACAACGCGGTGCAGGTGTTCAAGGACGTCTCGGCGGCGGACCCCAGCGCCAAGCTGTTCGGCCCCGACGGCGTCGCCGAGGCCTCATTCACCAACACCAAGACCGGCATCCCGGCCAGCCTGGACTCGCGGGTCCAGCTGACCGTTGCGACGCTCGATCCGAAGAGCTACCCGCCCGCGGGCCAGAAGTTCTTCAAGCAGTACAGCCAGACCTACAACACGGCCAAGCCCGATCCCTACGCGATCTACGGCTATGAGGCGATGGGCGTCGTGCTCGACGCCATCAAGCGCTCGGGGATCACCGCCTCCGGGGCGGCCTCGCGGCAGAAGGTGATCGACGCCTTCTTCCAGACCAAGGACCGCCCCAGCGTGCTCGGCACGTACTCGATCGACCAGAACGGTGACACCTCGCTGACCAACTACGGGGTCTACAAGGTCGTCAACGGCACGCTCACGTTCGAGAAGGTCATCCACGCGAAGTAGCGCCTGACCAATCCGGGACGCCGAGCCTGCCGGCTCGGCGTCCCGCGGTCACGCTCAGTGCCTGAGGCCATGGAAGCCGCCAGCCTTGCCGCCGGACGCGGACGCGGGGTCTCCGCGGGCAACGCCATCCGCGGGTTCATCGACCGCTTCGGCCTCTACATTTTGCTGCTCGTCGCCCCGGTCGCCTTCGGCATCCACGACCTGGGCCACGACCACAACCTCACCCGGCTGGGCCAGAACCTGCTCAACGGGCTGTCGAATGGCGCCATCTGGTCGCTCGTCGCGCTGGGCTACACGCTGGTCTACGGGATCATCGAGCTGATCAACTTCGCCCACGGCGACGTGTTCATGATCGGGTCCTTCGTGTCGTTCTCGTTCTGGACGACCCTGGGGCTGACGGTGACGACCGCGACGGGGTCGGTGATCGTCGGGCTGCTGGTCACCCTGGTGGTGGCCATGTTCGTCTGCGGCTCGCTCAACGTGATGATCGAGCGCGTTGCCTACCGGCCGCTGCGCAACGCCCCCAAGCTCGCTCCCCTGATCACTGCCGTGGGCTTCTCCTTCATCCTGCAGAATGTCGGCGAGCTCTGGCTGGGCCCGGCCCAGCAAAGCGTCCCCGACCTCGTCGGTGCTCAGCAGAGGGTCTTCTCGTTCCTCGGCATCGTCGTGCATCGGGCCGACCTGCTCGCCCTTGCCGTCACCGCCCCGCTGGTTGCCGGTTTGACCATCTTCATCGCCCGCAGCCGCCTGGGCAAGGCCATGCGCGCCACGGCCCAGGACCCCGAGGCGGCGCGCCTGATGGGGATCAACGTCGACACCACCATCTCCACGACCTTCATGCTCGGAGGCATGATGGCCGGCGCCGGCGGCCTGATCTATGCGCTCTATGAGACGAACATTCGCTTTGACCAGGGCTTCCAGGCTGGTCTGATCGCCTTCACCGCCGCCGTGATGGGCGGCATCGGCAACGTTCGCGGTGCCGTGGTCGGCGGTCTGATCATCGGCTGCGTCCAGCAGATCTTCGACAACCGCCTGGGCGGCCAGTGGACCGAGGCCGTCGTCTTCGCCTATCTCGTGCTGGTCATGGTGTTCAAGCCCCAGGGCCTCTTCGGCGAGCAGACGCGGGAGGCCGGCTGATGCCCGGGCTTCCCCCGCCGGTGAGGCGAGTCCTGCAGCACCGGCGGGCCAGCCCCGCGGCCGCCGGGCTGGCCATCGCCTTCGGCGTCCTGCTGCCCCTGTTCTTCGTCGGCGCCAGCCCGTTCATCCACGACACCGTCGAGGCGCTGATCTTCGTGATCATGGCCCTCGGCCTCAACATCGTCGTCGGCTTCGCCGGCCTGCTGGACCTGGGCTACGTCGCCTTCTACGCCGTCGGCTCCTACGCCGTGGGCTGGCTGGGCTCGGGGTTCTTCTTCGGCGTCAACCACCAGCACGGCATCCACGTGGCCACCTCGAAGTTCAACTCGGCCCTGCCCGGCGTCCACGTCAACGTGCTGGTCATCGTGATCATCGCCGGAGCCATGGCGGCGCTGGCCGGGGCGGCCATCGGCCTGCCCACCCTCGGGCTGCGCGGCGACTACATCGCCATCGTCACCCTGGCCTTCGGGGAGATCATCCACAACATCGCCGTCAACGGGACCGACGTCCACTTCGGCCACTACACGCTGACCGCTGGGCGCCAGGGCATCACCCCGATCGACACCCCGAGCCTGCCGGGGGTCGGCGACTTCGGCCCCCTGGACAACCGACCGTGGTACTACGTCGCGCTGGGCCTGGTGCTCGTAGTGCTCTTCTGCAACCTGCGCCTGCGCGAGTCGCGCCTGGGCCGGGCGTGGATCGCCCTGCGCGAGGACGAGGTGGCCGCCGCCTCCATGGGAGTGCCCCTGGTCAAGACCAAGCTGCTGGCCTACGCGACGGGAGCCGCCTTCGGGGGCATGGCCGGCGTGCTGCGGGCGAGCTTCGAGAACGGGGTCAACGCCGACAACTTCGAGTTCTCCTTCTCGATCTTCGTGCTCGGCATGGTCATCCTCGGTGGCCTGGGCAGCATCTGGGGCGTCGTGCTGGGAGCCCTTGCCCTCTCCTACTTCAACACCTACGGGATCCCCGACATCCTCGGCCCGGTCCTCAAGGGCGTCGGGATCGACGTCAGCGCCCTGGGCTTCGGCCTATTCGGCTTCTTGCTGGTGGTCATGATGGTTCTTCGACCCCAGGGTCTGTTCCCCGAGCGCCGGCGAAGACTCGAGCTCACGGAGGGCATCGGCGGAGACGAGGCCATGGTGGAGGTGAACGCGTGAACGCTGGAGGCGCTGCTTCGGACGCGCCGCTGCTCTCCGCCCAGGGGGTGACGAAGTCCTTCGGTGGCCTCGTCGCCGTGGACGACGTGTCCTTCGAGATTTCGCCGCGGTCGATCGTCTCGATCATCGGCCCCAACGGCGCGGGCAAGACGACGTTCTTCAACATGCTCACCGGCCTCTACGCGCCCACCCTCGGGCGCATCAGCTTCGACGGAACCGACATCACCCGACGTCGCCCGGATCGGATCACCGGCCTCGGGGTGGCCCGCACGTTTCAGAACATCCGCCTGTTCGCATCCATGAGCGCCCTGGAGAACGTGCTCGTCGGCCAGCACGCGCGCATGCGCGCCGGGCTGGTCGGCTCGGTCCTGCGCCCACCCTGGGTCCGGCGCGAGGAGCGGCGGGTGCGCGAGAAGGCGCGGGAGATGCTCGACTACGTGGGCCTCGCCCGCGACAGCTTCGAGGGGCTGGCCGTGAACCTCTCCTACGGAGACCAGCGGCGCGTGGAGATCGCCCGGGCGCTGGCCTCGGATCCGAAGCTGCTGCTCCTCGACGAGCCCACGGCGGGGATGAATCCGAACGAGTCCGAGCGGTTGACCGGCTTCATGAGGCGCCTGCGCGACGAGCGGGAGGTGGCCATCCTGCTCATCGAGCACGACATGAAGGTGGTCATGGGGGTCTCCGAGCGGGTCACCGTGCTCGACCACGGCGAGAAGATCGCCGAAGGCGAGGCGCGCGAGGTCCGCAACGACCCGCGCGTGGTCGAGGCCTACCTGGGCAAGCGCGAGGCGGCCCGGGGCGCCGAGGGCGAAGCCGGGCCCGCCCGCGAGCACGAGGAGGCCGAGCGCTGATGGCCCTGCTCGAGGTGGAGGACATCCGCACCTTCTACGGGAACATCGAGGCGCTCAAGGGGGTCTCGCTGGAGGTGGCCGAGGGCGAGGTGGTCACCCTGATCGGCTCCAACGGGGCCGGCAAGTCGACGACCCTGCGCTCGATCTCCGGGCTCACCCCGCCGCGCTCGGGACACATCCGCTTCGACGGGCGCCCCATCGACCGCCTGCCCGCCCAGGAGATCGTCCGCCTCGGGATCTCGCAGTCGCCCGAGGGCCGGCACTGCTTCCAGCGGATGACCGTGCGTGAGAACCTCGAGCTCGGCGCCTACCTGCGGCGCGACAGGACGGTGTCCGACGACCTCGACCGGGTCTTTGCCCTCTTCCCCCGCCTGCGCGAGCGCGAGCGTCAGAAGGCGGGCACGATGTCCGGCGGCGAGCAGCAGATGCTGGCCATCGGTCGCGCGCTGATGGCCCAACCCCGTCTGCTCATGCTCGACGAGCCCTCCATGGGCCTGGCCCCGATCCTCGTCGAGCGCATCTATGAGACCGTGGCCGAGATCAACCGCCAGGGCACGACGATCCTGCTCGTCGAGCAGAACGCCAACTACGCGCTGGAGGTCTCGGGCCGGGCCTATGTGCTGGAGACCGGAGCGGTGGCGCTGGCCGACCGCTCCGGGGTCCTGCGCGACAACGCCGAGGTCCAGAAGGCCTACCTGGGGACATGATCGGCGCCGACGCCCTCTGGTTGCTCTTCGCCTGGCTGGCGTGCGCGATTCTCGCCTCCTACCTGTCCGAGCGCAAGGGCTACGGCGAGAAGCCGGGCCTGGCCTGCGGGCTCCTGCTCTTCGTCGTCGGGTTGGCCATCTGGGTGTTCTGGCCGCCGCGCAGCGGGTCGAAGTGGCGCGAGCTCGGGCCCCTCGGCTCGCGCCCCCGGCGCCGCTCGGGCTGAGACCCGGGGCCCGCACCCCCAGGGTCATCGACGCTCAGCGGTGGCTCAGGCCAGTGCGGCGCGCAACGCCTCGTCGAGGTCGGGGTGGAGGTGGGCAAAGCCCAGCTCCGTCGCCCGGCGGGGGACCAGGTTGACCCCGTTGACCACGATCTGGGCCATCTCGCCGTAGAGCATGCGCAGGGCCACCGCTGGCACCGGGGCGACCGCCGGGCGGTGCAGGGCACGCCCGAGCGCCTTGGACAGCTCGCGGTTGGTCGCCGGCTTGGGGGCTGAGGCGTTGATCGCGCCGCGATAGCGGTCGTCGTCCAGCGCGGCCAGGTAGAGGCCGACGATGTCGTCGAGGTGGATCCAGGGGACGAACTGGCGGCCTCCGGCGACCGGGCCGCCCACGCCCAGGCGAAACGGCGGGAGCATGGTCGCCAGCGCACCCCCGTCGCCGCTGAGCACCACGCCGGTGCGGATCAGCGCCACCCGCAGGCCCAGCTCCTGCGCGTCGAGGGCCCGGCGCTCCCACTCCCGGCAGACCTGCGCCAAGAAGTCATCGCCGGGCGCCGTGGACTCGTCGACGGGCTCCTCGCCGTGGGGGCCGTAGTAGCCGCTGGCCGAGGCGGACAGCAGCGTGGCGGGACGCGGATCGGCCGCGCGCAGGCCGGCCACCAGGTTGGCCGTGCCCTCCCGACGGCTGTCGCGGATGGCCCGCTTTGTCGCATCGCTCCAGCGCTGGGCGACCGGCTCGCCGGCCAGGTGCACCACGGCGTCGCGTCCGGAGAGTCCGTCGACCGGCGCCGGGCCGGCCATCGGATCCCACGCCACGGCCTGCACCCCGAGCGCCTCGCTCGCGGGCCCGGGGCTGCGGGTGAGCACGGTGACGTGATCGCCGCGCTCGGCCAGCCGCCGGACCAGGGCGGCGCCGACGAGGCCCGTGGCGCCGGTGACCGTGATCCTCACGGGGCCGACCCATGAAGCCGCGCGGCGTTGTCTGTGGCCGCGAAGCCGTGCTCGTGGCCGGCCATCGCCGCGCCGCTGGCCCGCGCCTCGTCGGCCACGGCCCCGGCCACGGCCACGGCCGGGGCCACCTCGCGGTTGAACACCGACGGGACGATGTAGTCCTCGCGCAGCTCGTCGTCGTCGACGATCCGCGCGATCGCGCGGGCGGCGGCCACCTTCATCTCCTCGGTGATCTGGGGGGCACGGACGTCGAGGGCACCGCGGAAGACCCCGGGGAAGCAGAGCACGTTGTTGATCTGATTTGGGTAGTCCGAGCGGCCCGTGGCCACGATCCTACAGCGGCGGATGGCCTCCTCGGGCATGATCTCCGGTGTCGGGTTGGCCATGGCGAAGACCATCGCGTCGGGCGCCATGCGCTCGAGGGACCCCGCGCGCACGACGCCGGCCCCCGAGAGTCCGACGAGCAGGTCGACGCCGTCGATCACCTCGTTCGGGTCTCCGGCGCGCTGGCCGGGGTTGGTGTTCTCGGCGCACCACCGCTTGACCGGTCCCATGGCCCCGCTGAGGTAGTCCTCGCGGTCGGTGTGAACCGCCCCCCGCGAGTCACAGCAGACGATCTCCGACACGCCAGCGGCGAGCAGCATCCGCGTCACCGCGACTCCGGCGGCTCCGAGGCCGACGATCAGCGCCGAGACATCGGCCACCCGCCGTCCGGTGAGCTTCGCCGCGTTGATGAGGGCGGCGAGGACGACCACCGCGGTGCCGTGCTGGTCGTCGTGGAAGACCGGGATGTCCAGCGCTTCCTTGAGCCGGTCCTCGATCTCGAAGCAGCGCGGGGCTGAGATGTCCTCGAGGTTGATGCCGCCGAAGGTGGGAGCCAGCAGGGTGACCGCCGCGACTATCTGGTCTGAGTCCTTGGAGGCCAGGCAGAGCGGGAAGGCGTCGACGCCGGCGAACTCCTTGAACAGCATGGCCTTGCCCTCCATCACCGGCATGGCCGCCTCGGGCCCGATGTCACCCAGGCCCAGGACGGCGCTGCCGTCGGAGACCACGGCCACCGTGTTGCGCTTGATGGTGTACTGGAAGGCGCGGTCGCGATCCTCGGCGATCGCCTCGCAGACCCGCGCCACGCCCGGCGTATAGGCCATTGAGAGGTCATCCCGGGTGATGAGCGGGTGCTTGTTGCGCTGCTCGATCTTGCCGCCAACGTGCATGCGGAAGGTGCGGTCGATGGTGTCGATCACCTTCACGCCCTCGACCGCCTCGATGCCCGCCACCACGTCGTTGCCGTGATCGGGGCCCCCGGTGGCCACGGTGATGTCGCGCACGGTGTGGGCGTTGGCGGCGGCGATGAGGTCGACCGCGCCGATGGTGGCCGCTGCCGCGCCGATGGCCGAGGCCACCTTCCCGAGCATCCCTGGCCGATCATCGATCTCGACCCGGATGGTCAGGCTGTACTGGGCGCTGGGGACGATCGGCATCGCGCGGATGCTATCCGCGGCCCCGCCGACAGCCGCCGCGCTGCCGGCGGGCCGACCTAGTACACCCCGTCGTGCTGCTCGTCGACCTCGTCCGCCCCCGGCGTACCCCGGACACGAGCGAATAGCCTCGCGCCGCGACCCCCCTTGCTACCCCGTGCCGGCCCCGTGCCGCAGCATGGGGGGCGGCCGGGGCGTCCCGTGCCCCGCCGTAGACTAGCCGGGTGCCCGCCGCCCCGGCTGCCAGTGCGCCAGATCCGGACCTCGTCCTGATCGACGGCAACTCGCTGGTCTACCGGGCCTTCTTCGCCCTCCCGGAGGAGATCGCCACCTCCACCGGCTTTCCCACCAACGCCATCCTCGGGTTCGCCTCGATGCTGGTGAAGATCCTCTCCGAGCACGGGGCGCAGCCCACCATCGTCGTCTGGGACGCCGGATCCTCGGGGCGCAAGGAGCTCTACGAGGAGTACAAGGGCCATCGCCCCTCCCAGCCCGACCTCCTGCGCCAGCAATACCCACATCTCCGTCCGCTGGTCGAGGCCTTCGGCTACCGCAACGTCGCCGTGGAGGGCTTTGAGGCCGACGACGTCATCGCCACCCTGGCCGAGCGGGCCAAGGCCCAGGGGGTCACGGTGACCATCGTCACCGGGGATCGCGACGCCTTCCAGCTCGTCGACGAAGGGGTGACGGTGATGGCCACCTCCCGCGGAATCACCGAGACCAAGCTCTATGACCGCGATGCGGTGATCGACCGCTACCGCGTGGGCCCCGAGCTGATCCCCGACCTGATCGGGCTCAAGGGAGACACCTCGGACAACATTCCGGGCATCCCCGGCATCGGCGAGAAGACCGCGGCTGACCTGCTGGGTCGCTTCGGCAGCCTGGAGGCCGTCCTCGAGCATGCCGAGGAGGTGTCGGGGCCCAAGCGCCGCCAGTCGCTCATCGATCACGCCGACGCTGCCCGCATCTCCAAGCAGCTCGCCGTGGCCCGCCGCAATGCCCCGGTGGAGCTGGACCTGCGCGATGAGGCGGGCCGTGACCCCGACCGTTCGCGACTCCGCGAGGTCTTTCGCGAGTTCGAGCTGCGTGATCCGCTGCGCCGGCTGGAGGAGGCGCTGGGCTCCGACGGCGCGGTACCCACCGCCCGCGCCGCGTCGCAGGTCTCCGCCCGGGTGCGCACGGCAGGGCTGGAGGCGGTGGTGGGCCTGGGGGAGGGGCCCATCGCCCTGGCCGCCCGGGCACCCGAGGCGCCCGAGGACCAGCTGTTCGCCATGCAGCGGCCCTGGCGGTTCGGCGCCTACGCTCAGGGCGCCGAGGCTCTGGCCGGGGACTGCCCGGGCCCCTCCGCACTGGCCGCCGCGGCCGGCAGCCGACCGGTCATCGCCCACGACGCCAAGGCCCTGGACCGGGTCCCCGATGAGCTGTACCACGACACCATGGTCGCGGCCTACCTGCTCGATCCCGCGCGCCGGGGCTTCCCGCTCGGAGAGCTCGTGGCCGACCGTGGCCTGGCCTCAGACGTCGAGGATCCGGCCGCGGCCGATGCCCTGCTCATCCACGCCCTGGCGGATGCCCAGCGCGAGCTGCTCGTGGCGCGGGGGCTGACCGAGCTGTTCGAGCGCGTCGAGCTGCCCCTGGTCGGCGTTCTGCGCGCCATGGAGCGCGCCGGCCTGCGCCTCGACGTCGCCCGCCTCGGGGTGATCGCGGACCGGGTACGGGAGGATCTCGATCGACTCGAGCGCCGGGTCCACGAGCTGGCCGGTGGCGAGCCATTTCACCTCGGCTCGCCCCAGCAGCTCTCGGAGGTGCTGTTCAACCGGTTGGGGCTCTCGCGCAAGCGCCGGGGCAAGACGGGCTACTCGACCGACGCCCGGGTGCTCGCCGCCATCCGGGACGAACACCCCATCGTCGTGGCCATCGAGCGCCACCGCGAGCTCTCCAAGCTGCTGCAGACCTACCTCGACGCGTTGCCCGAGCTGATCGACCCCGCCGACGGACGCCTGCACACGACGTTCAACCAGGCGGCCACGGCGACCGGACGTCTGTCCTCCACCAACCCCAACCTGCAGAACATCCCCGTGCGCACCCCGCTGGGGCGGGAGATCCGCGCGTGTTTCGTGGCCGAGCCGGGCCACGTGCTCGTCTCGGCCGACTACTCCCAGGTGGAGCTGCGGATCCTCGCCCACGTGGCCGGCGAGCCGGTGCTGCGCGAGATCTTCGCCCGCGGCGAAGACGTGCACTCAGCGACGGCGGCCGAGGTCTTCGCCATCGAGCCCGAGGCGCTCGACGCCGGCATGCGCTCCAAGGCCAAGATGGTCAACTACGGCATCGTCTACGGCCTGAGCGCCTACGGCCTGGCCGACCGCCTCCAGATCTCCCAGGAGGAGGCCCAGGGCTTCATCGACCGCTACCTCGACCGCTTCCCCGCCGTTCGCGCCTACATCGCGCAGACCATCGAGCGCGCGACCGAGACCGGCTACGTCTCGACCCTGTTGGGGCGGCGGCGCATGGTGCCCGAGCTCAAGGCGCGTCAGCGCCAGGTCCGTCAGCTCGGCGAGCGCCTGGCCGTGAACATGCCCATCCAGGGCTCGGCGGCCGACATCATCAAGCTGGCCATGATCCGCTGCCACGACGCTCTGGCGGCCGCCGCCCCGACCTGCCGGCTCGTCCTGCAGATCCACGACGAACTGCTCTTCGAGGCCCCGGAGGAGCATGCCGCCGGCCTGGTGGACCTCGTGCGGACGGAGATGGAGGGTGCCCTGACTCTCGATCCGCCCCTGAAGGTGGACGTCGGCGTGGGCGCGAGCTGGATGGACGCCAAGTGATGCCGCGGGGGGTGGCCGTCATGCTGTCGATCGGGGTGGGCGGACTGGTGGCCCTCCAGGCCCCGATCAACTCACTCCTGGGAAAGCGCCTGGGGTCGCTGCAGGCGGCCACCGTCTCCTTCCTGGTGGGCACCGTCGCCCTCGCCGTCATCGCGCTGCTCTTCGCCTCGGGCCCGTCGTCGGGCTCCGGAGCTCGCGGCGCTCCCCTGTACTACTTCGCCGGGGGTCTGCTGGGGGCGGCCTTCGTCGCCTCCTCCCTGGTCACCGTGCGGGTGCTGGGCGCCGGGGGCGTGTCGGCCGCCATCATCGCCGGCCAGCTCGCGATGTCCATCGTCATCGACCGGCTGGGCGTCCTGGGTTTGCCCGACCGCCCGCTCACCGCCTCTCGGCTGGTGGGGGTCGCGCTGCTGGTCGCCGGCGTCGTGCTCGTCGTGCGCCGCTGACCGGGCGGGGACCCTACGCAGCGGCGGCCGTTGCCCCGGGCTTGACGTCGCTGTCCGCCAGCGCTCCGGCCACCTCCCGCGGGTGGCAGATCTCCAGGTAGTGGGTGAAGGCCCAGTCCAGCAACCGCCGGGTCGCCATCGCCCGCAGCGCCGGGGCCATCAGGAGCGGTGGAACTCGGGGGACGAGGTTCTGCACGCGCAGCATCCAGGTCCAGTGCCACAGGTGCGCGGCGTGGAAGCCGTCGTAGCGGGCCAGCGCGGCGGCCCGGCTGCGCCGCCCGGCGACCACCGCGCGCAGCTCGGCGCCCAGCATGAGCCCGAAGTACAGGGCGGGACGGATCCCCTCGGCGGTGAGGGGCAGGCAGTGACCGGCGCTGTCGCCGACAAAGGCGACGCCGTCGTGCACGGCGGGACGCAGCTTGTGGGGGATCCAGTTGCCCTGGTAGCGCACGGGGTCGGCGCTGAGATCGCGGGCCAGGCGCACCGTCGGATCGCGCACGTGATCGCGTGGGTCAAAGGAGCCGACGCCGATGCGCAGCTCGTCGCCGGCGGGGAAGCTCCAACCGTATCCCGCGCGCACGTAGGCGCGATCGATCCAGATCTCGAGATCTGATCCGCTGCCCTGGGGGTGGACCTCGAGGCCGCGGGACAGGAAGGCGCCGGGCGGCTGGACGTTGTCTCCACGATCAAGCACGCGCCGCCAGCCCAGGGCGTCAACGACCAGCGGGGCCCGCAGCTCGCCGCGGTCGGTGAGCACCCGGTCGCCCTCGCGGCCAGCGATGGTGGCCGTCTCGAACTCGGCGTCGCCCCGGGCCTGCAGCTCGGCGCAGCACTCGCGGTAGTCGAAGGTGGAGAAGCTCCAGGGCAGCGTGAGGCGCACCGAGCCGTGCGGAGAGTGCACGACCAGCTCGGGGAAGGTTTGGCGCAGCGCGCAGCCCAGGCCGAGCGCCTCGAGCCAGACGGTCGGGATCCCGCAGGCCGAGGTCTGGCGCTCGCCCACCTCGTAGCGGTCGACGACGAGGACGCGGGCGCCGCAGCCGCGTAGGGCGCGCGCCACCGCGAGACCCGCGAAGCTCGCCCCGCACACCAGTACGTCACAGTCGCCGCGCAGCGGCGTGCGCGCCGCTCCCCGCTTCGTCGCTCGGGTCGGCACGGCGCGCCACTATAGGGCGCTAACCTGTGCCCCGAATGGCGACCACCACCATCGAGACCCCCCCGGAAGCGCGCATCGTCGAGGGCTCCGACGGTCTGCTGCTGGAGCTCGACGGGCAGATCATCCCCAACTACGACGCCACCATGCGCGGCGTCGAGGAGGGCGAGGTCATCTCGGGCCACGTCGTGCGCATCGACAACGACGAGGTGCTCGTCGACGTCGGCTACAAGAGCGAGGGGGTCATCCCGGCCAACGAGCTCTCCATCCGCAAGTCGGTCGACCCCCACGACGAGGTCGACATGGGCGAGGAGGTCGACGCCCTCGTCCTGACCAAGGAGGACCAGGACGGCCGCCTGATCCTCTCCAAGAAGAAGGCCCGCTTCGAGAAGGCCTGGCGTCGGATCGAGCAGGCGGCCGAGTCCGGCGAGCCGGTCAAGGGCCAGGTCATCGAGGTGGTCAAGGGCGGGCTGATCATCGACCTCGGGGTGCGCGGCTTCCTGCCCGCCTCGCTCGTCGACATCCGGCGCGTGCCCCACCTCGACGACTACCTCGGCCAGGAGATCGAGTGCAAGGTCATCGAGCTCAACCGCTCGCGCAACAACGTGGTGCTCTCGCGTCGCGCCGTCCTCGAGGAGGAGCGCAAGGAGCAGCGCCAGGCCATCCTCGAGCGCCTGCAGCCCGGCTTGGTGGTCGAGGGGCAGATCTCCAACATCGTCGACTTCGGCGCCTTCGTCGACCTCGACGGCATCGACGGGCTCATCCACATCTCCGAGCTGTCCTGGTCGCACGTCAACCACCCCTCCGAGCTGCTGGCGATCGGTCAGAAGGTCCAGGTCAAGGTGCTGGCCATCGAGCGCGACCGCCAGCGGATCTCCCTCGGGCTCAAGCAGACTCAGGAGGACCCCTGGCAGCGGGTGGTGGACACCTACACCATCAACGACGAGCTCGAGGGCAAGGTGACCAAGGTCGTGACCTTCGGCGCCTTCGTGGAGATCCTCGACGGCGTGGAGGGGCTCGTGCACATCTCTGAGCTCGCCCCCCAGCACGTGGAGAACCCGCGTGAGATCGTCCAGCCCGGCGATGAGGTGCGCGTGCGCATCCTGGAGATCGATTCCGAGCGCCGGCGGCTGTCGCTCTCGACCAAGCGGGTCGAGGATCAGTTGCTCCCGTTTCCCCGCGAGGGCGGCGCCGATCTGGAGGACGTGCCCGAGCTGGGGCTCAGCGAGGACGTCTTCCGCGAGTCAGGCGAGGCGGACGCGTCCGCGGAGCGCGACGACGTTGAGCCGGGCGCGAACGCCGACGAGGCCTCGGCGCTGGAGTCCGCCACACCCGATTCCGAGGCATCGGAGCCGGCCGAGTCTGAGTCGGCTCCGGAGTCCGCGGCGCCTGAGCCCGCGGCTTCGGAGTCCGCGGCGCCCGAGCCCGCGGCTTCGGGGCCGGCCGCGCCTGAGTCCGCAGCGCCGGAGTCGGCCGCGCCTGAGCCCGCAGCGTCGGAGTCGGCCGCGCCCGATCCCGCGGCATCAGAGCCGCCGCCGGCCGATCCGCCGCCGGTCCCCGCCGGCGCGCCGGCCCACGACGCCTAGCTCCCACCTCCCCCGCACGTGGCCGTTGCATTCGTCGGCCTGACCGGCGGGATGGGCGCGGGCAAGTCGACGGCGCTCCGGGCCCTGCAACGTCTCGGGGCGGCGGTGCTCTCGGCCGACACGGTGGTCCATGAGCTCTACGCCGGGTCCGAGCTGCGCGACGCCGTCGTCGCCCGCTGGGGGCCCGAGGTCGCCCCCGACGGGCAGGTGGATCGGGCTGCCGTCGCGCGTCGCGCCTTTGCCGACGACGACGAGCGCCGGTGGCTGGAGGGTCAGATCTGGCCCCGCGTGGGCGAGCGCATCGCCGCCTTCCGCGCCGACCAGGAGGGCCGGGACGCGCCCCCTCCCGCCGTGGTCGTCGAGGTGCCCATGCTCTTCGAGGCGGGGATGGAGGGTGGCTTTGACGCGACGATCGCCGTCGTGGCCGACGAGGCGGTGCGCGCCGGCCGGGCCGCCGGCCGCGGTCACGCAGCGATCGACGAGCGAGCCGCCGCCCAGCTCTCCCAGGCGGAGAAGGCGCAGCGCGCAACCTTCGCCGTGCCCAACGACGCCGGGGAGGCCGAGCTCGAGCACGCGCTGGGCGGCGTCCTGGACGCGCTTGCGCCTCCGGCGAGCTGAGGCGCCGCCGCGCGGCGGTGTGGCTCCGTCGGCGACAGGCCGACCTGCAAAGCTGAGCGGATGCCCGCCCGGTCGGCGCCCTTTGACGCGCGTGAGCCGTCCGCTCGCGGGCGCAGCGACGTTCGCCCCGGTCGCTCGGCTCAGGCGCGGCGGAGGCTGTTCCTCGCCCTGGCCGTGCTTGTCATCGGGGCGGGCGGCTTCTCGCTGGTGTGGCCGATGGTCCACCATGCGGTGCGGGACATCGGCCTCCCGCTCCACCACGCCGACATCATCCGCCAGCAGGCGCGCGACAAGCATCTGGACCCAGCCCTGATCGCGGCGGTCATCGACACGGAGTCGAGGTTCAACGACGATGCCGGCTCGTCCTCGGCGGGGGCCATCGGCCTGATGCAGCTCGAACCCGGGACCGCGCGCTTCATCGCCACGCGTTCGGGCGCCACCCGGTTCAGCACCGCCGACCTCGCGACCCCCCAGGTGAACATCGCCTACGGATCCTTCTACCTGCGCTACCTGCTCGACCGCTACGGCGGCAGCACCGTGCTGGCCGTTGCCGCCTACAACGGCGGGGAGGCGAATGTCGACCGCTGGCTGGTCCAGGCCAGCCGGCGGGGACACGACTTCGGCGTCGAGGAGATCCCCTTCCCCGAGACGCGGGCCTACGTGAGCAAAGTGCTGCGCCTGCGCGGGGAATACCGGGCCAACTACTCCTCTGACCTCGGGCTCTGAGCGTCGCCGCGGCGCGCCGCGGCAACAGTCGCGGGACGCCCCAGAGCGAGCTGGTTTCGCGATACGATCAGCGTCGACTTCCCCATGTCCCACTTCGCGCGCCGCATCCACGACGTGCTCATCGCTCCGCGAGCGGCGGAGAAGGAGGATCGAAGGCGGGAGCTGGCGCTCAACGGCCTGCTGCTGGCCTCGCTGGTCCTCGCATTGGTCCCCGGCGTACAGCGCGCTGTGCAGATCTCCGCCGGGGGCCCCGAGACGGCTGACCACGTGCAGACCATCACGGTCCTCTCGGTGGCGCTGGCGGGATTCGGGGTGCTCCTGGTGCTCTCGCGGCGCGGCCGCCCGGTGCAGGCGGCCTGGGGACTGCTGGGCGTCTACTACGGGATCGAGCTCTGGTCGTTTCTCTCCGAAGGGCCGCAGAAGTACACGACTCTGCTGATCTCCATGGTGTTCGTTGTCACCGCCGGCGTGCTGTGCGGCAGCAGGGTCGCCTTCGGCGCCGCCGGGGCGGTGTTCGTCACGTTGGTGGTCGTCACTGTCCTGGAGTCCTCGCATCTCATTGCGTCGCCGAGCGAGACCTTCGCGCTTGTGCCCGATGCGGTGACGGTGGTCGAGATCGCGGGAGCATTCGGGGTGGTGGCTCTGCTGCTCTCGATGCGCACGCGGGAGCGGTCGGAGTCGGTCGACGACCTTGTCGCCGGCTCGGCCTCCTCGCCGCTTCGCGAGCTGCGGACGAGCGCTCTGACCGTCCGCGAGCTGCAGGTCGTCAGGCTCATCGTCGGGGGACGATCAAACGCCGACATCTCCCAGGAGCTGATCGTCTCCCCCCGTACCGTCCACTCCCACGTCTCCAGCGCGCTGCGCAAGACAGGCTGCGCCAACCGGACCGAGCTGGCCGTCCTGGCCGTCCAGGAGGGTCTGGTCGAGCCCGGGGCGCCTTCGGAGCCCGCCTTTCCGCACATTGGACAGTCCGAATAGCGGCATCTCAGCAGTTCTACCGATAGACAGCTCGGCCATGGAGCGTAGTCTGCCGCCTGGTTGTCTTCGCTGACCCGGACAGCGCCCGGGGGCTTGGGCACCGCTTGCCACGGCTTCCAACGCGTCAGAAGCGGAGAATCGATGATCCAGTGCGTCCCGCCACAGAGCCGATACAACGGCTATGCGAAGAAGGGGGGTATCTATCTAACTCAGGTTGGCCCCGTTCGGCCGCGCGATTTCTGGTCAAGCGAGAAGCCACGAGCGGCTCCAGGAGCGGCTATCCGACCGTCAGATGCGTTCTCTGGCCCTCTTCCCTACGGCGGCCCCAGGGCGGCCCCTACGCGAACTCGTTGGGGCGCTGCCTGAGTTAGGATGGATACCCCAGTGCGAAGATAGGCCTGCTTCGCCATTCCTGCTCCGGACGCTACGCGATGGCCAGAGCGGTCGTGGTCGTGTTTCTGGTGTTGGCGGGGCTGCCCGTCGCGGCACACGCCGCAGTCGTGATCCCCGCGGGTTCGCCGCTTTCGGGCGCGAATGAGAGCTTCTTGTCTGGGTTTGCCAACTGCAACGCGAATCCCAACTCGTTTGCGCCGACGAAGGCGTTGAACGATGGGTCGCACATTTTTGTCTCGACGGCGTGCGAGAACGAGAAGATCTATCGCTTCCCGTTGACCGGGGGGGCGACGACCGATCCCGGGGTCACTTCAGCGGTGACCGGCACGGGGTTCTCGGTCGCGCTTGACAACGGTACCTATACGACGACTGGGTTTACGTTCTTTGGCGGTGGCAGGGACGGTCTGTATCGCTTTGATCCGAACAGCTTCGCGCTGAGTCAGGTCACCGGGGCTGGTTTTGTCACCAGCAATCAGGCTCACGATCAGGCGGTGGACCCCATGAGCGGTGATCTGTTTGTCACGGTGGGGACCGGCACTGTCTACCGCATTCACGACGTGGGGTCTTCGACCCCGGTGATCACCACCTTCGTCGCGGGTGTGTCAAACGTTGACGGCATCGCGTTCAGCGCGGACGGGTCGCGGATCTATGTTACGGCGAGTTTTGGGGCAGCGACCGGGATCAGCGCGTATGACCGCAACGGGGCCCATTTGTTCGACGTTGACCTGTCTAGTCACGCAGTGTCGGGAATTGGGCAGACGACCGGTGTTGAGGTCGCCGGGCCCAACACCGTCGTGGCAGCTCAGGGCGGCGGCACCGTGGACGTGTCGAACAACGTGTTCGCTAATAACGCTGATGGAACCGTCGTGCGGATCGATGTCAACCATGGCAACGCAGTCACGGTGGCCGCGACCGCTTCGACCGCGTTGCACTACGGCCACGTCGACGGGCAGGGGTGTCTGTATGTGCCTGAGCACGACACCGTGATCAAGTTTTCGCCGTGCTTGTTTTCCCCGTCGGCAACCGGCGGTGGCTCCGGTCAGCCCCCGGGCGGCCCACCCTCGGGCGGCGGGGGTCCGGGCGCCACGCCCCCGGGTCCGGGCGCCACGCCCCCGGGTCCGGGCGCCACGCCCCCGGGTCCGGGCGCCACGCCCCCGG
>JAABUR0100001842.1_pt1 | contig 35579 bp, 34 predicted proteins | sample 5560091 | NCBI WGS metagenome assembly JAABUR01 (sample SAMN10711879, study PRJNA513375) | rock metagenome | isolation source: Antarctica rocks | place: Antarctica: Victoria Land, University Valley sud | reverse complement strand
ACCGTGATCGCCTCTTCCAGGGACGCGAGGGCGGGAGTATGCTGCGCTTGGGCCATCCGAGGTTCCTTTCGTCGAGGGTTCGGATGGCCCTCGTTGTATCGTCAATCCACGCAACACGCATCTAGAGTCCGCGCCGGAGCCAGCAGAGAATTGCCAGCCGCGATATATTTAGCGCATGAGGGTTGCGCTCGCCCAGATCAACACTACCGTCGGCGATGTTTGGGGCAACGTCGAGAAATCCGTGGACGCCCTGGAGAGAGCCATGGACTCCGGCGCCGAACTCGTCGCCTTCCCGGAGTTAACCATCACCGGATACCCGCCAGAAGACCTGCTGATGCGTCCAGGGTTTATAGAAGAGAACCTCAAGGCCCTGGACGAGTTCGCCCGGCAAGTCCCGCAAGGCGTGGTCGCGGCCATCGGGTTCGTGGACCTCGACGCCGACCTCTACAACGCCTGCGCCGTGGTCTCCGGGGGAGAGGTGCTGCACCGCTACCACAAGCGATACCTCCCGAACTACGGCGTCTTCGACGAGAACCGCTACTTCCGCGAGGGAACCGGCGCGCCCATTCTGAAACTGGACGAAACGCTCGTTGGGGTGAGCGTGTGCGAGGACATCTGGTATCCGGGCGGACCGGCCAAGGAGCAGACGCTCGGGGGTGCGAGTGTGCTTCTAAACATCTCCGCCTCACCGTATCACCGGAGGAAAGGCGCGTTCCGGGAGCGGATGCTGGGTGTCCGGGCGTCGGATTACGGCTGCTACATGGTCTTCTGCAACCTGGTTGGCGGGCAGGACGAACTGGTCTTCGACGGTCATTCGGTCGTCTTCGACCCCGAGGGAAAGCTCGTGGCGCGGGCGAGACAGTTCCGGGAAGACCTGCTCATCGCCGACATCTATCCGGAGCAATCCCTGATGCAGCGTCTCCACGACCCGCGTCCCCGCAAGGAGAACCCCGACCGTCCACCACAGATCATAAAGACGCCGGATTATGGTGAGAAGGACGGCTCCGCGAAACAGATCGAACCGCGCATGGAACCTTCGCTTTGCGAAGAAGGGGAGGTACTCGAAGCCCTCGTCCTGGGACTCCGGGACTACTTTCAGAAGAACGGCTTTTCGCGGGCGGTGCTCGGTCTCTCCGGCGGTATAGACTCCTCGCTCGCCGCCGCCGTCGCCGTCGAGGCGCTTGGCCCCGAGAACGTGACCGGCGTCCTGATGCCGAGCAGCTACACCTCGGACCTCAGCAACTCCGACGCCGCGGCCCTTGCCAAGAACCTCGGTATAGACACCCAGACCATCCCGATCGGTCCAGCGTTCGACGCCTACAGGGAGATGATGCAGGAGGCTTTCAAGGGGCTGCCCGAGGACGTTACGGAAGAGAACCTTCAGAGCCGTATCCGGGGAAACATCCTCATGGCTCTCTCGAATAAGTTCGGTTGGATCGTCCTCTCCACCGGCAACAAGAGCGAGATGAGCGTCGGGTACTCTACTCTGTACGGCGATTCGGCGGGCGGGTTCGCGGTCATAAAGGACGTGCCGAAGAACCTGGTCTACCGGGTGTCGCGTCACATAAACGAGCGCAAGGGCCGTGAGGTCGTACCGGACTCCGTGCTCGTCAAGGAGCCCTCCGCCGAACTGCGCCCCGACCAGCGCGACTCGGACTGCCTGCCGCCGTATGAGGTACTGGATCCAATCCTCGAAGCCTACGTCGAGGAGGACAAGGGCGTAGCGGAGATCGTGGCCGCCGGCTACGACGAAGAGGACGTGCGGCGTGTGTTGCAACTGGTAGATAGAGCCGAGTACAAGCGCCGGCAGGGCCCCACGGGCATAAAAGTGACGGGCCGGGCATTCGGCCGCGACCGCCGGATGCCGATCACCAACCGCTACTTCGAGCAGCGGCCCGAGGTGGAGTAGCTACGTCACGCCACGTCACGGCGCCGCCGAATAGCGCGGCGATGGGCGACGTTCTCTGACAAAGCCAAAGTCCTTTTTGTGTGAAGCCGTTTCGAGGAGCAGTTTAACGGAAGACGGCTTACCTGTGGAAGCGAAGCTGGACGGTAGCGCCGTGGCCGGGGGTAGAGATCACATCCAGCTCGGCCCCGACTTCCCGCGTGCGCTGGCGCATGTACTTGAGACCGAGGCCGCGTGGAGGGTCGGCGGTATCGAAACCGCGCCCATCGTCCCGTATCCTGATGAGTAAGAGCGAGCCGACCCGGCGGGACTCCAGATACAGGTTGCGGGCGCCGGAATGCTTGGCGACGTTCCAGAATGACTCGACGACGATGCGGGTGACGGCGGCGGCCTCGGCTGAGTTCAGGTTTTCCAGAGGCTCCTTGAGGTCGTCGTGAGTTTTTATGCCGAAGTATTCCTCGAACTTCCTTAGCCGGTGGCGCAGGAAGTCTCCGAGGCTGGGAGTAGTCTCTTCTCGCAGGGATTGCAGCTCGTCGTAGGGGCGGGAGATCTGGAACTCCGCCTCTCTTGAGACTTCGAGTGCTCTTCTAAACATCTCCCGCGCCGCGTCGCGCTCTCCGCGCCGGTCGGCTTCGAGAGCGGCGCGCAGTGTCAGGGAGACGCCGTGAACGTTCTGCTTCACGGTGTCGTGCATCTCGTAGAGCAGGCGGCTCTGTTCCGACTGGCGCCCCGAGGCCTCTTGCTCGTGGCCGAGACGCCGGTTCAAGAAGGCGACCAGCCCGATGCGTAGGGCCATGTAGCTCAGTAGGATGGCGCCGCCGAGGGAGACGTAGATGGGTAACGGAGGGTTGAATGCTCCCCACAGAAACATAACCGCGAAGTGCAGTGGCGGAGAGAGCGGACTGAGCCAGAACGAGAATATCCGCCAAGAATTTATGCGAGACCAGGAAGCCCGGTTCGGCACGGTACCCGTCGAGGCCAGCGCCGCGAGTCCCAGCAAGATAGAGCCGAGCGCCCAGAGTAGATCCGGCCAGTTACCCAGATTGTAAGGACCCCCAGAGCGCAGGCCCAGATACACCACGTCCGCAGTCAGGAATGCCAGGAAGCCGCCGACGAGGAACGCGACGAACCGGGGTCTGTGAGAGGCCGAGACGACCACGAGCCCCAAGAAGAGCAGCGCCGCGTCGCAGACCGGTTGGAAGAGTACCACCAGGATGCCATGCCAGCCAACCAACCCGGCCGCCGCCGCGCTCGGACTCAGCACGAAGTACCAGGCCAGGACGCCGACGGAGAGCATGATAGAGAGCGCGTCGAGGGTGATCACCAGCGTGATCCTATGCGTCGTCATAGCCACCAGACGCACCATCGCGCCGAGAAGCAGAGCGTAAGAGATGGCATAGGCAATATCTTGCGGGGCGAGCCCGGCAGTCTTCGCCGCGCTTCCGAAAGTTTGCGAGATGGTCCACATAAAATCTCCGGCGAACCGGATCATTATCCCGCCGCCGAGAAGTAGCCAGAAAGCCCGTTCCGAGCTCTCCGGGCGCCACAGTGTCCTGATGAGAGCCAGTACGGTGAGAGTTACGGCGGTCCAGTAAACGGCGACGGCCGTAAACGCCCTCGCGGCGGAATCTTCGGGCAGTGTCGCGAAAACAATCGCACCCGCCACCCACAAGGCCAGGGCCGCTATCAGGTAAATGCGTAGACTGCGAGGGTCGCGTAACCTCGCTGCTTCTGAAACCTGCGCCAACATCCCTCCGGAGTTGCTTTGAGCGCATCGTACCAAGACTTACCCTGTAAGACCACTCCGAAGAATTCTACCCATGCTAAATTCCTCCCTTCCTGTTTGTCTCCACCCCTGTATAGGTTTCCGGCGAACCTGTATCGAAACCAGCCGCAAAGCCTTCGTCGTTGTGTAAACTCCTTGAACTAAAGGGATCCTCGACGATTGGAGAAGCCAGTGCGGCAGCGAAACCTCGGTAGCGAAGGACTAACAGTCTCGCAGTTAGGACTCGGGTGCATGGGGATGAGCGAGTTCTACGGCACGACCGACGAGGACGAGTCCATAGCCACTATCCACCGCGCCCTGGAGTTGGGCGCAAACTTCCTCGATACGGCGGATGTATACGGCCCATTTACCAACGAGAAGCTCGTCGGCAAGGCTATAGCGGACAGGCGTGACGAAGTTGTCCTCGCCACCAAGTTCGGCAACGAGCGAGGCGAAGATGGCAGCTTCATCGGCGTCAACGGCAAACCCGAGTACGTGAGGAGCGCCTGTGACGCTTCCCTAAAGCGGCTCGGCACGGATCACATAGACCTCTACTACCAGCATCGCGTGGACCCCGAGACGCCCATAGAGGAGACCGTCGGCGCGATGAAGGAGTTGGTCGAGGCGGGCAAGGTCCGCTACCTCGGGCTCTCCGAAGCAGGCCCCGAGACCATCCGGCGGGCGCATGCGGTGCATCCCATCAGCGCGCTCCAGTCCGAGTACTCGCTCTTCACGCGGGATGTGGAAGACGAGATCCTACCTGTAGTGCGCGAACTTGGCATCGGCTTCGTACCATATAGCCCGCTCGGACGCGGCTTCCTCACCGGACGCTTCAAGAGCATCGAGGACATGCCCGAAAATGACACCCGCAGCGCCCGCTTTCCGCGTTTCGCGGAGGAGAACTTCAAGAAGAACGTCGAGCTTGCGGATCGTATAAGAGAGATCGCCGAAGAGAAAGGCATTACCTCCGGGCAGCTAGCGCTCGCCTGGGTACTCGCCCAGGGCGAAGACATAGTACCCATCCCCGGCACCAAGCGCCGCAAGTACCTCGAAGAGAACGCCGGAGCCGCTGACGTAACCCTGACCGATGAAGACCTCAAGCGCATCGAAGAAGCCATGCCCCGCGGCTCCGCCTCCGGAGAGCGCTACACCGAAGAGATGATGCGGGCCGTCAACCGCTAGGAGGAAGAGATGACCGACGTGGAGCACATCTTGGGCAAGGCTACCGCCGTCCCGATAAGCTGGTTCCCGGTCCCCGAGGAGTCCGAGCTACCCGATGACCTGCGGGGTCTCTTCAAGAAAGCCCGCGATAGGATCGGGTTCGTCCCCAACGTCTTTCAGGCGTACAGCTTCCGTCCCGAGCGGTTGCGGGCGTGGTTCGCGCACTACAAGCAGCTTCACGAGCCGACCGACAACCTCGACGCCGCCGAGCGCGAAATGATAGCGGTAGCCGTCTCGATGTCGAACGGCTGTCTCTACTGCCTCATAGCCCACGGCGCTGCGTTGCGCGAAGCTCTCGGAGACCCAATCCTGGCCGACCGGATCACCCTGGATCACCGCCGCGCCGGACTAGACGAGCGCCGCACCGCCATCCTCGACTTCGCCGTCAAGGTAACCGAGCATCCACTCGACTGCGAGCCCGAAGACCTCGAACGTCTAAAAGGTTACGGTCTGACCGACGAAGAAGTCTGGGACGTGGTCGAGATAGCCAGCATGTACAACTTCACCAACCGCATGTCGCTCGCCTGCGGCATGATCCCAAACGAGGAGTACCACGCACTGGCGCGGTAGAAAGGAGCTTGAAATGACTGAAGTGAAGTATGTCTCGGAGGTGAAGGTTGAGCCTGTCGAGGGTAAGGTCCGCCGGGCCTATATCCCTGGAGAGGAGGAGCCGGTCCTGTTCGGTGTCCACAGCGAGGTTGCGGAGCACTATGGTGTCTCTCCCGACGCGGAGGAGCCGCACGCTTCTACGCTGGATTACGTGGTGGCTGCCGCGGGCGGGTGACTGCTCGGCACTTTTGCCGGCGCGCTGGCAGCGCGTCAAGTTTCTTTCGATGGACTCTATGCTGATACGGTGGGGGAGATCGAGGTCGAGAGCAAGGTGCTGGTGATCAAGAGGATCAAACAGACTTTCCATCTTTCCGCTGATACGGAGGACCGCGAGACTATAGAGCGAGTGCTCGGTGTCTACGCGGATAGCTGTCCGGTGGCGCGTTCCCTCAAAGGGAGCATCGAGATCTCAAGCGATCTGGAGTTCACTCCCGCCTGACCGCAACCTGGAATCGTTTAATCGGACGGACCTCGTGGTAAAACGGGGCCGTCCTTTTTTGATACTCAAGGAGGCTTCGTGGAGAATAACCACCGCGCCAGGATCACCGTTTTTAGCGACTACGTGTGTCCGTTCTGCTACCTGGAGGAGCCGGACCTCGCCCGCGTCCGGGAGGAGTACGGTGACAGGGTGGAGGTCGATTGGCGAGCCTACGAACTGCGCCCGGAGCCCATCCCGACCCTGGACCCCGACGGCGATTACCTCCACCGAGTCTGGAACGCGTCCGTCTACCCGATGGCCCGCTCCCTCGGCATGACGTTGCACCTGCCGCCCGTCCAGCCTCGAAGCCGCGGAGTTCGCCCGCGAGAAGGGCAGCTTCGACGCGATGCACACCGCCTTATTCAGGGCGTTCTTCGAGGATGGACAAGACCTCGGCGAGATGGACGTGCTGCTTGCGGTAGGCGATTCGGTCGGCCTCGACCGGGAAGAGTTGCGGACCGCTGTGGAGAAAGGACGCTACACGGAGAAGGTCGTTGCCGACGAGGAGTTGGCGAATAGAATCGGTGTGAGGTCAGTGCCGACGATGTTCGTTACAGCCGTTGGGGAGCAGCTTGAAGGGGCGGAGATCATCACCGGCGCCCAGCCGTACGGTGGGCGTCTCGAAGCCGCCGTGGAGAACGCCCTGACACGCGGCTGAAGCAAGTAGAATATTCGCTGTAGTACCCAACGTCCGATAGGAGTTGCTCACGGTTTCCACCAGGCTACAATTACTCTTTCGCGCAATCTCGAAATCGGCTTTCCACTGACGTGATGCGGGTCGAGAGGTTCTTCAGCATCGAGGATGTGGATGATGCGGCTTGGCGCGGGCTGGAGCCACCGGATTTCCCTTTCTTCGATTTCGAGTTTCTGCGCGCGCTGGAACGCTCGGGCAGCATTGGACGCAGGAGCGGGTGGTCGCCGGTCTATCTCGTCTGCAAGGATGAAGGAAGTTATCTGGGCGCTTTGTGCCTGTATCTCAAAACGGATTCCTACGGCGAATACATTTTCGACTGGGAGTGGGCGCACGCCTATCGCGAGCATGGGCTTCCTTACTATCCGAAGCTCGTCTCGGCCGTGCCATTTACGCCCGCCACGGGTCCGAAGCTCCTAACACGGTCCGGCGCGGGCGAAGCAGAACGCGCGGTGGTAATGCAAGCGTTGCTCGGAGCGGCTGGAGAGCTCGCCGAGGAACGCCGGGTCAGCTCTTCGCACGCGCTATTTCTCCCCGAGCGGGAGCTTGGCGAGTTCGAGGAGCGCGGGTTTGCGATCCGGCACTCGCTTCAGTTCCACTGGCGCAACCGGGGCTACGGCGCTTTCTCCGACTATTTGGACGCTCTGGAAGGCAAGAAACGTCGTCAGGTCGCGCGCGAGCGCCGCCAACTCGAAGGCGAAGGACTCGTGATCGAGCGGCTTACAGGAGAGGATCTCCAAGACGAGCATGCGGAGGCGATGTACCGGTTCTACCTCCGCACGCTCGATGGTAAATGGGGCGTTCCGTACCTCAACGGCGCGTTTTTCCATGAGGTCTTCCAGACGATGAGAGACCACACCATGCTCGTCCTCGCGCGAGATGGCGCCGGTCGTTCTATCGCGGGAGCGCTATTTTTCTTCAAGGGCCACTCGCTCTATGGGCGCTACTGGGGCGCCGCCGAGGAGCGGCGCAACCTGCACTTCGAGCTCTGTTACTACCAGGCTATAGAGTTCGCGATCCAGGGCGGTCTCCAACTCTTCGAGGCCGGTGCGCAGGGCGAGCACAAGGTAGCGCGCGGCTTCCTGCCGACCCTGACCTACAGCGCGCACGAGATCCGTCACCCGGCATTCAGGCGCGCTATCGAGCGGTACATCGCCGAGGAGAAAGAGATGCTGGCCGGAGTCATGGCGGAGTACGCCCATCACGACCCGTACAAGCGTTAAAGTCTGGCGGCGTCCCGGCGACTTTTGCAGACTTTTCCTGGTATGTCCAACCTCCGAAAGCTGTTCATTCTAGTGACGTGTATTGTTTTTGCGTCATAATGTTGACAGGAATCTCGTGGAGGAGTAGAGTACCTCCGCTGTTGTTATCGTCGCGAAAGGATCAGGAGTAGATGGCATTTCGTCTTGCGAACATAGGAACTCCGGTGTTCGGGGGAGAGGTGCGTCCTGAGGTCCGCGCGGTCGCGGTGAGAACATGAGCTAAACAGCTCGACAACGTTTTCTCGATCAGGCCCCCGGACTTACGGACTGGGGGCCTGATCTTTTGCGCTAAAAGCCAAGATTCTGGTCTCCGATCCATCCCAATACGTTCATCCGCGAGAACCGTGCGGCGAAGCGAAATAGGACAAGGAGATCGAAAGATGTACAAGGATTGGTTCTATCTACAACAGGATCGCATGTTACGCGAGCGGGAACTCGCCGAACGCATGGACGAACGACGGAGGTTGGCGGAACTGAAGGCCTGCCGGCCTTCGCCGCGAGCCCGGATGGCGCGCTACCTCTTCGCCCTGGCCGTCGCGGCCGAGCGTGAGGAAACGTGGAAGATCGTTTGGGAGCGGCTGGAATCCAGGGGGCGGCTGTGAAAACGTCCACTCCTGAAGGATCTCACCCCGAACCACGAAAAAGCCGCAAAAAGGGGTTTTTAAATCGGCGCGTGGTGGACAATGCCCTTCGGCGGACGAGAAGGAGATTCTGAAATGAAGGCTCTGGAGTTGAGAGAAATAGAGAAGAGCTTCAAAAAGCGTCGAGGGGAGGTGGTCAAGGCGCTCTCCTCGGTCTCGCTCTCCGTCGGGAAGGGGGAGGTGGTTGGCATCCTCGGGCCGAACGGGAGCGGGAAGAGCACACTGGTGCGCGTTATCTCCACACTCGTACTCCCGGACAGAGGCGAGGTCGAAGTCTTTGGCATTGACGCCGTTCGTCATCCCAAACAGGTGCAGCGGAGCATGAACCGGGTGAGCGTCGAGGCGAGCTTCTTCAAGAAGCTCTCGGCGATGGAGAACCTGCTCTACGGGGCCAAACTCTACGGCGTGACGAGCGCCGAGGCGCGGCCCCGGATAAGGGAGATCTTCGAGAACATAGGCTTCGCCGAAAAGCGCGCCCTGGAGCCGATGGAGCATCTCTCCCGTGGGATGCAGCAGAAGGTCGCGCTCGCGCGGGCGCTACTCACAAGCCCCGTCTTGATGCTACTCGACGAGCCGACGACGGGCCTCGACCCGCGCAGCAAGAAGGACGTGCAGGCGTTCATTCACCGCATCCGCGAGGCGCACGACTCCTCGATCCTGCTCTGCACGCACGATATGGACGAGGCCGAGGAACTGTGCGACCGGGTCGGCATCATGATGGACGGAAAGATACTGGCCCTCGAAGAGCCGGAGGACCTCAAGCGGCGCTACGCGATGAACGGTAAGGTCCCAACGCTCGAAGAGACTTTCATGGCCGCGACCGGCTACTCCGTCGAGGAAGCCAGCGCGGAAGGAGAATAGGAGAAAGACATGCAACCCTTGCTCAAGCCCCGATGGCTGGTGGAGATGATCGCCGTCTGGGGCTACGTACAACGCAACTACTTCCTGACCAAACGCTACGCCATGTGGGAACTGGTGTGGCTCACGTTCACGACCGTCAACGCCATGTCCATAACCTTCATCGGCGCGGGCGTTGGGCTCGTCGGCGGCGGGTCGGGGATAGATACCGAGCGCCTGATGACCTACCTGCTCGTGGGCGCGCTCATCTGGAGCTACCTCTCCATGCTCTTCGACGTGCTCTCCGAGACGGTTAGCTGGGAGCGTTGGGAGGGGACCATCGAGTACACCTTCATGAGTCCCACGAGCCGCGTGACGCACCTGCTCGGGATGGGTGTCTACGCCGTCATCTACGGCATCATTCGCACGGCCATCATCCTCGGCGTCGTGTCGATGGTCTTCGAACTGGACCTCTCAAACGCCAACTACTGGGGCGCTCTCGTGGTGCTCGCGGCGTGCAGCATCTCGCTGGTCGGTTTCGGAGTCGTCGCCGCCGTGATGCCACTCCTCTCACCGGAGAAGGGCCAGCAGGTCACGTACATAATCTCCGCCATCCTGCTCCTCGTCTCGGGCGTCTATTATCCGGTGAAAGTGCTCCCGGACTGGATGCAGGTCATAGCGAAGTTCTCACCGGTCACCTACGCTCTCGACGGGTCACGCGCCGCCTTGCTCAGAGGCGCCAGTGCCGCGGAGTTGTGGGGCAGTATCTGGCCGCTGCTGGTAATGGGCGCGGTCTTCGTGCCTCTCGGACTCTGGATCTTCCACCTCGGCGAACGTTACGCCAAGCGCACCGGCAAATTGAAGAGGAGCGGATGAGGGCCGGGCGGAGTAGGGCGGTTCTATAGACCTTCGTAGACGTCGTCGAGGGAGAGGCGCGTTTCGGGGCAAGGAACGGGGATCGAGCCTTCGTCGGCTAGCCCGCCCTGTCTCCATTCCCCATCGTCGCCGAGCCAGTGCCGTTCTATCCAGCGGCGGTCCTGGGCGACTATAAGGTACGCCTTGAGTGTTGGGATCTTCCTGTAGGCGGCCATCTTCTCGCGCCGGTCTATCTGCTCCGTGCTTGGAGAGGCCACCTCGATCACCAGGCATGGAGCATCCTCGATGAGCGGGTCGTCACCCTCGGGGCCGCACGCGACCATCACGTCGGGGTAGTAGATCTTGTCTTTTTCGGCTCTCAGCTTCACGCTCTCCGTGTAAACTTGGCAGTCGCCACCGCGAGCAGCATCCCACAGTCGGGCGAAAATATTGCCGATGATCCTGTTATGACGTTTAGTGGCGTCAACCATAGTGTAGATAATCCCCGCCACGTACTCGTGCCTGACCGTGGCGGCTTCCTCCATCTCCAGGTACTCCTCGACTGTTGGAAGCCGGTGTGAGGTTGCGCGCTCTGCCATGCAACGAGTATAGCGTACGGTGTATAGGGCTCACGGCAATATGAAGGGCGGAACTTCTCCCGCCCTTCCCTTTCTACCTTTGCCTCGCGGACCGACCGGCCCGTTAGAGCGTCATCACGGACATCGGCTGCCGGGGTTGTTGTACTTCTCGTCCTGGCGCCAGCGGTAGAACTCGCCGCGTTGCATGGGCGGCTTCTCCGGATGGCTCGCCGTGTGGACCGCGAGATAGCGGTCGTAGGCGTTTTCCCCGGAGATCTCCTTCAGGTACTCCCAGGCGTAGCGGAGAGGATTTGTGGACATCGTCTCTTACCTCACTCCGACGGGCTCCCGGGTCTCGCGGCCCTCGGCGTCGAGGTGCGATTCTTCCCAGGGCGACTCGCTCATTACGGGCTCTTGTCCGCCGCGGATGAGGCCGATCCAAACCCGCACCGCGTCCGCGATGACGATGATGATCATGGTAGCGAACAGGATGGAAAGTATGCCGTCGACCGTCGAGTTGATTACGACCTGGTGCATGTCCGCGGCTGACGTGGCGGGCGGCAGCACCTTTCCGCTGTCGATGGCATCCTGGAACGCGGCCCTCTGCGCGAAGAAGCCGAGCTTCGGGTTGGAGGAGAAGATCTTGAGGAAGCTCGCCGTGAGCGTAACGGAGGCGTCCCACACTAGCGGCAGCGCCGTAACCCAGGCGTACCTGAGCTTGCCCATCTTTATCAGGATGGTCGTGCCGACGGTCAGGGCGACGGCTGCGAGTAGCTGGTTGGCGATGCCAAAGAGCGGGAAGAGCTGGTTGATGCCTCCTAATGGATCGTTCACGCCAACGTAGAGGAAGTAGCCCCAAGCGCCGACGATGAGCGCGCTGGCGATCAGGTTAGCCGGCAGCCAGGAGGTGCGGGCGAACGGACGCCAGACGTTACCGACGAGGTCCTGGATCATGAACCGCCCGACCCTGGTCCCGGCATCAACCGTCGTCAGGATGAACAGCGCCTCGAACATGATCGCGAAGTGATACCAGAACGCCTGAATCCCCGTCCCCAGGAAGCCGGTCAACCCCGAGAAGATCGCCGAGATGCCGACCGCGAGAGTCGGAGCGCCGCCGGTGCGTCCGACGATGGTTTCTTCACCAACCGCCTTCGCCGTCTGGGTGAGTGTGCCGGGGTCTACGGAGAAACCGAAGCCCTGCACGGCCGTGGCCGCTGACTGGGCCGTGTCGCCGAGAAGGCCCGCCGGAGCGTTCATAGCGAAGTAGATACCGGGGTCGAGAGTAGTCGCCGCGATGATCGCCATCACCGCCACGAAGGACTCCACGAGCATCGCCCCGTATCCTATAAACTGGACCTGCGACTCTTTCTGGATGAGCTTCGGCGTCGTCCCTGACGCAATCAGCGAGTGGAAGCCGGAGAGGGCGCCGCACGCTATGGTTATGAAGACGAAGGGGTAGAGGCCTCCGGCGAAGACCGGACCCTCGCCGTTGAAGGCGAAGGCAGTAGCACGCGGCATGTGTATCGCTGGAAGCGTGACGGCTATGCCGACGGCCAGGAGCGCTATGGTCCCGATCTTCATGAAGGTCGAGATGTAGTCGCGTGGGGCAAGAAGGACCCACACCGGCAGGACCGAGGCGACGAAGCCGTAGGCGATGAGGGCGAAGGTGATCTGGTTCGGGGTGAACGTCCACGCGTCGGCGTAAGCGGAGGACTCGGAGATCCAACCGCCCCCGATCAGCGCCAGGATCAAGAGCGCCACGCCCATGATGGAGACCTCTAGCACCCGCCCCGGCCTGATGAACCTGAGATACACGCCCATGAGGAGTGCGATGGGTAGCGTCATGGCGATCGTGAAAGACCCCCACGGCGACGCCGCCAGCGCGTTGACCACCGCGAGCAGGATGACCATGATGGAGAGGACCGCTATCAGGGCCGCCGCCCCGCCCACCGGACCGATCTCCTCCCGCGCCATCTGCCCGAGCGACTTGCCGTCACGGCGCAAGGAGAAGAATAGCGTCGTCATGTCCTGCACCGCGCCAGCGAGTATTACGCCGACGATGATCCAGATAGTCCCCGGCAGGAACCCCATCTGCGCCGCGAGCACCGGTCCAACGAGCGGCCCCGCCCCCGCTATCGCCGCGAAGTGATGGCCGAAGAGCACTCGCCGGTCCATCGGCTCGAAGTCCCGGCCGTTGTTGAGCCTCTCGGCCGGCGTGGCCCTGGAATCATCCGTCTCCAGTACCTTCCTCTTGATGAACCGCGCGTAGAACCTATAAGCGATTGCGTAAGATGCCAGCGCTGCGAAGAGCAACCATGCGGCGTTTACCGTCTCTCCGCGTGAGAAGGCCAGCATCCCCCAGTACAACGCACCCACGAGCGCCACGACTACCCAGACAGCATACCGCCCAATATTGCCCATCTAAATTCCTCCTACCTTTTCCCAAAGGTTAAGACATACGCATACTAGCATAACGAAAAAGCGTATTGAATAAGTGGACCGGTGGCCGTTTCTACAGGCGGGGAGAGAGCAGCCGCGAGGCAGTCAGGCAGACGGCCGCAGCGAGCACGGCGCAGATGATCGTCGGATATAAGAATACTTCCAGGGGTGTAGTCTTCGTCGCCAGGCCGAAGACCGTCTTCAGGGCGTCGTTCATGTAGGCGAAGGGTACAAAGTCGCGCAGCGTGGCGCGGATGCCGGTCGGGTGCTGGTTGCGAAAGAATCCGGACAGATAGATCAGGGGGAACAGAATAGCCGTCGCGTACAGCAGCACGTCCGCCGGGGAAGTTGTGAAGTTGGCGATAAAGATCCCGATGCTGTTCGCCGCCAAAAGCGTCATGAAAACCCCGAAGGTCGCCGCGAGCACCCACACGAGCGGCGCGGGATGCAGTAGATAGGCGATGAGCAGTGCAGGGAGTAGCTGGATAAAGTCCAGCACCGCGTTCACCACGAGCACCTCGAAAACTATGCGGCGCGGCGAAAGAGGAGTGAGCGCGACGCGCACCAGGATGCCGTCATTCAGGTCTATGGTCAGGCTCTCGCCGGCCCCGAACGTCCCGGCCATTATTGCGACGATGCCGATGACGGCGGCGGCGTACTGCGGCGGGATGTCGCTCGCGGCTACAGGGACGATGAGCGCCAGCGGATAGATGAACTTTATGACCAGTGCGATCTTCTTGGAGAAGAACAGCACCACGTCTTTTTTCCAGTAAGCGTCCGGCGGATTAAACCTCATCACGCAGCGCCTCCCCCGTCAGCTTCACGAACACGTCCTCCAGGTTCGGCCGCTCGACGGCCATGTTCACGATATCTCCATCCGAGCGAATGATGCCCGCCACCACATCCGCCACGACCCCCGGACGCTCCTCGCAGTGGACTACGAGGTCCCGGCCCTCCGGCACTACGCGCTCCACGCCTTCCACGGCCTCGACCGCCGCATACTCGACAGGGTTACGCAGCGTCGCCACGATGCGCCGGACGCCCTTCACGGTGGAGACCAACTCCTCCGGCGTCCCGTGCGCGACGATCCTTCCCTTGTGCAAGAACGCCACCCGGTCGCAGAGCGCCTCTACCTCATCCACCTGGTTGCTCGCGACGACGATAGCCACGCCCTCGCGGGCAAGGTCCCGGACCTTACGTTGGTAAGCGAGCTGCGAGGTGTAATCCAGCCCGAGCGACGGCTCGTCCAGCAGCAGGACCTCCGGCCCGTGCGCCATCGCCTCGATGAGCCCGAGCTTCTTTCCCATGCCATAGGAGTAGGTCTTCACCTTGTCGTCCTTGTACTCGGCGAGGTCGAAGTAATCGAACAGCTCGGAGAGCGCGCCCTCGGCTTTCTTTTCCTCCATCCCGTAGGCGCTGGCGAAGAAGTAGGCGTTCGCCCAGCCGGAGAGGTCGTTGTAGTGCGTCGGACGGTCCACCATCAGGCCCATCATGGCGCGGACCTTCCGCTTTTCTTTCAGCCCATTGGATCCATTGACCAGTAGAGCGCCGGACTCAGGTTCGATGGCGGTCGAGAGGACTCGCAGGAGGGTGCTCTTGCCGGAGCCGTTCGGTCCCATGAGTCCGAAGACCTCGCCACGTTCGACCGAGAGGCTCGCATCCGTGACGCCGCGGCCGCTGCTCTTGTACAGGCGGGTTATGTTCTTCGCTTCGAGGGTGGGCAAAGGGCTCCTCTTGTCCATAGTCTCTCCGATACGGGCATTGTAGCGCCGCGCGGCTGGAGTAGTTGTTAGGCGTATTACCAGTATGTCTATCCGCGCCGTGGTAGATTCGTCTACGTCGAAGATCAGAGAAGGAGAATTAGATGCCGGACAACGCTACTGTAGCTATTTTAGGCACGGGGATAATGGGCGCGGCGATGGCGCGCAATTTGATCTCGGATGGTATGGAAGTGCGGGTCTGGAACCGCTCCCGCGAGAAAGCCGAACCTCTCGCGGACGATGGGGCGAAGGTAGCCGACACTCCCGCCGAGGCGGCGGACGGCGCGGATTTTCTCATTACCATGCTCGCGGACGCCGGCTCCATAGAAGAAGTGGTCCGTGACGAGACGCTCTCCGCGCTGGCCGACGGCGGCGTGTGGCTACAGATGAGCACGGTTGGGGTGGAGGGCAATGACCGGCTGGCGCGGCTGGCCGGGGAGAGCGGCGTGGCCTACGTAGACGCCCCCGTTCTGGGGACGAAGCAGCCCGCCGAGCAGGGCAACCTCATAGTCCTTGCCTCCGGCCCCGATGAGGCTAGAGAACACTCTCAGCCCGTCTTCGACGCAGTTGGGAGCAAGACACTCTGGCTCGGAGAAGCGGGAGCGGGCAGCCGCCTCAAGCTGGTGACGAACAACTGGATCGCCGGTCTGCTCGGCGTGCTGGCGGAGACCGTGGCCTTCGCGAGAGTGTCCGGCGTGGACCCGGAGAAGTTCCTGGAGGTCATCGGTGGTGGACCCCTCGACCTTCCCTACGCCCAGATGAAGGGGAAGATGATGATCGAGGAAGACTTCCCGACCAGCTTCTCCCTCAAGCTGGCCCGTAAGGACGTCGGCCTGATGCTCGACGCCGCCGAGGATAGTGGTCTGCGACTGGCCCTGACCGAGGCCGTCGCCGAACGCTACGACCAGGCTATAGAGGCCGGTTTCGGAGAAGAGGACATGGCCGCCGTCTACCAGGCCGCCAAACCCGACCGGAGTTAGAGTCGGGTAGAATCAGGAGGCAAAGCACTAATCCGAGAGAGGTATAAGGTGGAGGAGAAACAAGAGATCACCTGGGACCCGGAGGCCGACCGCCGTATCAAACGCAGTCCGTTTCTGATGCGGCGATTTATCCGCAAGCGCATAGAGGACCGTGTAGCGAGCCGGGGCCGTAATCACGTCACCGAAGCCGACGTGGACGAAAGCGCCGGTATGTACCGGCAATACCGCTTTAAGTAAAGTTTGCGGCGTCAGGCGCCTTGTTTCGCCATCGCCATAACCTTGCAGACGGTCCGCCAGTTGCGAGCGGTCATCGAAACGCCTACTAGCTTTTCAGCGTTCGCGGCGAGCCTGGATCTCCCTATGCCGTCAGGCGCGTGCAGATAGAAAACACTGTCCGCGAGCACAAATCGCTCACTACCGCTCTTGATACCTTCGAGGGCGCTGAGATCCGGATTCTCCGGCACCGATGCTAGAAAGAACAGGTGCAAAGTCTTGGGTTCGGATTCCGCCTCTGGGAACGGGTTCGCTTCAACCGCTCTTTCTATTTCCTCCAAATCCAGCAGAAGCACGCGGGGTTCAAAACCACGGCTCTCCTCGATCGCGGCGCTAATCCGGTTCGATAGCAACGAGGCATCCGTCTCCTCGCTCTGGAAGACCGCGTTACCGCTCTGAATATACGTTTTGACGTCCCGTAAGCCGATACTTTCGAGTATGTCTACGAGGTCCTTCATCGGCAGAAGGTTGTTTCCGCCGACGTTTATTCCTCTGAAGAGCGCGATGTAAGTCTTCATCAGACAATCATACTGATAGTCAACTCGTCCGCCACCGTACAATAAAGCCTACAAGGATACGGAGACAAAAAATATCCGGGCCGGGAAGCCGCCCTACCCTTTGGCGAACGGCCACCGACCCGGTCCACGGAGCCAATCCGTGGATGGTTGTTGAATTAGTAATCCATCGGACCCTTTCCTCCTAGTCGAGGTACAACAACCTACTAACATCGTATCACCCTTAACAAACTCCGCGCCATACTTTTTCTACATATTTTGGATCAATTCCGGTTGGACTATTCTTCTCGAAGTACGGTACCCAGGGTCTCATCTCCGAGGTCTCCCTCCGGGTTGGCGCGGGTGGGCAGACGTTCAACGAGGGGCATGAGGTCCACCTTGACGATCTCGTAGATGCGCCGTAGCTCGGCTACGGGGTCCGGATGCTCGTCCACGCGAAGGTCCAGGTATGGGTACGGCTCAGTATGCACCACGTAGATCGCCGCGCTCTGTTTCCCCCGGCGATCCCCACCCGCCGCCTGACCCGCTTCCAGAGCCCGCATTAGACGTTCGGTGAACCATTTCCCCTCGGAGTCCTCGAACGCCTCGGCCATCGCCGTTATGGTCGCTTCGCCGACCAGCAGGTTCCCGGCGACGGCGTAGTTGTCGCCCGTATGGTGTCCGCGCCAGGGGTCCGTTCCGGCTCCCGTGTAGGCGGCGGGATGGCCCTGCGCGTCGATGACTATTAGCTGCCTTCTCTCCGGTTCCTGATCCAGATGCAAGAGCATCTCCAGCGTCTCTTCGGCGCCGTAACTCTTCTCCAGCAGGTCCAGTCCGTCTATGCCGAAGAGGGGATTGGCGCGGGCCTGGGTGACGACCGCCCCGACGCCGGCGCGGGCATACGGGCAGATGGCTCCCACGGCGGGGACCCTGGTGCTGACGCAGATGCCGAACATGCTGGAGACGGGGTCGTGGGCGGCGATGGAGAACGTGTTCAGGTTCAGCGGGGACCCCCTCGTCGGTAGCTTTGACCTCCGCATCTTAGCGGAAGTTCCGTCGAGGGCGCGAGAGGCTAGATCCCTCTTGCCTGCAACCAGAGTTCGAGGAGGCCGACCTGCCAGAGCTTGTTGCTCCCTAGCCGGGTCTTCTCATCGTTTGGCGCGTCGAGCAGGCGCCGGACATACTCCTCGCGGAAGATGCCGCGCTCCCTGGCCTCCGGCGCCTGGAGCGCCTCCCGCACCATGTCCAGGTAGCGTCCCTCCAGGTGCTTGAGCGCCGGGACCGGGAAGTAGCCCTTCTCACGGTCTATGACCTCGTTCGGGATGACCCGCCGGGAGGCTTCTTTCAGGACGCCCTTGCCCTCCTGGGCGAGCTTCAGCTCTGGCGGGCAGGCGGCGGCCAACTCTATCAGCTCGTGGTCGAGGAAGGGGACGCGGGCTTCGAGGCCCCAGGCCATCGTCATGTTGTCCACGCGCTTGACGGGGTCGTCGACGAGCATGATCCTGCTGTCCAGCCTGAGCGCGCGGTCGAGCGGGGCGTCCGCCTCCGGCTGGGCGAAGTGATCCGCGACGAACGCCCGGCTGACGTCTTCACCGGCCAGGTATTCGGGGCTTATGGCCTCGGCCATCTCGGAGCGGGGCCGGTCGAAGAACTCGCCTTCGTAGGTGTCGAGACCGAGGCCGTCGGCGTCCTCCAGCGGCGGGTACCAGTCGTAACCCGCGAAGACCTCGTCCGCGCCCTGGCCGGACTGTACGACCTTGACGTGCTTGGCGACCTCCCGGGAGAGCAGATAGAAGCCGACCACGTCGTGGCTCACCATCGGCTCGCTCATCGCGGAGATTGCGCCTTCCAGGGCGGGCAGCATCCGATCGCTGGACATGCGGAGCTGGTGATGGTCGGTCCCGTAGTGATTAGCGATGAGGTCCGAGTACTTGAACTCGTCGCCCTCGATCCCGCCAACCGACTCGAAGCCGACGCTGAAGGTCTGGATGTCTCTCTGTCCAAGCTCCGCGAGCAACCCGACGATGATGCTCGAATCGAGGCCGCCCGAGAGCAGCACCCCTACCGGCACGTCAGCCACCATGCGGCGCTCGACGGCCGTGCGTAGCGCATCGAGGACGGCGTCTTCCCAGTCTTCGGGACTCATGCCTTCGTGGGCGGGGTCGCGGGAGAAGCTCGGGTTCCAGTATTCCCACTCCCGGCGGTTGCCGTCCGGTTCGACCACGAGCAGGGTCGCGGGGGCCAGCCTCCGCACGCCCTTCAGGATCGTGTTCGGCGCGGGTACGACGGCGTGGAACATCATGTAGTGGTGCAGGGCGACGGGGTCTATTGACGTGTCCACGCCACCACCTGCGAGCAGGGCCGGTAAGGTGGAGGCGAAGCGCAGGGCGCCCTCCGTCTCGGCTAGATACATCGGCTTGATGCCGAGCCGGTCGCGGCCCAGGATCGCCCGTCCCGAGTCGCGCTCGACGATGCAGAAGGCGAACATGCCGAGCAGGTGGTCCACGAAGCTCTCACCCCAGCGGTGGTAAGCCTTTAGTAGCACCTCCGTATCGCTGGTAGAGAAGAAGCGGTAGCCCTGGGCGGACAGTTCCTTGCGGAGTTCCGGATAGTTGTAGATGCAGCCGTTGAAGACGATGGTCAGGCCGAGTTCCGGGTCGGTCATTGGCTGGGAGGCGCACTCTGAGAGGTCAATGATCTTGAGCCTCCGGTGGCCGAGCGCGGCCGGACCCTGCGCCCAGACGCCGCCGCCGTCCGGGCCTCGGTCTCCCATCGTGTCGTTCATCCGGGCGACCGCGCTCACGTCGGCGGCGCCTCTAAACCTGATCTCACCGCAGATTCCGCACATATCAGCCCTCCAGTACCCAGGTGTCCTTGAAGCTGCCTCCGGCCGATGAGTTTACGACGCGCGTCCCCGGCTTCGCCACGCGTGTCAGGCCGCCGGGCATGACGTAGCCGACGGCCGGGAGCACGAACGCCCGCAGGTCTATGTATGCCTCCGTCGGCTCGGAACCGTCGCCGTCGTCCAGGACGTGCGTCGAGAAGTCCAGACATTCCTGGGCTATAAAGCCCTCCGGGTTCTCCAGCACGTCGCGCCGGGTCTGGTCAAGCTCCTCTCGGCTCGCCTCCGGCCCGATCACGACCCCCGCGCCACCGTAACCCTCCCTGGGCTTGATAACCAACTCCGGCAGCCGCTCCAGCGCCGCCGCCCGCTGCTCCGTTTCAGCCAGGGAGATGGTCGGCGCGTTTCGCAGGATAGGCTCCTCTCCGACGTAGCGCTCTATCATAGCGGGGACGTAGGGGAAGACTCCCTTGTCGTCAGCCACGCCAACCCCGAGGGCGTTGGCGAAGTTCACGCCACCCGAGCGGTACACACCCTCAAGCTCCGGCAGGTCGGCGACCACGTATCCTCCTTCCACCCGGCGGTAGATAACGTCTATCCGCCGGTCGTCGGACTTCGCCAGGACCTTTCCGCCGCTGATGCGGCAGTCTTTCAGCGTTAGCAGACGTATGCCGCAGGCCTCGGCTATGCGGCTGTGCTCGAAAAAAGCCGAGTCGCCGGGACCGCCAGTCACGATGGCGATGGATGGGTCTTCTATCCCCGGAGGAGCGGCGGCTTCGAGCGTTTTTCTCAGCATCCCGTAATAGGCTTGAATCTCCGCGATCCGGCAGGACTCGAACGTCTCTCCATACGTCGCCATCCCGGTGCGCCGGACGGCATCCGCGTAGGCGACGCCGCTCGGGACTCTTACGTTGTCCTCCAAAACCACGTACTCGCCGGAGTCGAGGTGGACGAGGTCCGGACCGTAGACGTGGATGGGGGTGGCCGCGGAGCAGTCGGGGAGCGGGTCTTTACGGTAGAAGACGCTGCTCTGTATTACCTCATCCGGCACCACATCCTGGTCTCCGTTATACAGGTCGGAGAGCCAGGCGTTGATCGCCCGTCCACGCTGCAGCAGCCCGGTGGAGATCGTCTCCCAGTGGTCCGGCGGGATGATCCTGGGCATCCAGTCCGCCGGCAGTATCCTGTCTTCTTCGGAAGATCCCGGCAATGGAAAAGTCGCCCCCAGGTCGCGCAACATCTCCCTGGCCCGCGCCCGCTTTTCGGCGAACTCGTCCGGTCCCATTCGTGTCAGGACGTCCAGAAGCGGCCTGTAGAACTCGCGGGGTTCGCCTTCGGGCTCGTAGACTTCGTTCAATCGTGGCGACTTAATCACCATTCGCGCCCGCCTTCGTCATGCCCGTCGTCTCCCGCCGTTTGAGCGCCGCTACCTGCCCCTCGAATTCATCGCAAGCCTCGCGTACAAGATCCAACCCTTCCTCCTCGGAGAGAACGGAAATCGTGGGGAACTTTTGCAGGATCTCGGTCTCCGTGCTCTTGTAGCTTCCATCGGCGGTCTTGAGCGTCTCGAAGCCGCCGAAGTCTTCGTTGGAGCGGGAGAACTCAAGGACGGAGTCCAGGTAGGAGACGACGGCGGAACTTTGGATCCCACCGGTCGCCGCCTCGCGGAAGAGTTCTCCGCTCAGATACTCGAAGTCCGGCACGTAGAGTGTGTCCCCGGCCGCCTCGAAGGCGCGGAGACCTTCCTGCGGCACGACGCGCAGGTCTTCGCGGCGCACGCGGTCCGCGGCGCCTTTGACCAGCGCCGCGATCGCCAGCACCATTTCCGGGTAGTTGCTATCTATCCCTCGTAGCTCGACCGTGCCGACCGCGTTGAGCCGCACGGGGTTCCAGGAAGTCTGGAGCAGGCCATCACCGGTCTCTGCAAGGAGTCGGGGATCCATGCCCGCCCTCTCCATCGTATCCAGCCAGGAGTAGTGGCGGGCGAACTGTTGCTCGACCAGATCTTCAATGGTCGCGGCATACGGCGGCAGTCCTCCCATCAGGGGCAGCTTCGAGTACAGGCCGCCCGGAAAGAGTTCCGGGTCTCCGCGATAGCAGGCGGTTCGGTTGGCGACTCCGGTGGCCTTGCCCGCGTAGAAAGGACAGGAACGGCTCAGGGAGATCATGGCCGGGTCGAGGGCCGTGGCCAGGTTATAGAGGTTGAGTAGCCCATCCCGCGCGGCTTTCGCTGAATCGTAGGATACGCCGACCCTGGAGTCTATCGTCCCGGCCTTCGCTTCCAGGTGAATATGCACCCCTGCGCAGCGTCCGGCGATCTGGAAACGCTCCCGTCCGACTGCGCGAGCCTGAAGATCGTAGCGAGGTTCGTCGCGCAGGGTGTTCTCCGCCGCGAGCGGATAAGTAGCCAGTGGATAGACCCTGAGATCCAGGTCCCGCGCCGCCTCTATAGCCAGCCCCGCCCCAGCCAGGTACTCCCGCGACAACTCCGAGATGGAATGGACCGGCGGCGCGTTGACCTCCACCATGCTTCTCGCGCACTCCGGGGCGAAGCTCTCGGGGTCCCGGCCCGCCTTCTCCAGAAGCTCTTCGCACCGTTTCAGAAACTCGTCCGCCCGGCCGGAGAGAGCGCCGGCGGCGTCCACCAGGAAGAACTCCTGTTCGAGTCCTATGCAGCGTTCCTCGAAACTCGTCATCAGGCATCAGGTCCCGGATAGATCTCAACCATAAACTACAACATTATGCGTTACGGCAACGCGATGCAACTGGCCCGATGGATAAAGTTCCCAGGCCCGGAACCGGCTAATTCATATACAGCAGGCAATATCCGAGTAGTGGACAGGGACACTTCCACAGCAGCGTCTAGTAAGCCCGCGAGAACTCTGAGCAGGAGCGAGGCGGCGATCCCGACGAAAGCGAGACCGCGCAAGCCGCCCCAGATGCTTCGGAGGGACCGCGCCGCCAGCACGCCGGGCAGGACGATGACTATCGGGACGAGTGAGAATCAGACGGGCGTTTGCGCGGCTATCCCAAAAGCGTAGAAGGCATAGAACGTCGCCCAGACGATTACTGTAGAGGACCACCGCGAGATCCATCGTGTACTGCATCGCCGCCTCCGCCAAGATCCGTTCCAGTCTCACGATTTTACCGGAGCCAGCCGTTTACCATGCTTGATGGTAGTCTTGCGGCGGGTATCTTATGTGCAAGGACTATGGATCGGAGGCGATCGGGTTGGAAGATGCACCATTGCTGGAGGGCGTGACCTCGGAGGTTATTCCTACACCCCGCTTGAGGACGCGCATGCTTTCGAGTGGATCCGAGAACGGCGCGCCGGTGCTATTCGTGCATGGAAACGCCTCGGACTCCCGCTTCTTCGAGGAGATCCTTGCCGCGCTGCCGTCCCGCTACCGCGGACTTGCGCCGGACCTGCGAGGCTTCGGCGGCTCGGAGACGAAGCCTCTGGACGCGACTCGCGGGCTCAGGGACTTCTCCGACGACCTGCGCGCGCTGGTGGAAGAGTTGGGAGTGAGTGATGAGCTTCACCTCGTCGGATGGTCGGCGGGCGGGAGCGTCGTGATGCAGTACGCGATAGACCATCCGCGAGAGATTGCCTCCATCGCCCTGATCGCTCCGATGTCCCCCTACGGTTTCGGCGGCACAAAGGACGCGGCGGGCGCTCCTTGCTGGCCGGACTATGCGGGCTCCGGCGGCGGTACGGCCAACCCTGAGTTCACCAGGCGTCTCGCCGAAGGAGACAGGAGCGACGAGGACCTAAACTCTCCCCGCCACGTGATGAACAACTTCTACTTCAAGCCGCCCTTCAGGGGCGCGTCCGAGCGTGAGGAGGTCTTCTTATCATCGGTCCTCTCCACGCAGACCGGCGAGGACAACTACCCCGGCGACATGGCGAGTTCGGAGAACTGGCCGGCCGTGGCTCCCGGTGCGAGGGGCATGAACAACGCAATCTCACCCAAATACTGCAACCTCGAGGCGTTCGAGCGGATAGACCCAAAGCCCGACATACTCTGGGTCCGGGGCGCGGACGACGTCATAGTCTCTGACACTTCGCTGCTCGATTTCGGATACCTCGGACAACTCGGGGTGGTCCCCGGCTGGCCCGGCGAAGAAGGCTATCCGCCGCAGCCGATGGTCTCTCAGGTTCGTAGCGTGCTCGACGCCTACGAGTTCGGTGGCGGACGCTACGGTGAGGAAGTCATCCCGGATTGCGGCCACACTCCGCACGTGGAGAAGCCCGAGGAGTTCAGGAGGCTCCTGTTCGAGTTTCTCGACGAACATTAGGCAGGTTCCTTACTATTATCCTGGATGCTAGTGCGTGTGGTTTACTTCTATCAGGGTTGCGCGAGAGGCATCAGGGGAATCATCGAGGATAAGGAAAGCCCAGTACAAAAGAGGAGAGCATAAACATGAGTGAATCGGAGCGGCAGAATTCGGAAAGCCTGCTCGTTACGGAGCGAGGCAACACCACCATCCACGATAAAGTCGTCTCCAAGATAGCGGGCATGGCGGCGCGGGAGGTAGAAGGCGTCCATATGGGTGGCGGCGCGGCTCGAACAGCGGGTGGAATCATGGGCAGCATAACCGGCTCCGAGAGTCAGACGCGCGGGGTCTCCGTGGAGGTCGGCACTACCGAGGCCGCCATAGACCTCACGATGGGGATCGACTACGGCAAGAACATCCTGGAGACCGTCGAGGAGGTGCGGCGCAGAATCTCCGAGCGGGTACAGAGCATAACCGGGCTTAGGGTAACGGAGATGAACGTCACCATAAACGACATCGTCTTTCCCGACCAGGAAGAGGACCAAGGCGCGACCCGAGGCGGCGCGAGCGCCAGACCCGAGCCGCGCACCATGCCCCGTAGAGAGCTCCGGCCCGGCGCCCGCGAGCGCGACTTTACGGAGGTGGAGCCAACCTCCCGTGAACATACCGACGCCGAGGGTAGACCGGCTCCGCCGGAGGTGCGCGTGGAAGATGAGCCGCTCCGCGAAGACGAGACCGCGAGGCTGAGGATCGAAGACGACGAGACCACGGAGGTCGAGCGGAAGACCTCCGAGGAAGGCGAGAGCCGGCGGAGAAGGCGCCGCGAGGAGAGTTAGAGCCACCGCCCGATTCTCTACGTGGCTACCGATCTGCTGAGACCCGGTCTCAAGCTCCTCTTCTGTGGCTACAATCCATCGCTCCGGTCGGGGGACACGGGATACCATTACGCTCATCCCGGCAACCGCTTCTGGCGCGTCTTGCATGCCGCCGGGATCACCGACCGGCTCTACGCGCCGGAGGAGGATGCCCGGCTGCTCGATCTTAGTATCGGCTTCACCAACCTCTGCTCCCGTCCGACTCGACGAGCCGATGAGTTGATCCGCGAGGAGATCCTGGCCGGAACCGAAGCACTGCGCGTAAAGCTCGAACGCTTCAGACCACGCGTCGTTGCCTACACCGGGATCGGCGTCTACAAGTGGTTCCGCGCCACCTCTAAGGCGGGCTGGGGCGCGCAGGAGGACTCCGCTGTGCCGGGCGTCACGGACGTGGTCGTGCCCTCGCCTTCGGGACTGAACCGGATGCGTTTCGAGGAGCTGGTCGAGCACTATCGCGTGCTCGCGCTGCTGGTATGGTAAGGCGGGCTACCTGCCGAAGTTACGCAGGCGATCTCCGGGATAGCGTTTGACGCCCTTGTGAGTGGCGTAGCCCTTGTACGCCTTCCCCTGATGGAACGTCCAGCCGCCGATGGTCTTGTCATCCACTGCTATGTGCTGGTCCCCCCGGAGCAGGGCGAAGTGTACGTGGCGGCCGTGAGCGCCGCCGCCGCAGGAGACGTCGGTGCCGGTGTAGCCCAGGAAAGCGCCGGCTTTGATCTTCTTGCCATCGCGCGGCTTGATGTTCTTCCTGAGATGGTAGTAGTCGGTTGCGTATCCGTTGGTGTGGTAGACCCGGATCCAACCCTTATTGTTCCCGCACATCGTGTAGACTTTGCCCCCGCCGGCGGCCCGGACCCTACCCTTGCCGCCCGCGAAATCGAGGGCGCTGTAGGGGCGGTCGTAGCCCGTGGACCAGCCGTGCGGTCCGCCGGCCATTCTCCACGACGTGCCGCGCTTCCAAGGCAACTGGAGCTTCGTGTTCACCGCCTGGACCGTGTAATCGCTGGTTGGGGCGAAGGTCTCTTTCTCCCCTTCACTCATCACGGCCGTCGGTGCTTCGCCGGCCATCTCGGCAAACATCGACGAGCCGTCCAGGCTGACCTTCCATTCTTCGCCGGTCTTCTCCGCCACGAAGAGCCGCCCCTCGGGGTAGGCGCCCTTCTTCTCGGGAGCCAGGATCACCGCCGTCCCGAAGGCCCACCTCCCATCGTCGCTCGCACGTTCGACGTTCGTTTGCGTCTTCTCGTCAGCAGCGGAGGGCTCCACCTCAGGCGTGCCCTCCTGCCCCAACATCTCCTGGACTACCGCCCGATCTAACTCGTCCTGTCCCGTCGGTTCCGCGGCCATCCCGGACGCTGCCACCGTCAGCACCCCAAGCGCGCCAATGCCAAGCAGTGCCAGGAGCCTCGCTCCTCTGCCTGCGAGCGTTATTGGAGAGCGCCTTCTACTCTCCACTGAAATTAGCTTACCTTGCCTGCTATCGTTCATCGCGATGTACCCCCTCTGTCTCCGCGATGGATGCCAGTCTTGCTTACTTCGGCGTGAAGATGACTTTGTCGCGCCGGCAAACATCACGGTCAATACGTGACGAAGCCTGGCGGCGATCAATCATGGTTTTTCTCGAACAGAGTAGCCCCCTCCGCTACGCCTTCGCGTAATTCGGACACATTAACCTACGATTTTCGGTTATGTCAAGGATGTTGCGAAGGCGCCCGGAGCCGGATAACCTCGTGCCAGCGTATAATGCAGCCATGATCGTGGACAACGCCATCTACGTGGACGGCTACAGGGCCGCCGAACCAAGCTCTCTCCACGAGACTTATGCGGCCTGCCGGAAGCAGCACGGCGTGGCCTGGATCGGTCTCTACAAGCCCACCGAAGAGGAGTTCTCGTCGGTAACCGAGGAGTTCGAGTTGCACCGGCTGGCGGTGGAGGACGCGATCAAGGCCCATCAGCGCCCGAAGCTGGAACGCTACGATGGGACCATCTTCCTGGTCTTGCGCCCGGCTCGCTACATCGATGAGACCGAGACGGTGGAGTTCGGCGAGGTCCACGTCTTCGTGGGGGAGGAGTTCGTGGTGACGGTGCGTCACGGCGAAGCCCCGGACCTCAAGCGCGTGAGGAGCAGGATGGAGGAGGAACCCGACCTACTCAGACGCGGTTCTGAGGCGATCCTGCACGCCATCCTGGACCAGGTAGTGGACGACTACAGTCCCGTGGTAGAGGGACTGGAAAACGATATCGATGAGATAGAGACCGAGGTCTTCGGCGGCAGCCCCAACGTCTCGCGGCGTATCTACGATCTCTCGCGCGAGGTCATCGAGTTCCAGCGGGCCACGAGACCCCTGGCCGGCATCCTGGAGGGGCTCATCAAGGAAGATGACAGCGACATGGACCCGGAAGTAAGGAGATACCTGCGCGACGTGCAGGACCACGCCATACGAGTCGAGGAGCAGGTAGCAGGTTTTCGCGAGCTCCTGCAGAACATCCTGAGCGTCAACCTCACCCTGGTGGGACTCTCCCAGAACGAAGAAGTCAAGACACTCTCCGAGGCCAGCATCGAACAAAACGATGAGGTCAAAAAGATCTCCTCCTGGGCCGCCATCCTCTTCGCCCCCACGCTCATAGCGGGGATCTACGGTATGAACTTCGACCGTATGCCGGAGTTGCACTGGCTCCTCGGCTACCCATTCGCCGTGGTGTTGATGGGCATGGTCTCCTGCACCCTCTACCTCGTCTTCAAACGCCGCGGCTGGCTGTAGCCAAAGCCAAGAACCTCGGCCTCCTTATAGCGTCAATGGCGGGCGCATATCATGAGCGTAACAGCCTAACTTCTACTTCGGAAAGCTTCGCTACTACTTCGGAAAGACTGACCACGCTGATCGCCGTCTGAGAGATGGTTCGGACGGCCTCTTTGTGTCCTGGTTCACGGTTCAGCAACGCCAGAAGAGCCGAGGTGTCGAGAACCACCTCACTCACGTTCGGATTCGGCGCGTCTCTCGGAGATTTACTCTGAACTAACGGGTGTGGACCCTTCGTATGCTTTGAGCTCGGGACCCAGAGAAGTGGAGAAGATGGTATTCAGAGCACGGTCGCCGCCTGCTTCAGGCAGGAGGAAGTTGGGCTGTGCGTTATCCAGGACGACGAACGGGACCGGGCGGACCTGGATGATGCGGTCCTCGTAAAGTGTGATCTCGGCGAAGATACCGGTGGAGGTCTCTTCCGACCAGTCCTGGTCGAAGAGGAAGTTCCCGACGCCGTAGAAGATCGGTTTGTCTCGGTATATCTCCATGCCCTTGGGCCAGTGGGCGTGTCCGCCGACGACGAGATCCGCTCCGGCGTCGAGGGCCTGGTGCGCAAGGTCCACCTGCCCTGGTTCAGGGGTCGCGGTGTACTCTTCTCCCCAGTGCGGCATCACGACGACAACGTCTACGCGGCGCTTCAGACGTTGCACGTCCTCCCGCAATATGTTGGCCTGAAGAGGCGCCGTGCCCGCCGTATCCTCCGTGGCCCATGCCCACTCGTAGGAGGGTACGTTCTGGTAGGAGAGGACACCGACCTTGGTGTCTCCGAGGTTGAAGATCATGGGCTCGCGGGCTGAGGTGAGATCCATCCCGCCACCCGCGTGGGAGATGCCGGCCCGGTCCAGGTTTTCCATGGTCTCCTGGAGACCGGGAGCATTTGCGTCCAGGGTGTGGTTGTTGGCGAGAGTAACGCCATCTATACCGGCATCCTCGAGCAAGGGCAGCAGCCGCAGGTCTCCATTAAAGGTCGTTCCGGAGTCGTGCCAGGTCGCGTTCCGCAACACCGGGTTCTCCAGGTTCGCCAGTGTGAGATCCGCACTCCTCAGGTACTCGCGCATCTCGCCGGACCCTCCCCGGCGCTTGGCTCTGAACTTGTGAATGGTTCCGAACTCCGAGTACATGCTCGGAACGCTCTTGCGCCGGGTGATGGCCGCGTCGCCACCATCGAGAGGGAAGCTCATGCCCAGATCCTGCTGGAACACCGCGTAGGGGAGTCCCCGGTCTAAGACCACGTCTCCCGCCAGCACCAGGCGATGTAACTTTTCAGGAGCCGGGCCGGACGCGTCTCCCAGCTTCAATGGATAATCCTTGGGAGCCGCGGGACCAGAGCGTAGGGGAGCTTTGCCGTCCACCGCCAGGACTTTGACGCGGGCATCTACCTCTTTCCACGGCACGAGCCCTAGCGCCTTCGGTGACTTGCTCACGTGGTCTATAACCGCCCCTGCGGAGTCGAATGGTTTGAGATCTGGACCGTCTAGCAGTTTCGCCAGCGGCCCGCGAAGCTCTCGCGGAACAGCCAGATCTCGATCCCGAGATAGCTCGCGCATGGTTACATTGTCTACGGTCGAGGTGAGATGAGCCACGGGAACGAGGTAGGCTTGAGGCTCGGATCGAACTTCCTTGGATCCCCAAATGCCTCCAATTCGAGCGGAAGACTCGTGGCCGGTTTCGGGATGGGAAATAAGAGTGGAACGTTCTAGTTGCTCGGCAGCGCAGGATGCGAATGGCGCCAGCAGGATAGATGAAACGACCGCCAATACGCACAGAGACTTCTTCAAAGCCTATTATCCTTCTCCGCTCCTCACCAACCCTCGAACTCTAGCAGGAAAAGAAACAACCCTCACACGAAGGGTTGCCGGAAAGACGACAGAAATCGAATCTTAAGCCGGGCATTCTCAGGCGTCGAGCACCACGTCTGAGAGGGGCTGCTGATGCAGATGAGGTGAAGCCTGCTCCAGATCCTCCTTGCCGATGGCGAAGGCATGTCTTCTTAGTCTGTCTTAGGGACGCTTCGACCTGTAAGTGGTGCGGGCGCCGAAGGTCGTGGAACGCAGATCCCTGGCGTGAGATACTGGATAAATGATCGCGACATGGAAAGTGTTACAGCTAAGACCCGGTACGATATGCGAGCCGGGTATGACGTACGGGAGAACGTAACGCGGTCGTTGCCGGAGGGAACTTCGTGGGCCCGGTTCGTGTACGTGGATTACGCGCGCGTCCCGAAAGCTAAGGCCGTCCACCGGGATGGGGTTTGCCGGGGAGTCTTGGCGCTGAACCCGAGCGGACGTTGCACGCGGGTCGAGGTCGAGCCTGATTGGGGAGGTGCGTATGGAATCTGTCTGACCCGCCCTAGATCCTCCATACCCCTCTACCACCGAACAAGGGAGGTAACATGACCACGGAAGTGAGGAATACAGACAGCACCGACAGTCCGCATCTGCGGCGCGAACTGCACCTGTGGGAGGCGGTCGGCATCTCGCTGGCCCTGATGGCGCCGTCGATGGCCGCCAACATCAACCCGCAGGGTACCGCCGGTACCGTCGGACGCGCCGTTCCGCTCGCGTTCGCGCTGGCGACTATTGGGGTCCTGCTCATCGCCTGGACCTTCGTCCGGCTGACCCAGCGCTTCAACCACGCCGGTAGCGTGTACGGTTTCGTTGGCGCGACGCTCGGCTCACGCGCGGGCGTCATCTCCGGGTGGGCGCTGATCGGCACTTACGTCTTCTACGGCGTAGTCACCGCCACCGCGGCCGGTATCTTCGGCGCGGACTTCCTCGATGCCCTGGGAATCTGGAAGAATCAGCCGGATTGGGCGCCGTTCCTCGTAGGCTCCATCGCCCTCGCCGGCGTGTGGGCGCTCGCGGTCTCGAACGTTCGGGAGGGGACCAGGGTACTCCTGGCTATCGAGGGAACGACGGTTGCGCTTATCCTCATCGTCAGCGTCATCATCCTCGTCAAACTGGCTACCGGTACGGCTCCGAACGGCAACGGTATAGACTTCTCGGTGTTCTCGGTGCCGAGTGGCACCGGCACGTCGGCGGTGTTCCTCGGCGTAGTGTTCGGGTTTCTCTCCTTCGCCGGGTTCGAAGCGGCCGCGACGCTGGGCGAGGAGGCGCAAGAACCCCGCCGCGACATACCGCGTGCGATCCTCGGCGTCGCCATTTTCGGTGGCCTGTACTTCGTCTTTGTCACCGCCATCGAGGTGATGGGCTTCGGCACGGATGCCAAGGGCACCAAGGACTTCATCGCGTCGGGATCGCTGCTCGGCGACCTCGGCAGTCAGTTCGTCGCCGGGTGGGTCGGCGAGGTCATCACCATCGGCGCCGCGGTCAGCGCGTTTGGCTGCGCGCTGGCGTGTGTCGTGGGGTCCGCGCGGCTACTGTACGCGCTGTCGCGCGACGAGGTTGGTCCGGCCTCACTCGGCACCGTCTCGTCCAGGAGCGGCGTCCCGGCGCGATCCACGGCCGTCGTCGCCGTCGCCGCGTATGTCATCATCGCCCTCGGCTGGTTCGTGTTCGGCGTGGCGCCCTTCGACCTGTTCGTGGCGTCGGGAACAATCGGGACCCTGATCCTGCTGCTGGTCTACGCGCTCGCGACCATCGGGGCGGCGAAGCTGCTGTTCTTCTCCGGCGAGCGGCAGGTCGCAGCGTGGGAGGTCGTCGTGCCGGTCCTGGCGCTCGTCGTTATCGGCTACACGCTTTTCCGCAACGTGTACCCATATCCGACCGAGGCGGCGATGTGGTACCCGATCATCGCCGCGATCTGGGTCCTCGTCGGGATCCTCATTACGTTTGTCCGGCACGCCGCAACGCAACGGGCCGGCGAAAGACTGATGGTCGACGAGGGCCTCATTGCGGGGACCGGCTCCCGGACGGAGGGTTACCGGTAAGCGGACCCCGCGTCCAGATCCGGCACGCTGATTGTACGGGCTCTGGACGTTGTGGAACGAGAGCCCGAAGCGTGAGATATTGGACGCATCGTCGCGGCAAGGAAAGTTATTCAGCCACATAATAGGGGGTGCGATGCAAGCCGAGCGCGAGTCACATGAGAACATGCCGCGGCCTTTGCCTGAGGGTACTTTGTGGGTCCGGTTCGTGTTCGTGGATCACGCGGGCATCCCCAAGGCGAAGGCCGTCCACAGAGATGGCTTCGCCGGGAGAGCGAGGGCCGGGGTGGGACTCGCTAAGGGGGTTTTGGCGCTGGACCCGAGCGGGGCGCTACACCCGGAGTCGGGGTTGAGCCCGGTGGGGGAGTGCCGGCTGGTCCCGGACCTCTCGACCCTCACCCGGCTCCCGTTCGCCCGCGCCCAGGCGATGGTATCTTGCGACATGACCGAGCCCGACGCGAGCACGCCGTGGGAGGGATGCCCGCGTAGCGCCCTCAAGCGGGTGCTCGGGCGGCTCTCGGAGAGAGGGTACAGGTCCGTGGCCTCCTACGAGGCTGAGTTCTACGTCTGGGATGCAGATGGTCCGCTGGACAGGACGCCGTACGCGGGGAGCTTCGCGCTGACCCCGGCGGCGGACTTCGTCGCGGAGCTGGCGGAGACCCTGAAGGAGATGGGCATCCGCCCGGAGCAGTGCCACGCCGAAGTGGGACAAGGGAACCTGGAGCTCTCCGTGGGGGAGGACGAAGCCCTGGCCGCGGCGGACAAGCGCGTGATGGTGCTAGAGGCGATCCGAGGCGTGGCCCACCGGATGGGGCTGGAGATCACGATGGCGCCGAAACCGTACCTCGATCAGGCCGGCAACGGCCACCATCTGCATGTGAGCCTCTACGAAGACGATACCCCGGTGCTCTTCGACACCTCCGGAGCTTTGAGCGGCCCAGGCTCGGGCTTCGTGGCCGGGATACTGGAGCATCTGCCCGCCATCATGGCGTTCAGTGCTCCGTCCCCCAACTCCTACCAGCGCCTCACCCCCGGCATGTGGGCCTCGGCCTACGCCACCTATGGACTGGACAACAGGGAGGCCGCCGTGCGGCTCGCCTCGCCCGTGGCCGGCAGGGAGTCCGCGACCGCGAACGTCGAGCTGAAGCCGGTAGACGTCACGTCAAACCCCTACCTGGCGCTGGCCGCGGTCCTGGCCGCCGGGATGGACGGGATGGAGCGTGGCCTCGACCCCGGTGAGCCGGTCATGGTCGATCCGGCCACGCTGTCCGAAGAGGAGCGTGGCGCACAGGGCATCCTGCCGCTACCCGATTCGCCGGACAAGGCACTGGATGCGCTGGAAGGTGACGAGGTACTCGTCGAGGCGTTGGGCGAGCAGATCGTGCGTACCCACGTAGCCGTGGCGCGGGCGCAGGCAAAGATCTCCCGCGACCTCGCGCCGGAAGCCGTGGCCGCCATGGCCGCGGGCCTGTACTGAGCGCTCCGTGGTAGATCCGGACGCATCCAAGATCGGGTCACAAGCGAGAGGCCATGTGGCGCCCAACCTGACCGAAAATTCTTCCAGGGGAGAGCGAGCCTAGCGCCCGGTGGGAAGACTTGAGGACAAGATGGCCGTCGTCACCGGCGGAGCGCGCGGAATAGGGCGTGGCATCGTGGAAGCTTTCGCGGCCGAGGGGGCGGACGTCGCCGTGGCCGACGTGCTCCCGGAAGGCGAGGCCACGCTGGTGATGGTGAATATAAAGCACTCCGGGCGGCGTGGGATCTACGTCCGCGCCGATGTAGCGGAGGAAGACCAGGTACGGAGCACGTTCGATACGGTCCTCGAAGCATTCGGCGGGATCGACATCCTGGTCAACAACGCGGGTATCCTCAGCCAATCTCCGCTGGAGGAGATGCCAATCGAGGAGTGGGACAGGGTGCTTGGCGTGAACTTGCGCGGCACGTTCCTTTGCTGCCGCTTCGCGTTGCCGCGCATGCTGGAGCAAGGGAGAGGCCGTATCATCAACGTCGCATCGCAGATCGGGCAGATAGGAGCGCCGGGGCTTGCCCACTACAGCGCGAGCAAGGGCGGGGTCATGGCCTTCACGAAGGCGCTCGCAAGCGAGGTCGCCGCGCGGGGCGTGCTGGTCAACGCCATAGCCCCCGGACCGATCTCGACCGGCATCATGCCTCCCGAGAGCGAGGAGCTGGAGGAGGTTCGTAAGGCCGCGCTCCCGATCCATCGCTTCGGCGGGATAGAGGAGGTCGCGCCCACGGCCGTGTTCCTTGCCTCCGGCGACTCCTACTACGTTGGACAGACCCTCGGACCAAATGGCGGAGAAGTGATGCTTTGAAGGGAGGTAGCATTTGGAAGCTGTAGACCTCACGCAGGTACCTGTCGTGGACAACCACTGCCACGGTATCAGGTACGATCAAACCTTCGAGGATCTCACAAGCTGGCGACGAGCCTTCACCGAATCCACTGACCCTGGGATGCCGCGCGATCACGTCGCCACGACGGCTTTCTACCGGCGTCTGATCCGGACTCTATCCACCTTCCTCAACTGCGAACCGGAAGAGGAAACCGTATTTGCCGCCCGCACCGGAATAGAAACACGGGAACTCACAGCCGATCTCCTGCGCGCCGCGAACGTCGATACTCTCCTCCTTGACACGGGCTTCCCACCTCCCGAAGAAGTGTTGCCGGTAACCGAGCTGGGAGAACTCGGGAACTGCCGCGCGGAGCCGATGCTGCGCCTGGAGACCACGATGGAGAGCCTGCTCGCACAACACGATTCCCTCGCCGATACGGAGGAGGCACTCGCCGCCGCGCTTGAGGACGTGAGAGGTCAGGGCTACGTGGCGCTCAAGAGCATCGCCGCCTACCGGACGGGACTGGACGTCCGGGAGTGGCCGCGCGAGGAGGCCGAAGAGTCTCTGCGCGAGTACCGGAGAGCCGCCGCGGAGGGCCCGGTGCGGCTGGTCCACAAGCCCTTGCTCGACACCCTGCTCCACGTCGCGTTCGCGCAGGCGGCCCGGCAGGAGGTCCCGGTCCAGTTCCACGTTGGCTACGGCGACGCCGACACCGACCTCCTGCTCGGCAACCCGCTGCACCTGCGAGCAGTGCTCCAGCGGCCGGACTATCGCGGTATGTCCGTGGTGCTGTTGCACGAGTGCTATCCGTACACCCGGCAGGGCGGCTACCTGGCCGCCGTCTACGAAAACGTCTACCTCGATCTCTCCTACGGTATCCCCATGCTCGGCTACGGTGAGATGCTCTCCTTCACGCGGCAGGCGCTCGGCGTCGCCCCAACCTCCAAGCTCATGTACAGCTCCGATGGCATAGGGGTTCCGGAGTTGCACTGGATGGGCGCCGTAGACGGGCGGCGTGTGATCGGTGAGGCGTTCGGCGAACTGGTGGCGCATGGAGAGTTGAACCTCCCCGAGGCTGAAGTCGCGGGCGAGGCTGTGCTGAACGGAAACGCGACGCGCCTTTACGGTCTCTAGCGCGTCACCGGCTCTATCTGCTCCAGTTCCCAGATCTCCTTCTCGTCGTTGATCGTCCGGTAGAGGTCCAACGCGAGCTGCCCGTTCAGCCAGAATTCTGGTCCAGTGCCGAAGACTTTCGCCAGTCGCAGCGCCGTCGAAGGGGTGATGCGCCGCTTGCCGTTCACGATCTCGTTCACCCGCACATAGGGCACCCGTATCCTCTCCGCCAGTTCGGTCTGCGTCATCCCCAACGGCTTCAGGAACTCCTCCAGCAGCATTTCTCCCGGTGGAGTGGGAGCGCGCTCCTTCGGTATACGCAATCCTTTTATCTCAGTGGTAGTCAACTATCTCGACCTCCTCGGCCCCATCTCCAGTCCACGTAAAGCACACTCGGTACTGGTCGTTGATCCTGATGCTGTACTGTCCTTCTCTGTTTCCTTTGAAAGTCTCCAGCCGGTTTGCGGGCGGAGCCCTCAAGTCATCGGGGTTCGTGGCCTGGTTGATCTGGTCCCTCTTTTCTTCTAAATTTCTTTCTTGATCTGACAGCGGTTAGCGTAAGTGTTGATCCGATGCTAGCCTTCGGGCATGAAACCTTACTCGAAGGATCTCAGGATCAGGGTACTCGCCGCGGTGGACC
>JAABUR0100001841.1_pt1 | contig 35582 bp, 36 predicted proteins | sample 5560091 | NCBI WGS metagenome assembly JAABUR01 (sample SAMN10711879, study PRJNA513375) | rock metagenome | isolation source: Antarctica rocks | place: Antarctica: Victoria Land, University Valley sud | reverse complement strand
ATCCGACTAGCCTCATATCATCTAGTATATTCGAGATATTCAAGAAAATGATGAAGACATGAAAGAACGCACACAACTTTTCCCACTTGTACATATTATTTTCATACTTGATGATCATGATCATTAATTGCATGAGCTTTTAAGAAAGTTTGTATGCTTAATGACAGCAAGTTGTTGTGTCTGATCTTCAATATTTTCCGATAATATTGTGTGAGGAATCGAGTCTCCGCTAATTATTAGTTTTCAAGCTAAAACCTTAGACCGCCTGAGATATAGAAGCCCATTCCTGTACTTGAAATACCAAGACTGCAAAACAGATTTGAGACAGTATTACTGAGCTCGCTCGCACTTGTTGGGGAAACTAAGACAGCTCCCAGTCTCACGGAGGACGCTGATCGCTCCGTCACTGCTCCCCATACCTCCTGCATAGCGACCACGCTATAAACCCAGCACACAATGCTTTTGTTCATATTGGTCCCGAGAATGGATTGGGGGAAGTGGCTTCTAAAAGTCTCTCTTGATGAATCGATGAACGTTTATCCGTCATAGCCCCGGGTCTCAAGTATATGTAAGAGGCTATAAGGGAGGAAGTTTGTGATGCCCTCGATACTTGATAGAGTCACAAGAAGATATCACGTGTGGAGAGACTGGCGATAGTGAAGTACATGGAATTGGAAAGGACGATTGCTGGCTAAAACACTTTGACTGTCTAGATGATTACGGCACAGTACGGACTGCACTGTGTCTCCACAGGGGCGACATGGATCGACTAGCGGTAGTAAAGATGTTGAAAGTCTATCTGGTATTGATGGATGGTATTGATGGATGGTATTGATGGATGGTATTGATGGGAGATCGAAGTTCCCAATAGAGGCCACGGTCAAGAGCAAACATGTGAGCTTTTGTGGCGATTGCTCATATTTTGAAAAAGCATTTTGTACTACGATTTGCTCTGATTCTATTGTACCGACCTTCATCTCTGGCCCCAGAGATCGATTCTTTGGGGGGTCAATCATCAATTTAGTTATGGAGCTCAGTTCAACGTAACAATAACGAGTTCATTGTTGTGAATGGCTGGGGAGTGTCGCTGGGTCTCTCACGTTATGGGTGGGTGTCTGCGGTTCTCCAAAACTTCCATCCCTCCCGCTTCTCGTTCACACCAACTCCCACTAACCGCTCCACGCCATCTCTTCCATCTGCATTTAAGAATTTCTCCTCGTCAATCTCTTCGCCACCCTCTTCTTCACTGCCGTTCCTCAACACGGCCGGCCACAGAACGCCGACGCCATCTCCTCCAAGTGTCGTTTCAAACCTCTCAAAGTCTTCGGCGTCGAGCTTGGCTTCTAATTCTTCAAGACCCTCACGAGAGATATCCGGCTTCAGCAGGGTGATGGCACTGCCTCCTCCACCCGCGCCAGTAAGCTTGGTCCAACCGATACCTGCATAATCAACTAGCTCGCGAATACGCTCGAGGCGTGGATGGGAGACGCCTAGTGAGACCAAGAGGCCATGATTCATTTTCATAAGCTCTCCGAGGACTTGCGTAGAGCCGTCGTCGTGGATATCGTACTGTCTACGAATTTGCGTGTGCGCAGCCTCAGTCACCTTGTCGATGGCATCGAGGACATGCTCGGTCACAATGGGCTGCTCTTTCTTGAGCGCTGCAACTTTTCCAACTTCAGCAGCTGTGGAGCGCTGTTGCTTCGTATTGACGAGTAGTAGAGGCAACTCGGGGAAATCAGGTAAGGGAGTGACTGTGGGCGGCTTGGAGTAGTCATGGCGTTTGAAAACAACAGCCTTGCCGAAAGTCGAAACAGTGTTGTCTACACCGCTGGGATTACCGTGAATGCACATTTCGCCTACAAAGGCCCATCGATTTATTCGCTCAGTCTGCAATTCAACCTCGTTACGAGGTTGGTCTGGGTGAGGACCAGCTAGAGTTCGTAGTTGGAGGAGGATCGCTGCGCTGAGACAGACAGTCACGCTTGCACTGCTCCCAAGCCCAGCACCTATTGGAAGGGTGGATCGCAACGAGTAGATACATCCGTGGAAGTCCTGAGAAGCAAGTGATAGGAAGAGATACAGGAATGCCGATGCCGCCGCTTGATGTATTTTGCGATCCTCCGGGGAGGCTTGGGGAGAGATGATGGACAGGTGAGGTAGCAAAGATTCGACCAGCTCGGGATCGAGAGACGTGACCAGGTCATAGTAGGACTTCTTCTTGGAAGGATGAGAGAATTTAGACCAGGGTAACGCGTCGATTTCCCACATGTGACTGAGGCCTATGTCTGGAAATCTAAGAGTAATGGTCCGCTGAGATTTTGATAAAGTTGTAACGAGCAAATACGACCGTAGAGAGATTGCCGCTGCCATAGCTGCCTTGCCGTACACGACAGCATGCTCACCATAAACAATTACCTTGCCTGGTGCAGAGGTCATGAAAGCTGACATCATGGGTGAAGATGGCTTCCTTCCATGGCTCTGTTTCGAAGTACTCGAGGAGCCATTGCTTCGGCCTGCAGAACCATTGATATTGAGAGATTCCATCTTCACTGAGTTGCCGAGCTTGATAGTCGATAAGTCTTACCAATCTCTGCATGAGTACCTTCGCGCAAGTTCTTCGAGACTTTACAAAAGCAGAACACCACAGTGCGCGCAGAACAAATCCTCGAAGCTGACATATCTACGTACTTTGTCAGACTCGGGCTTTACCAGGGCAGAAGCTCCGCCTTCTCTTATAGACGGTCAGCGCGCTATCGGTAATTATTTCTTAGTGTTCGACGCTGTGCCACTTGAAGCGCGCAAAGGGGTTCTTTAGGCGCAACCGAAGACGCCAGCGAGGCCAGATTTACCTTAGCCTATACATTTCTTAACTTCACCCACAGACCTGGAAGGCTACAATAACACGGCTCTCATTCGCACACTCACATTGACAGCAAGCTCATCCTCCTCGAATTTTGAATACGGTGATCGCTAGTACTGACCATGGACATCCTCCAGGTGAGCCTGCAAGTTTATAAACCTGGTACCAAAAGCTGACCATGTTCCCAGCGTCTTGGACGCTTCCTCGACAGGCCCGGCTTCCCTTGGAAGCGTTTAATCGTCGGGTTCTCCATCGGGCAGTACCTCTTCGAGGGTTTCCTGTCACTCCGCCAGTATCAAATTCTGAAGCAGAAGAAACCACCAAAGGCGCTAGAGGGGGAAGTTTCCCAAGAGGTCTTCGACAAGAGTCAGGTATGCGCATACATGCCTTCAGGGTGTTCAGGAATGTGCTAATAAGCATTTTATAGGCCTATGGTCGTGCGAAAGCACAATTCGGCTTCGTGTCATCCTTGTATGGTCAAGTACAGAATTATGCCATCATCTACTGCGATATACTGCCGAAGCTTTGGGATCTTACTGGACTTTGGCTGACTCGCTATGTACCTGCGAGATATTCTGGCGAGATAGTGCATACCTTGATCTTCTTCTTTACTTTCAATATCATCACAACCGCCTTAAACTTACCAATATCGTATTACAGCACCTTCGTCTTAGAAGAGAGGTTCGGATTCAACAAACAAACCCTAAAGTTATGGTTTATGGACATGATCAAAGGCCAAGCCCTGATTGTTGTTTTTGGAGCTCCATTACTCAGTGGCTTCTTGGCCATCATCCAGAAGACGGGCAACAGCTTCTTCTACTACCTCTTCTTGTTTACGCTTGCGGTGCAGATCTCCGCCATCACCATCTACCCGATTCTCATCTTACCTTTATTCAATAAGTTGTCGCCACTACAAGAAGGACCTTTGAAGACGGGTGTAGAGGAGCTGGCGAAGAGGCTTGAATTCCCGCTCAAGGAACTGTATGTGATTGATGGTAGTAAGAGAAGTGCGCACAGTAACGCCTACTTTTATGGATTACCCTGGAAAAAGCACATTGTCATTTATGACACACTCATTGAGAAGAGTGAGACGGAAGAGGTGGTGGCTGTGTTGAGCCATGAGCTTGGGCATTGGAGCTTAAGCCATACTACTAAGCTATTTGGAATCGCTCAGGTAGGATACTTCATGGCTTGCCGATAATAGATTTTGACAACCTATCTAGTTCCATATGTTTTACATTTTCGCCTTATTCTCGGTTTTCATCAACAACCGCTCTCTTTACCGAGACTTCGGTTTCCACAAAGAATTCCCCATCATCATCGGTTTCATCCTGTTCTCGGATGCCTTAGCGCCAATGGATACGGTGGTGAAGCTTCTAATGAACATCCTGAGCAGGAAGTTCGAGTTCGAAGCGGGTAAGCTCTCCTATTCCTCCCGGGTCACAGCTTACGCATTAACATACCTGTAGACGAATTCGCTGTCAAGCTCGGATACTCCAAAGAGCTAGCGAAGTCCCTCATCAAGCTCCAAATCCAAAACTTGAGCACCATGGACGCTGACTGGCTGTACGCGAGCTATCACTTCTCGCACCCTATATTGCCGGAGAGACTAGGCGCCCTGGGATGGTATGGCGGCGAGAAGGTGGACGCGAAGTCAGTGGACGGTGGGAAGCCGACCAAGGCCGCAGATAGAGAATTGTAGATTAGCATTGGGCATCGCCAACGCTTAGAGATGCTTCGATCCTTCCTCTTGCCTCGCTGGTATCTCGTCAGGCATAATTTTCGTAGGAACCATCGTAACAATAACCATTCACCCCTCCCTAACCTTTTCCCTCCTCTTCTTCACCTCCGCCTCCTTCTGCAACTGCTTCCGCCTTCCCCTCTTCCTCTCCTTCCTTTCCTTCTTATCCCCACTCGTCAAAGTCTCCTTCACCCTCGGCACCATCCCATCAGCCCCCTCCCCGCCCTCAACTCCATTTCCCCTCGGTCCAAGCTCTCCCTGCACAATATCCTGCTCCCGTTCAAAATCCCCCTTATCCTGCCACGTCTCTTCCTCACCCCCCTCCTTTCCCCCTGTCTCAACCCCTTCACCCCGCCTATCAATCATCAGATCCGGCAACCCCTCTCCCCCAAATTCCTTGAACGTCAAATCAGCAGCTAAATGCTCACCCCTCAGCCCCGCCTCTACACGCTTGAGATTGTGCAGCACGAGCCCAGTGTTTGAGCCTGAGGATTGGGCGATTGGGCCGGTTTCGGTAAGGAGGGCGTTAGGGTGGAGAGAGGAGTTGGTGGTCGCGGCGGTGAGGTAGGCGGTGAGGAGGGCGAGGGCGCGGGCGGGGGGAAGGGGGATGGTGGTGTGATGGGTTGTAGGGGGGTACGGTTGGAAGGCTGACATTGGGAATTGGGTTTTGGGCGAAGATCAGTAAGTATGAAACGTTCAGTTTCCTGGAAAGCTCCGAGAGGCTCAGAAGCTTATAATTTCTCTAGCGCCAAAGCTCCCTCTGCTCAACCTCAAATCTCCACGCTCTCACACACCAATCTACGCCTCATCACACACAATGCTCTACCTCCGTACCACCCGTGCTCTATCGCGCCCGCTCTCTCATCCTCCCAAACCCTTTTTCCACCCACCTACCCTCTCCAGACGGTAACCCCCCAAATCCTATGCCCTCATTCCTATTCCCCCAACTAACCCCACCTCTCCCGCAGGACCTTCACCTACCACGCCCTTACCCGTCCTGCCATCCTCCCCCCTCATACTCTCGCTCCTACCTCGCCATCCACAACTATAAACCCCCTAGCCACAATTCTCGACCTCCTCCCCAAAATATCATCACATCCATCCTTAGCGTCGATACAGGTGCGATGCGGGCCGCGAGCGACGTACGATCCGAGCCATAGGGTGCGGAAGCGGCGGCATGGGTTTTTAGCGAGGCTGAGGAGCCGGACGGGGAGGATGGTTATTAAGAGGAGGAAGCAGAAGGGGAGGGGGACGTTGAGTCATTGAGGGAAGGGGGAGAGGATGCGTTCTGCGGGATAGATGAGGGGGGATTGTGATGGGGGATGGCTGTTGTGGTGATCAGGCGAGTAGTGTATATGGTGGTTATTGGGATGCGAAAAGAAGTGCACTTCTCGGACAGTGCCGATTCGTAAAGTGGATTCATGTTAAATGTATGCCAATTTTCTTGGCGAAGTCATATATTGCTGGCTTATTGTTGGATAGAGGCTACTTTAGGCCTACAAGTGGTGTTCTAAGGTACTACATACTGGCATGTAACAATAAAAGGGTATAGCAAGCTACCAGTCTCCTTAACTCCGTCGAATCTCAGCAATGGCCCGTCTCCGGTGTTCGGAATCAGCAAATAAAGCTTGGATCAAATCCGCCAGCTCATCCGCCGAGAACTCCAGTCGCAGTTCCCCCTCCGTCCAGAGATACTTGATATCTACCAGCGTGCTATCCAATATCTGAGACAGATATTGAAATTTCAACCAATTAGGCGTATACACCGCAGTCAGTGGAACCGCGTGCTGCGCATCCGTTGTGATGTCCTGTGGTGTTTCCGGCGCAAATAAATCTTCGAGAGTTGCGATGCGGTTGCAAAACGCTGTCAGGCGTTGAGACTCGGGTTCGGATATATCACTCATATCGCAAACATCGACGATGATCTTGTTGACAACGGTGGAGAGGAGGGATCCAAGGGATTGCAGTAAGGCAGAATGAGACAGGACAGTCTTCCATTGCTTGTGCATGTGCCTGAGCCTATCTACAACAGAGCTGATCGCAAGGTCACATTCTTGGGCAAACGGGGTTTCTGTGCAATTTGCGAACCCTTGAGCGCCATCGAGAAGGTCTCCAATGATGGTCCTTTGCGATTCCATCTCTTTACCATAAGCGCGTTTACCAAAAACCTCGAGTGCTTGAATATCAGTTTCGAGCTTTGGCTTTCCTGCGTGTTTGCGGTAAGTCTCTGCGTTTTTCTGAAGGCGTTCGGTCATCCACAAGATGTCATTGTACAGGAACATGCTGCCATTGACATTTTGAGTATAGTACGTCGGAGCGCTTGATCTGTACATCGATAGCACAAGACCTGAGAGTAAAGGCAGGCCTGCTGCTGCTGAGGCTATTGGCAATTTGGAGTACCTAACTCTCATATTAGCTTTGAAGCGATGGGGTGAAATCGAAAATGGCTCACTCTGGTTTCGCGAGTGTCTCAGCATCAGACCTGATCTTCGTTATGATTTCCAGAACCCCGCTTGGGAGAGATGTAATATTATAGGTTTCTTTCAGAGTGACTTCTCGCTCAGCATGTGGAGGTGCAGCGGGATGTCCGTTGATTCTGCTTTTCGTAGAGCCGTTAGGCGTAGGCTTCGAGGGTTCCGACGAATCTACAATGTCAGCTTCATCCCCCCAACCCCATGCGTCAGCGTCATCCGCAGCAGCATCTGTGTGCGTAGGAGCCTCTTTGATGTTTTGATCGTAGGTATCGTCATCTAATCCCCATGCACTAATGTTCTCGCCTTCGCCATTGTCTCCACCACGCTCTGCTGACGGCTTGGCCGAATCCTTGGCCTCCTCATCGGACCATTCAGCGTTCCAGTCATCGTTCCCACCACCGGCTGCTAACACGTCGTCTTCCCGGGAAAGTGTCTGCGTCTCGACACGTTCGACTGTATGAATCTTTCCGAGCCCTTTAGTTAGCAGCTCTCGAATGCTGTCAAGCGATGTTTCGCGACGTTTCTCCAGCCAAACTCTTGGGATTTCTTCGGTCCATGTCACGAGATCACTTGTGCCCGGCCATTGGTAAGACTTTAGATCCTCGGCGAATTGAAGAACCAGTTCTATTGTGCCTTGAAAGTCTTGCATGCCGTTTAAATCCGTTGGTACAGCTGAAGAAAGCCAGGTCGAGAGCACGCTAGAGATCAGATTCGGCATTAACATTCCAGACAGAGGAGCTACAACGGTACGAGGTAGCCGCGTGCGCAAGAAATCAATAATTGAACATATATCCGAGAAAAGAGCCCGAAGACTGGCGTCGGACGAGCTTTGAGAAGTGCGTATTTCATTGCCTTCGATGTATAAAGCCCCAGAATGGCCTCCGGCTTGCCGCTCTAGGCGGGGTAGTAAGATGAATTTGTTGAGGTCCTGACATAATGTACGAAGGCTGGGCTCGAGGACTTGAAGCTTCAAGAGTGCAAGTGTTACTGTATTTAAATCGACTGAGTGTGCGCCTCGGGATCAATCAGTAAGTACTGCAAAGGGGGAACGCAAGCCATACCGTCAAGCTGCTGCCTAATAGTGACTGTTGAAATCGCAGCATTGACGTAGACGAGCTCGTCCCAACATTTTCTTGTATTTAACACCAGGTCTTGACGAAGAGCTGCTATCCTTGTCCTGAGCAGTGCAGCTACCCTAGAATCCTGGCACTCTCGTAGAGAGCCTATTTCCGCGTCCCCCTGATCTAGTAGTCCTGCTGCCTCTAAGAGATCGTTGCCTAAAACGGCTTCTTGGATTCGATCCAGAGTTGTCCGCACCGCAAGTATGCGCTGCATGGTAGTCGCCAAGTTACCGTTAAAGACAACTTCATCTTGAAACAGACGCAATTTGCTTGCAGCGTCATTGACTTGGTCTTGTAACTGTTGCCCATCTTGGGCTTGGGTCACAATAGCTTGAGATTGTTTTTTGGAGTGCTCAATGTCACCCCGTAGCTGCTTGGCCTGAGAGATCCAGCCGTCGATATCCGGGGCGCTCTCCTTACTAAGTCTCTTAACATTGGCCTGAAGTAGACAAATCAGTAACGCATCACCTGATTCTGAATCGACACCCAGACCTTGACATCTTCGCGCGCCTTTTCTACGAGCTTTATAATCTTAGGAAGTGCTGACGAAGGGAACTCGGCGGAAACGAGCTCTTCGGATTCTGGATAAGCGCCACTTTGCACAGACTCGAACACAGCTTGACCGTATTGATCATCAGAGAAATGTTTCGGCATCGGGGGAGACGTCGGACTATGCTCATAATAAAGGAGCCCGAAAGGGCAGAAATCTTGACAACGATGAAGATAGGGCTGAGAGCCATGTGTACAATTTTATGCAATCAATTGTGTTTGCACCAGCACGACTACTTGTAGGTACTGTAAGTAAGTACCTAACAGTACCTTAGTGTCGGCCACGGCCCATGAATCCATGATGCTCCGCAAATTGAGCCCTGGAGGCTTCTTCTCTGGGAGCATCCAACTATATTACTGTATCATGGTCTTCACTGCATAGAAGCTGAAAGAGATCGGGTCTGCCTGCTCAGCCTTTCAGCCTTGGGAGGCCAGCTGCTCAATCTTACCACCTGGTGCGGTCTAGGACACAAAACAAAATCATTCTCGTGTGAATCCCTTTGTGATTCTGATAGAGAGTATACAAACTTTTGTGAATAAGGTGGTTCCGTGCTGTTGTTGCCATACCTTAAACTAAAACACCATATTTGCTTCGCTTTGGCGTTCATACCTAGGTACGTCTTGATGGAGTATTTTACTTCCCAGCCGCATAAGGATCATCTTGTGAATCTGTGCTGATAATCCTGGTCATTCCCTTTCAAGCAAGTATTCTTCCTTCCTGTTTTTCAATATCTGTACTTTTTGAAATGGTTCTTCCCACACGATGTCGGTTTCTTTTCTTTTCCTCGGTACCAATCTTCCTCAGTGTATCGGTACTCTTCTGTCCTTGGTATGTCTGCCACTCCATGTGTAGGGTTTTCGCAACCCAGATGCTACTTTGTCCTGTCGTTTTGCTTCCTGTCATCTCGCTATTGGCCAGGCTGGTATCACCCGCTGTACAGCTTGAGATTGCGACTTTCGGAGCCACAGCTGATTATAAGCAAAACAGGTTCTACAAATCCGCGCTTGAGAAAGGCTTAGACGTGATACTGAGGCCAGCCCGCCTCCGGTCAAGACTCCCAGATATAGTTCAAGTAGATATGCCTTCTGTCTCTAGGGAAACGCATTTTGGGACTGTTGGAAAGTTTAACACTGATTACTCGCCGAGCGTAATAACCCAGTATGTCTCCGAAAGGACTGGCATGACAGTAGTCGTGGTAGACCAGAAGGGCCCTAAGGTTCTTGGTTTCTTTGCTCTTGCTACTGAAATCCACGATGATTCAGGCGCTCCTCATACTCTCGAGCACCTTTGTTTTATGGGATCAAAAAGCTATCGGTACAAAGGAGTCCTGGATAAACTTGCCACAAGGGCTTATTCAACCACAAATGCGTGGACAGCAACGGATCATACGGCCTACACGCTAGATACTGCCGGATGGGCAGGCTTCGCTCAGATACTACCCGTCTATCTGGAACATGTTATAGTGCCCACTTTGACAGACGCGGGCTGTTATACAGAAGTTCATCATGTTGATGGTTCTGGGCATGACGCAGGTGTCGTGTATTCTGAAATGCAGGGAGTACAGAATACGCAAGGAGAGCTTATGGATTTGAGATCGAAGCGCTTGCTCTACCCTGAAGGCATAGGTTTTAGGTACGAGACAGGAGGGATGATGGAGCAACTCCGTGTTTTGACTGCAGATCGTATAAGAGAATTTCATCGCGAAATGTACCAACCGAAGAATCTTTGTCTTGTGATTGTTGGTGAAATCGACCATACTGATCTCCTGGGGATTCTTGACGACTTCGAAGGAACAATTCTACTGGACATTCCGAAGCCTGCTGCACCATTCAAGAGACCTTGGGTTGAGTCGAAACCTACACCGGCCCTTCAGAAAACCTCGGTCGTTACTGTTGATTTCCCCGAGGAAGATGAATCATCCGGCGAGATCATGATCAGCTTCTTTGGGCCAGATTGCAATGACGCTGTGTTAGGCAAGTAGCAACACCCACTGAGTACTGACCATTCTGACCATCATTGCAGTCACTGCGTTGAACATACTTCTGACGTACCTCGCCGGGTCATCCGCATCGGTCTTGGAGAATGTGTTGACAGAGAAAGAACAATTGACAAGTGGTGTATATTTTACGACTGAGACTCGGCCTCCAACGGTTATCCAGTGGTCTCTTAGCGGTGTTGCCACTGAAAAGCTAGCTCAAGTTGAGGCTAGATTTTTCGAGCTTCTCCAAGAGACGGCAAATAAAGAATTGGATATGGTGTATATGAAGGATTGCATCAGTCGGGAGAGGCGCCAAATTAAATACTACGCCGAAGGTTCCGGAGTGTTCTTTACAGATCCCATCATCAAGTCCTTCTTGTTTGACAAAAGGGGTGAAGCAATGCTAAATGATCTAAAGTCTTTACATGAATACGATGTACTAGAGAGTTGGACTGACTCTCAATGGAGACAAATACTGAGAAATTGGATGTCTGAGGCACCTCATATTACGATACTTGGCAGACCTTCGGCTGAGATGTCGAAAAAGCTCAAGTATGAGGAGCAAGCCCGCGTGGTTGCACAGAAGGAGAGGCTTGGAGACGAAGGCTTGAAAAAGCTGGAGGAGAAGCTCGCCCAGGCTAAAGCCGAGAATGACAAAGAGATTCCTAAACAAATGCTGGAGCAATTCAAGGTTCCCGATACAAAGTCAATTCATTTCATTGATACAATGACCGCTCGATCTGGGGCGGCCCGAAATATGGGTCACCTAGATAACCCCATCCAAAAGCTTGTTGATAAAGACAACACCGATTTGCCTCTTTTCATACACTTTGAACACATCCAGACAAACTTTGCCCACCTCACATTGGTCATGGGAACAGAGTCTGTGCCCATCCCTCTCAGGCCATTGCTAGCCATATACCTTGATAATCTTTTCAACTCACCTATCACACGAGAAGGCAAGAGAGTAGATTTTGAACAAGTCATAATGGACCTTGAAAAAGACACTATCAGCTATGGTATCGAAGCCGGTAGTGGCATAGGAAATCCTGAAGTCCTTATTATCCGCATGGTGGTTGAAGCCGAGAAGTACGAAGTTGCAGTCCGTTGGTTAAAGGACTTACTCTGGGATGGGATTTTCGACCTGACGCGAATCAAAGCCACGACGACCAGACTCCTGGCAGAGATTCCCGATGAGAAGCGTAGTGGAAGCAGCATGCTTTATGCCGCCGAAATAATGCTCAACACCGCTCCCTCCTCCATCGCTCGAGCCCGAGGCACCCTTGTCCGCGCCGTCTACCTCAAACGCGTAAAGCGTCTCCTCGAGGATTCTCCCGAAACAATCCTCTCCCAACTCGAAACCATCCGTACCGCCCTTTGCCAACACTCCAACTTTCGCGTCCTTGTTATCGGCAATCTGAAAAAACTCTCCAACCCCGTATCTGCATGGAAAAGTCTAACCGCGCACCTCGACACCAGCAAACCCCTCACTCCGCTCGAAACCCGCCTCTCCCGTCTCAGTGACGCTGGCAAGAATCCCGGAAACCTGGCGTATATCATACCTCTGCCCACAATCGACTCCTCCTTCGCTCTCTCCGTCACCAAAGGCCCCAACTCCCTGGAAGATCCCCGCGTCCCTGCCCTCATGGTCGCCCTCTCCTACCTCGACGCCGTCGAAGGACCCCTCTGGACAGCCGTCCGAGGAACCGGTCTCGCCTACGGCACAAGTTTCTCCCGGCACACCGAGAGCGGCCAGATTTCCTTTGACATCTACCGCTCCCCCAACGCCTTCAAAGCCTTCAACACCAGCAAGACCGTAGTCGCGGATTTTGTCTCTGGAAAGACCGCCTTCGACGAACTCGCCCTCGAAGGTGCTATCAGTAGTATCGTACTCGGCTTCGCCAATTCTCAATCCACCATGGCCAGCGCTGCCCAAATGAGTTTCGTCCGCCAGGTCATCCGCGGCTTACCCGCTGACTGGAACGACGCCATGCTCAAAAAAGTGCGCGAGGTCCGCGTCGACGAGATCAGAGAGGTCATGGAAAGCATTGTTTTACCGGTGTTTGACGCCAAGACGGGGACCTTGATAGTAACATGTGCGCCGGTGATGGAAGAGGAGCTGGTGAAGGAGTTTGAGGGGTTGGGTTTTCAGCCCGAGGCTAAACCGCTGGCGTGGTTTCAGGATGATTATGGGTTGAAGGGGCAGGGGGGGGGGGAGGAGGAGGAGGATGGGGAGGAGGGGGATGTGGATATGGAGGATGTGGATGAGGACGAGACGGAAGAGGAGATGGAGGAGTGAGCGGGATAAGGGTTTGAGCTGAGACGAGGGTATTAGGGGTAGACTAAAGGTATGTTCTGTCTATAGATATAGAGTTCCCTACCCGGTGATGACAGTTGTTCCCAAATGAGCGGCATGCTCACACAATCGTGGTATTCGGAATCGTAAGCTTGATGAGCACAAAGAAGTTTACTATTGGAAGCCAAGGCTTTTCAGATGTAGATCAAAGAACCGAAGTTATAAAGATTTTGTGGTCGGAAATGGCGAATACGTTTTCGACATATCCAGTTAGGTGTATCGACTGCCCAGCCTGATTGCCTGATACTTCCCTAAGCGTTATTGGGAACTCAGGTTGACTAGATTCGAACGTAGACATGTCCAAAACCCAACCCAGCACGCCTCCCCAATGAATTCTATTGACCATGACCATCCCATCATAATTCGTCCCGCAACTCCACACCCTCACATATTCATCACTTCTTAGTAGAAATGCAACGTCGACTTTCTCTTCGTTATTATTTGCTACATCACCGTCTTTGTTCCTGGGGAAACCATCATCAAGATCTGCTGCTCCTCCCTGAGAGCTATTCCTTGCCTTGCTCCCTTCAGAGGGAGCAAGTTACTGTCATACTATTACTGTGCACTAACAAGATTGGTGGCAAGTTCTCACACAACAACTCCAAATCGCTCAAATACCCCACACACTCCTCCTCATTCTTGCACGTCCCCTCCACCGGACTCGGCAACGTTGTAAACAACACCGCCGTATCCTTACTCTGCTTTTGCATCAGCTCGTTCAATATCAAATGTTGCGCTCGACAGGGCAGATCGTTGAAACTGAGGGGCACGCTTTGTGGGAAGGGGAAGCCAGTGGCGGCATTGGAGGGTGTGGGAGAGGACGAGGAAGGGTTGTTGGGGTGTTTGTAGATGGAGGGGTGGCGACCAACGTGGGAGGGGGAGGAAGATTCTGTGAACATGATAGAGGGCCCGGGGCCATCTTCGCTAGCGACTGTTGTTCGCGGGACGGGATTCGAGGAGAAGCGCGCGGCGGCGGTTGAGTGACGCATTATGCGTGGGCGGGCGGTCAGAGAGGCTTCGGAGGGTTTGTCGGGATTGGAGATGGATGGAAGATCTTGCTTAGGAGGGGCTTGTGGGGTTGTTGAAGCTGTTTCTGATAATGTCGGCGGCTTCTTTTCATCCGTTGCGGTCAGAGCCTTCAAACGGCTTTCCTTGGGTGATGGTCTCGTTGGGGGTTTTGGCCCCCTGATCGAGTCTCCTTGGCTGCGTCTCCGTGTGATCCTTGAAGGAAAGTTCGAGACGGTAGTTTCACCGTTGCCTTGTTCCTCGAACTCGCCCTCATAGTCATCCATGTCGTTTTCAGTTGCGGCGCTCGCCTTACTTAGGGTTGAAGCCCTATCGCTATGACCGTTTTCCAGAATCTCACTATCCTCACTTTCAGAGTCCTCGCTTGCACTAGCATGACTCGCATGGCGATGAACAAGATCATCGTGTAATCTATGAGTCCGCATTGCTGGTCTCACTCCCCCTAGCTCACCGAAACCACTGATTGAACGCCGCCTCTTCGATTTTCGTATCAGCCTTTTGAGACCCTCAAACCTCTCTGCAGGAGAACCTCGTCTACCATGCTGGAAAGAGGAACTGGGCCAATTTGGCGTTGCACTCAGCAGTTCCCGCGCTTCTGCTAGCTCTTCTACCGCGCTCATGTCCTCACGGCGTCCTCGCAATTTCAAAACGTCTTGCCACCACTCCTCGTCTTTGAGAACATCGTGCACGGTTCTTTCCGCGTCCCTACCTACTGCAGCACTATCGCCGTTGACAATTAATTGGTAACTCTTGATTTCACCTGATGCAAGCCAGAAGACAAGGATTTCTGCTTGGATCCGGAGGTTATCCAGTAACGTTTTCACCCGGCCACGTTCCTCTTCAACGTCAGACTCGTACTCAACGAAGACCGCAACACGCAACCTATACACCTTTTTCCAGGCAGGCACAGTGTTAAGTATGCAACCAAGCTGGAGAATCAACGTATAAGTGTCAAAGTTCGTAGTCAAGATATTCTGCTTGTCTTCCCTACCACACATTGCGATTTCTGCTGACATCTGGATCGGCCACAGGTCGATGTATTTCCTTGTATTGCCTTCCGTAGGTCTTGGGAACTTGAGGTCTTTGAAGCCCTTTGCAACTGCTACATTAATTTGTAATTGTAGCAACAAATCCTCTAGGATTGCAACGTAACTTTGTATGCCTACAGCACCTTCAGTCCGGCAATTGTCCGTGGGGAGAAGCCCTTGCTGCTTCTCAACTCGTCTACCCACTTCTTGGATTACTTGAGGATTATATGTGTTTCCTTGTTCCATTTCTGACGCTGGCATAGATGGTACATCGACGAGTGGTTGCGCCGCGCGGAACTCATGCATATTGTAAGCACCCATTACCACAATATTTGGTCGCATCCCGCCAAGCCCTGCGCTAAGGACTAGATTTCTAGTGCCCCATTCAACAGCAGGAGAGATTGCAATGTTCACAAAGGCTTTGACCTTTGAGAGATCAATGTATTTCTTCCAGGCTGCCTGCTGACGACGTGCTTCTGGTACAGCACTTCCGAAGTCGCTCGCCACAATCACGTGGGCTAAGATGAACAAGCCCCCTATTTAATTAGATTAATCTATGTGGCTCAAGCCTCAAATGGCGCCTACCTTTCTTCAAGGAGTTGCAGAACTGAGTAAGCTCATATTGGTGACGTGGATCGTTCACGAAAAGGAGGATTTGAGGCCGCCAAAATTTCACATGCTCCTGTCGAAGACGGAGAAGATATTTGCGAACCTGGTGGTAGATTAAACTTTGGGAGACATCTCCCCATGACTTCGGAGGTGAAGTGTAGTGAACAATAAGGAAAATAGATACCAGTAGGCTGATACATGTAATGGCATAGACACCATCGACGAAGAACATAGTGGCACCGCTAACAAGTGCACCGAATCCAGCAGTCCACCAATTGAAGTAGCGAAAGGAAGGCCGAAAATTCGGTGCCGAACTAATGGCAAGCAAGAAGCAAGCAACGTTCATGGTAACAAAGCACATCAGATAGCTCATGGTGATCAGGGTAGCAATCTGGTTCACATCACACAACATTGTAAGCTGGCCGATGAAATGTGTTACAACGATGGCATATGTTGGCTCATCATGACTCTTGGTACCTTGACCGAAAATAGAAAACCCAGGAAGGAGGCTATCACGTGCAAGGGCTTGTAGCAACTTGGCAGATCCGATCACACCCATAAGCGAGGAAAAGAACGTGGTTGCAAATTCTCCAAGGAGTATTAGTACGCCCGAGATGTTTGTCTGTTGAGCCCAGCAGACATTAACAGCCAATCAAAGTAGGGAGCTCTACACTTGCTTACGTTCTGAACAATGTTCGCATCGTTGTAGAAAGATTCTCTTGTGATCGTGGCAGCCATTGCAAGGATGACAAGTGTATAAGCCATGAATGTGAGACCAAGCCCACTGAGCGTGCCTTTTGGTATGGCCTTACTAGGGTGCTTAAGATCCCCAGACATACTTGCTCCACTGTAACATATCTTCGTGTTAGTCAAATACTCCACTGCAAACTGCTTATTGGGGCTGCCAAGCTTACGCGAAGATGCCCCCCGTTGCAGGAAATAGGATTCCAAAAAGGTGTTGGATGTTCTCCCTTCCATGTAGCTGGCTACCGTCCGCATGTCTGGTAAAGTTGGGTCGAAGATTGCCCATGAAAGTCTTCGCACTTATGCCAGTATATTCGATTCCTAGCCCACGAATTCGAAAAGGCTCCAGAACCAGGGCAGAGAATGGTATGCTGAAAGTAGCAACTAGCAGTATTAAGAGAAGGCCATTACTGCATCTTGCGAATAGGCCGCTGCCTGCCAGGCAGATAGCAGTGCAGATAACGAGGATGACTGTGGCCCAGAGATACTCCAGCCAAAATCCTTCAGGTAGCCACCGAGCCCAATCGCCTGAAAAGTCTCCAAAATTGTGCTTTACGCAGTCTACTAGACCAACAGCGTTCATACCAGTATTGAACACGAAACTAAGATAGAAGACCACGCCAATGGATCCCCCGAACTCGGGCCCTAAAGAGCGACTTATGAGATAGTAGGCCCCACCTCCGCGTACTGTCCCATTGGTAGCAATTGCAGATAAAGACAATGTAGTTATGAGATTAATTAAGTAAGAAGCTATTAGCATTCCCATCATGGCAATAACACCACTCTGCCCGAGAATGAACCCGAAGCGTAGAAACATCAAGATACTTAGAACGTTCAGGGTCGTGGGTACGAAAACTCCAGAAAATGTCCCAAGCTTGTCTGAGCCACCAACTGGTCTGGGCAATGACCCAATCCTTGGTGTCACGCTCTCCATCCCTTTCGCCTCTGGATGATTATGTATCTGTGCCGTCAAAGATGTGTCCGACAAAGGTAGGTGCCCGGATGTGCGCCTTCCACTAGCAGATCTTCTTGTTGGTGTTGGTGAGCCATTGCAAGCTCCAAATATTTTCTTCGTCGGCTCATGATGCCGTAGTGAGGGCTGAGAGTCGTAAGTCTGAGGTTCGTATGAGTTTTCGGAAACACCTGAATGCTGTGGTAGCGCTTGCTCTCGACTTGGAGAAGTCGCCATTTCGTCGGTGGCAAGAATTATGAGTAACAATCTCAACCTTCTTAGGGGATTCCTACAAGGTTGTTTCTGCCTAACCAGGCATGGCTTCAGTAGATGGTCTGTGGTTGAAGTCGACTTTTTCGTACTGTTACCCAGACCGGGAAATCAGCTCCTTGCTTCCAACATCTAAAAAACAGTTGAGCTGTGACATGCTACCAACAGGAGAGCATGTCATTGAAGCTGGCTTGGGACGGCGACGACACAGTAGAGACAAGCACCCAATTTCGATGAACTAAATCCGTTAAAGCCGCATCCGCTAGTTCGGCGATAAATGTTGTTTCGCTCCTGTCCATTCCTTCTTCAAGGTGTCTATGTCCTACAACGATCTTTACTACTGTAATACGCTGTTTCGTGTACTTTGACATAGCAATTACAATCTATTATCTCCAAGCTAATACCCTCTCTCGACTTTCGATTCGCCGGACCAGGTCACGCTGACACCTCTTATCTCGCGTGATCCATCCTCTGTTTGCACCGCAAGGAGAGCGGAGAACGACAATGGAATGCCGGTGACGCTGAAGGCTCATAGCTTTCATTCAATCGTAGCATTATCATTACTCTAGTGAAGCCAATCCTCGAATACGATAACATCCCATGTCGGGTCAACGCCATACCTCATCTCCTGCCAGGCCACGTCTGGTGCCCAGCTCCTCTTCACTTGAGAATTCCAGAGGCCGATCGCCAGCAGTGGAACCTGTTTCTCGAGCTACATCGACCGGCCGTCTAGCGTCATCGCCAGCTGCCTCAAGTGGCACAGTTGCTGCTCCACCTGTTCCTCAGGTCCCAACCCCTCGTCAGCTCGGCACAGGAAATCAAACGCCTCTCGCAGGGGCCGAAGGCTCCAATTCACTCCCGGGGCCAGGCCATTCGGCTCTTGCAGCGGCATTACAAGGGTCTTTGGGAAGAAGCCCGCCAAGATTTGGGACTCCACCGAGATTGGAGACACCTTCTTTTCAGCCCTTGGCGCCGGCTGCAGCAGGGGCAGCTTTACAAGACAGTGGAAATCAAAGTACTTACGGGTCTCTGGACACACGATCTGTACAGGGTGCGCATGACTGGGCCCCACCTGCGCCGAATGAGGATCCAGAAGTCGTGAAGAGGCATTTAGTACAACCATCAAACCTTGACAGCCGCGATGCGAGTTCCGAACGAACTCATATTTCACTACAGAACAAATCCTCTGAGGCCAGTCTAGGCCATGGGATACATAACAGCAACACAACAGGGCTTGGTGACGACGAGTTTTCGAGTCTACAGTTGCAAGGCGGCGACATTACCCGCCAGGTCTATAAGTGGACCGAGGATGCCGAGTCTCAGCGACATGGAGGACGCTTCAAACGTAGTCAAAGCTATCACGTATCTCGTCCGCAACCAGAAAGTTCTGTTCTCGACATTAATTCTATCAAGGTACCCGGTGGGTTCCGGAGAGATTACCTTCGGCGAAAGGCTCCAAGCCCATCGCCATTACGAGGGGGACAATCTGACGTCCTGGGGAGAGCTGGTCATGGAAGGCGGCAGCCTCGCTTCATTGCTAAGAACTTCATTGAATTTCTTACCATTTACGGTCACTTTGCTGGGGAGGATCTCGAGGATGATGACGAGGCTCTTGGACCAAACGAATACTTCTCTTCAGATACATACGAAGATGCCGAGTTCTTTGGTTCTGACGAGGGCGATGGAGAGGACCGCGAACCTGGTGAGGACAGCGCTCTGTTGACACCGGGCACACCAGGACGTCGGAAACGAAAACACAAAGAGCGAGGCACTACTGGTACGAATAGTGCTACCGGGGCTGCTCTGTTGTTACTCAAGTCATTCGTTGGGACGGGTGTGCTTTTCTTGCCCAAAGCATACCTGAACGGTGGTATGCTATTCAGCAACGTTGTATTACTCGGAGTAGCAGCACTAAGCTATTATTGCTTCATCCTCCTTGTCAATACTCGCCTGAAAGTTGAAGGATCGTTTGGAGACATGGGCGGGATTTTATATGGCAAACACATGCGTGCTTTGATCCTATCATCCGTTGCTCTCAGCCAGATCGGATTTGTCTCTGCCTATATTGTCTTCACCTCCAAGAATTTGCAAGCATTCGTTCTTGCGATTTCCGAGTGCAGAACTTGGATAGACATCGAGTTTATGGTACTGATGCAGCTTATCATCTTCTTGCCGCTTTCTCTGATCCGAGATATCAGCAAACTCGGCGTGACAGCCTTGATTGCGGATGCTTTTATCCTTGCTGGCCTCCTCTATCTCAGCTACTACGACATCAGTACTCTTGCCAACAACGGAATCTCCGACATCGCCAACTTTAACCCTCGGGATTGGACTCTGTTCATTGGTACAGCCATCTTCACTTTTGAGGGCGTTGGTCTCATTATCCCAATACAGGAATCAATGATGCAGCCTTCCAAGTTCCCATCAGTACTCGGCGGTGTCATGATTGGGATTACTGCCATCTTTGTCGGAATGGGCGCTATGTCTTACGCTGCGTTTGGATCGGCAACGAAAACGGTGATACTACTGAATTTACCACAAGATGACAAGTTTGTTAATGCCGTGCAATTTCTCTACTCTCTAGCTATTCTACTTTCGACCCCGCTTCAGCTGTTCCCAGCGATCCGAATCATGGAAAATGAAATATTCAGCCGTAGTGGAAAGTACAATCCGTATATCAAATGGAAGAAGAATATCTTTCGCTTCATCCTGGTCATGGTATGTGCGTTGATTGCTTGGGGTGGAGCCGGGGACCTCGACAAATTCGTAGCGATCGTGGGTAGCTTTGCCTGCGTACCTCTCGTCTACGTATACCCGGTGGGTGGTACTTAATTTGTACGCTGTTCCGCCCCTTGCTAATCCTTTGTGTAGCCCCTCCTTCATTTCAAGGCGGTGGCGGCAACCCGGAGGCAGCGGGTGGCGGACATCTTGTTGTGTACCTTTGGAGTTGTGGGAATGGTGTATACCACTACGCTCACTGTGAAGAGCTGGGCTGGTGGATCCGTCAAGGAGCCGGGCTATTGTGACCGATGAGCGACGTTGGGGTTCGGCGTTCCTAGACGGGTTGTGACTTGATATATTCTTACTGGTAGTCTGCTTCATTAGCGATGCATTGCGAGGAACTGGCAGTTTGTTTCGATAGCGACACAGCATACTCGGTTTTCCATCTGGCCTCTGTCACGACTGCCCGAGGCTCGTACTGGCACGAGCACAGCTGTCCGCCGCGCCGCTTGACCAAATCAAAGTGGGTGTTTACTTCTCTGAGCAAAGCCCCAAGATTCTAGTGAAATGGCGCTTCGACGTTCAGTTAAAACAATAGCTGAGTCTCCGTAGCTGGGGGGGCGCCATGGCGTGTGAAGTGCAAGGCACAAGGAGGCACTCGGTGGACCGGCCTAAGTAGTAATATTGCAAGTGGTCGGTTGGCCTAAACACTGAACACACTTGATCCAGTCGCTATGGATAATGGAGGAAGGACTTGATGGTACCTGAATGGCAGTGCTTTGGCCCCCCAAACGACAACCCCGACCTCCCACTACATTAACAAGGTACGTAGTAAGAGCAGGCTAAAACCTGGGGTACGTTATCTGCTTCTTGAACTAATCGGGCGCAAGCCTTTTCCCGTGGTACACATGGCCCCCATGCACAGGTAGGTAGGTAATACAGTACAGTCAAAGCTGCCTACGACGGAGGTGGCAAATCGGCTCCCCAATTCCGTAATATAGAGATTATCTGTTATTCATATTTGTTATACTATTAAGCACCCATGGGTTGCCTCAGGAGTCAGGACCTCAGACGTGTTTCCGTGGCTAAGCCCCTTCGGGTTAACCACTTTCCCTAAGCCTCTTTGGGTTAGCGACCCTCTGGATGACTAGGTACCTACGGGTAACACATGTAAGCAACGTAGCTAACCCAAAGGGGCTTAGTTGCATTTACACGTCTGAGGAGTGAGGAAGGCCTCGAAACCCTAATCACGGATTTTGCTTCAACAATGCCGATTCGGCCAACGTAACAATTCCCTGGCTGCAACATTCAGGTCCCGACAATTTCCAATCTGATATATCAAAAAAATGGCGACGGAAACATTCGTCTCATCCGCCAGCCCGAGTGATTTCCAACCGAACCCAAGGCAGGTTAAGCTACAGTTGACAACCCGCAATGCCGACATCTCATTGCCTGAAAAGACAGGCCCGATTCTCGTAAACACACGTAATCCAAAAGCCAAATTTCAGAAGCAGAGAGCAGCGCTGATAGTAGGATAGATCTACGTCGTTATGCTCTCTCGACTCTCGTCAATACCCTCCTTGAAACCGAGAAGCCCATACCCTTCGAATTTCTCATCAATGGTACATTCCTTCGAACTTCGATAGATGAATACCTCACATCAAACGGCATCTCGTCTGAGACAACGCTCACTGTCGAATATGTGCGCGCCATAATACCGCCCCTCTATCTAGCATCTTTTAAACATGATGACTGGGTAAGCTCAGTGGACGTCCTCTCTAGTACATCGCCCGCAGGACGACGGGCAGGCAGTGCGGGAAAGCAACTCCCTGGACAAGAAAGAATACTCTCCGGAAGTTATGATGGACTCCTGCGTGTATGGAACCTGTCCTCTGAAGTCCTAGCAACCTCATCCCCCGCAAGCAGCGGCGGCCACACATCTACAGTAAAATCCGCAAAATTCATCTCTCCCTTTCAAATCGCATCCTCAAGCCTGGACCGCACAATCCATCTCTGGAAATATTCCGAAGACCCCTCCTCCTTCTCCGCCTCACTGACCCCCCACCTCGAGCTCTTTGGCCACAAAGCCTCCATTGACTCCCTCGCCGTCCACGCACCCTCCAACCGTATCCTCTCCGCCTCTGCAGACCACTCCCTGGGCCTTTGGTCCACCAAGAAGTCCGACGCCCCTTCCGCACCAGCATCCCTTATCCCCTCCTCCACGTCCCGGAGCTCAAAACGCCGAAAAACCGGACCTGCAACATCGACGCCCCAACGCGGTCCCCTCTCCCTCCTCAAATCCCACTCTGCTCCCGTCTCCGCCACAATATTTGCGCCGAACGACCCCACAGTCGCATATTCCTCCTCCTGGGACCACAGCCTCAAAACCTGGGATCTGCCTACCAGCACCCCCGTCGACACCCGCCTAACCTCCCACTCCCTGCTCTCCCTAACCGCTCTCCCCTCCCTCAACCTCCTCGCCGCAGGCACCTCAGCCCGCCACATCACCCTCATCGATCCCCGCGCCTCCGCCACGACCATCACCGCGATGACGCTCCGGGGTCACACAAACGCGGTGGTGAGTTTAGCCGCAGATCCAGAGAGCAGCTACGGCTTAGTCAGTGGGAGTCACGACGGGACATGCAGGGTTTGGGACGTCCGGTCTTCGAAGAGCGAGAAGGATGGTCGGGTCGGGTCGAGTTTGTTTGTCATTGAACGGGAGAGCGTCAAGGGAGAGAGGAGGAGGGTGGGAGGTGAGGGGGTGAAGGTGTTTGGGGTGTGTTGGGACGAGGGTGTGGGGGTTGTGAGTGCGGGGGAGGATCGGAGGGTGCAGGTTAATCGGGGGAAGGGCGTGGTGCGTATGAGCGAGAAGCAAACGTTGACAAATTGATATTTGAGTCCATATGATTCTTTGGGAGACTTCCTGTGGACGGTGCTCTTTGCGGTCAAATGCTGTCGCTGTGAGTATGATGCCCAAGTCTGTACACGCTGAACTTCTGACGCCTCCAACGCCGATACCCCTTATGCTCTTACTATGCCCCATCTGCTACTATCCTACGCCCCTAAGACAGCGAACGAAATCGATCAATCCGGTTCAATCTCTTCGCCGTCGCCGTCTGCAATTCAACACATCAGTCTCTCAAACCCCCACCAACCAAAACAAAACACCAAACTCACCTGCGTCCTAGTCCTCTGCCCTCTAACCGGCAGCCCCATCGCATGCCTCCTCCCGCGATAGCTCCCCATGTCCCTCAACCTAGCAATATTATCGCGAATCTCCCTCCGCAAATCGTTTTCGATCTTCATACTCGACAGTTCGGCGGTTAGGTCGAGGACTTTGGAGGGGGAAATGGCAGAGAGGCGCGCGGTGGGGTGGATGTAGAGTTTGGAGAGAATGCGCTTGGAGTGGATGGGGCCGATGCCGAAGAAGGATTGGAGGGATTTCTGGGAGGTGGTTAGGGGGAACAGGGAGAGAGGAAGGATGTGAGGGGAAAGAAGTGGATGCGGGACCGAGAAGAGGTAGATTAGGATAAGGAGTCAGAGAGTTTATAGTAAGTAGAAAGAGGAAGACGGTCGGTGAGGGGAAAAAAAGGGAGGTACCTTGACAAGAAGGGATTCGGGGAAGTTGTTCCCTAGGATGAAGACCTATGAAGGGTCAATGACAGCTTGGTAATTCAATCTCTTGAAATAGCAGTACCATTATGGCTCCTTATGAGCTTTTTCGGGGTTGTGATCAGTGTAAGATGGTGGATTGAGTTGATCACATAGAAGTTTGAAATCGCAAAGAGGCATAAAAGGAAATCGGCCCTGGATGATCCGTTCCGTCGCTAGCGCGTTTCGGCAGCTGAAGGACACCTCTTGGGGAACTCTCGACCACCATCCTTAAGTACAGATCTACTCGGCCATTGAACATTCTTCAACATGGCAAACCTCCAGCGAGCAGTCATTTCTGTGCTGCTTATTCTGACTGCCGCCTTCCTTTTCCTTGCTCAAACTTCCCAAGCAGCTAAAGGGCCTAAGATTACCCACAAGGTATTTTTGAGAATCACATCCGCTCATAATTCAGCATGCTGATGGAGCTGTTACTAGGTCTATTTCGACATCACTCATGGAGATGAACCACTCGGCAGGGTTGTCATGGGATTGTATGGAAAAACTGTGCCCAAGACTGCGGAGAACTTCCGTGCTCTCGCTACTGGCGAGAAGGGCTTCGGATTTGAGGGCTCGGCTTTCCACAGAGTCATCAAGCAATTTATGATTCAGGGTGGTGACTTCACCAATGGCGACGGTTAAACACAACGTTTCCTGCATGAAACCTGGGGTATGCTGATACTTGTTTAGGAACTGGTGGGAAGTCCATCTACGGGGCTAAGTTCCCCGACGAGAACTTCAAGTTGAAGCATACCAAGACCGGTATGCTTAGCATGGCGAACTCTGGAAAGGACACCAACGGATCTCAGTTCTTTATTACCACCGCCATCACTTCGTAAGCTCGCTTAGCCTTCTAAAACCTGAAAAACCTCTCTAACAATCGAATACAGATGGCTTGATGGTAAACATGTCGTGTTCGGAGAAGTCTTGGAAGGCTACGACATTGTCGAGAAGATCGAGAATGTGCCAAAGGGCTCAGGAGACAAGCCCACAAAGCCTGTCAAGATTGCAAAGAGCGGAGAGTTGGAAGTACCAGAAGAAGGTACCCACGCGGAACTCTAGATCAGCTTTCTCTACCTCTTACATATCCGTCGTAATGCTCTGGAATTGCTGATGCTTCCGTTCCTCTATTAAGAACTCATCGGATCGGCACTCCCAGCAATCGAAGGCGACGAGTTGGACGTAACATTACCTCAAGCTTTGAAGCAGCCAGAACAAACAGAGGCTGAGGTTACCCAATCGGCGGATAGTCTTGGGTTGAGTTTGATGCAAAAGCTGATATTCTTTGGGATCATCTGTGGGGCTGTTGCATACTTTACCAAGATACGGAAAAGCAGTATTGCAGGAGAGAAGAGCCTGGCTTGAGAGCAGGTGTTATATTTGTGTTTCAACTTTCCGCCTTCCTGATATCGTCCGTTCTACGGAATAAGTAACAGCAACATTGAGCATCTTTCAACCGTGTGACGTCGTCGCTTTGAGTTATGTTGATTCGTACGGACGCATAATCTGTAAGGTATCCCGAATGAGGTGAAGTGAATCACATCCGTGACTGCCTTATCAGGGTCCAATTGAAGGAATCTTGATAAGGCTGAGAATTAGCGCGGATTCGCTTGCTAAGCGTAGAAATCTTAAGATAATATTTTTGCCCTCAAGAAAACTTCTTGCACCTCGACACCTCCCACCTACTTTACCATATTCGTGACACATATCGACACGTCCAGACTCCTCTTGCGTTTGAGCGTAGTTCAATACGAGTATCACATTCCTTTTCTTTCTTTGCTTCGAACAAGCAAAGAGGATCTGATCCGTCAACTTTTACCACACTCCGGCACTTCCCTTCGTCTTTTCAAGGTCTCACCACTATTAGAATTCTACTTGAGCTTTCCAAAGCTTGCAGAATCTCCTTAGACGTTAACAAGGCAAATGTGAGTGATCATCTTCCGGTGTGTTGTCTCGAGGGGTAGTCACCAGGTTCTTATCAGTTGAAGCTAAGAATTCATGTAGCGGATCACCTTACTTCAAATTATAGCAATCTATCGTGCACACGAAGCATCATGGCAGATCAGCTTAATATGAACGGCCTGTCTCTAGCTGATTCCCAGCATGCCGCTACAAACGGCATTTCCGGTCGTTCGACGTACATTCCACCTCACATGCGTGGTGTCAGCCAGGGACCCCCACCATCAATGGATGGACCCCCACCACCTCACATGAATGGTGACCTTAACAGCAGCGTGTGGAGCGGGCCAGCCAGGTATGTTACCGCCTTATTCGTCTTGCTTTGACGCCCTCTTCCTTTAGACTAATCAAGTATTACTATCAAGCGATGCTAGAAACGGACCAGGGGCTCCTCCCAACTGGGCCAACGCACCAAACTTTACTCCACGTACTGGAGGGTATGGAGCGCCAGCTGCTCCTGGTGGATGGGATAACAGCAGCGCACCTCGATTTGACCCGAATGCTTACGGCTCCCGTGGAGGTTCCAGCTCATACGGTGGGGGCGGTGGCGGATCTGCCCGTGGATCTGGTGATGGTCAATGGAGAGACGGCAAACATATACCAGGGCCAGCTAACCCACGTGTTGAGCGTGAGCTTTTTGGTGTCCCTAACGATCCCACAAAGCTGCAAACCGGAATCAATTTCTCCAACTACGATGACATACCCGTCGAAGCATCTGGCCACGACACCCCTGATCCCGTTTTACAGTTTACCAACCCTCCTTTAGACGATCACCTACTCTCGAATATCAAGCTTGCTAGTTATAAGACGCCAACACCCGTGCAAAAATATTCCATTCCTATTGTTATGGGTGGTCGAGATTTGATGGCTTGTGCTCAGACTGGTTCTGGCAAGACTGGTGGCTTTCTTTTCCCTATACTATCTCAGGCCTTCATCAACGGCCCGTCGAGCGTGGCTTCACAGGGAGCTAGTGGTATGGGTTATCGTTCACGGAAAGCCTTACCTACATCCTTAATCTTGGCTCCTACGCGTGAATTGGTGTCTCAGATTTATGACGAGGCTCGGAAATTCGCTTATCGGTCCTGGGTCCGCCCTTGCGTGGTTTATGGAGGAGCCGACATCGGATCTCAGCTACGTTCCATGGAGCGAGGATGTGATCTTCTTGTTGCTACGCCAGGTCGTCTTGTCGATCTTATTGAGCGTGGTCGTATTTCTCTTGCGAACATTAAATACCTGGTTCTCGACGAAGCAGATCGTATGTTGGACATGGGTTTTGAGCCGCAGATTCGTCGTATCGTCGAAGGAGAAGATATGCCCGGTGTTCAAGGTCGTCAAACCCTCATGTTTTCGGCTACGTTCCCCCGTGACATTCAGATGCTCGCTAGAGACTTCCTTAAGGACTACGTTTTCCTTTCGGTCGGTCGTGTAGGCTCAACTTCCGAGAACATTACACAGAAAGTCGAATACGTTGAGGACCCCGATAAACGTTCAGTCCTACTTGACATCCTTCACACTCATGGAGCTGGCCTTACTTTGATCTTCGTCGAGACTAAGCGAATGGCTGATTCGCTGTCAGACTTTCTCATTAATCAGTCTTTCCCCGCGACATCGATTCATGGTGACCGCACGCAGCGTGAGCGCGAGCGTGCTCTCGAAATGTTTCGTAACGGGCGCTGCCCTATCTTGGTCGCTACTGCGGTCGCTGCTCGAGGTTTGGATATCCCCAATGTCACCCATGTTGTCAACTATGATCTCCCAACTGATATTGATGACTACGTGCACCGTATTGGTCGTACTGGACGTGCTGGCAACACTGGCATGTCGACTGCGTTCTTCAACCGTGGCAATCGCGGCATTGTTCGAGATCTTCTTGAGCTTCTTAAGGAGGCCCACCAGGAAGTTCCCCCCTTCTTGGAGAACGTCGCACGTGAAGGTGCCGGCTTTGGCGGCAGCAGTGGACGTGGTGGCCGTTCCGGAGGTGGAGGCCGTGGGCGTGGCAGTAGTACCACTCGTGACTTCCGTAAGATGGGTGGAGGCGGTATGGGTGGTTCTGGATATGGTGGAGGTGGGTTTGGTGGCCCTCCAGCCGGCGGCTATGGCGGTAAGATACCCATTAACGCCTTTTGCTCTTCACCGCTAACTAGTCACAGGCGGCTACGGTGGTGCCGCTCCAGCTTATGGAGGCGGTGGAGGCTATGGAGGAGGCTTCGGGGGCAGTTATGGCAATCCATCTGGACCCGGAGGCCAATCTTCCTGGTGGTGAATGTCTTGAAGCTTCATCGATATGGCTTTGATGGAGCTTCATATACCGAAAGCAATTCTTCCACACCGACAACACCAGGTATCCTGTTCTGCCGAGTCAGACAAACAACCTCACGAATCCCACTTACACATTCTTCCCTCAGCCTTGCAATTCTTCAAGTTCTCCAGGTCGCATTTCAATAAATTCATTTTCACTCATCTTCGACGGCCTATCAAACAATTCGCTCTCGGACTTCTAGGACCTCGTTCTGGCCTTCGTGATCGTCTTCATGCGGCAAGGAAGGCGCTCTCGTCGATTTGCATATCTTAGACCTTGTCGGCTTATACCCGGGTTCGCAACTGGCCTCACACATCCGGCATGACTTTACTCTCATGGGATTAAAGAGGGCTCTCGGAAGCTCGTAGATTGGCATCGTCGCCAATGCGGGCGTTTCATCATATGCACATCTTGCCACAATCGTGGTGGCACCATATCGAGTCTCTGGCGTATCCGCGAAAAACGAACAACACGGCATCCTCATAGATTTCTATCCCTTTCAGAGCGATATCCAACGTGCTTTCTTTCGGCTTGGTTTATTCTAACTAAGCTTTGCGGTCTAAAAGCGACACCTCCAGCCTTCGATCACCATAATCCTTTATTAAGTCTAACACATCTAGATGAAGTCCTTCGAGCCTACGGAGGGCTAGGTGTTTTGACGACTTTATTAGCGATAGACGGCATCTGCGATTGGCGTTCATGATGGGCATACCCAGCGTTGCTCGGTTATGAGCGCACGGTCATGTTTGATGTTTGGGAAACGCTCTCAGCCGTACTTTAAGCAGCCGGCGATGCCTGTGAAGGCTTATAGACAGCAGGCAGCATGTCGCTAAGCCAGACAATCATAGGATTCGATGATCTAGGGCTTGGGAATTACCCCCGAAAAAGCTGTATCGGATTTCGTAGCTCGATCAGCAATACAAATTTGCATTTATCTAGCTTCCCAACTGTTCAAGATGTGATGGTGACCGTGACCGTGGAGCGTCGCAACATGACTGTAGCACCTTGCTGCTTGGAGCTCAAACTGGTGTACCGTGTAATCCACGACGTGAGGCTCTCAAATCACGCTAATTGTCGGCGCTCGGGCCAAGATTCTCACGATGCTTTATCTGGAATCCCGGCACCAAGTCAATCCGGCCCTGATGAGCGCATCCATCCAACATGACCTACAAATGGTTATGCACAGAGTCGTTTCTCTAGGTGGAGTATCGTCACGGCAGATGACCATTACCCCCCCAACCTTGGGCAAAAGCTTGCCTGCCACAGTGCAACAGCTGCCAGCAAGGATGACGACTTTGGGATATTGTCCATAAAGATCATGACCGCAACTCTCGAGTCCGTGCATAGTCCGCCACTCAAAGAGCGCAGCGCTTTGTTCGATCCGCAATCGTCCAGCCCCGTATTCTCCAACTCTGAAATGGAAGTTGAATCTCGAGGAAGGCGGCATGCTGCCTCTATCTCTTCGCCCATCCGGACCGACGAACCAGATCCGAGACAAAGCTTGCAGCATGTACTTGCTGCTGCAGAACCTGCACCAAGATACCGTCGCCCACCAGGAACACCTGTGGTTACAAAATCTGGTACTGCGCCGAAGGGCGGAATGATCTGGATACAAGAGGGCGGGAAAGAACAGGCGGAGGACGAAACCAGCGTTCAGAATGACTCCTACACCCGAGCAGCTGAGGTCAATCCCTCACACACCATGACTGTCGCGCACACTCGACGTAATGCCAATGGCACCATTGGCTCTGTGTACTCAGGAAATAAGATCAGGCATTTAAAGAAGGAAGATGGCATTCCGCTATGGAGAAGAGACATACAGTTCGCCTTTCTACGTTGCGTCTTCGAAGACAAGACGCCTGTATTTACAATGGCTTCAGATGGATCGAGGGGTTATACATTTGCGGACATATATATAGATGCAATGGCCAGAAGCAGTAAGACGAGCAGAATACTCAAGGACAAGCTCACGACGGACCGAACAGCTGCTCTGAACATGGCAATGGTTTGCTTGTTAGTCAATGTTGGTAGAATGAACACTACTCTTAACTGTAAGGGACCCCTGAATGGGCGGAATCATTTACTCCGCTAACTGAGCTTAGTCTTCCCTGAAATGCGTGCTCAACTTCGAACATATCATTCCATTCCCTCCTTACAAGCTCACCAGGACCCAAACGCATACAAACAGTTACAGGATGCACCTCGACTAAAGTCGATACTCAAAGGTGCCTCTGAAGACATGCACCAACCCAGTACAATCGAAAAAATAAAGGCGTTCCCAGTTCCTCGAACCAATCCCGTTAATCTCATATTCGTGCTCTCCCAGTACGCCCCTAAAATATCGGAAACCCACTTCTTTCCGCCAAGAGATTTCTTCGATTTGGTCATGCGAGGTACCTTGAGCAGTCGGAGTAGGGCAAAGGCCTTCCTCTGGCTCATCTGGTATTATTTAGAGAGTGATTTCTCGGGCCAAGCAGCGGAGAACAACCCATTTGGCCAAGGGCAGCATGGAGATGCTACCGGTGGGCTACCTTTAAAGGTTCCTCCTTTCGAACATCTGACGGAGGAGCAAGCAAACGCAGAGAATGTGGATACAGAGTCAGAAAAGGCGTACGGGGAGATGAAGAGACAAGAAAGGAAACGTATCTTGGAAGAAGATGAAACAGTTGGGCCACCTATGAAGAGAGGCAAAAAGGGTACGTATTCAGACAAGCGACGTTCACCACTACTTGTTAAAAGTGTTTGAAGCATAACCGCTAGGTCCGGGCGCTACTGAAGTCGGTTATGCTTTGAACACTTTTGATTAATAGTGGTAGTTGAGTTGACAACCCGAAGCATCTTTTACATATATTCTTCCGTTCGCAAATTTCCTATTCCAACAAAGCTAATCTACGCCTAGGCCAAAATTCTACGGTTGATGAAGGTGGGCCACTTCTTCTTTCAGATACCGATCATACACCATCGCCTCCACCTATGGTTGTCGTGCCGTCAAAGCCGATGGAAGATGGCTATGAAGGTAAAGAAGTTACTATGAACGGCAAAACCGACGAGTCTTCTCCTATCATACGCCATGACACTGGACGTCATGTAGGAGATAGACACGAGTCATCGAATCCTCAACGTATAATCTTCAAGACGCGCATGGACCATATCCCGAATTTGTCACCTGCGGCACCACCCGGCCTAAGCCATCCAGTCCTTCATACGGGTAACCCCAATAACGCAAGCCAGCGGCGTCCCCGCCCAGAAACTTCGCACCAGAAAGCGGTGAATATGAACAGGAAGATGCGTATCGACCATATCCTACACCAGCAAATTTCTGTGGAACATAGCATAGCCCGTAGAAGAAAGAGAGCAGAAAGTAGCTCGTTCGGTTTTACTGCGATGAAGCGTATCAAGGACTTACCAGACGATTACGATACCGAAGATGAGCGTGCCGAGCGTACTTGGGGTCCTGGTGGTTTACTACCAAATCCAGACGAGACGGAGGATTTCGGCGCAGAAGCATTGAGCCAAAAGAAGTCAATCGACCGCGCTATCAGAAGACTAGCTCGGGACGAGGTGGGAGGGACTTTAGGGGGGCTCGTCAAGGGCTATCGACGGCGAAAGAGGAAAGCGAAGGGCTATGGCGAGGACGAGGAAACTGCGGAACGTATGTCAAGGAAGCGCCTCAAGCACAGCGACAACCAAGGCACGCGGGTGGACCGGAGCGGGGATGACGAAAGGCATGAGGAGGGTCTGGATGATCTGGATCTGGATCTGCTTGGAGAGAGTCGGGATGATGATCAGATGACAGATGATGACAGTGGACTGGAAGACAGTGAGGGAGAAGGGGAAGACTTGAGTGAGGAAGATGCGATGATTGAGGATTAGGTACTATGGTTATTATGGTTAGGATAGGGGAATCAGGAACCGGTCACGGAGGAGTACACAGAATCGTGCTCTACTGTAGGACACACGGTTCCCCACGGGCCGATTTGGATTACATTCCAACCTTACAGATTAGGGAGGGTGGGAGGGCTGAAGGCTCAAGGACTTTTTCGAACATTGTACAGAGTAGAAGTCTCACACAAAGTCAATCTACCTACCTCACATTTGGAGTGTTTATATTCAATTTTGAATTACTGTATTCCAGCAACTGGCGGGGGGTTTGGCGGTTGAGGAATTGCAGGGGGGGGGGGGGTTTCTTCGTTGCAGTCATTTTCACATGCTTATGCTTGGAGGGACGGCGGACCATCACATGCCCCAACAACTTTGCGCTGTCAGCAGCTTTTTCAATCTCTCCAGCTGGAGAAGTCTCTATTCCGTACTGTACGGAATACTCGTACCTCTCAACCCTTACTAAGCATGCATTCCCCCTCTCCTCATCCCGAAATACCCAACACTTACACCGACCACTCTCTATATCTATACTCTCTACTGTCTTCAACGCACTTGGACTATATATCATTGCAAGCTCAAGCTTTTTCATCGCATCATTCATGATCCCCAATTCCCGTAGAAGGGGATAACAGCTATATCCATATAATTATATGCTCCCAGAGAGACAGGCAATATACCTACCTACCTACCTTCCAACACGTAAATCCCCAGCAATGATGAACTCCCCACCGTTGCTCCGCCCTGAACCGCGCCGCTCCTTTCAGCTCACACCGACCTCGACCGGCTCCTCAGCCCCGCCAACGCCCTCTCGAACCTCCAGCGACTACTCCCGCCTCGAAGCGGAAGCAGACGGCGACAAAACTGCGAGCAGGACACGTTCCATCCTCAACCTCACCTCCTCAACTCTCTACGGAATATACTCCCCCTACGGTAATGAGAACGCTCCGGCGACTCCCTGGGGTACCGGTGCTCAGACACCCTCCTTACGTACCAATGCCGACAACTTGAAAGTACCCAGTATTGGTGCATTTCCTCAGCCTAAGCTACAGAGATCACCATCCCCCCACCATCACCCTCACATCTATCGCGACCGTGTCATGCCACTTACGCTGCGGACAATACTGCTTTTCTTCTTCGGCGTAGCATACGGGCTTATCACCACACAACTGCATGACACCCAACAGGTGGCACCGGTGAAGATGGAAGGCATTGAGGGCTACTCGTGGCGATATTTGACATCCTGGGGCGTTGCTGGTATTCTACTGGGAAGTTTGCTCCCATGGGTCGATATACTCTGGGACGAGGCTTTGGGCAAAGACACGGATACCACAGTCCCCAAGAAACAACCAAAAGAGTCCAGAACCAGCGCCGAAGATGACGAGAATCCCCTCTCCTCGCCAGGAAGCGACCTAGGTGCAGACTGGAACCCCGTCGTCCGCAGCATAGGCGCATTTATTGGCATTGCATTCGCCATCGTAAGGCCCTCCCGTCACCCCGGCCCCCCCCCTTCAAACCATCCCTCATCGTTCATATCCAGCTAACCCCTTCCCTCTCAAGCGCAAACTCCCCTGGCAATCCACCCTCCAAGTCTCCCTCACCCTCGCCCTCGTCAACCCAGTGCTCTGGTACCTAGTCGACCGTTCCAAACCAGGCTTCCTACTCTCCGCCCTCGTCGGCATCGCCGGCACCGCTGTCCTCCTCGGCCTGAACCCGGACATGGTTCCTGCCCCCCCTGCTGCTGCGCCCTCGCCTTATGCCGGCGCCGCTGCGGCTGCGGTGAATATGTCGTATGAAAGAGTGGGGTATGAGGGGTTTGTTAGTAATGAGATTGTTGGGGTAGGGACGTGGATTGCGAGTGTGCTGTTTTGTAGTTGTGTGTGTTTTGGGAATATTGGGAGGAGGTTGGCGGTTGGGGGGCTGGGGAGGAGGGGGAGTATCTCGTAGGGGACTCCTCGGCGATTGTGTGGTTGGAATCTCTGCTCTGCGCTGCTCTGCATCTCGTAGGATGGGATGGAAAGGATTTATAGTCCGAATACCCCGATGTTCCTCAAGCTTTGGTATAGATTGTGTTTTGGGAAGGGACGTAGTTGAGTAGCCTAACTATCTCAACACATTCACATTCTTCATTTCCATCAATCCCCTATCCTCATCACTCCCACTTGAAACCCATTTCCCCAACCGCCCCCATCCTTCGACCCGCTCCATCTAATGATGGAACAACCTAACGCTCTGCTCCACAAACGTAATCCCCAAGCCCTGCGCCGCGTCAAACACCGCCTGGTCGTTCTGACTCCCCGTCGGCGCTGCAATGTACCGCACGCCGGAGCGGGCGGCGCGGTGGATGTTGTCCGTAAAGGGGAACTGGTGGTGTTTCGGGCTGGTTAGTCAATGGGGTAGTAGATATTGTAGGTGTGAGAATGCCGGGAAAGGTGAAGTACGAAGGGGGAACGGGGAAAGGGGAAAGGGGAAAGGGGGGGCTTACGAAAGCGTCGCTGGACACGACAACGTCTTTCAATTGCTTGAGCCATGCATCCCGCTCCTCGGCTGTGAATGGAGTGGGGACTTCCTCAAAATTGCGCTCGTAGTCTTCCTTTTCCATGGCGGATCGGGGCGTTTGCCCGCTGCACAGCATATCAATCGCATTGCTCTTATCCGGTCTCTTCGCGCCCTTCTTCCACCGTAGGCCCAGCGCCCGCTCATGAAACCGCATCCACCAATTATCCGCCTTGTCGCCCGCTAATCTCGTGCAGTGAATACGGCTCTGCTGGCCGGCGCCGAGGCCGATAACTTGCCCGTTCAGGGCGTAGCAGACGGAATTCGACTGCGTGTATTTGAGCGCGATAGTCGCGACGGTGAGATCGCGGAGGGCGGAAGAGGGAAGCGGGGGGCTGTCTTTTGGGGTGATGATGGCGGAGAAGGTGGAAGCGGGGGCAATAGAGACGTCGTTGCGATGCTGTTGGAGCTGGACGCCGTGGACCGTGCGGGTTTCGGTGGGGGGAGGGGTGTACGAGGGGTCGATTTGCAATATCATGTATTTCCCGCCTTTTTTCTTCGAGAGGATCTCTAGAGCTTCGGGCGAATATGCGGGCGCGATGACGCCGTCGGAGACTTCGCGGGAGATAATTTTGGCGGTCGGGACATCGACTGTGTCGGATAGGGCGATGATGTCCCCGAAACTTGACATCCTGTCCGCACCGCGGGCACGGGCGTAGGCTTGCGCTAGGCCGGAAGTCTCGAGGCCCTCGATGTCGTCGACCATGCAGACGTGGCGTTCTTTGTCGTTCATGGGCACACCGATGGCGGCGCCGGCGGGCGAAACGTGCTTGAAGCTTGCTGCGGCGGGGAGGTTAAGGGCTTC
>JAABUR0100001840.1_pt1 | contig 35591 bp, 45 predicted proteins | sample 5560091 | NCBI WGS metagenome assembly JAABUR01 (sample SAMN10711879, study PRJNA513375) | rock metagenome | isolation source: Antarctica rocks | place: Antarctica: Victoria Land, University Valley sud | reverse complement strand
TCATCACTGCTTAAGTAGACGCTAACATCCCAGCCTTCTGGATTGCGATACGTGTCCAGCACGAACACGCCTTCGACTACCAGGATGTCGCCGGGTCGGCTGCGTTGCTTGAATTCTCGGACGCTAGCTTGCAGGGCCCCACTGTCGTAAAAGTCAAAAATAATCGTTGTGTCGAGATCCTGGCTGTTTTCGATCAGGCGGAGGCGCTCCTTAAGAGAAAGAAGATGGTCGTCTTGGTGGAGGACGGTTGTGCCCCGGCTCTTCAGTTCCTCGGCTAAGGTCGTTTTGCCGATGCCGGGGTATCCATCGATTCCCACTAGGGTAGTTTTGCTTGAGTGATTTTTCAGCGTATCGAGTAGGGGCTGAAGTAACTGAGCCGACGGTTTCATGCTCCGTGCTTGAAGTGCATCACATCTCCATCCTGTACCACGTACTCCTTGCCCTCGCTGCGTAGCTTGCCAGCGTCGCGAGCACTGCTCTCGCCGCCTTTCGTCACGAAGTCCCCGTACGCGACCACGTCCGCGCGGATGAATTTGGCTTGGAAATCGCCGTGGATCACCCCGGCGGCCTCCGGCGCGGTGGCACCGACCGGAATCTCCCAGGCCCGGACTTCCTGCGGCCCGGCGGTGAAGAACGTCTGCAGGCCGAGCAAGGCGTAGGCTGCCCGGATGACCTTGTTCAGGTTCGGCTCCGCCAGCCCGACTTCCTTCAGGAACTCCGCTTGCTCGTCTCTGGCGAGGCCGGCGATGTCCGCCTCGATCTTGGCGCTCATCGCGACCACCTCCGAGCCGTGCGTTTCGGCGTACGCTTCAACCTCCTGATAAAAGACGTTCTGCGAGGGCTTCGCGACCTCCGCTTCGTTGACGTTGGCGACAAAAAGGATCGGCTTCAAGGTAATCAAGGGCAATGGCCCGAGTAGCTTCTTTTCCTTATCACTCAAGCCTACTTTCGCGGCGACGCTTTCGCGGTCGAACGCTTCCGCGAACCGCTCCAAGACCTCGACCTTCTCCGCGGCTTCCGTGCCTTCCACCCCCGGCGTCTTGGCACTTTTTCGTTCCCGGGCGAGCAGTTTTTCGAGCGTCTCGGTGTCGGCCAGGATCAGCTCTAAAATAATGGTCCGGATGTCGTCAGCCGGCTTGATCTTGCCGGAGACGTGGGTGACGTTCGTATCCTGGAAGCAGCGCACGATCATCGCGATTGCGTCAGTCTCGCGGATGTGGGCGAGGAACTGGTTGCCGAGTCCTTCGCCCTTGTGAGCCCCGGCAACCAGGCCGGCGATGTCGGTGAACTGGACCGAGGCGGGAATGACCTTGGCTGGTTGGACGAGCGTGGCCAGCCGATCGAGGCGCGGGTCGGGCACGGTGACAATGCCGACGTTCGGCTCGATCGTCGTGAAGGGGTAGTTGGAGGCCTCCGCCTGCGCCTTTTCCGTCAACGCGTTGAAGAGCGTCGACTTACCGATGTTAGGGAGCCCGACGATGCCGATGGATAGAGACATGCCTCAAGCCTAACAAACATCGATCGAATTATGAGCTTCCAGTTAAAAGTCTTTGGTTGAGCGTAGAAAGGTTTTATGATAGGCTTCTTTGCTGAGACAAATCGAAAGTAGGAGGCATTTTGCGAGAGCGACCCACCAGCGTATCACCCGAAACGTATCAACCGAAGGCCGGGTGTAAACCTGCACGATCGAATGGGGCGCGCCGAGCAGTGCGCAGGGCTCTGGCTTTGGCTGGCGTCTTGGGCGTCTCGTTTACTGCGGCCGCTGCCGAGGGCCGCGAACTAATACCCGACCAAGCCGCTGCCCTTGAGCCAAGCCTCCTCTCAGGCGATACTAGTATTCGTTCTCCTCGTGACGAGGTCGTCGAGCCCTATCCGCTCGGTCTGCCGCACCAGGATGTTATCGGCCGGACCTCAGCAAAATTCGAAGAACTATCCTCGTTTACGACCGAACAACTGGTGCAAGGATATGTGGTTTCCCTGACACGCCACTTGCGAGAGCAGCGGACCGGTCAAGAGAAATTGACCTATCCCAATGATTTGGAATATGATCGCGCGACCGGCTCGTTCAATCGAGTGGCGGAGCCTCTGGAGATCAAGGCCCCGATCGAACGACATATCGAGGCCGTTTTCGCCCGTACCGCTTTCTTTAGCGAGAAGTTTCCCGGGGAATATCCTGACCTTGGTTTTCCCGGAGACAAGCCGGTCTACCGAACCAACGCCGATAAGGCGGAAGAAGAATACATCGGATTTGTCTCAGGGGCGCCGATTAAAAAACTGCCTTTCGTGCAACGTCTGACTGGCGAAGAGCTGGATTATTTGCGAGAGCTCGATGACGCAAAAGTCGCCGCCTATGACGAGGCTGGCCGGGTGGCGGACGACATCTGGGGTCCTCGGCAAGCGGACGCGCCGTAGTCGCGGTATTTTGACTTACTTGAGATACTTTTAATTGAATGGTAACATTTAGTGCTATAGTTATTTGTGATTTATCTTATGTCCGACTTACGTACCATTCGCTACTTGAACTCCACCCAAGTTCATCACCACACCTCGCAATACGCGCATTGGGAGTGCTGCTTGGTGTAAAGACTTAACGGAATCTCACCACTCACCTCTCGATGGGCGAGAGGTTTTTTGTTTCTCGATTCATTACGTAACGAAAGGAACATCATGGATACATGTGAAAGCGCCTTCGAGGCACGACAAGTCCGGCAGGAGCTGCTTACCTCGCCGGAAGCGCAACGGCTGGCGATCCCGGACATCGTGCCGGTGTACCAACAAGCCTTCGCCGGGGAGCCGTGGTTCGAGGTTTCCCGCTGCGGCGGCTGCGAACGCGGCTTTTCCGGACAGCCGCCGGGGGAGGTTTGCCGTGACTGCGCGACGGTATTAACCGAGCCGGCCTACCCGACCGAAGGATTGACCGTCCGGCTGACCGAGGCGGTGGAGGCCGGTACCGCCGCCCTCTATACCGAACGGGGAAGCGACGGCAAGGTGTTGCTGGCCGCGCTGGCGTTCGACACCACGCCGGAACAAATTTACCGTGACTACTATGCCGACCGACCGCCCGAGATGGGCGAGTGGCTCGTGCAGTCGCTGCCGGATCGCCTGATCTGGCTGGCGGAGGTCTTCGCCGATCGCCGTAAGCGGCCGCAGGGCAATCTCCGGGACTTCCGAAGCATGTGCGAGCAGCTTGCGGAAAATCTTGGCTCGTCCGTCATCGCCTATCGTTCGATCAATCCGCGAATCATCGCCAAGGCCGTCACAGCGTTCGGTGAGCGCTGTGTCGTCTTCGAACCCGAAAGCCAAGTCCCGGACCGGCGCTCGTTCGTGCTGCTGGGCGTAGCGGAGGCATCATGAATGTCCTTGTCATCGGCGGCCTGCATGGCAACGAGCCACTAGGGCTCGACCTTGTGGCGGCGCTCATCGCCAAGCCGCTGTCCAACGTCTCTGCTGTGCTTGGTAATCCGGCGGCGCGGCGGTTGAACCAGCGGTTCGTCGAGGCGGACTTGAACCGCGTCTTCCCCGGCGACCCGGCGGGCAATCGCGAAGAGCGGCGGGCGGCCGAAATCGTCAAACAGGGCCGGGGCTACCAAGTGGTGCTGGATTTCCACAACACCCACTGCCCTGATAACGATTGCGGCTTCGTCGGCGGGACGGCGTACCAGCCCCTGCTGACGGTCGCGGCCTTTTTAGATCTTGACCGAGTTATCGTCGCCGACTACGACTGCGTCAATAAGTACGTGCCGGCCTGTTTGTCCGTAGAAGTTAGTTTGAGCAGCCCGCGGTGCCGGACGGGCTACTGGCTGGAGCAGATACGGCGTTTAGCCAGTCTCGACGGTCCGCGGCCGTTGCCGGAGCCTAAGTTGGAGCCGGAACTCTATCGCTTCGTCTATCGCGTGAGCAAAGCTGAGCAGCGGAAATATGCCTTCCACGGCTGGAAAGCGTTCCGGCCGATTTCCCGGGAAGATGCGGCCAAGCTCGGGCTAGAGGGGACGTTCTACCCGATTTTCGTCGATGATGCCTACACGCCGAAGAATTACGCCGGGTTGGTAGCGGCAGACGGGTAGCGATATTCTCCGTGAGAACCTTCTGACAGATTCATCGGTTCGGCCCGGTTTTAGAAGAAGAGGAGGAGGTGGGGCGGGTCGGAGGATTTCAAGGAGTTTGGGGACACCACTCTTCTTATTTGAAATCTGATCCGACCCGCGGGGCACCGCCGACGTTTTCATCCATGAATCGATCGGCGGTGCGCGCTAGGTCAGGAGGCCGTCAGTAGCAGGGGATGCTATAGGTGCCGGGGACCGTGCTCCCCCATCCTGGTGTCGTCGGCCCGCTGGTGATACGGCAAGTCGCCGTCTCCGTGCTCTCGAGGATGGTCAGCCGGGCTCGCGGGTCCTTACCTTTGACGAACAGCCGGACGAGGCAGAAGGCCCACTGGCCATCCAGGCGACACGACACGATCTTGCCCGACTGGGCCTTCTTGTCGATTCCCTTCGCACGGACGAGGCTTGCCCAGCGGACGAGCTGGTCGGCCGCGGCCGCGTAGGCTCGCGCCTTGCTGGGCTTGATGACGGGCCCGCGGGCACCTGCCGTCGGGGCGACCGCGGCGCTGAACACCAGCGCGACGAAGGCCAGGGCGATGACGAGGTGCTTCGGTAGTACGTGTACCAGCATGGTGGTTCCCTTCGTTTGGACGGATTTCCTACGGGGTCCTGCGGAGAATCTCCCTTCCTAGTTGGCAATGTGCGCTTCGGAGTCCCAGTAAGTGGTTAATCGGGTTCGGCCGAAGCCTGTCAACGTACCAAAAGAAGTCCGGGGCGTAAAGATTTTATTGATCCGGGGCTACTTTTGTGGGGGCGGAAACAACTTAGGTCGAAAGACTGTGGTTACAGGAGGCGGGTGGGGAATTTGAGCAGTGGAAGCCTTTTCGTTAGGTATCGCTGAAACTTTCTCCAACCGAGAGTTTCGATAAATCCCTTAGTTATTGACTTTTTAAGCCAGACGTAGTAAGATTGAGCGCTTTAATGACGAGGGGGTTATGAAAACGATTCATCACCATTACGCCGCGCTAGGACTGAAGCCGAATGCCTCTCCAGAGGAAATCCGGCGACGGTTTCGTGAGCTTGCGCACCGGTTCCATCCGGATACTTCGGCGCATTCCGACACGAGCCGCAAGTTTCAAGAAGTGCATGAAGCGTATCGCGAACTGACCGCGTATCATCGACGCTTGGCTGAACACAATCGCGCGACCAACGACCTGCCGGACTGGACCGATTGCTATCATCAGAGTGTCCATCGAAACGCTTGGCAGGCGACGGCGCCGGCGGAACACCGGTCTGGCAGCGACCTGTTCGCGCGTGGTTTGCGGCGCATCACCGGCGTGCTCGGTCTGCAACTTGCTTCGCTGATCGTCGCGGCGATCGTGATGATCCAATTCGTCGAGCCGTTAGCAAGCCAGCATGTCCTTCGGACGCTTGGTGGTGACTCGGTCGAAAGCCAGCCTCCGGTCGGGGAATCACTGACGTCGCTCAAGCAGGCGTATGCCCAGGCGGAGACCGGAAACCTCGAGTAGTCTTGGTAGCGCGGGTAATACCCACGGCCTCGAAACTTGGAAGCAAGTCAGGCCTCGAATGCTTGCACCGTTTCTAAAAAGTGGTAAAGTAACAGGCTAACGTACCCCTATGAGCGCCGAACGTCCCCATCCTGAATCCCTTCTTTCCCTCGTCGAGAAGGTTAGGAGTGTACGCGGCAAAGCCCTATCGGTCGTAGCGGCGTGTACGCTCATGGCTCCCAGCGGAGCGGCGGCCGTGGAGACGGTGAGCGCGGGCAGAGGCATCAGTGCGGAGCAATTCGGCCCGTTGCACGACCCGTACGAAGGCAGAAGTGCCGAGGCGGGAGGGCTCGACGTGCGAGGACTGCGCGGCTGGCACGTGCTTAGCGAGGCTCGTACCCTTCGTGAATTACGTGAGACCAGCCACGGCGTACCGCTGGCAGCAGTAGGCAACGAGGAGGCCGAGGAAATTCTGAACCCGATGGCGGTGCCCGAAGCCGTGCGTGTACCGCTCGAGCAGAAGGTTGGTCTGGAATTCGAAATCTTCGACTATTTCCAACGTCTGTACCCAAATGATGAAGAAGTGATGAGCGACTTTCGCTCCTGGCGGGCTTACCTGCGAACTCCTGAGCCATATGATACGTACGGCCTGTCGACACCGGAAAGCGTCCGCGGTATGAGCCGGCACGAAATCGCGTACCTCGATGGTCTGTTTGCGGCGCGCGAAGCGGCCGAGCGAGCCGCCGAGCAGGCGGCGGACGCAATCTACGGGCCGGTCGGTTAGTCAGGCTTAGATAACTTGCCAAATTTCTTTGGCCGCCTGACAAGTTATCCGGTTAATTTTCCGTGACCTGGCCACGGCGGCGCATCATTTCGGAATCAACAACGGTATATCGTACGTCTTTCGCGCCCCGAAGCCAATTTTACTTCTTGGCGTGGAAGCGCTGGTGGACGTCCTTGAGTTGCCGGTTGGTGACGTGGGTGTACACCTGAGTGGTGGTAATCGAGGCGTGCCCCAGCATTTGTTGGACCGAGCGGATGTCGGCGCCGTTGTATAGGAGGTCGGTGGCAAACGAGTGCCGCAGCGTGTGCGGCGTGACGTCTTTGATGATGCCGGCGCGGGCGGCGTACTTCTTGATGATCCGCTGGATCGAGCGTGGGGTCAGTCGCAGGTCCGTCCCGTCCGGCTCCTCGGCGAGCTTATCGGCTCGCGTAAAGAGGGGTGTCATCGGCATCCGCTGCTTGAGGTAGCGCGCTAACCACTCGGCCGCCTCCGGCGAGACGAAGACCAGGCGCGGCTTGTCGCCTTTGCCGCGTACCATGAATTCGCCGCGCTCAGCGTCGACCTGGTCGGTGTTCAAGCTCGTCAATTCGGACACGCGCAGGCCGGTCGAAAAGAGCGTTTCAAGAATCGCCCGGTCGCGCAAGGAGGCGAAAGTGTCTTCGGTGCCGGCGGCGCGCAGGAGTCGCTCGCAATCTTCGGGCGAGAGGAATTCGACCGAGCGCATCTCCGTCTTGCCGAGCTCGAGCTTTTCCGCGGGTAAGGTCGCGATGTCACGTCTGGCCAGGTACTTCAGGAAGGCGCGCAAGGCGATGACGTGGTAGTTCTGGGTGATGCGTTTCAAACCTGTCAGGCTCAAGGACTGTCCTTGAGCGTGGGGTCTCGAGGCGGGGAGGCGGTTCAGCCAGAGCCGGTAGCGCCGGACGGCGTCGATCGTGATGTCGTCCGGCTCGGTAATCCCGTTTTGCGCGGCCCAGCCCGCAAAACGAGAGAGGTAGTGGTCATAGTTACGGATCGTCAAGGCGGAGTGTTGCTTCTCCACTTCGCAGTACTCCAGGAATTCCCGGATACGCTCGTCTAGTTCGTGTTGGTTTTGCGGCATCGGAAGAAGCTTATTATGCGGCCTGTTAGATATCATCATTTTATCATGTTGTACGACGTTACTGGATAAAATGCCCTAATGATAGTGCTTTATCACCTTGTAATTCAGTCGTCGCGAGCGCAAAGTGGATACGTTCAGAACCCATTCCGGTTTCGGACCGTGCGCGAAGCACGCGCACCTTCAACAACTCGTCGAAAGGAAATGATGCGGCGTAAAATCTCCGTCTCAATTACCGGTTCCCCCGTACTCGTCCTGCTCGGCGCGCTTGCCCTCGGCGTGCCGATTACCGGCGTGTTGGCCGCCCTAGCCGCGTTCGATGTGGTGGACGCCGCCATTCCGTTCTTGAGTGGAGTCATCACCGTCGGGATTGTCTTCCTAGAGATCTTGATGGGAGCCGTCGCTGTTTTCTGGCACGACAACGAGCATGCGGAATGACATGGTCCGCTTTCTCGACGGTATAGCGAAACCAACCGAATCGAAAGGATGAGGACCGATGCTCAAATTTATCGGCTGGATGGTAGTTTTCGTCATAGTGCTGACGATCGCCACCTGCAGTGTCGCGGTCGTCGAACGCAACAAGCAAGACCAACTCTGTGGCGAACCGGGCTACGGAAACCGTCCCGTCTGCTTGCGGTCGGATCAACTGGCCCGGAAATGCCGGCATGAGAGCTACCGGTTCCGGTACCCCGAAGCATGCAGCGCTGTTTCCAAGAGGTAGGGAAGAGACAGGGGCGTGATCGCCATGCTAGCTGTCTCGCCAGAGTCGTTTTGAACATCTACCACAACCGACCGATAGGAGTTTCATGCTCACCCTGCTGGAATCCCTAGTCGTTGACGGAATCACCGTTCTCGTACTGGTCGTAGCAGCGCTCCTTTGGGAGCTACAGGCCAGGCGAGCTGATCGCCGGAGCAACCGGGAGCTTCGGCTCGCGCTGCGCGTCTTCACCTGGCGGGACGCCGATGAAGGGTAAAGGGCCGAGGCCGATCAAGGTACTCCAGTTCCTGGCCGACCTCGCCTTCGCGGCGATGTGCGGATTCTGTCTTGGATATGCCACGGATGGCTCGATACTTGGCCTCCTTTCCGCAATCCTGGTTCTCTTCTCCGGTACGAGTCTTCACCAGTTGCTCGAACGCCTCCACCAGGACCGCGAACAAGCCCTTCAGGACGCAAACCGCGACCCAGACCCCAACCGTGATTCTTTCGACGAGTGAGCCGCCCGGACCCCATTTCGATGCATATCGATCTGGCCCGGGCGGTTTCCTCATGACCGCAAAGCGCTCTACCACCTCTCATTTCAAGATTTCATTCCGGTCTGCCCGTCGTGGCGGCAGATTACCCGCTTGGCCGAGATGGATGGCCCATCGGACCAAAGATTCCTCGAAGTAGCGCGGCTACTCGTAAAAGCGCTACGCTAAACCGTCGACCGACATCCTACCAAAGGGGGTTCCATGTTCTTTAAGTCGTTGGTCGTTTGGAGTCTGGTACGCGTGGCCTGGGAGTGGCTGTTTCCTCGTCCTGCTCCGCCGGAGCCGATCGAGGGCTACTTCGTGCCGTATGCCGAGGCGCTCCGAAGCTTCGTCACCTGGCGCCGCGTCTTCTTGGCCAGTTTGCCGATGCTTCCGGTGCTCGTGGTCTGGTCCGATCTGACGAAGGGCGTGACAGGCCTGACAGGCGCTTTCAACGTTGGTCTCGGCGCCTGCTCCGTCTTGGCCTGCTGGGCCTTTTCCTGAATCCTGCACTTCCCGATCCGCAATGAGGACAACCCCGCCTTCAGGGCCGCTCGGCAAAGCCTCTTCGCACCCCGGCCTCGCGGCCGCCCTGACATCTGATTAGGGCGGCCGCTTCGCTTTTCCGATATCCTAGAGAGGATAACGGAAGACAAACATGGATTACCTGCACGCCCTCATTCTTGGTATCGTCCAAGGACTCACCGAGTTCCTGCCGATTTCTTCGACGGCCCACCTGGTGATTACCGAGAAATTTTTCGGGTTCGACCCGAAGACGTTCGGGCTTGGCTTCAATGCGGGTATCCAGCTGGGAACGACCCTGGCGGTGATCTGGTATTTCCGGCGTGACTTGTGGCAGCTGGTCACCGGCTGGCGTCGCGCCAAGGAGCGGCGGCTGTTCTGGATGCTTGTCGTCGCGACGATTCCGGCGCTTGGGGCGGGATTTCTCTTCAAAGACGTCGTCGAAAATGACCTGACGACACTCCCGGTCATCGCCGGGGCGCTGGTAATCGGCGGTGTGATTTTCCTGATTACGGAGCGCGTTGCCAAGGGGCGGAAGACGGAGGAGCAAGCGGGCCCGAAGGACGCGCTGATTATCGGTCTATCCCAATGCCTGGCGATCGTCCCTGGCGTCTCGCGGTCCGGTTCGACGATCGTCCCGGCGATGCTGCTCGGTCTGAAGCGCGCCGACGCCGCCCGCTTCTCTTTTCTCCTGTCGATTCCGGTGATCAGCGCCGCCGGGTTGTATGCGATTTACGATGCCCAGCAACACGGCTCCGGCGGCCGGCTCGACCTGATCGCGATTGGCCTCGTCGTCTCCTTCGCCGTCGGCTACGTTTCGATCAAATACCTCTTGCGCTACTTGGCCCGCAATACCTTGAGCATCTTTTCCTGGTACCGTTTTGCGCTGGCTGCCGTAATCGTTATCTATCTGGCGGCATGATGGTGCGACCTCGATACTACCTCTTTTGCCTTCCTGAGCGACGAAGAATTCCGTCCGTCGGCCTACTGGATCCTTCGCTACGGATGCTCCTCGGGATGACAAGCAGAACATACTTGACCGCGTTGTCATTCCGACCGGAGACGAGTCAGCGAGGCGGAGTGGAGGAATCTCTTAAAACAAGGATTCTCACGAAGCGGTTAATCCCGGTCTCTATCCGGAAGTTGGGAGGGCGACGATGATCACTAGATTACTCGAATTCCTGGCTTCCCTAGCCCACGGCTTGATCGACGGCCTCGGCTACGCCGGTATCGTCATCGGCATGGCGATCGAGTCGATCAATATCCCGCTGCCTTCGGAAGCCTTGATGACGTTTGCCGGAGCGCTGGTCGCCGAAGGCCGTTTCAATTTCTGGCTGGTCGTGCTGGCTGGTGCGGTCGGCAATGTGATCGGTTCGCTTGGCAACTATGCGATCGCGGCGCGGTACGGCCGGCCTTTCTTCGAAAAATACGGACGGTATTTCCTGGTTCACCACAAGGACCTTGAGACGGCCGACCGCTGGTTCGCAAAGTACGGTCTGGCGGCCGTTTTCTTCACCCGGTTATTGCCAATCGTCCGGACCTTCATCTCCTTCCCGGCCGGTCTGGCCCGAGTGCGTCTGATACCCTTCACCCTTCTGACCTTCCTCGGTTCTTTTCTGTGGTCGGTGCTGCTGACGTATGTTGGTTATGAGTTCGGAAAAAATTACGAAACGGTCTTCAAGCCCTACTTGCAAAAGTTCGAAATTCTTATCGGCGTACTGCTGCTCACAGCAATCATCTGGTACGTCCGTCGGCACCTTGCCCAACGGAGGGAGTATGGCTGAAGGCACTAAGGGCGTCGTGGCGGCGGGACACCAGGCCTCGGCGCAAGCCGGCGCGGACGTCCTAGCGGCCGGCGGTAATGCGGTTGATGCGGCGATCGCTACTGCCTTTGCCGCCTGCGTCGCCGAGCCGTTCCTGACTGCCTTGGGTGCGGGTGGGTTTATGCTGGTCCACGATCATAAATCGGGTCAAGACGTCCTGCTCGATTTCTTCGTCGCGATGCCGGGAGAAGGACTTGATTCGTCCCGCCGACTCGGCCGGTTGGTGCCGGCACCCCTGGACTTCGGTGGAGCCACGCAACTTTTCCATGCCGGGCATGCCTCGGTCGGAGTCCCCGGCCTGGTGGCGGGCTTGTTCGAGGCGCACGACCGTTTCGCGACCATGCCCATGTCCGACCTGATCCAGCCTGCCCAGGCCCTGGCTCGGGAAGGCGTCACCGTCAACACCCAAGCGGCCTTCTTCTTTAAGCTCCTGGCTAACATCCTGAAGCTTTCCGAGGAATCCCGGCAGGTGTTTTTTGACGACGCCGGCTATCTGACCGAAGGCGAAACGTTTTATCATCGTAATCTGACGGGGACCTTGGCAGCCTTGGCGACCGAGGGGCCGGACCTTTTTTACCAAGGAGACATCGCGGCGGCCCTCGTGACCGAAATGGAGCGCGGCGGAGGCTATATCACCCGGCAGGACTTGGCGAAATATCGCGTCATCGAGCGTTCTCCGGTCGAAGTGACATATCGTCAGGCCGTACTGAAAAGCAATCCGCCGCCTTCGTCGGGCGGAGCGTTGGTCGCTCACTCACTCCGCTTGCTGGGGGACTTCGATGTAGCGTCCATGCCCTGGCAGTCGACGCCGCACCTGCATCATCTGGCAGCCACGATGCGCGCCACCAACGAAGTGCGGAAGGCGCGGTTCGATGATAATCTTCGTGAAGAGGACGTGCTTGACCGTCTACTTGGCGAAGCTGCCATTTCGGGTGACCGCAGCGGCTTGGCTGACCGGCTCGGCAATACGACCCATCTGTCCGTGATCGATGCCGCCGGCAATGCTGTCAGCATGACGTCTTCCAATGGCGCCAATTCCGGCATCGGCATCGCGGGTACGGGCATCTTGTTAAACAATATCCTTGGCGAAGAAGATCTCAATCCGCAAGGGTTTCATCAGCATCCGGCCGGCCAACGGTTGACCAGCATGATGGCCCCGACGTTGGTACTAGAAAGAGGCGAGGTGCGGTTGGCGCTCGGCTCTGCCGGATCCAACCGTATCCGCAGCGCCGTACTACAGACCGTCTCTAATGTCTTTGATTTCCAGCTGCCGGTGGCGGAAGCCATCGCTGCTCCACGGATTCACTTCGAAGGCGGGGCGCTGGAAGTCGAAGCGGGAATACCTGAGAAGACAATCAAAGACCTCGCCGCCAGCGGTTGGAAACTGAACGTCTGGCCGGACTCCAATGCTTTCTTCGGGGGCGTGCAAGCAGCCGCCCGGGAGACCGACGGCGTGCTGAGCGGCGCCGGCGATCCACGACGTGGGGGAACGGCGGTGGTCGTATGAACCCGCTGGCTCAATACCTCAAGACGCTGGTTCGTTTCCGCACGCTATCGTTAGACAACGAGACGAATCTGGAAGCCCTGAAGTGGATCAAGGACCAAGTCGAAGATCTGCCGCTGTACTTGAATGCCGTCACCATCAACCGATTTCCGTCGCTAATCATCACCACGCAGAAGACCATCCATCCGAAGCTCTGGCTTTCGGCCCATATTGATGTGGTTCCGGCGCCCGACCATGCCTTTCAACCGAAGATCAGCGCCAATAAACTTTACGGCCGCGGAGCGCTGGATATGAAATCGTCAATCGCTTGTTATCTCCGCTTACTCGTTGAGCTAGGAGCGACTCTGGGCGATTACGAATTCGGCATCATGCTGACCTCGGATGAAGAGCGCGGTGGGGTCAATGGCGCCGGGTCATTGTTAAAGGATGCCTACGGCGGCGAGGCGTGCTTGTTGCCGGACGGACACGCCGCCTGGCGACTCGACATCGCTGCCAAAGGAGCCGCCCACTTCCGCTTCGAGGCGGCAAGCCTCCCCGGTCACGCCGCCACGCCGTGGACCCAGCGCGGGGCCAACGAGAAAATCCTGCAGACGCTCGAAGCGCTGCAGTCCCACTTCGTCGACGAGCCCTGCGGCGATGACGCCCATGACCATAGTACGGTTACCGTCGGGCAAATCGCTGGAGGTGATCAGACGAATTCCACTGCTGCCACGGCGTGGGCCGAAGTCGACATCCGCCTGGCCTCGGACATGTCATACCAGCGCGTTTCCCAGCTGGTTGCTGACATCGTCGCCAAGATCGACGGTGTCAGCGTGACCGAACTGGTACATGCGGAGGGATTTGCTCAAAATGAAGATGATCGCTACTTCGCCGATTTCCGGACGATCGCCAAGGAGGTCGCGGGAGTCGATATGACGTCCGGACGGGCACATGGCACCTCGGATGCTCGCTTTTTCGTCGGCGCCGGCATGCCGACGATTATTACCCGCCCGGAGGGAGGGGGCAGTCATGAGGATGAAGAGTGGGTCGACTTGGCTGATCTCGAGCGGTTCTACGTGGTCATGAAGACGTTCGTGACGCGGGTCGCCAAGCGGTCGTAGCGGAGGCTCTGCCGCGCCGCGGCGGCGTGGCGATCAGCATCTAGTGAGCGTGCCTTTGCCCCAGCGCCAAGTGGAGGACTTTTCGGTCATTTCCCTGAAGTATCACTTAAGTGCACTTAAGTTTGACTTAGGGTGTACTTCGCGGAAGTAAGTCGAAACCCTTACTCCATGATCGTGCAGTGATGCCAGATTCTTCGTCGCTCTGGCTGGACTTCTGGACGTCAGCCTGGGGACGTTTGGTCTTACTTGTGAGAGTTAACGGTTCAGCCGTTGAGGGCTAACCTGTCCAATCGATCAGTGGTACGAAGGCTTGGTCGCGGATATTTGAACGTTTCAAATAGATTCCGCCACCAAGCCCCCGGTTTGTCCGTCACGACCACTGAGGCGGGGTTGGCTTCAGGCGTGCAACGCGCTCAGCTCGTTGAATCTTTCGACGATGGCTTCGGGCTCGAGGTCCCCGGAAACGCGCCAGGCGATGTACGCTCCCATGATGTGTGACTTCGCGAGGGATTGGTGCTCCGGAGGGAGCGAGCCCTTGTACGCGCCCAGGGTGTGGGCGAGGATCAGGACGGCATCGTCAAGGTGAAACCCCCTCTCTATGAAAGCCTCCTCGGCGACCGTGAGCACTCGGCGGAACTGGTATTCGCACTCCTCCGTCATGAGGCCGCGTACGGTCGGTGCGATAATCGAATCCATCAGGACTCCTTTGGTCGTGGCAGCCTGTCGGGGCGGCCGGTGATCGTGGCGGATCGATTGGTCAGGTTGAAAAAGTACGCTGACCGAGAAGAATACCACACTCGGACGTATACTTTAACCGTGGTCGAATTCATTACCCATTTGCTCGAAACGTTGTTCGCCCAATACGGTTACTTGATTATCTTCGTGGCGATGCTGATCGAGAACGCCTCCGGCATCGGCAGCCTGATTCCGGGCGATACGCTCTTGATTCTCGCTGGCTACTTCACCCGCGGTACCGGTGTCAGCCTGCCGCTCCTGATCTTAGTCGGCGTGACCGGCGCCGTGATCGGGGACAACCTAAGCTACCTGGTTGGTCGCAAGTATGGTCACCGCTTGATCGCCTGGCTTGAGCGGCGTTGGCAGTTCCTGTACCGCCGCCTGCGTGAATCCGAACGCTACTTCAAACGACACGGCGGCAAGACCGTCCTCTTCGGCCGCAACGTGGCAATCGTCCGCACCTACGTGCCGCTTTTGGCGGGCATGGGCCGCATGCCCTACGGCAGGTTCTTCATCTACAACATCATCGGCGCTGCCCTGCAAATCTCCGTCTTTCTGATGATCGGCTATTTCTTCGGCCAGTACCGCGACCAAATCGAATCAGTCCTACGGAATACCGGTTTCGTGCTGATCGGCCTGGCCATCATCATCGCTCTTATCTTGTATCGCCGGCGCGCTAAGCGCGACTCCAGCTGATACACTAGGGCGGTATGCGACGTAGGCATAAATTGGCGTTGAAGTATTTCCTGGGTGCGGTTGGCTGCTTCCTGATCGGCTACGGTGCGTCCTGGGCCTCCGGCATCCTGGACGGTTCGAGCACTGCTCCAAAGAAGAATAAGCCGAAGGTCGTCGTTACTGTCAGTCCGCAGGGCGAACCCCTGGCCAAGAACGACAAAGAACGCCCAAGCGCCAAGCCGGGAGCGTCACATACCGTGAAGTCGGGTGAGACGCTCTCGACGATCGCCGACGCCAACGGCACCACCTTCGAGGCGCTGGCACAGTACAATGACATCCCGTATCCTTACAACCTGACCGTCGGCCAAGTCATCACCATTCCTGCCAAATGAGCCAATTCACCCACTATCGGGCCGCCAACGGCCTCCAGGTCCTCCTCGTCCCGCGCGACACCACCGAAGCGGTGACGGTCGAGTTCCTCTTCCGGGCTGGCTCGCGCTACGAAACGCCGGCTACCAACGGTTTGGCGCACTTCAACGAGCACATGGTCTTCAAGGGTTCCGAAAAGTACCCGACCTTTCGCGACGTTAATGACACGCTGACCCGTGTCGGTGCGGTCAACAACGCCTTTACCTCGTCGGAACTGACCGGTTTTTGGGCGAAGGTGCCGGCCGAGCACGCCGAAGTGCCGCTCGACGTGCTGTCCGACATGCTCACCAAGCCGCAGTATGACGCGGCCGAACTCGACCGCGAACGCGGGGTGATCATCGAAGAGATCAACATGTACGAGGACGACCCGGCCGCTACCGCCGGTGAGCTGTTGGAGAAGGTACTCTATCCGGACCATCCGCTCGGCCGCTCGACCCTCGGACCGAAAAAAAATATCAGCTCGTTTCCTCGCGAAGCATTCATCGAATATGCCCGTCAGCACCATACGCCGGACCGCGGTATCCTGATCGTCGCCGGAAATCTCAAACATCTTCCGGAAAAAGCGATCGAAACCGCGGTCGCCAGGTTTGACGGCGCGAGCGACGAAAAGCCCGTACCCTGGCAGTCCGACCAGACCGCCCCGGCCCTCGGGGTCCGCCATAAGAAGACCGAACAGACGCACCTGGCGATGGGCTTCCGCGCTCCGTCGATGCAGGATCGGGACAAGTCGGTGATCCTGGCGGTGCTGGCGATGGCGCTCGGCGGCACGATGAGTTCGCGGCTCTTCGTCGAAGTGCGCGAACATCAAGGCCTGGCCTACTACGTCGGTGCCGCGGCTGACCAATACATCGATACCGGAACGCTCTTCATCAAGGCCGGCGTGACTAACGAGAAGGCGGCCGCCGCCGTCACGTCAATCCTCAAGGAAGCCGGCAAGGTGAAAAACGGCGAACTGACGGAGGACGAGCTGACGATGGCCAAGGAGTCACTCAAAGGCCGTCTGGCTTTTCGCTGGGAGGACTCGACGCGGCTCGGCGAGTACTTCGGTGAAGACCAGCTACTGCTCGGGAAGACGCTCCCGACGGACCAGATCCTGAAGATGATCGGTGCGGTGACAGTAGAAGATGCGACGACGCTGGCTCAGGATATAATCAAGGATGAACACCTGAACGTGGCGGTCGTCGGGCCGCACAACGAGGCAACGTTTAAGGATACTTTGGAAGTGGGATGACGGACGACCAACGATCAGTCGACGACGAAAAGTCGGAACAAACCGCCGGTGATAATGGGTCGCCGGTACGACCAAGCGGGGATGAATTCACGCCATCTCCCGCTGACGAGACGTCGCAGCAACCGGCTGACGAGCAAGCGTCGGAACGGCCAGTAGAGGCGCCGCCAGAGAGCGAGCGGTCGGAGCAGGTCCAAGCGAGCGAGCCCTCGACTGAACAGCCTGACGGGGCGGTGCGACCGGAAGAGGACGAAGTCGTCGGCCCCCCGTCCGCGGAGTCGACGGAAGCTCAACCATCGTCGGAGGAGTATGCCCAGTCTGCTAACGCGTCAGTCGCGCCTCGTACCGGCTCCCATCACGCGACGGTAACCACCTTTTTCTTAGGAATTTTTGCCGGTATAGTGGTGATTCTACTGACAATCTACGTGGTTTATTATCTCCTGACGAAGTAGGCGATCATGCCAAGCGAACGAAAAGATTCCGATGACTTCGACGTGGCGACAGCGCGGCGCAAGGCGCAGCGGTTGGCCCTCAGCGGCCTGATCGCCTTCGGATTACTTTTCGGGTTGCTGTTCGCGCTCTTAAGTTTCCTGTCGTGATGGCAGAAACGTCTGAAGCCTGGACGATGCACGCCTTCACCAACTTAACGGATACGGGTCAAGAAAATCAGGTCGAGGCCTTTGCGGCGTTATTCGCTAGCGACGCGGTCGGGTATGATACATAGGTGGCTGGTTGAAGTGTTGTGGTCGAAGGTCCGCTGGATGACCGCGAGATCGATACCCTTCTGAGCTGCGCCACTCGCTCGAGGATGAGATTGACGGCTTGGATCGAAGGCACGGAAATAGAGTTGTATAACCCTGATAGGAAAACGGAGAAAATATGAAGCAAATCAAGCAAGAACGGACGCTCGTCCTGATCAAGCCCGACGGCGTGAAACGAGGCCTGATTGGCGAGGTAGTCACTCGTCTCGAGCGCCGCGGCCTGAAGATCATCGCGATGAAGATGCTTGAGGTGGACAAAACGCACCTCGAAGACCATTTTCCGAAGGACCCGACCTGGATTACGCGTTTGGGGAAAAAGACCCTCGGCACGTATGAAGAATACAAGCTCGATCCGGTCAAGGACTTCGGCACCGACAAGCCCGAAGACATCGGGCCGCAGGTCCGCGGCTATCTGTTCGACTACATGGTTTCCGGGCCGATCCTGGCGATGGTGGTCGAAGGCATCCACGCGATCGATATGGTGCGGAAGACGGCTGGGAACACCTTGCCGGTCTTCGCCGAGATGGGCACGATCCGCGGCGATTACTCGGTCGACTCCCCGGCGGTCGCCAACGTCGAAGGCCGCGCGATCAAGAACCTGATGCACGCCTCAGAGACGCCGGAAGAATCGGCCAACGAGATCGCCCTGTGGTTTACCGAGGACGAACTGCATGACTACCAGCGGGCCGATGAAGAGGTGTCGTTCTCATAATGGCGAAGACCTTGAAGTTCCGTTCACACTTGATTCCTGCGGTGCTCGATGGGTCAAAAACGGTCACCTGGCGACTGTTCGACGACAAAGGTTTGCGGGCCGGGGATGAGCTGGAGCTGATCGATTGGGGCAGCGGCAAGACGTTCGCGCGGGCGATGGCGACGCGCGTGACCAAGAAACCCTTCGCCGAGCTGACCGACGCCGATCGGGAAGGTCATGAGGCCTTCGATAGCGAAGCCGAAATGTATGAGACCTACAGCAACTACTACGGGCAACCGGTGACGCCGGATACGGTCGTCAAAATCATCACCTTCTCGATGGGCCGCGATGGCTGAACGCCTCCTGCAAGTCGGCGTGAAGGTATTGCTAGGCGACGGAACGGGCAAATACCTCGTCCTCCGCCGTTCGCCGGAGAAGTATCCGGAAGTCGAACAACCGTGGGATATTCCCGGCGGCCGCATCGACGCTGGCTCACCGCTCCTCGACAACCTGCGTCGCGAGGTCGACGAAGAAACTGGCCTGCGGGTCGCCGGTGAGCCGAGACTGATCATGGCGCAGGATATCCTGCGGGTGCCGGAGCGCCACGTCGTTCGGCTGACCTACCTTGCCGACGCCGAGGGTGAACTGCGCCTGAGTGAAGACCATACGGAATCCGCCTGGCTGAAGCGTGACGAACTACTTCAGCTCGAGGGGCTCGATTCCTACGCGGTCCAGGCGATCGAATTACTGGAGCCGTAATCAGCCGGTCCTCCGAAGTCGAAGGGGGACACCGGCCTGATTTCAAGGAGATTACGCGGGGAACGTATAACCTAATCGCGCCTACTTACGACTGGCGCGACGGTGGCCCAGGTGACCGAAAAACGCTTCGCCGAGATAAACGATGCCGACCGGATCGGTCAGGAAGAATTCGACAGTGAGGAGGAGATGTATGCGGCTTTTAGTGTGTACTACGGGCAACCCGTGACGTCGGCCACGACCGTCAAAATCGTCAGATTCTCGTTGGGTCGCGATGGCTGAGCGTCGCCTGCAAGTTTCCGTCGGGGCGCTGGTCGAAGACGATGACGGACGCGTATTTTTACTGCAGCGCTCGAAGCCAACGGTTGGCTGTAATGATGGATGATCGTGAAAGAACGATTGCTACGTATGACCATTCTGCTTTTGAGTTGTCGGAATATTTCGCGACGCGTGAAGGTCACGGAGAAGATATCCGCCGAATTTTTGAACAACTCGATCAGAATCCCCGTGTACTGGAGATTGGCTGTGGTAGTGGTCGGGAAGCAGCGATGTTGTTGGAACTGACATCGCACTATCAAGGCTTCGATATTTCACAGGGCATGATCGAGGAAGCGCGTAAGCGTCTTCCGAACGCTGATTTCGAAGTGGCCGACCTGGCCACGTATCAATACCCGAAGGATCTTGATGTCGTTTTTTCCTTTGCCTCAATCCTGCATTCCGATCGCGATGAAGCCAGCCAGCTCTTCCGCGATGTCCACGAGGCCTTAAAGGAAGATGGATATTTCCACATCGCTACTAAAATTTCCGATGGCTATGAGAGAGTAATCAAGGACGATCAATTTGGTTATCGTGTCTTTTATCATTACTCGCCCGAACTATTGAAGGAGCTCGCTAGCGGCCGGTTTATCGTCGACTATCAACGCTTTGATCGATTTGGAGATACCGACTGGGTGTCCATCACCTTCAAGAAGGTTTAGCGGTTACAATGATTTCGCTGGCCCCGTAGCTCAGCGGACAGAGCGCCTCCGTCCTAAGGAGGGCGTCAGAGGTTCGACTCCTCTCGGGGCCTCAGGAGAAACATGCCACCTATCAAGTGAGAACCAAGGATAGTTACTACATGCCGCGCCGAGAAATCTTTTACGGAACGAATAACCCTGGCAAGCGGCGGGAAGTCAGTGAATTCGCAGCCCTCTTCGGCTATGAGATCGTCACCCCGCATAATCTCGGTCTTCGCCTTGACCCGCCGGAAACCGGCGCGACCCTCGAAGAAAACGCCACCTTAAAAGTGCGCGCTTGGCGGGAGGAGTTGCCCGATCATTTGATCATGACCGACGACACCGGCCTGGAGATCGAGGCGCTCGGCGGCGAGCCGGGCATCAAAGTGCGGCGCTGGAAGGACGGCACGACGGAAATGACGGACGACGAAATCGTCGCCTACGCCCTGGAACGGCTGAGCGGCGTCCCGCAAGGAGAGCGCGCGGCCGTCGCGCGGACCGTCGTCGCGCTGCAACGACCTGACGGTGAGCTCAAGCTGTTCGACGGCACGTTGCCCGGCTACATCTTGGAAGAACCGACGCCTCAGGTGTTGCCGGGATTTCCCCTTGAACGGATCCATTACGTTACCGAGTGGGGCATGCCGCTCGGTGCCCATCGTCAAATGTCAGCCGAAGAAACCAAGGAGCTGCCGACCCATCGCACCAAGGCGGTCAAGAAAGCGCTCGACTATCTGGCGAGCCACGAGGCTTAGCCGGACACGTCCGGATTGGCCCGTTCGCTGGCCTGTAACACAGCTTCGAGTACCGTTTGGGGCACGTCGTATCTTCGCACACGATTGAGACCTGCCAGCCGTCGTGCAAAATTGTCGGATGTCCTGTTCATAGACCGCCGCACCTGTAGTAGAATCCCAGGCAATGAGTCTTTATGAAACCGAATTCGAGAACGACGGCACGGAGTATCGCATCGTCTGCGAAGACGCGGCCTCCGGACTCGATGGCATCGATGGCAAGGCCTGGCTCTTCACCGTGACGGATCCGGCCAACGGAAAAGCGGTCCAAGTCCAGGCTGGCATCCAAACCGACTTGCTGGTCAAGTGGCAGGAAGCGGCTGACGGTGAGTCCGTCAGTAATGCCGAGCTGATCCAGCTCCTGGCGGAACACCTCAAGCTTGATCTCGAACAAGGCCTGATCGACCCCGATGTCGTGACCGATACTGAACGCGAGGTGCTGACACAGGATACCGCCGAAGACTCCTACTCTGCGGAACGGGCCCGTCTCGCCGATTTAGTCAGCTGATTTTGTTGCCAATAACAATAATTATTCAAGAGCGTGTTCGCGGAGCATCTTTAATAACGCCATGCCTTCCCATGCCTCGAAAACGTCCGCAACCGAAACGTTTCTAGAATTTGGCAACCGGTCACGCTGGAAAGCGAAATCCTTCGCTTCGCTCAGGATGACAAGGAGGGCAGGTGCCTCAGGGTGACAGAATGGGCGTGCCTGAGGATAGCAACCGTAGTATACTAGCTCGCTAATAATGAGGTAAGATGGGAAGCAATGGCGAGGATTCATAACAGGGTATGCTTTCGAGCGCGGAATCGTGGGGTTACACGAGGCCGGCTCCGGACGCGGACACGTGGAATGAGGCCCTTCCGTGAGTGCTGAGCCGCGACATATCCTTTCCGCACGCCAGTTCGACCGCGGCGAGCTTGAACGGCTCTTCCGGGATGCCGACCAACTTCGGGCCGACCTGGAAAACCCGCGCACCTTCGGCGAGTTTTCGGATTATCTGAAGGACCGATTGCTCTTCAATATCTTCTACGAACCCTCGACCCGCACCCGCATGAGTTTCGCCGCGGCCGCGGAATACCTCGGCATGCGCGTCGTTTCGACGGAAAGCGCCCAGGAATTCACCGCCAACGCCAAAGGGGAGGTGTTGGAAGACACGATTCGGGTGATCAACCAGTATCAACCGGCCGCGATCGTGATGCGGCATCACGAGGCGGGGGCGGCGGAAACGGCGGCCTCGGTCAGTAGCGTACCGATCATCAACGCCGGCGACGGCAGCGGGGAGCATCCGACCCAGTCCCTTCTCGACCTGTACACGATCAAGCGTGAGCTGGGCCGGCTGGACGACTTCAACCTGCTGATCGGCGGTGACTTGGCGCACGGCCGGACGGCCCGGTCGCTCGCCTACTTAATCGCCCTCTTCGACGATATCCAGATTGTCTTCGTATCGCCCAAATCGCTGACGATTGACAATGAGATCAAGGCGTATCTTGACGAGCACGACGTCGCCTACACCGAGACCACCGAGCTGGAGGGACCGCTCGGCGAGGCCGACGTGGTGTACTGGACACGCCTGCAGACGGAACGGCATGCCAAACCGGTCAAGCAAAACGAGTACCAGATCGACCGATCGATGATGCGGCGGCTCAAGAAAGACGCTGTCCTGATGCACCCCCTGCCTCGCGTCGACGAAATCAGTGCCGAGGCGGACGCCGATCCCCGGGCGGCCTACTTCCGCCAGGCCGGCAACGGCCTCTTCATCCGGATGGCGCTGCTCGACTGGGTCTGCCGCTCATGATCATCGTGATCGAGCTTCTGCTGATTGCGGTCCTCCTCGGCTGGGCGATTCTTTTTATCTACACCATCCGCTCAGGCTCGCCGTCGGTGCCGACCAAGCCGTCCGCCGTTCGCCACTTGGTGGCATTGGCAGAAGTCAAAGCGGGTGAACGAGCGATCGATCTCGGGTCGGGTGACGGCCGCTTGGTGGTGGCTTTCGCCAAGGCGGGAGCAGAGGCGCATGGCTATGAGATTAACCCGGTGCTCGTGTGGTGGTCACGGGCCTGGATCCGCTTGGCCGGCCTGAAGGGCCGCGCCTTCGTGCACCAAGGCAGCTTTTGGAAGGTCGACCTGGGGGCCTACGACATCATCGCGATCTTCGGGATGCCGCAAATCATGCGACGGATGGAAAAACTCGCGAAAAAGGAACTTAAGCCGGGCGCGCGCATCGTCTCCAACATCTTCCTCTTTCCGAACTGGCAGCCGGAAAAGCAGCTCGGCACGGTGCGCCGCTACGTTCGCGAAGATCCTTCTTAAGCCGGTTGCAGAACCCCACCCCACAACGAGCGTTCCCCTTGGCCTCACGGGGCCGGAGCGGGCGAGACTTTTTCAAGGGCGACACCTTCGGAAGGTGTCGCCCTAACGAGTAGTCATCCCACCTTTCCGGCTATCGGCCCAGGCTCCGGCGGCGGCCTCGGTTGGCTGGCCACGGTAAAGCAGGTTTAGAAATATCGCTTTGCCCGGTACAATGGCGGTAGTGAAAGCGAAAACCAAAAAACAGAGCAAGCTATTCCTGCAACGGACGGTCCTGGTGATCGGCCTGGCGGCGATCGTCGGGGTCACTTTCCTGCCGTTCCTGGCGGGCTCCCCTCGTCCGGCCGCCACCACGGCGCCGGCGGCCAACAACTTGCCGCCGGAAGTGCAGGCGCAACTCGAGCAGCAACAGGCGGCGGCTAACCAACCGGCGACGGGGACGGAAGCGGCACCGGCCGCGAATCCCGGCGCTCAACCGAACCCGGCCGTGCCGGGAGCCCAAACCCAACCCAACGCCGTCCAGGGAGCCCCGGCGCAGTAGCGCTAAAAAGGACATGGGATGATCAATCCCTTCGAAGTAAAAATCCACAACCAGTCTGACGATGAGAAGGTCGTCAAGATTTGGCGACGCCATCGGATTACTTTGATCAAGCCGACCCTCCGGGTACTGGCCTTCCTGATTGTGCCGATTATCCTGATGATCACGACGGGGCTGTCGATGTTCACTTCGCCCTGGTTGTTCGGTATCTTCCTGATCATCATCGCCGTCTCATTGACGTTCGCGGCCTACGAGTGGGCGAGCTGGTATGGAGACGTCTACGTGCTGACCAACTATCGAATCATCGACGTCGACCAGGAGGGGTTCTTCAACCGTAAATTCGCCGAAGCCTCGATCGCCAAGATCGAGGACATCTCCTATACCGTGAAGGGAATCGCCCAGACCGTCTTCAACTATGGCGAAGTGTTGGTGCAGACGGCCGGCGCGGTCGAGAACATCCGGCTTTCCCAGATACCGTATCCCTCGAGCCAGGTAAAGTACATTCTCCAGCAGCAGGAGAAATATCTCGATTGCGCCGACGCCAAGGACATGTCGGCCGAGGAGCTGATCAAACTGCTCAATAAGCATGCCGGCAAGCTGGATCAACTGGGTGACCTTGAGAAGGAAGAGAACATGACCCGCGCCAAAGAAAACCTCAAGAAGGTCAAGGGAAAAGACAAAAAGAAGAAAAACGTCTGGAAGAAAAAACAGGAAGCGGACGGGGATTCCTGATGCGGGTCGTCTATAACGGATTGTTCTTGACTCGACCGCTGACCGGGAGCGGGCAATATACCGCCGGCCTGTTATCTGAGCTGCCGAGTGTGATGGGTACGGATGAGCATGTCGTCCTGGTGCCGGAAGTGCTCGAGGGCGAGGTGCCGGACGGTGTCCGGCTCGAACACGTGCCCGTCTCCCGGGCACGCCTTGGCCGCGGCTTGGCGCTCGACCGCTGGGAAACGCACGATGTCCGCGGGGCGCTCAGGCGCCTCAAAGCCGATCTCTACCACGCGCCCTATCCGACCCCGCCCGTGCCAACGGACGTCCCGGTGGTGATGACGGTGCACGATATGATTCCCTGGCGGCGGTCGGAGTATCGCCGCGGTTGGCGCCGCCAGCTCAAGTCGCGCCGCCAACTGGCGGGAATCGCCCAGGCGACGCACTTGTTGACGGTCTCCGAAAGTGCCAAGCAGGAGATCGTGCAGGGTACCGACCGTCATCCGACCGATATCACCGTGACCTACGATGGCGTCGTCGCCGACCGCTTTACCGACATCATCCCGGCGGCGCGCGAGGAAGTTCGGAAACGGTATGACCTGCGCCGACCGTACGTGCTCTACTTCGGCGGCTTCGACCGGCGCAAGAACGTCCGCGGTTTGGTCGCGGCGTTCGCGCAGTCGGGACTGGCCCAAACCCACGACTTGGTCTTGGCTGGCGCCGTGTCGGCGCCGCGGACGGCACTCTATGAGGACTTCACGAGATTGCCGGCCTTAATCAACCAGCACCAGCTAGGTGAGGCCGTCCGGCGTCTCGGTTTCGTGTCGAAGGAGGAAAAGCCAGCGCTCCTCGCCGAGGCTGATGTATTTGCCTACCCGTCCTTGGCGGAGGGTTTCGGACTGCCGATTGCGGAGGCCTTGGCGGCCGGCACGCCGGTCGTCACTTCGGCCATTCCGCCGGTCCAGGAGCTTTTCGCCGAGGGGGTGATGATGGTCGATCCGGGTGCGACGGAGGAATTGGCCGCCGCGCTTCGTGAAGCGGTTTCGTCACCGTCAGCGACCAAGATTGAGGCTGGTCGGAAGATCGTCCAGGCATTGACCTGGCGTGCCGCCGCGGAGAAAACCGCCGCCGTTTTTCGGCACGCCATGCTAGGCTGATTTGCGCGCGGCTTCCCCCTACGCCTATAATGCCCAGGAATCCCTAAAAACTAGTGAAATAGGAATAATCCGTGCCCCCACGCAAGACGACCCGGAAAACCACTCTCGCCCGTACTTCCCCCCGAACTACCAAACCCGCCCAAGCCACCCCGGCTGGTACCGGCGGAGGAAAGCACAAACTGATCGGCCTGCTCTGGATTTTTGTCGGCGCGGTCCTTTTCGCTTACCTGGCTTTTGGTCTCTACGTCTACCTCCAGGCGCCCAGCGACAACTTCACCACCTCCGCTACCGTATTCTTTAACTACCCGGCGCAAACGATTACCGTGCCCGGTTACGCTCTTTACTTCATCGGATCCCTGGTCAGCTTGGTCGTCCTCGTGCTTTCTTTTCTCTGGGCGATTTCCCTCCTCGTCGCTCGCAGCCGGGATAACCTGAAGCGGCTGCTCATCGCCGGCGCCCTGGTGGTGGTTTCCGCGGCTGGCGTCACCCTGCTGCCGCCGGCCGGTACGGCGACAATCGGCTGGCACGCCTATCTGGCGCGGTACCACGCGCTGACAATGTTCCAGGATAAGCAAATGGCGGCCGCCGGCCAACAAGCGGGTGCGCCGCAGCAAAACGTGCCGCCGACACAACTGCGGGCCGAGGCGCTCAAGCAATTGACCCAGAATGCCGTCGTGCGCCAGGAAGCGATTAAGCGCGGCGTGAAGGTTTCCCAGAAGGAAGTCGACGAGACGTACAAGCAGTACGCCCAGCGCAGCCAGGGAGAAGAGGCCTTACGAAAACAGCTGAAGGATTACCTGGGGTGGTCGCCGAGCCAGTTCAAGAGCGAAATCCGCGTGAAGCTGCTCCAGGATAAGCTGAATATGAAGCTGCAGACGGACGACAAGCTGAATGCCGATCGTAAGCAGAAGGCGGAAGCCGCCTTGAGCGAAATCCGGGCCGGCAAGGACTTCGGGGAAGTGGCCAAGACCAACTCGGATGACCCGACGGCCCAGGCCGGGGGGGACCAAGGCTTCTTGAAGCGCGGCGAAGTCGCTCCGCAGATTGAAGGGCCGGCCTTCTCGCTCGATGTCGGCAAAGTCAGCGACCTCATCAAGACGGACCAGGGCTATGTCATCCTGAAAGTCCTCGAAAAGCAGCCCGACCAGGTGCATCTGCAGGAAATCCTCGTCAAGACGCAATCGCTGTCCGATTACATCCCGGAGCAGCTGAAGAAGACCAAGGTCAACGTGTTCGTGAAAGACCTCGTCTGGAATAAGACATTGTACACGATCCAGCCGAAGGACCAGCAGCAGCCGGGCGCCCCCGGCGAGACGCCGCAACCGGGCGCACCTGGCGAGACACAACCGGGCGCACCTGGCGAGACACAACCGGGCGCTGCGCCCGCCGCCGACGCCTCCGCCCCACCGGCCGCGGCGCCTGGGGCCGCCCCCGCGCAGTAGCAAGTCGGCTTGGCTGGCGCTTACATCCTCGTAAAAACAAAGATTATGACCGCGAATTTTTTCCGATCCACCTTCGGCCGGCTGACCATCGCCGGCCTGGTGGCAATCGGCCTGATTTTGGCGATCGATTCATTCGCCGCGGGTCCGCCGACTTCTTACACCGGCGAGCTGGTCAAGGGGCACGCCGACTACTTCCAGAAGCTCGAGTCGAAGGAGTTCGCCTACCTTCGCTTGGCGAACGGCCAGCGAATCAAGCTGGACGCGAAGGAGCCATCAGCGATCGCCGCCATCCCGACCGGCAGCGAGGTCAAAGTCACCGGAGAGGAATCGGACGGTACGGTCGTTGTCGATCCGGAAAAAGGCGGGGAGGTCGATGTCAGGAAACCGATCGAGGAACCACCGGCCGACCGGCCGCTGAAGACCGCGATCATCCTCTACAACTATGCGAACGACCAGCGCACGCCCTACACGCCGGAGCAGGTCCGCCAGACTTTCTTCGGCGGCAGTGAAAACGTCAACGCCTACTACAAGTCGATCAGCGGGAACAAGGTCGGCTATACCGGCAAGGACCGGCCGGACGGCGACGTCTTCGGCTATTACACGATCGATAAGCCTAATGAGTGCTCTGACGAAAACGCCTTCGGTGGCTGGCAGGAGGCCGCGGACCGCGCCGCTGATGCGGCCGGCGTCGACCGCGCCGCCTACGACCGTGTCGTCCTGGTCTCGCCGGCGGTGGACTGCCGCGGGCTCGGCGGCCTGGGCCAGATCGGTGGTCCGGAGAGCTGGCTGAACGGCGACTACATCCTGGACTGGCGGGTGACCGGACACGAACAAGGACACAACTTCGGCTTCTTTCACGCCGACGGCCTGAAATGCGCGGATGCGGCCGGGAAGCCGGTGATGATTGCGCCGCCGGAGCAGTGCCAGAGCAAGGAGTACAACGATCCCTTCGACATCATGGGGTACGGCGCGGCGCGGCCGGGCGTGCCGGACCGCGCGGCTCTCGGACGGATCCTCACGACGAAGTGGCTGCAGCCTGGCCAGATCGTCGACCTGACCAAAAGCGGCACCTACACCATTTTCTCACTGAGCGGCACGGCGACCGGGCCGGTGACCTTGCGTGCGAAGGTGTTCGCCGACGATGCCGGCAGTCTCGTCGAGTACTTCTACGTCGACTATCGGTCGGGCTTTCCATACGATACTGACAAACAATTGCCGCAACTCTACCAGGGGCCGCTGGTACGCGTCGGCTACGAACTGCACGATCCAAGTACGCCGCTGGTGCCGACCGGGACGATCCTCGTCGATACGGCACCGGAGACCGAGACGTTCGCCGATGCCCCGCTGCTACCCGGACGGGAGTTCGAATATGCGCCGCTCGGCTTGAAAATAAAGACGCTTTCCGTGACCGAGAACGACGCGACCGTGGAGGTCACCCTGACCCCGCCGGCCACGCCAGGGACGCCGCCGGGGCCGGAACTGCCGAGGAAGGTGCCGGGCGCCCCGATCAATCTGCCGGCGCCGAGTACCGTGGCGACGGCGCCGCCGCGGACGTTCGCCACCAACGTGCCTTCCCCCGGCACGCTGGTGGCGGCCAGGGCTGCTTCACCTTCACCCCGGGCGGCCACGCCGGAATCGCCGCCGCCGTCGCAGACGGGGCTTGCCAAAGTGCTGGGGGACATCGGGACGGTGAACCTGGTGGTGACCCTCCTCGCGCTGGCCGGCCTGGTCGGGCTGGTCATCGGTCTGCGACAGTGGCTGGCGCGACGCGAATAGCTTTTGGCCCTCGGGTCCGCTCGCACGCAGGTAGTTCGGAATGCGAGGCGAGTTTTTCCGGTACACTCTTTCGCGAACACGAGAACTCTCCCTACGTTCGAAACGGTTTTCTCGCTATACTGATTCAGTACGCCGATTTCCCGGTCATCCCTGACTCGGGAATCTCCGGTGGCTCACGACAGGCGTTGCGATTATTCTGGTTCGAAGGCGAAGCCTGAGAACTCACATTCACATTCGGGGGCGTAGCTCAGTTGGTTAGAGCGCCTGCCTGTCACGCAGGAGGTCGCCGGTTCGAGTCCGGTCGTCCCCGCACCGAAAGTAGTGACTTAATGACGCTGTTTTATTTTGGAGGACAATCGGACAATCGAACCAAGCGATGATATTCTGAGCGTATGGTAACTGAACAAGTGCGTAGCAAGAAAGAGCGGTTTAAGCTCATACCAGCGGTCTATCTCATCCTTCGGCGCAACGATGAAGTTCTACTGCTACGAAGAGCTAATACAGGCTATCAAGACGGTAAGTACAGCCTGATCGCAGGTCATTTAGACGGTGATGAGCTGGCAACCTCTGCTATGAGACGAGAAGCAAAGGAAGAGGCCGGTATAGACGTGGATCCTGCCAACCTAAAATTGGCGCATTTGGCTCACCGTCTATGCAGAGAACAGGTAGGGCAAGAAAGGGTAGATATTTTTTTCGAGGCTACGGAGTGGACGGGTGAGGTTACCAATTTGGAACCGTCTAAATGTGATGACTTGGCCTGGTATCGAATCGATGACCTTCCGGAAAATATGCTTCCGTTTATTCGTCTCGTGTTAACTAACGTTTCCGCAGGAACACTCTATTCGGAATACACTGAAGAGCCCAGCTGAAAGCCCCACATTTTGGTTCGAATAGCGTCCGCTCGTCCTCGCAATCATTTGTCACCTGGAACGTCGTACACTATTCCAAAAGCCCCTTAGACGAAGGCTATTTTGAACTGGAGAGTATTATATGGCATACTACCCTCGCACTAGGATCGAACCTGGAGGAGCGATGAAAAGGACAGAAAGACGTCGCCGATGGAAGGTGCCTAGGCTGGTTGTGCTGCTGTTACGTCCTGCCTATCGCAGGAGCTGGAGCCGAAATGACGGCGAGGTTTACATCTTTCGCCGAGGCGGTACGAATGGTCGGGGACCAGTGCTGAAAGTCGTACAAGTTTTCCACCAACCCCCGTTCATCCACAATCTCAAGCACGCCTACTATCGCTGGCAGTTCCGTCGCAACTACAGCTAGCGGCAAACGCTCATGATTGACCCCTTTAGCGCTTTCGCGCAACGAGTGGAGTCAATTGTCTGGCCATAGTACTCCGATGAAACCCTACTTGAGGGGGTAGAGTATAGTCTACGGGCTCATATGGTGATGTAGGAACTGACAGTAACGTGGCAAGGCACGTACCCCAGCGATACACCTTGCAGACCGAGTATCGCTCGAAACCCTTATGGTTTGGCTAACGCCACAAAATCACGAGGGTTTCTTTTTATTTTGGTTCGAATAGCGTCCGACCGTCCCCGCAGCTGAAATAGCGTCTTAGTGATGTTGCTTTTATTTTCAGGGACGTCCAGACAATCGAACCGGCAAGCTTGATTAGATAGATTTGTAAGCATAGACTGGCCTGTTAACCAAGGAGATGCATGCCTGAACCAACCGCGGAACAAACCGAAGCCCACCTCGATTTTTCGGGCAAAGGATTCGAGATTTCAAAAGAGCTGACAAGCCTCGATAAGCAATGCTCAGAGGGCCATGTCGAATCGGATGAATATGATCGGGAGCTGACCAGGTTAGCGCAGTCGACGTTAGACTACCTGGCTGAAGCTCAGAAAAAATTCCCGGACTTCTTCTCTGTGGATATGGAAGCGGAGGGGTTGCGCCGGTCTCTAAGTGGGGAACGTCAAAAGGATTTTGCAGTTCGATTTAACCAACTCCTCTACGAGTCCATTGGCAACCCACTGCACCGAATAGATGCGATTGCTGATTACTCTCCATTGCAGCGTGCTATCGACCTGGTCGCTGTTGGCGATGCAATCAATGCCAACAGCTACTACGACCGTCCTAACCCTGTTCGCCAAAGCGGTGACGCCATAATCGGTCGAGCTGTTCAGAACATGCTCGAGTTCAATATGGATCCGAGATTGCTACGGATTCCTTGTTGTCGGTAGATTCTGGTTCGAATAACGTCCGACTGTCCCCGCAGCTGAAAATAGGGTCCCCATGATTTTTCTGAAGGCAGACAATCGAACCGGTAGACGGGTGCGGGCGCTAGCGTGTTGAAATGGGTCATGGCAGTCGTCTAATGTTGATGGCAAGCTGGCTCGACTGGCTTCTCGGTGTACCATTGCCTCTAGCGCAGGCCACCCGTGGTCCTGCAGCGAATTTTGTTGAAAGATACCTTCGGTTCCGATATAGTGACCCGCTGCACCTTTGTTGGCTCCCTACGTCTGGAGGATTGTCTCATGAAGCAGTTCAGCCGTAATTCGCTCATCGCCATGCTGCTCCTGACGATTCTCATCGTCGCCCTCGTGATCGCCTCGAGCATCTGGCCCGCTGTCGAAATGCTGCTGCTCCTCATCACCCTCGTGCCCGGCCTGATGATGCTGGTGATCGTCACGATCGGCCTCTGCCTCAAGTACCGAGACGAGCACGGCTCAAGGACGTAAGCACACCACATCGCTTCTCGCACTCCAGCGTTTAGCGCAGCACAAAAGACGAGTCGCTCTTTGGGTTCTACCCAATCCTCAGAGCCTCTTGTCCTACCCTTACGCTCGTGCAAATAGTCCGCCGAAGCTTTGGCGTAGCGTACCGTTTGTCCCGGCCTTGACTTTTTATTGATTCTCAATAAAATAAAGGCATGACCACGATTAGTTTCTCCGTCGATGACTCGATCAAAGAAGACATCGACCGGTTGGCAAGACAAAGCGGCCGTTCGAAGAGCGATGTGTTCCGTGACATCTATGCCTCGTATCGTTCCCGTCAATCCTTGGCCGAGCTGCAGCGATATCTTCGACCGAAGGCGTTGAAGCTCGGTATCCAGACCGACGACGACGTCGAACGCCTGCTCGGATGAAACCCCTCCGGGTGGTGTTTGATTCCAATATCTACCTGGCCGCGGCTCTTAATCCGGGGAAATATGCTGACTATTGGCTCGAGGAGGCGGCTGACGGGGCTCAGCTGTCGCTATTCGTATCGGCTGACATCCTGGCCGAAATCAAACGTAAGCTGCGCGGCTCGAAGTTGCGCCTACCGGAAATACGGAGCGGGGAGTTCATCCGGAGCATCGAACGAATCGCGACGGTAGTGAAACCGACCCAGCCGCTCACTGTCATCAAACAGGATCCTGACGACAATGCGATTCTCGAGTGCGCCGTCGTGGCCCAGGCGCACCTGATTGTCAGCATGGATAAGCATTCGTTAAGACTCAAGGAGTTCCGGGGTATCGGCATCACGCATCCGAGCAGCCTGAAGCATATTCTGAAGTGAAGCGCCACGTAGCCAAGGAGAATTAGTCCGGATCGTTCTCTAGATAGCGCCGTTAATCCGCCGGATCGTTCGGAAGTCCCTCTGCTAAGCTGGAGGGGTGCCTGGCTCGGAAACCTTGATCGAACAAACCCTCACTAACGGCTCACGACTCCGATGAGCTGGATGTTCCTATCGCTCCTCGCCGCCGCCTCGAGCGCCGCTGCGACGATGTCGAATAAGTATATCTTCGTGCGGATTACGCCGGACACGATGGTGCAGACCATCTTCGGCGGAAGCGTCGGCATCATCTTAAGCAGCCTGCTTCTGGTCGGGCATGGGCACGGCACCCTGAGCGCTGGTCACATTTTCTTGGCGGTCGTGGCCGGTTTCAGCTTCGCCTGTGCCTTGATGGTCTGGTTGAACGTCGTCAAAATTGGCCACGTTTCGACGGTCGGGCCGTTGCGCTTCCTGGCGCCGCTTTTCGTCACCATCCTGGCCGGCATCTTCCTCGGAGAAATCTTCTCCTGGTCGACCTATCTCGGCATCGCCTTGATCATTCTTGGCGCCGCGGCGCTGAGCGGCGGCCGCCCGTCCGCGATCAAGGCCAACAAGGCGCTTTGGCTCGCCGTGCTCTCCGCTCTTTTCCTGGCAATCACCCATGTCCTTACCAAATACCTACTGCGCTTCAGCGACCCCTATACGCTGTTCGTCTATGTGCGTCTGGGCCTCTTCCTGTTCACGTTACCCCTGCTGATCATCTACTTCGGCCGGCTGAGAAAAATACTGAAACGTGCGCCGGTGCGCACGACGGCCCTGCTTTCGATGGGCGGTATCTTCGGCACCTCGGCGCAATTCCTGACGACCTTCGCCGCCTCGCGCGGTCCGGTGGCCCTAGTGAGCGTGTTGGCATCGACCACCCCGTTCTTTATCCTGCTGTTCGCGATATTTCTGCAACGCCTCCTGCCTGACGTGTACCGCGAGGCGATTTCACTGCGCAGTACGATGGCCTTGGTACTGGTGATCGGCGTGATGCTGCTCGGGGTCGCCCTGACGCTCTAGCGGGCAGGCGTCTTCGAATGAGTCACGCCAACGTTTCCTGTTAAAATAGCAGCATGGATTTCGTCTCGATTTTTCTGACGGTGGCGGTCATTCATCTGCTGGCCGTGATGAGCCCGGGCCCGGACTTCATCATGATCGCCCGCAATACCTTGGCGTATTCGCGCCGCAGCGGGGTGTATAGCGCGGTCGGCCTGGGGCTCGGAATCCTCGTCCACGTGGCCTATTCCCTGGTCGGCATCGGCCTATTGATCTCCCAATCAGTCGCGCTGTTTTCGGTCATCAAGTTTATCGGTGCCGCGTACTTGGTGTATGTCGGCTACAAATCACTGCGCGCGCCGGCGCCAAACAAGTCCGAGGAGATACCGGAAAAACGGGAAATCTCGCCGGGAGCGGCGATCAAGATCGGCTTCATTACCAACGTGACGAACCCGAAGGCGACCCTCTTCTTTTTGAGCCTCTTCACCTTGGTGATCACCCCGTCCACGCCGTTGGCGCTGAAGCTCGCGATGGGCATCGAGATGTCTTTGGCGACGACGGGCTGGTTTGCCCTGGTGGCGGCCGTCATCTCGCACCGGTCGATCCGGGGCCGCATCAACACGATCCAACACTGGGCGGAGAGAGTGATGGGCGGCTTGCTGATCTTGCTTGGTCTGCGTTTGGCCACCACCGCACACAAGTAGGCCGAATAACGCGGACATAGGATACTTAGGGTTGAAAAAGTATCTCTACTATGCTAATATTCTAAGCTACTATTAATCAATTTATTGTATGTCCAAGCAAGATCTTCTCGTCTTCGACGAGGCCATGTTCGATCAAGCGATTGCGGCTTGCGAAGAGGCCGGCTGGAATTTTGACTATCCTGCCCAGCCTGGCATACGGGCTAACTCGTATGAGAGGCCTGAGGCCGAACCTTCATTGATTGTCGATGTAAGGCAGCACCCGCTTTTTGAAGGCCTGAATCGGCTTGAGCAACGTAGCGCCCTCCAGGCAGAAACCGCGCTAAACCTATTGGGCATGCAAGGCCAAGTCGATTTACCCGGCTCGAAAAGGATCCTCGACTTCGGTGCTGCTTCCGGAGGCTCCACTCTCCCGCTGGTCCGCCTTGCGGAGTTGAACGGGGGCGTCGTGGAGGCGGTGGAGCGTAATCCGAAATCCCATGGTGATTTGGTTGCGTCGAATATACTTCCTCCGGAACGTGTCCACTTAGGCGACGGGTTGGTGTTTTTGAATCGCGAGATGGCAGGCGGAGAAAGGTACGACTTGATCACCGCTTTTATGTTTGGCCCGGACAGGGATGGATCATTGACCAGTCGTCTATTAGCAGCGGCGCGCGGAGCTCTTAGCGGGGAAGGTCGCCTGGTGGTTACTTCCGATACAGGGACCATGGCAAAGGTGGAGGAGGTGTGCGAGCTGGCAGGATGTGACTACCAAGTATCTCAGGGGGTTCCGTTAGATCAGAATGAGACCCTCCCCACTACCATAGTAGTTTCCAGAATTACGGAGACTATCACCTCGCCTCGCGCGCCATTTTCACCCTTCGAGTTCACTGGCGGTCTTAAGGCGCCAGAAATTGAGCCGCCAGAAATATCTAAAAATTTTATCTCGCCAGAAGTCATTGCCGAAATGTTAGACGCACGAACGTAACTCTCTCAACTTCGCCCTTGTTGCCACGCGAAGTCCGCGGCGCGTTACACTGGGGACATGCAGAAAATCATCCACCCCCGAAGTAATTACTGGAACGTTAAACGTCGAAAAATAGCCGTCCAGTCATACCAACCAGTCGCGGCAGGGCCGGCATCGACGTAATTTCATGCTAGTCTAAATAGTTATGAAATATGAATTGAACGTTGGTAAAGGAGTCCTCCATGGCTGACCCCGGCAACCCGGAGGCGATTGCGCCCGAGGAAGAATTTTTCGGCTTGGTCAACCGCTTGGCTGTGCCGACCCCAGATCGCCGGGTGGCGGGCGGATGGTATCGTACGGAAGATGATCAGGTCCTACTAGTGGCACGGCGAGGAAATCCCATCCCCTTGGTGTTTTGGACGCGGACATATGAAGCACCGCAGGTTATCGATGATAATCATATTGAAGCCCAGTGCACGGAACTAGCCTGGCTCAGTTGGAGCGGGTTCAGTGTTTCCATTCGGGCCGTCAGTCAGCTTCCGGAATTTTTCTTACGAGACCATGCCGACCGACTCGGGACAGATTTGACGGAGCGGATGATTAACGAAGGTAACGCGATGCGTTCGTTGGCCACGAGTACAGAAACAACCTTGAGTGAGTGGATTTTATTCGAAGAAGCTGACCAGGTACTTGAGGATGCGGGGCTGCGGAGCGAGAGTGCTGAGTTTGAACGAGCGCTCGGGCTCAATATCCCAGATCACGAGGAGCGGGAACGGTTTTTCTCCGTACTTCGCGGGATAGATCCGACCCAGCGGAT
>JAABUR0100001839.1_pt1 | contig 35597 bp, 43 predicted proteins | sample 5560091 | NCBI WGS metagenome assembly JAABUR01 (sample SAMN10711879, study PRJNA513375) | rock metagenome | isolation source: Antarctica rocks | place: Antarctica: Victoria Land, University Valley sud | reverse complement strand
ACGATTTTGCAAGGCGGGGGTTGAGGGTTCGAGTCCCTTCGTCTCCACCCTGTCGTGAGTCGCCTGATCGTCGACAGAGTCGCCGGTCGAGAAGTGACGTATCGGGCTCGTCGCCGTCGCTGTCACCCCGAAAAGTCACATCTCGGCGCTGGGACCTTCGGCCTCGCGGCTAGCGCCTACCCTGACCAGATGGCCGGGGTGACGAGACAGTGAGCGCCGGCCCGCAGCTGGTCGCCGACCGCTACCGCCTCGACGAGCGGATCGGCGCGGGTGGGATGGGCGTGGTCTGGCGCGCGCACGATCTGGTTCTGGGCCGTACGGTCGCGGTCAAGCAACTCGTCCTCGGACCAGAACTGTCTCCCAGCGACGCGGCCGAGAGCCGCGCCCGGGCCATGCGCGAAGGGCGGATCGCCGCCCGGCTGCAGCATCCCAACGCGATCAATGTGTTCGACGTCGCCCTGGGTCCCGACGCGGAAGGGGACGGAGCGGACCAGCCCTGGCTGGTGATGGAGTACCTCCCTTCCCGCACGCTCGACGAACTCCTCGCGCGGGAGGGTCCGCTGCCCCCGGCCGAAGTCGCCCGCATTGGCCGGGATATCGCGGCAGCGTTGGCCGCGGCCCATGCGGCCGGCATCGTGCACCGTGACGTCAAGCCGGGCAACGTACTGATCGGCGACAACGGCACGGTCAAGATCACCGACTTCGGCATTTCACGAGCGAGCTGGGACGTGACCGTCACGCGGACCGGCGTCGTGGCCGGTACGCCAGCCTACTTCGCACCGGAGGTCGCCCGGGGCGAGGCGCCCGACCCGGCATCGGACGTTTTCTCGCTTGGCTCCACGCTTTTCACCGCCGTCGAGGGCGCGCCACCGTTCGGCCAGGAGGACAATCAGCTCGCGCTGCTGCGGGCAGTCGCGGACGGAGTGGTACGGCCGCCGCGCAACGCCGGCGGCCTGAGCTCACTACTGATGCAGTTGCTGGAGCGCGAGCCGGCCGATCGCCCGGGCATGGCGCAGGCGCGGGACCGGCTGGGCGAGATCGCCGAAACCGAACGCGAGCCGCTCACCACGGCTGCGCTCCCAGCGGCTTCCGCCGCCGACCTCGACCTCGACACCAACATCGCCGCTTCTTCCCAGGTAGCCCCCTCTGCCGCCGTGCACCGCGCGGCAGGGGGCGCCAGGTCCACGCCGCTCGCGTCGGCTGCTCAGTCCGCGCCATCGGCTCAGGCGCCGCCGGCTCAGCCCGCGCCACCCGCTCGCTCCGCTTCGTCCGCTCAGTCCGCTCGGTCCGCCCCGTCCGCTCCTGCCATTCCACAGCCAGACCGAAGTCGACCGTGGTGGCGGCGCCGTACCGCGATAGCTGGCGCAATTGCATTGCTGCTCATCGTGTTCGCCTCCGTCGTCCTGGTCACCGTCCTGACCGGAAACGAGGACCCGCAGACGGCTACAGCCTCGCCGAATTCGTCGACCGCAGACACCAGCACCACCTCGTCGTCGCCCTCCACCACCGCCGCCTCGACCAGCGCCGATCCGAGCACGACGACGCCGACAGCGCCCGCCCAGCCCGGTCCGGCCGAGTTCGTGCAGGCCGTGCAGACCTACTACGGACTGCTTCCCGACCAGCTCGACGAGGCATACGCCTATCTGGGACCTGGCGTGCAGGACCAGGCAGGTGGCCGGGCCGGCTATGAGAACTTCTGGAGCGATTACGCCGAGGTCGAGGCGGAAAATGTCCAGGCCGCGGGGACCACGGTGACCTTGACGATCGTCTACACGAGACCGGACGGCAGCACGTTCCCTGAGCCGTACACGTTGGAGATGGGTACCGCCGAGGACGGACGCATCCTCATCCTGACCTCGGCAATCGGCGGCCCCGGCTAGGCCCTGGGGCTGACCGGTCGTCTGCAGCAGCTCGGTGGCAACCTGTGCCTCATGCGTTCCCGGGCCGGCCAGGTCGGTCTGCGGCAGGTCTTCGCCCACCGCGGATATCGGCGGTTGTGGTCCGCCCGGACCGCCTCGCAGTGGGGCGACGTTTTCGCGACCGTCGCGTTGAGCCTGCTGGTCCTCGACCTGACCGGGACCGCACTCGGGGTCAGTGTGGTCGTGATCGCCGAGATCGTCCCGGTGCTGCTGCTCGCCCCTTTCGCGGGGACGTTGGTCGACCGGCTGCCCCGGGTCCGGCTGATGGTGACCGCCGACCTCTTTCGGGCCCTGCTCGCCGGGTCGCTGATCTTCTTCAGCGGCAACGTCATTGCGGTCTACGCGATCGCCTTCGGCCTGTCGATCGGAGCGGTGCTGTTCAACCCCGCCGCCAACAGCGCGCTGCCCACCTTGGTCGGAAACGAGGAACTGGTCGCGGCGAACAGCGGCATCTGGACCGCGGCAGTGCTCAGCCAGATCGCGTTGGCGCCGGTGGCCGGCATCCTGTACGCCACGCTCGGCCCGGGTCCGGCGTTCGGGATCAACGCGGCAAGCTTCCTTATCAGCGCCGTGATCCTGGCCGGCCTGCGGCTCCCGGATCCCGTCCAGATCCCGTCCGCCGCGGGACTGCCAGCCGCGGGACTGCCGGCCGACGCGCCGACCTCGACCGGGCGGAAAGGCTTCCTCGCCGACACCGGGGCCGGGTTGCGGCTGCTCGTGGGCGACCGGTTGTTGCGGTTGCTGGCCATCGGGCAACTCCTTGCGGCGCTGTCAGCCGGGGCCACCAGCGCGCTGCTGGTGGTGCTCGCCAGCGAACATCTCGACCTGGCCCCCAGCGGCTACGGGTTGCTGCTCGGCGCCATCGGCATCGGTGCGGTGCTCGGGCCGTACGTACTGACGCGCTGGGTCACCGACCCACGGCGTCCGGCGTACGTCTTCGGTCCGTACGTCCTACGCGGAACGGTCGACCTCGTCCTGGCCACCTTCACTGCGCTGCCGGTGGCGCTGCTGGCACTGGCGGCGTACGGGCTGGGAACCTCCACTGGCGCGGTCACCTTCACCTCGCTGCTGCAGTCCCAGACCCCTAGCGAGATTCGCGGGCGGGTCTTCGCCGGCTTCGACCTGATCTGGCAACTCGGCCGGCTGGTGTCGCTGCTGCTCGGCGGCCTGCTCGCAGCAGCCCTCGGCATCCAGGCCGTCTACTACCTCGGTGGCGGACTACTGCTGCTGGCCGGGGTTATCGGATGGCGGGGCGTCCGTACCCAGTGAAGTCAGCATCCGGAGAAATCAGCTCAGCCTCGGGCCTCGACCAGTCCCGAATCCGTTGCGCCGTGGTCGGATTGACCCGTCTCCGCACCCCGGCCTTCCGGCGAGCGTCGAGCCGCAGCAAGAGATCCGAGGGCGTAGGCGGCAAGAAGCGCGATTACGACACCGGTTCCGTAGTGATACACGAGCGATGAAACGGCACTGGACAACGCGGAATCACCCATGCCGCTCATGCCCCCCATGCTCGGCGCGGCCCACAGCGGACGCAGCGTGGGAGCGATGATGAACCAGGTACCCCCTGCGGCTGCCAGGATGGCACCCAAGCGCTGGTTCTCCCTCGCGTGCCCTCGCATCAGCACCAGGCCACCGACCATCGCGGCGATCCCCGGGGCGAGGTGCAATGTCGCCCGACCCTCGGTCCAGGTCCAGGCCGGGGTGTCACCCATGCCGAAGTCGAAGGACGGGCCCACGAAGGGCACCAGGGCGCCCACGAAGCCCAAAATGATGAGGATCAGTCCAGTGCGCCGAGCGCGGTCGGATGTCACGGAGTTGACAAACATGAGTGGCTCCTCGGAACCAGAACAAGCCGATGGGCTGGTCGTCCACCATGGCGACCATCATCCCCCTCGCCGTGGATGGCAAGGACAGCGGCCGGTAGATGTTCCGCGCACCTACGTGATCGTTGGTTGATCGCTGTACCTTTTGGCGTTCCCGTTTACCCGGCATTTCGCCAACCCCCAAGGGCCACCGAGGAGTGACCCATGCCTGGCCTGACCCGTCGCGAACTTCTTCTCCGAGCAGCATATGTAGCACCGGCAGCGTTCCTGCCCGGCCTGCTGGCTGCGTGCGGAAACGACTCGGGGAGCGGCTCCGGCGGCAGCCAGGCACTCGACGTGCTCGTTGGGTTCGGCACCGGGAATGCGCCCAATCAGATTCCCGCGCAGGAGGAACTGGCCAGGGCGTTCGCGTCCGGCGGGGGCCCGGGCATCTCCTTCCGCCGGATACCCGACGGCGACGAGGCTCAGCGTCAGCTCGGCGTGCTGATCGCTGCCGGCACACCACCGGACATCATCCTGCCCACCGGAGTGTTCGGCATCTCGCTTTACCTCGACGAAGATCTGGCTGGACCTGGCACCGCTCGTACGCGACGCCGGTGTCGATCTCGATCTGTACGTCGAGGCCGCAATCGCCTCGGCAAAGGCGCCCAACTACTACGGGCCCGACTCCGACGTCATCGTCGGCCTGCCGGCGGCGGTCTTCACCCACACCGTCGCCTACAACAAGGATCTGTTCGCCGCGGCCGGTGTCAACGAGCCTCCGCACAAGTGGGATGCGTCGGGCTGGGACTACAACGCCCTGCTCGAGATGACCAAGGCGCTCACCCTCGATTCGAGCGGGCGTACGGCAGCCGACTCCGGCTTCAACCCCGATGACATCGTGCAGTTCGGTCTCGGCCACTGGGACACCGGACTGATGGCTTTCGGGTACGGAGCCCAGAAGTACGACCCGAGAGCCGCAAGCTGCTGTTCGACTCCGACGAGAACATCGAGGGCACCCAGTTCGGGGCAGATCTCGCCATCCGGCAGCACGTGCTGGCCAACGACCAGCTCGCCGCGGGGGTAGCCGCCGGGGCCGACGATCCACAACTGGCGGCGTGGAAGTCCGGCAAGATCGCCATGATCGACATGTGTGGCTGTGACCTGCAGTCCTTCGGCGCCGACAACGAGTTCGAGTGGGATGTCGCGCCGTGGCCGACGGGACCCGAACGCCTGGTCTCGACCCTCAACCTCGACGTCGGCGCCATCGTCGCGGCCAGCGAGAACCAGGAAGCGGCCTTCGAAGCCCTGCAGTTCCTGCTGGTCGAGCCGGCCAACGCTCGCAAGCTCTCGACCAAGGGGTACGGCGCCATGTCACCGCTCAAGAGCGAGGAGGGTGCCTTCCTCGAAGAACTCGAGGGCGACTTCCCGGGCGTGGACCTGCAGCTCTTCCTCGATGCCTTCCCGTACTCGATCAACCAGGAAGGCTGGTTCCCCGCATTCACCCAGGTCGGCGACCTCGGCGGCCAGTTCCTCGACCCGATCGCGTTGGGTGAGTCCACGGCGGCTGAGCAGCTGCCGCTGTATCAGGAGGCGGCCCAGGAACTGGTCGACCGGTGGTTCGAGGAGAACGAGCTGCATTCTTGAGCAACACCACTTCTGCGGTCCGTCCCCGGAAACAGAAGGCGGCTCGCCGCGAGGCGTTCGCCGCGTACGGCTTCATCAGTCCGTGGCTGCTCGGTTTCGTCGGCCTGACCCTGGGCCCCATGGTGGCCTCTCTGGTGCTCTCGCTCACCGACTACAACCTGGTGAGCACTGCGGGCACGTCCTTCGTCGGTACGGACAACTACAGCGAAGCGCTGCTCGAAGACCCGCTGGTCATGCAATCCCTGCGGGTGACCGCCTATTACGCCTTTGCCGCGGTCGGATTGGACCTGATCTTCGGGTTGGCGCTGGCCCTGCTGCTCAACACCGGGTTCCGGGCGATCGGTGCCATCCGCACGATCTACTACCTGCCGGCTGCGGTGTCCGGGGTGGCCGTCTCGCTGCTCTGGCTGTGGATCTTCCAACCCAGCGGCGGGCTGGCCAACGGGCTGCTCAACCTGATCGGACTGCCCGGCAGTAACTGGGTCTACTCCACCACCTGGGTGATTCCGGCGTTCGTCCTGATGAGTCTGTGGGGCGTCGGGCGCAGCGCGTTCATCTACCTCGCCATCCTGCAACGCATCCCGACCAACCTGTACGAGGCCGCCGCCGTGGATGGCGCGAGACCGTTGCGGCGGCTGTTCCGGATCACCATCCCGCTGGTCACCCCGGCCATCTTCCTCAACCTGATCCTCGGGTTGATCGGCAACTTCCAGACCTTCACCCAGGCCTTCGTCATCTCCGAGGGTGGTCCGGCCAACGCGAGCCTGTTCTACACGCTGTACCTGTACCGCAACGCCTTTCGCTACTTCCGGGTCGGGTACGCCTCCGCGCTGGCCTGGATCCTGTTCGCGCTGCTGCTGGTGCTGACCCTGGTCGTGTTCCGCTCGAGCCGCCGGTGGGTCTACTACGAGGCCGGCGGACCGGGGGAGCGACGCTGATGGCCGCCGCCGCAACCGATGTCCTCGGGCCACGAGCGACCGGTCGGTGGACCCGCCGGTTCTCGGCGCTGATCATCGTCGCCGGCGCCATGGCCGTACTGCTTCCGTTGGCCTGGATGCTGTCGACCTCGCTCAAACCGGAATCGGAGGTATTCCGGTCGCCGATCGAGTGGCTGCCCTCGACGGTGCGCGCCGAGAACTACGGCGAAGCGGTGACCCTCATCCCGTTCTGGAGCTACGCACTCAACTCGTTGCTGGTCGCCGTACCCGTGGTGATCGGGACGGTGGTGACGTCGGCGGCGGTGGCCTATGCCTTCGCCCGGATGCGCGCCCCCGGGCTGAACTGGCTGTTTCTCCTGGTGATCGCGGCGATCATGCTGCCCGGCGAGGTGACGCTGGTGCCCTCGTTCCTGCCGTTCAAGGAGCTGGGCTGGGTGGGGTCGTACTGGCCGCTGATCGTGCCCGCCTGGCTGGGCGGCGGCGCCTTCAACATCTTCCTGCTGAGGCAGTACTTCCTCACCATCCCGCGCGAGCAGGAGGAGCTGGCCCGGGTCGAGGGGCACAGCTTTGCCTCGATCCTGCTCAGGGTGATCATCCCTCAGTCGTGGCCGGCCATTTCGGTGGTCGCCGCTCTGGAGTTCGTCAGCGTGTGGAACGACTTCCTCGGGCCGCTGCTCTACATCACCGACCAAAGCCGGTACACATTGCCGCTGGGTCTGAACTTCTACAAGGACATCTACAACACCCAATGGGCCCATCTGATGGCGGCGTCGTTGTTGGCGCTGCTGCCGTGCATCGTGGTGTTCTTCCTGGCTCAGCGGGCTTTCACGCAGGGGGTTGTGCTCACCGGTCGCCGCTGAGCTTGTTGACGCTGACCCTGTCGCCGTTCAGCCGGTCGCTTTCCAGCCGCAACGCCTCACCGGTGTCGGCGTTGAAGTAGCGAACCCGCGAACTGTCGACCGCGATGGCCAATCGAGAGCCGGCGCTCGCCTGGGTCCGGGCGTCGACCGCGGCGATCACGGTGGCCGGCGCGGCATCGAAGCCGAATGGTGCGTCGGAGCCGTCGTCATCGCGGACGCTGACCGGCTGCCCGTCTACCGAGAAGTGCAGTAGCGACACCCCACCCAGCGTCTCGGCCTCGTCCACCTGCACTTCTGCGGTCACGGCGCCGCCGAAGTCCGCGGCGAAGCGCGGCGCTTCCAGGTGCTCCGGTCGGATGCCGACGACGACCCGGCCCGCCGGCACACCGTCCGGTACGGGAATCGCCCACGGGCCGGCCCGGGCGATCAGCTGGTTCCCCTTCGTCTGCACGGTGGCGAGTAGCAGGTTCATCGGCGGGGTGCCGATGAAACCGGCGACGAAGAGGTTGACCGGGCAGTCGTACAGGCGTTGCGGGTCATCGATCTGCTGCAGCCTTTCGCGGCGGAGTACGGCCACCCGGTCGCCGATGGTGAGGGCTTCGGTCTGGTCATGGGTGACGTACAGGAAGGTGGCGCCCAGTTCGCGGTGCAGCCGGCGGATCTCGCTGCGCAGCTGGACCCGGAGCTTGGCATCCAGATTGGACAGCGGCTCGTCCATCAGGAAGGCGCTCGGCTCGCGGACGATCGCCCGGCCCATCGCGACCCGTTGGCGTTCGCCGCCGGACAGTGCCCTTGGCCGCCGGTGCAGCAGAGATTCGATCCCCAGCAATGCGGCCACTTCTCGGACGCGCTGGTCGATCGCCTTGCGCCCCATTCGCCGGGCCTTGAGAGCGAAGGCCATGTTCTGGTAGGCGCTCAGGTGGGGATAGAGGGCGTAGTCCTGGAAGACGATGGCCAGATCGCGCTCGCCCGGACTCATCTCGGTGACCTCGCGGCCACCGATCCGTACCTCGCCCTCAGTCGGGGTCTCCAGGCCGGCGACGATGCGCAGCGCGGTCGACTTGCCGCAACCTGAGGGGCCGCCGACGGCGAGCAGTTCCCCGTCGGCGATCTCGAGATCGAGTTCGGCAACCGCCAAGGTTCCGTCGACGAAGGACTTGGAGATCCCCGTCAGCCCGATCGCCGCCACCGGCGGATCGTATAGAAGGCACAGTGACATACGCGATCAGAGGCCGCATTGCACGTGTCTTAGGCCGATACCAGGTGATGCATCGGGTGTTATGCGACCACTTCGGGTGCACTGTGGTCCTCGGGCCAACGGTCTACGCTGAAGACATGTGCCTGGGCATTCCCGCTGAGATCGTCGACCTGCTGCCGGATCAGCCCGACCTCGCGAAGGTCCATGTCAACGGCACCGATCGGACGATCAACATCGGCCTGCTGGCTGACGAGGAGCTATCGGTCGGCACCTGGGTTCTCGTGCACCTTGGCTTCGCGATGTCGGTCACCGACGAGACGCAGGCCCAGGGCTTGGACTTCCTGGAAGGCATCGGTCAGGAGTACGCCGAAGAACTCGCTGCCGCAGCTGACAAGAAGACCTGAGGTCCCGGCGCATACCGACCGCGTTACGTTGGGCGGATGACCGAACGAATCACACCGGGGCAGTTCCACGAGGCCACCGGCGTCGAGGACTGGCGGGTCCTGAACCACAAGGCCTGCGCCCACTTTCGCACCGGCTCCTTCGCCAAGGGCGTTGCACTGGTGGATGCGATCGGCGGGCTGGCCGACGCGGCGAACCATCACCCTGACGTCGACCTGCGATATGGGAGCGTGACCGTGCGGCTGAGTTCGCACGACATCGGGGGGCTGAGCGGACGCGACGTGGAGCTGGCGCGGCAGATCTCTGCAGCGGCGCGTGACCTGGACGTACTGGCCGACCCGACCGCCGTGCGGCTGATCAACCTGGCGATCGACGCGCTCGTCGCCGCCGACGTGCAGCCGTTCTGGCGGGCCCTGCTCGGATATCAGCAGGACGGGCCGGAGGACCTGATCGACCCGCAGGGCAGCGGGCCGTCATTCTGGTTCCAGGACATTGCCGAGCCGCGGCCACAGCGCAATCGCATCCACGTCGACGTCTCCGTGCCGCACGACCTGGCCGAGGAGCGCGTTGCGGCGGCGATTGCCGCGGGCGGCCACCTGGTGACCGACGAGCATGCTCCGATGTGGTGGGTGCTGGCCGACGCAGAGGGCAACGAGGCCTGCGTGTCCACCTGGGTGGGCCGCGACTGAACGCCGGCAGCTTGCCGAAGTCGGATGCTCAGATGGGCCCTCGCCGATAGCGTTCATGGCGTGCCCAGTGACGACAGAGACGAACTCCACGTAGTTGGACTTTCGTTGGACTGTCCGGACCCATCGGCCCTCGTCGCCTTCTACCTCGATCTGCTCGGTGGCGAACTGCTCTGGCAGAACGCCGACAGCGCCGGCGCGCAGGTCCCCGGAGCCACGCTCGTCGCACAGCGAGTAACTCCCTACATTCCCCCGACCTGGCCGGGAACGTCCATCGTTCACCTCGACCTCTCGGCTGGTCCACATCTAGACAAGCCGACCGCCAGAGCCTTGAGCCTGGGCGCTATCGAAGCTCACCCGCAACCGGACCCTCGATGGCGCGTGCTGCTCGACCCTGCCGGACACCCGTTCTGCATCACGACCGTGACCTGGCCTCCGCCCGGACCTCGGAAGAACTGACTGACCACCCGCATACGCCGCCGTCCGAGTGCGATTTTGTGATCTAACCGGGTATCTTCACACCCCACCGTGTTGCGACGTTCGCTGGAATCCGCCAATTCATGCTTGGCCTCAGTGACACCGGCTACCTTGCCCAGCGGTACACAGAGTTCGTGAAGTAGCTCCACGAGTCCATGCGGCGGCGCACTGAAGGTCGTTGCCGATCCGCACTCGTCGAGTTCGCTGTCCAGCACGTCCTGAACCCGGATACGACTTCGGCCTGGAGTTGGAGTTCGGACTCGACCTGATTCCTCGACGCCCTCACGGCTCGATCCAGCAGTTCAGTGACGACCCGTCCCTGCTGGGGAGCCCGCTGTTAACCTCGCCATCTCATGGGGGGCCCGCTGACCGACGTTGACGACGCGCTAGGCGCGGGCGACTTCCGGGCCGCCTCGATCGCGCTGCATCCCCTGCTGGGCTACCCGGAGGGTCTGACCGCGTGGCGACCGCTGCTAGACCGTTTTGCCCGGATGTGTGACGGCATCGCCGGTCCCGATCTTGGTGACAAGGCGCGCGCGGTCGCTGACGAGCAGGACGCTCGGCATCTCCAGGCCCTCTACTCTCTTGGCTTCGATCTCATAGAGCATGGCCTACCCGAATTCGCGGCCACGTTCCTCGCCCGTGCCTGCGAGATCGAGCCCGAGCATCCGGAGTTAGTGGCCGAGTTGTGCGCGGCGCTCGAGGACAGTCACCTGAATGCCGAAGCGGTGCGCTGGCTCGAGCGCTCGCCGGCGGCCCGTCAGGGCAGCTTCCTGCTGCGCTACCTGCTGGCCTGGAACGCGGTAATGTCTGGGGACCTGGCGCGAGCAGGAAACGAGCTGCCGATACTCGCAGCTGCCGACTCTGACGAGCGCGCGATGCAGCAACGTATCTCGGGCATTGTCACCCGAGCCGACACGATCGCAACCGCCAGTCCACTGGATGGCCGTGACCTCCGCGGGTGGCACTTCGCGATCAACGGCAGCGTGCTGCTGCACACGTCGCCGTACGGCCGCGACGAGGGAATGAACGGTCGCTATGCGCTCATCCAGGACAACGAGGCTCTGTGCCATGAGGCACTGGTCCGGCTGCGCCACGCGCTGAACAGCCTGGACATGCAGCCCGCGGCCATCCTCACGCTTTCCGATTCGGACAGTGCTGCACTCGGCGCCGCGGCGGCGACGTTCCTCCGCGTGCCAGCGCGGCGGTTGGCCGATGCCCCCGAGAGCTCCGGGTTGATAGTCGCGTACGACCTGGAGTACATCGGAGACGAAGAACTGAGCTACCTGGAGTCGCACCGTCCGGGCCAGATGCTGTGGAGCCATGCGAGCCAGTGGACCCGCCGGCACCCGATCGCGGCAGATCTGGTCAGTTATCTCTACCAAGTCAATATGCCGCCCTGGGGCGAGCGCCTCTTCCATTTCGAGAGCGAAAGCACGCGTACCCTTCCGCCCGATACCTCGCCGCCCGAGGTGCGCGCCACCCGCGTACTCGAGGCGGTCGTCGAGCCGGGAGCGCTCGACGATCTTGTTGCGCTCGATCGACTTGCGCGGGCAGCCGCGACCTTGACCGGCGAGCATGCGGCGGGCGTGCTCTGTTCGCACGGCACGCGCCGGGCCCAGTTCTGCGGCGGGCCGGTAAAGAGCAACCAGTTCTGAGAAACGGTCAAAAGCCGCAGCCACGAGCCGGCATTCGCGCACTTGGCGGTCGTTCTCGCGGACTACAAGTCGAGGACCAAGGCGAGCGCCTCGTCGACCCGCTGCATCTCCTCGGTGGTGAGAAAGCCGGCCCGCTCGGTGAGGCGGTTGAGATCCACCGTGTCGAGCTGGTCGCACATGACCAGGGTCTGCTGGTCGGCGATTGCGACCGAGGGCCGAAACGTCGTCTCTCGTGCGCTGGTGCTGGTGAAGGCGACGATCCAGGTGCTGAGCGTGAGCCAGTCTGGCTGCAGCACTACGGCGAACCGGCGGCCTTGCTGCTCGTGGCCCTTGCCCCGGGCCGGCAGCCGGTAGACCTCACCCTTCATGCAGTGCGGCTCGGTCCTGCTCGATCTCCCGGATTTCAGCGAGGTCGGCGGGGTCGTCCTTGATCGCCCGCGCTTCCGCGGCGGCGACCTGGCGGCGTTCGTCGCGGCGCATCGCTGCCAGGGCGGCCAGGATCACCTGGTCCGCGCTCTGGCGTCGCGAGGCTCCGATTTGGAGAAGCAGGTCACGAGTGCTGGTCGCAACCTTGACTGTGGTGGTGTCTGCCATCGGCCGAGTCTACCAGGAGTAGACCAAGCCGCCTCGCCTACCGAGAGGGTGACGGCGCCCGGAGGCCCAAACGCAGCGCCGCAATGGCATCCGTCACGTTCTCTGCGCCGGGCCAGTCGATCACCGCGCTGCGAGCCCGATCGGCGGCCACGATCTCATCGCTCCAGGGCACCGCTCCGGCCAACGTCAGTACGTGCCGCTCGCAGAACTCGGTGATCGCCTCGAGGTCGGCATCCGAGCGCACCTTGTTGGCCACCACCACGATGGCCACGGGTAGCTCGCCAGCCAGGGCGGCCATCCGCCGTACGGTCTCCAGCGACCGGTAGTACGGCTCGGCGACCAGGCAGACCAGGTCCACGTGGCGGATCGTTCCCCGGCTGAGGTGCTCGGGCGAGGCCTCCATGTCCACGACGACGAGCCGGTCGGCAGCTTCGCCGCCCAGATCCTCGATGACGGCGGAGACGACCGCGTGCGCGGAGCACAGGCACCCTTCCTCGGCGTGGGCCGGAGCCCCCATCCCGAGCAGCCGGACCCCGTCCGGGGCGGTCAGCGCATAGCGGTCGAGTACGTCATCCAGCGACTCGTTGAGCCCGGCCCCGCCCAGCCGGCGGGACACCAGCGACGAGGGGATGGCCGACAGCTCGCGGGCGGCTTCCGGTGCCACGCCCAGAGCGATGCCCAGATTGGGGTTGGCGTCAGCGTCGATCGCCACGACGGATTGGCCGGATCGGGCGCCCAGTCGAGCCAGCGTCGCACTGATCGTGGTCTTGCCCGCGCCGCCCTTGCCGGCGACCGCGATTCTCATGTACGCAGGTCCTGCTCGTCGTCCTGCCGTACGTCGTCCTGCCGTACGTCGTCGCTGGGCCGCACCTCGTCGGTCAGCCGGACGTACCGCCGCCGGTACATGCTCAGCACCCGGTGCACCTCGGCGAGCGAGCCGGCCATCGCGTCCAGCCAGTCCTGGCCCTCGGCGGTCAACGTGTAGATGCGCCGCGCCGGCCCGCGGCTGGAGGGCTGCCAGGCCGAGCGCACCAGCCCGTCCTCGTCCAGGGCGCGCAGGCAGCGGTAGAGCCCGCCCGGATCCACCTTCCCCAGACCGAGCGCCCGTACGCCGTCCAGCAGGTCATAGCCGTGGGAGGTGCCCTCGGCGACCAGGAGGAGAAGGCAGGGCCGCAGGTAGTTTCGCGGCAGTCCGATCAGCGCATCCGGTCCGAGCGGACCCGTCATATCGGAGCTCGCGGCGTTCGCTCAGCAGCGCAGGCCAACGCTTCCTCGACCGAGGCGTGGCACCAGCAGTCAGCGCTGCACTCGCCGTGCGCCGGCCTGGTCATGTCCGAGAAACTGAGAGCGAACTCGGTCTTGCCCTCCTCGAGTCCGATGGGCGAGAGCACGAAACCGGTGGGCACCTGCTCGAGATATCCGTCGGCGACCAGCCGGTCGAGGTAGGTCAGGCCCACCGCCGCCTCGACGCCGAGGAAGCGCTCGAGCAGCTGGGCGTCGACGATCTCGCCCAACCCCTCGCCGCGCAGCCAGTACATGACCTGCAAAATCTCGCTGCGCCAGTAGAGGGTGCGCAACGCTTCGGACTTCGGCGGGTGCAACTCCTCCATCGTCAGTGCCTGCGCCTTCAGTGTCGCGGAGCCGTACCCGCGGCTGCCTGGTTGGCAAGCCCGGTGACCGCGCCGAGAGCCGCGGCGATCCCGGTCAGCTGCTCATTGATCTTGACCACGGATGGACCGATCGGAGCGCACTGGGTCTCGATCGCTCGTACGCCGAAGGAGACCTTCCCGAGCAAGACCGTCGTACGACGCAGCGAGCGGGCGATGGCCACCAGGTAGTACACCAGGACGATCACGACCAGGACGATTTCGACCAGGGTCAGCGTCACGAGTAAAGCGGTCATCGCACGGCTCCCTGGGGGTCGGCTGCACCGCTGAGCAGGGCGGCGTGCCGACCGGCTTCAGCGGTGAGCAGATCCAGCTGCTGGCTGGTGTTGCCCAGCAGCCAGGTGGTGGCGGTGTTGCGGGCCACCTCCTGGCCGGCGGCCCAGACCGCGGCAGCGCCGTGCTCGATCCGGTACACCTGCTTGAGGAAGGTCTGCAGCAGCACGACTGCCACCACGGCGACAACCAGACCCAGACCGAGGGCCAGCCACCAGTACCCCGAATCGCTCATCAGCTGCTCCTCGCCACGAGTTCTTCACGCGCCGCCGACGCGGCAGCCACGATCCGCCCGGCGGTGACGTTGGTCGTCTGAAGTTCCCACAGCGGCGCCGTACCGTCGCGGGCCTCGTAGAGGCTGCCCAGGATTGCTTCGGCTTTGGCCGCGGTCTGCCGAGCACCGATGATCATGAGCAACAGGAGTCCGACGACCACAACTACGACGACCGCACCGATGATGTAACCGAGTATCCAGCCGTCCACGGCGCCTCCCGTTTATGCCAATTTCTTGGCAATCGATGCAAGCTTCGATCAAGCTACACCGGAAACGTCGGTAGGTGTAGCGTGCACTTACGGGGCCTGGCGGACCTCGTCCACCGCATCGCTTTCAGGAGCGTGATATGGCCAGTCGGCATAGCTCAACTCGTAACGGCTCAGCCCCGCTTCGGACACCTGCAGAGGAATTGCTCGATCTGCTCGGGCCTGTCGAGCACTATCACGGCGACCATGACCTCGGCGACTTCGGAATGCCGGCTAGGGCAATGACGGAGGACTTCGCCGCGCCGGTCGCCAAGGCCGGGCCCATGAGCCGGATCGGTCCACTGGAGAAGGTGCACGTGTTCTGGCTGGCCGGCCTGAGCTGTGACGGCTGCTCGGTCTCGGTCACCGGGGCCACCGCGCCGTCGGTCGAGAGCCTCATGCTCGGCGCCCACGTGGGGTTGCCGCGGGTGATCCTGCATCACCCGGTGATCAACATCGAGTCCGGCCCCAACTACCTGCGCGCCCACGAGATGGCCATCTCGGGTGAGCTGGACGGTCCCTACGTCGTGGTGCTCGAGGGCTCGATCGCCGACGAGACCATCGCCCACGTCCAGGGCGGCTACTGGTCGGCTCAGGGCGAGGAGCCCTGGGGGCCCGACGGCGCGATGCGTACGGTCAGCACGACCGAGTGGGTTGCCCGGCTGGCCAAGGGCGCCGCGGCCGCGATCGCGATCGGCACCTGCGCCACCTGGGGCGGTATCCCGGCGGCCGAGGGCAACCCGACCGGCGCGATGAGCCTGATGGACTTCCTGGGCCGGGACTACCGCAGCACGCTAGGCGTACCGGTGGTCAACATCCCGGGCTGTGCTCCGGTCGGGGACAACTTCACCGAGACCGTCGCCGCTGTTCTGTACTTCCTGCAGGGCTTCGGCCCATTGCCGGAATTCGACGAGCTCGGCCGGCCCGCCTGGCTGTTCGGCGAGACCGTGCACCGGCACTGCGTCCGGGGTGCCTATTACGAGGAGGGCCAGTTCGCCGAGGAATTCGGCGATCCGGAATGCCTGGTGGAGATCGGCTGCTGGGGACCGGTGGTCAACTGCAACATCACCGAACGCGGGGCGATCAACCACGTCGGTGGCTGCATGAACTCAGGCGGTGCATGTATCGGCTGCACGATGCCCGGCTTCCCGGACAAGTTCACCCCGTTCTACAAGCGACCGCCCGGATCGCTGGCCTCCTCGACGGTCGCCCGGATGGTGGGCAGCGTCATCCGGCCGTTGCGCAAGTTCTCCAACAACAACCTCAACCGCGAGGTGCGCTGGGACGAGAAGGGCGGCGTCCCCAGCGGCTGGGCCCGCGAGATCACCGAACCATCGAAGATCGCCGATGTCGGACACCGCTTCTACGACATGTTGCGGCGCTCGACCGACACGGGCCGTAACGAAGCAGACGTCTGGGGCAAGAGCAACGGAGCACCCAACGGCGGCAGCCCCCGTCGACATGCCGAAGTGACGACATCCGAGGAGCAGCCGCATGTGCTTTAAGACCCTGCCGGTCGAGTTCGACGCCGACGGAAATGCGCAGCTGCGGGGCGGGATTCCCAACCCGTACGACGTAACGATCACCAAGCCGCACGAGCAGCTGGACGAGACCGAGCGGCTTGCGAAGATCGAGCAGCTCGTCGCGCGCAACGGGCACATCAAGGACCTCAACATGGACCCGGTCACCCGGGTCGCCGGAGCCCTGGCCGTACACGTCACTGCAGATCTGCAGGAGAAGAAGTACCTCGACTCGCACGCCCAGGCGACGCTGTTCCGCGGCTACGAGGTCATCCTGATGGGCCGCGACCCGCGGGATGCGATTTTCGTGTCGTCGCGGGCCTGCGGTGTCTGCGGCGGCGTGCACGCCCACGCGGCGGCGTACGCGATCGAATCGGCCATGGGCCTGCGGGTGCCACCGCTGGGAACGGTCGTACGCAACATGCAGGAATGTGCTGAGATGGGTTACGACAACCCGCTGCACCTCTACCTGCTCGCCGGACCGGACTACTCCGAGGCCGTCGTCAAGGCTGCCAACCCCGAGCTGTGGCCCAGGGCCGAGAGCTGGTCGTGCAAGAACAGCCACATCCACGGCTTCAAGACCATGGCCGAGCTGATGACCGCACTCAACCCGCTGACCGGCTCGCTCTACCGCGAAGGGCTGGAGTTCACCCGGATCTCGCGGGAGATGTTCGTGCTACTGGCCGGGAAATACCCGCACCCGCAGACGGTCGTCCCGGGCGGGGTTTCCTCGACGCTGAGCCTGCAGTCGCTCAACGAGTACCACTCCCGGCTGGGCAAGATCTTCGACTACGCCCAGCGGATGATGGCGGTCTGGGACGACATCCCGGAGTTCTTCTACGACTGCGACGACCGTTATCGCTACGTCGGCGCGCGCCCGGCCAACCAGATCGACCCCGGTTACTGGGACGACCCGTACGCCTATGACTCGACGTATGAGAACTGCAACTCCTGGGGTGAGAAGCGCTGGTCGACTCCCGGTGTGGTCATCGACGGCAAGCTGGTCACCACCCGGCTGACCGACATCAACATCGGCTGGGAGGAGTTCGTCGAGCACTCCTACTACGAGGAATCCCACACCTCGCGCTTTGCCACCGACCCGCTGGGCAACCCGATCTCGCCCTACCACCCGTGGAACAAGCGGACCCTGCCCAAGCCAGGCGCCAAGGACTGGAAGGACAAGTACACCTGGGCCTGCGCCCCGCGCTGGGACCGCCAGGTGGTCGAGGCCGGCGCCTACTCGCGGATGCTGATGACCTCGCTGGCCCAGAAGCACCCGGTCAACGACTACATCCAGGCCACCGGTCACAGCATGCGGCTCCTCGTCCCGAAGGGTGAGCTGGCCGAGCGTGAGGTGGAGTGGCACGTCCCCGACCAGTGGAACGCCTTCGAGCGCAACCGCGGCCGGGCCTATCACTACCTGTTCAGCCAGCTCGTCGGCCTGAACAACCTGCTCGAGGCCTACAAGCTGTTCAAGCAGGGCGAGCGGCGGGTGGCCGCAGTGCCGCCGGCCGACCTCGACGACCACATCCCGCAGGACGAGCGGGTCAGCGTCGGCTGGTGGGGCGCCGGCCGCGGCTGGCTCACCCATCACCTGGTGATGGACAAGGGCAAGATCACCAACTACCAGATCTGCACGCCGTCGACGATCAACGCCTCACCGCGCGACCCCTGGGGGCAGCCCGGGCCGTACGAAGAGGCGGTGATGAACACCCCGATCATCGAGGACGTCAGCGATCCGGAGCGGTTCACCAGCGTGGACATGTTGCGGGCGATCCGGAGCTTCGACCCGTGCATGCCGTGTACGACCCACGTGCACACCGGCGAGGGCACGGTGACCCGGGAGGTCAACACCTGCTCATGCGGTGGGGACGACTGACTCGTCCGCGAGGACTGCCCCGTCGTAGGTTGGTGCGGACGGAGAAGTCGTGCGTACGGTGACGTCGTGCGTACGGATCTGAACTCCGCGGTGCTGACCGTGACGTTCAGGTGAGCACCCTCGTCGGAGGGGTGGGGGAGCTGTACCAGGGCGACCTGGATATCGGTCGGCTGGGGGCCGAGCGCCTGGCCGATGAGGCTTGTCCGCCACGAATTTTCGTGGAGGAGTTGCACTACGGCGCGATTGCCGTCGTGCAACGGATCCAGGAGCTGAGCGTTGACTCGATGATCCTGCTCGGGGCCGTCCGCCGCGCTCGTACCCCGGGCTCGGTGACCCGCCGCCTGGTGGTCGACCCGAAGCTAGCCGATGCCGAACTTCAGGCCGCCGTCGGTGATGCGGTCACCGGCTACATCGGCATCGACCTGATCATCGAGGTGGCGGCCGGACTGGGCGCCCTGCCACGGCGGACCGTGGCGATCGAGGTGGAGCCGGAGTACGTCGGCTCGGGTGAGGGCCTCACCGCGAGCGCGGCGGCGGGGCTGGATGAGGCGGTGGCTCTGGTCCGTACCGAGATCGCGCGTACGCCGTTGCTGGACCTGGCCGTTGACCTTCGCGCGGCCACGCTCGACGCGGACTGGCTGGAGCCATCCCGGGGGCTGACGCTGATGACCGAACTGCTGGGTGAGCTGGCCGTGCTCGAGCGGGACGGTCGCTGGGGGCGCACCTTCTCGCTGCGGGACAACCTGCGGCTAGCCATCGCAGCCGGTCAGACCGGCGAGGGGATGAGCGGGCAGGACTGGGCCCTGTGGTGGTCCCTGATCGAGGAGCTGGAACGGCTGGAAGCCCTGGAAGTCCGAGGAATGACCGCTCACTGACGCGTCTCGCACGAGTTCGGGGTTGTCGGGGCCATCCGTTAAACGAAGAGCCCGACAACCCCGATGTCGACGGCTTCGGGCGACGCGAGCATCCCCGTCACCACACAGTGATCGGTCGTGGATGCCGATGACCTCTCAGCCGACGGTCTTTGGTGACCAGGGACAGGCCGTGCTCGATGGCCGTGGCATAGATCAGCCGATCTGCGGGGTCTCCGGGAAAGGATGACGGCAACGACGCTGCGGTGTCTGCGATGGCGGGGGTCACACCAAGAGTCCGTACCTGCCGGCCCAGCTGGCCCAGCCAGCTACGGACCGGAATGGCCAGGGCGATCCGCTCGTGCGTGGCTAGCCAAGCCAACTCGTACCAACTGATCGCCGATACGGCCAGCTCGTCGGCGCTCGCCACCACACGAGAGGCCGCTGCGCTGAGCTGACCCGGCTCGGCCGACCACCAGTGCAGCGCGTGAGTGTCCAGCAGGACCGTGCTCAACGGAGATTCCACTCCTGTCCGGTGCTGAACAGGTCTTGATCCGATGCCGTCGATTTGGCCACACCGGCGAAACTGTTACGGAGAGACTGCGCACTACCAGCGGCGGTGAGCCGGGCGACGACGCGGCCATGCTTGGTGATCTCGATGTCTTCACCATCAGCCAGTTGGTCGAGGAGACCAAGGATCTTCGCCTTCACCTCGGTGGCAGTCATCTGAATGGTCACGTGGTCAGTTTACTGGTCATCCGAGTAGTCGGCCAGGAGCTGCGCCAGCGCATGCAAAGCCTGCCGGATCATGCCTGGGTTGGTGTCCCAGTAGTACGGCAACGCCGAAACGGCTGGGTAGAGCGCCCAACCGCGACCACGCAACCACGAGGCTTCGTCGACCTCGAGCTCGGCTCGGTATCGCTTCCGGCTCTCGCCCGCGAAGACGTTCCACGCAGCCTGCAGGTCACAGGCGGGATCACCGACGTTGAGGCCGCCGAAATCGATCACCGCCGACAGCTGGCCGTCGACGACGAGCAGGTTGCCGGGCAGCAGGTCACCGTGCACCCAGACCTCCTCGCCGTCCCATGTCTGGGCGTCGAGCGACTCCGCCCAGGAGCGCAGGGCGGCCTCGCCGTCGATGCGGTCCCCGAGTTCGACGACGGACCGGCGGACAGATTCATCGTTTTCGGCAAGTGGCCCGCCTCGGCCATGAGCAGGACGGGGATGGGCACCGGTCGTGTCGACCCAGCGCAGCGCCTTGACGAAGGCGGCGAGATCGACGGCGGCCTGATCCAGATCGTCGATCGTGCCGTTGGCGTTCTCGCCGGGCAGCCATTCGTAGACCGACCAGTCGAAGGGATAGCCCTCGGCCGGTCGCCCCATCGCCAGCTGGACCGGAATAGCAAGGGGAAGATGCGGCGCCAAATTGGGCAGCCACTCCGCCTCCCTGGCGGCCTGCTCGGTGGCCCAGCCGATGCGCGGCAGCCGGGCGGCCAACTCGTCACCGAGCCGGTAGATGTCGTGATCGGTCCCGTACGACTGGACCCGGTCGACCGGCAGATCGGCCCATTGCGGGAACTGCCCGGCGAGCAGGCGACGTACGAGCGTCTCGTCGGTCCCGATCTCACCGGCGTGCATCTTCGCTGGGGCCACGGCCGCCAGCCTTGTCAAAGGCACCAGCCGCGGCAACCGGGTTCCCAACAGGGTCGGCGCGTCGCGCGAGAGTAGGTGGCGGTTTTGACGTAAACCGCCAGCGGGTGGTGCCTGTGTCCTACGACTGGAAGACCGGATTCTTGGCGTCGCCGCCGAACTCGCCCTCGCCCGGATCGAGCAGGCCGAGGTTCTGCGGGCGTACGGCGACCCGGTTGCCTCGCGCGGTCAGGATCACCAGGGCGCCGTCGGCAAGGACGTCGACCGCCTCGCCGCGTACCTCCGGCCCCCCCGGACCCAGTGGGATCAGTCGCGCGCAGACCGTGGTTTTCAGGGTTGCGCTGCGGGCGCGATAGACGTCCAGCACTTCGTCGGCCGGCTGGCCGAGCCGCGACTCGATCGCCGCCGCCAGCCTCATCAGCAGCGGCGCCCGCGGTGGCTCGGCATCAGCGACCAGGACCGTCACCGTGACCCACTCGGTGGTCGCCGGACCGAGCCGTACGTGCAACCCCAGGTCCGCCACGGGGTTCCCATCCAGGTCGATCACCCCGTCCGGCCAGCGCAGCCGGGTCCCGTCATTGCCGACGACATCGCCCAGTGCGACCGAGGCGACGAGGTAGCACCACCCCTCCCGCTCCGGCGGCAGTTCCGGCCGCAGCACCATCGAGAAGCCCAGCCCGTGCCCGGGTGTGACCCGCCACATGAGACCGGCCCGGCCACGCGGTGATGCCTGATAATCGGCGACCACGATCGCTCCGGCCGGCGCGCCCGAACGAGCCCAGGCCATCGCGTCGGACTCGGTGGACAGGATCGCGGGGTAGCTGCGGATCGGGCGCCCGGGCAGCACCTGGATCAGGACGCTGTCATCCAGATCTCCGGTCACGACCAGCTCGCCGGAGTGCCATTGGCGGCAGCCACCCGGTCGAACGTCGCCGCCAGCCGCTGCCACTGCGGAATCGGGAACCGCGCCATCGCCGACCGCGAAATGGACCGGAAGCGGTCGGCGCCCTCCTCGGACTCCCGGGCGCTGGCCCGCACCACAGCCTCGATGATCCGCTCGTAGGCCACCGGCGGCAGTTCCAGCAGCGCGTTGAGGAAGCCCTCCATGAACTCCGGGCCGCGTCCGGACCGCTGCAGGATGCCGCCGACCCAGTGCCCGGCGGCTTCGGAGCGCTCCGCCGGTGAGCAGTCGACCCAGCGAGTGACCTCGTCGCGGAGCACTACCGCCCACTCATCCCCGACTTCAGCCACGTCCTCGAGTACGGCAAAGAGCTCACCGCCCATGTACGCCGGAAGCCGGGCAAGCACCGCTTCGGCCTGCTCGCGCACCGGTGGCGGCGCCGCGCTTACGGCCAGTGCCTGGCTCGCCGCCAGCCGGGACCGGGCGGGATCCTGGGTCTCGTAGGCCAGCGCCAGGTTGGCCTTGGCCATAGCGTGCTCAGCCGGCCGGATGCTGCGCGGATGCGTGCTGGCCGCCGTACGGAAGGCGAGCACCGCCTCGTCGCGTGCGCCCGCCGCGAGATGGGCCAGGCCTAGGGCGTTGGCCGCGGCCCCGGTTCCGGCCGCGTCGCCGCCGCTGCGGGCCCTGTCCATCGCGTCGGTCAGCACCGCGACTGCCTCGTCCAGCCGCCCTTCGGTGAGGAGCAGGGTCCCGAGTTCACGGGCCGCAGCACCGCCCTGGATCGGCAGGTTCGCGGCGGTGAACAGTTCGCCCGCTCGGGCCAGAGCAACCTGCGCGCTGGCAGAGCCGCCGAGCAGCCGCAGGACCAAACCCAGGTTGTACGACGCCGCAGCCTCCTCGAGAGGCTGGTCGAGCTTGGCGAAGTCGGCCGTAGCCGCGGCGAAGGCTCTACCGGCACCCGGAAGGTCCCCGACCTCACGCAGGGCCACGCCCTGCATGTTTTCCGATTTGGCAAGTTCCAGCGTCAGTCCCGCGTCGGCGAAGCCGGACCGGGCGAGAGCCAGGGCGCCGAGCGCCTCCGGGGCGCGGTCGGACTGAAGCAGCGCTACGCCGAGATGGAACTGGCTGACCGCGTGCTGGACGGGGTACTGCTCGATCGGATAGCGCAGCAGCCGTGACCGCAGCTCCTCAAGCGCCGCGTCTGCGCTGGCGGCCTGGGCTCCGGGTTGTGCTGAGGAGTTCACTGTGCCTGGTCCCATACCCTTCCTCGGGTGACTGTGCTGGTGGCTTGCTTCGGCAACGTGCTACGCGGCGACGACGGCTTCGGTTACGCGGTGGCGCACCGGATGGCAGAGCAATCGTTGCCCGAGGGCCTGCGGGTGATGGAGATCGGGATCGGCGGCATCCATCTCGTCCAGGAGTTGATGGCCGGGGTGGATGCGCTGATCATCGTCGACGCAGTCGATCTCGGGCGCGCGCCGGGCACCGTGATCACCCAGATCCCCGACGTGGCCGATGTCGGCGCCCTGCCCATCGAGGCGCGGCGCGACCAGCTGGCCGACATGCACTACGCGACGCCGGAACGAGCGATGATGCTCGCCAGGGGACTGGGCGTGCTGCCGGCCACGACGCTGCTGGTCGGGGTGCAGACCACCGACACCAAACGGCTCGAGCAGCGCCTGTCGACCGTCACGGCCGACGCCGTGGAAGCGGTGATCGAGGAGGTACGTCGGCTCGCCGAGCCATTCCTGCCCTGACCGTTCCTTGCCCGATCTGGCGGTTAGCCAGCAAACCGCCATGCGGTCGATCACTATCGGCTCAGGCCGGACGCGGCTGGATCTGCAACAGCGTCGGGCCCGAGCTCGGCGGCGGATGCGAGTGGGGCGCGTCGTCGGGTTCGACGTCGATGGCGACGAATCCTGGAAGCCCCTCTCGCAGCGCCTCTTCGACGCCTTCCCGCAGGGTCACGGCGGCGGACGTACAACCCGAGCAGGCGCCCACGAGCTTGACGTGCACCACCCCGTTGGTGACTCCGAGCACCTCGACGTCGCCGCCGTGCTCGGCGAGGTAGGGCTTCATCGGCTCCAGCGCCTTGACCGCCAGATCCGGATCGTTGGCGCCGACCCCGTAGGCGGCAAACAGCCATTCGACGGCCGGGTCGGCGGCACGCAGCCGCTCCGCCTCGTCGCCGCCCAGGCGCGAGGCAAGTCCGGTGATCGCCAGCCGATGCAACGCATCGATGCCGTCGAGCAGTTCGAAGACCTGATCGCGTACGGCGGGATCGCTGCGCTCCAGATCGCCGAGGAGTTCCTCGAGCCGGTCGAGCAGTGGGTCGAGTTCTGACCCGGAATCCAGCGGCTGCTCAGCCACCCTTGGCGCCGCCGGTTGTCCGTACCTTGGTCAGCGCGTAGTCGACCAGCGTGTCGTTGAGCTCGACGCCGTGCTTCTTCTTGGCGTGCGCGGCGACGGCGGCGACGAGCTCTTCGGCGGTCTCGGCCTTGGCAGTGTTGCGACAGGCCACCCCGACATCGGCACAACTGAATTGCAGGGTCACGCGAGTCTCCTTCGGGTGTCGAGCGGTCAGTACGCGTGTGCCGGGCGCAGGGACACCAAGTCGGCCCCGAGATCTTCCAGCGCTCCGGCCACAGCGGTGAGGTCGCCGTTGATCTCGGTCACGACGGGCCCGATCGGGGCCACTCGGTAGGCGATGGCCGCAACGCCGAAGCTGACCTTGCCCAGGGTGTCGGTCAGCCGGCGGAGGATGACGATGACCCAGATCAGGTAGAAGGCCAGGGCGGCGACCAGCACGGCGATGACCACAATGGCCACGATCGCAGCTAAAGACATGGGCTCTCCTCGAGCGACCTAGACGAGTCGGCGCAGGGCAGTGACGTACGCGACGGCATTGGCGGTGACCTCGCCGACGATTTCGCGGGTGGTCACCAGTGCGGACACCGGAGCGACGTTCTCGCTCAGGCCGACCCCGTGCACCAGGATGTCGTCGGCGTAGCGCGAAGCTTCGCGCGCTGGACGGATCACCCGCGAGGCGAGCAGGATGACCACCGGCGCGACGACCAGCAGCCCGACCGCGCTCATGATCCACAGGATCACCATTGCTATCCTCCCGCTCCGCGCATCATGATCGCGGCTCTGCCCACATTGTGCGCGAACTACCCACATTGTGCGCGAACTATATGCTCAGCGCTAGTACCGGGCCGGGCCAGAGGAGAAGCGAATGCCGTCCATCAGGTTGGGAATCGTCGGCAAGGGTGGGGTGGGCAAGACCACCGTGGCCGGGCTCATTGCCCGGGCCTATGTCGAGCAGGGCCAGCGAGTCGTGGCGATCGACACCGACTCCAATCCCAACCTGGGCTTGTCGCTCGGCCTCACGCTTGCCGAGACCGAGGAAGTTCCGGTGTTGCCGCGCTCGATCATCGTGGGCTCCGGCGGGTCCACCACCGCGGACCGGCTGATTGCCGAGTACGGCCGGGAGACCCCAGCCGGCCCGACGCTGCTCTCGGCGATCCGGGTCGCCGAGGCAGGTGCCGGATGTACGTGTGGCGGGCATGCGACCGTACGCGGGATGCTGGCCGATGCCCTGTCCGACGTCGACGTCGTGCTGGTCGACATGGAGGCCGGCCTGGAGCATCTGAGTCGCTCCGGTGGAACCCTTGCCTACGCCGACGTACTGCTGGTCGTCTGCGAGCCCACTCGCAAGTCGGTGCTCACCGCCACCCGCACCTCGGCGCTGGCCGACGAGCTCGGAATCCCGGTGACGTTGGCCGTGGGCAACAAGGCCCAGTCCGCCGAGGACGCCGATTTCTTCGCCGACACCCTCAACGACAACGGGCTCAGCCTGGCCGCCGTCCTGCCCTTCGACCCGCAGATTGCCGCGGCCGATCGGGGCGGCGCGGACGAGGACGCGGTGAGCCCGGCGGCCCTGACCGCTGCCGTGGAGCAGATCTTGGCCGCAGTCGCCGACACCCGAGCGGCTGTCGGGTAGATGCCGGCTGTGCCCATCGCGGCGCCCACCATCGAGCCAGGCCTGCAGCCCGGGCCCGACTCCGGCCTGCGCTCGGTCGAGCCGAGCTATGGTGGCCCGGTGCGGGTGGCCTTCGTGGGCAAGGGTGGTGCCGGGAAGTCTTCCATCGCAGGGGTTTTCGCCCGCTTGCTGGCCAGGGACGGAGCCCAGGTGCTCGCCCTGGACAGCGATCCGATGCCCGGGCTGGCCTACTCCCTTGGTGTCCCCAACCGGGAAACCGGAATCCCGGCCGAGGCGGTCGAGGAGTACGAGGATGACTCCGGGCGCCGCCGGCATCGGCTGCGCGCCGGCCTGGACGCGGGTGCGGCAATCGAGCAGTACAGCACGGTCAGCCCGGACGGCGTACGACTGCTGCAACTGGGCAAGACGCGCGGAGTCAAGGGCGAGAATTCGCTGTCCCATCAGGGCTACCAGGCAATCCTGGACGCACTGCAGAAGCAGCGTTCGACGGAGCCGGACTCCACCGGCTCGCTTGCCGACTGGGCAGTCGTCGGCGATCTGCCCGGCGGGACGCGCCAGCCGTTCTTCGGCTGGGGACGCTTCGCTCGTACGATCCTGGTCGTGGTCGAACCGACGCCCGCCTCGCTGCTGTCCGGGCGCCGCCTGGCCCGGTTGGCAGAGAAGGCCTCGGCGCCGCACGTCGTCGCGATCGCCAACAAGACTCGGGAAGAGGCTGACGCCGACCTCGTCCAAGCCAGGACCGGGTTGCAGGTCATCGGCGAGGTGCCCTTCGACCCGGCTCAGCGCGAGGCCGACCGGCGCGGTGTGGCCCTGCTCGACCTGGATTCCGATTCACCCATGGTGGCGGCAGTGACTGCCCTCGTGTCGACCCTGGCTGCAAAGGAGCCCGTCCGATGAAGGTTGCGGTAGTGGGAAAGGGCGGCTCGGGCAAGACCACGACCGCGGCGGTCATCGCCCGGACGCTGGCCCGGCAGGGCATCCCCACACTGGCCCTGGACTGCGACACCAATCCCAACCTCGGCCTGTCCCTGGGGGTCGGTGAGGAGCGAACCGAGCGGCTGATTGCCGTACGCGATGCCGTGGACGAGGGCGATGAAGAGCACGCCGGCAGTACGGCCGAACTGCTCGACCGCTTCGCGATCGACGGCCCGGACGGCGTGCGGTTCGCCGTGGTCAGCGCCATCGACAATCCTGAACCGGGCTGCCCTTGATGCGGTATCTCACCTGAGCAGTTGCTCGGGCAGCTCGACTCCGCCGATGGCGCAGTCGTCGCAGATTTCGAAGCCGGACTCGGGACGGTGATCCGGATGGGCGACCGTCCGGTGGATGTCGTCGTCCTGGTCACCGAGCCGACAGTGAAGTCACTGGAAGTGGCCAGCCGCGCGGCCGATCTGGTTCGCGACCACAAGCTCGGTCGATTGGTGGTCACCGCCAACCGGGTTCGCGATGACGCGGATGTGGCCCGGGTGCAGGCCGCCTTCCCGGATGTCGACGTGGTCATGGTTCCCGACGAGCCGGCGATCGTTGCGGCCGAGCGACGTGGCGAGGCCCCGTTGGATGCGGCTCCGGATTCACCGGGCGTACGCGCACTGGTTGGGCTGGCCGATAGGCTGCTGCCGAACTAGCGACCAGGGGGAACGGCGTGAGCGATGAGTCCGTCTTCGTCCCCGGCAGAACCATTCTCGAGGGAGTCGACGGCGGGCCCGCGGTGGTGGCCAACCACGTCGTCCCGCTGATCGACGTCATGAACTTTCCCGGGTTCCTTCAACTCAGCCCCGAGAACATGTATGTCGTAGCCAATACACCGTTGAACTTGCAATGGCTCTCCTACATCGCCGCCGCGGCTCTGGCCTCCCCCAGCATGGCCCAGATCATCGGGCCGCTCGATGAAGGCTGGCTCGCCGAGCAGGCGCTGATGCAGGCCAGAGTGCGCGGTGAACTCGAGCAGCTCATCCGCCAGCTCCTGGCCGGACAGCCATGAGCGTCGTGGGTGGACGGAACGGTCCCGGTGACGCCCACGAGATCCGGGCACTGGTGCAGGCCTTCGCCACAGCCGTCGAGGCCGATCCGTACCACGCGTCGACGATGCTCTGCTCGCAGGAGCGGGAGCATTTCGAGCTGCACAGCGAATCCGACATGGTTCTGCCCAAGTACCCCCCGAAGGCCCCGCCGATCGCGGTCTCGGACGTCGTGGTCGACGGCGACCTGGCCTCGGCGGTGATCCGCCGTCCACCGGCTTCGATACCGGTCCGGATGTACTTCCTACGGGAGGGTGGCGCCTGGACGGTGTGTGCCCCGGTCGAGGACATCATGTATCCGTCACAAGCCGACAACACGCGAACTCGACGACGGAACGATGGTCGAATTGGATTCTCTGGATACGACCAATGCCACGGACATCGCACTGCAGTCCGACCAGCGGTGGTGGTCATGACAGCGAAATGGCACGAACGCGGAACGCAGCCGATGCCATGGGCGCAACGATTGCCTGGAGAAACGGGGATCGCATGACAGCAGCAAAACCCCACCCAAGGAGCCAAGTGTGGCCAAGCTAATTCACTTGAATGGCCCGCCCGGAGTAGGCAAATCGACACTCGCTGCGAGGTACGTCGATGACCACCGCGGCGCGCTCAATCTCGACGTCGATCTGGTCGTGGGACAAATAGGTGGTTGGCGCGACAACTTCTGGGACACGATCCCGATCGCCAGAAGATTGGCGGCGGCCATGGCGCGCCAGCATCTAGACGACGGACACGACGTAGTCCTCCCGCAGCTCACCACTGGCCTCGACGAGAGTGAACCGTACGAGTCAGCCGCCCGATCTGTCGGCGGAGAGTACAGGGAAGTCGTTCTCTTTGCTGACCTGACACCAGCGATAACGCGATTCTCGACACGCCAAGGTGACTTTGCTACGGACGTTCAGGCACACGTCCACCAGCTAGTTGAGCGCAGTGGGGGTGTGACTCTCCTCAGTAAGATTTATCGGCAGCTGGTCGCTTACCTTTCCGAACGGCCAGATGCAATTGTCTTACAGACAGGCTCAAGCACCCCGGCCGACTCCTATCAGCAGCTCTTGCGCGCACTCCCCGAGGACGAGCCAATCAGCAACAGCTAGTCAGGTTCTGTTGTTAGCGATAGTCACTGCCGGACGCGACCGTGCAGACCTGCGCCGTCCACCTCGTCTGCAATAGGCCTGCGATGCGTCCAAGGCCGACTGACAGAATATCTCCGCTGACCTCAGAAGCATCTACATCTTCACCACGGTTGCCGCCCCGAAGCCCGCTTCGCCGAGTTCTGCCAACGGCGGGCAGCATGTACCTGGCGATGATCAGGATGTGGAAGCTCGTCGGCGGAGAATCCCACTCCTAGACTTCCTGGTCAACGTCGCTGGCTGATCTAGTCCCCCTCCCCGGGCGGCCCGACCAGCGATGCAGCCGCCGCGCGTGCTCGACCGCGACCACCCACACCCGGCGGTGTCGACGCCGGTCTAGCTTGTGATACCAGCCTTCAAGCAGCCCATCCGATCCGCGAGGACGACCTGCGGGAGGCCGCCGAGAGTCTCGAAGCACTCCGCGAGCAGCGCCAGCGTGGTCTCGGCGCGCTCGTTGTCGGCGAACCTGATGAACCGGACCCGCGAGAAGGCCAGGACGGCGCAGAACACCTTCAGCCCGCCCAGCACGCCCCAGCCGATGACCAGGTACTCCCCAGCGGCCCAGACCGCGGGGCGGCGCTGCCGCTCGGCGGCCTTCGCTCGCCGCCAGGCCATCTTCTCCTGCGCGACCAGGCGCCGGAAGTTGCGATCCGACCCTCGGTAGCCGGCCGCGACCGCCGCGGGCAGCAGCCGCTTCGCAGTGATCTTGCAGACGGTCTTGTCGACCTTGCCAGCCACCAGCGCCCGAACCAGTTCGTAGTTCGGTGGCTCGCTCCTGCGCTCAGTCCTCACAGCATCGTGCTCCGTCTGCTCTGAGTCACAGGCCTGTCAAACCTGGGCGCGACCCGTTTGTCGGATGACGCTGAGCAGATCCGCGCCCTAGTCGAAGCCTTCGTCCAAGCGACCCGGACCGATCTGTTCGAGGCCGCCAAGATGCTGTGCCGCCAGGAGCGGGAGACGTTCGAGGAGCAGGTCGACCCGGACCACGTCCTGAACGAGTCGCCTATAGCCCTGCCCCCGATTGCGGTGTCCGACATCGTGGTCGACGGCGACATGGCCTCGGCGATGATCCGCCGTCCACCGGCTTCGAGACAGACCCGGATGTACTTCCTGCGGGAGGATGGCGCCTGGACGGTGTGTGCCCCGGTCGAGGACGTCATGTACCCAAAGGGCTAGCTGCTTTCAGCACTTAGTGACTGCGCTCCGTCGCGGCTACAGTCCGGTGCCGCCGTCTAGATGAGCGGTCAACGGGAGGCTGCGGGCCGATGACGGCGACACTGACCGGCGACGTCCTGGAGGACCAGGAGGCCCGGCCACGGACGGGTCGCCGCTGGCTGAGACCTCTGGGCTCGTACGCACTGACCGTCTTCGTCCTGCTCAACCTGAACTTCTTCCTACCCCGCACCCTGCCGGGGAATCCGATCGAGATCCTGGCCGCCCAAGCCTCCCCGGGCCAGGGCGGCGAAGAAGCCAGAGCCGCCCTGGAGGCCTACTACGGATTGGATCTGCCGCTGCTGCAGCAGTACCTCAACTATCTGAGCGGCCTGCTCCGCGGTGATCTCGGTCAGTCGGTGACCGAGAACCGTCCGGTCCGCGATCTCATCTTCGAACGGCTGCCCTGGACCCTGCTGCTCATCGGGACCGCGATCGGCCTGGCCAGCATCGTCGGTGTCATAGCCGGCATCCACTCGGGTTGGCGCCGGGGGAAGAACATGGACCGCGGACTGCTCACCCTGTTCCTGAGCCTGCGAACCATCCCGGAGTTCTTCCTGGGGTCGATGGTCCTGTTCGTCTTCGCGGTGAAGCTGGACTGGTTCCCGCTGGCCGGCTCGCGTACGCCGTTCCTGTCCGACGCGAGCCTGTTCGAGCAGATCGTGGACATCCTGCATCACCTGGCGCTGCCCGCGCTGGTGCTGGCCATCGGCCTGACCGCGGGGCAGTACCTGTTCATGCGGGCCGGAATGGTGAGCGAACTCGGCGCCGGCTACCTGCTGCTCGGACGCGCCAAGGGGCTGTCCGAGAGGTGGCTGAAGTACCGGTACGCCGCGCGCAACGCGATGTTGCCTGTCGTCACGGTGATCGCGCTGGAGCTGGGGATGGCGGTGACTGGGTCCATCTTCATCGAGCGGGTGTTCGCCTACCCGGGGCTCGGCCAGTTGCTCAACGGTGCGGCAAATCTCCGCGACTACCCGCTGCTGCAGGGCTCGTTCCTGATCTTCGCGCTCTTCGTTGTCACCGCCAACTTCCTCGCCGACCTGCTGTACGCCCGGCTCGATCCGCGGACGGCCGCGGCATGAGCCAGGCCCCCACGAGTCAGGTTGCGGCGAGACGGATCGACCTGCAGCGGTTTCGCCGTGGCACCGCCAGGACTGAGCGGTCCTCGCCCCTGCTGGTCGCCGGCGCGGTCATCATCGGCACGCTCGGCCTGATCGCCGTCTTCGCCGACGTACTCGCGCCGTACGACCCGCAGGACCCGCGCGCCGGTCTCCCGCTCGAACAACCCTCGGCCAGCCACCTGCTCGGTACGAACGACTCGGGGCAGGACATCTTCTCCCAGCTGATTGCAGGAACCCGCCCATCGATGCTGATCGCCGTCGAGGCGGCTGCGGTGGTCGTGCTCATCGGGGGCCTGGTAGGGATGGTCGCCGGCCTGGTGGGCGGTTGGTTGGACACGGTTCTGATGCGGGTCGCCGACATCTTCATGGCGCTGCCCGGCCTGCCAATGATCCTGCTGGTGGCCGCTCTGCTCGGGCCGGGGCCATACACCGTCGTCGTGGTGCTGGGACTGTTCGGCTGGCCCCGGTTGGCCAGGATCCTGCGTAGCCAGGCGCTGAGCCTGCGCAGTCGAGGCTTCCTGGTCGCTGCCGGTGGCTTCGGCGCCAGCCCGTTCTACATCCTGCGCCGCCACCTCGTACCAGCGCTGGGTCCGCTGCTGGTCACCGGCTTCGTCGGCGTCGCCGGCATCGCCATCCTGATCCAAGCCGGTCTGGCCTTCCTCGGCCTGTCCGACCCGACGCAGGTGAGCTGGGGTTCGGTGCTCAATCGGGCGCTGGTCTACCCGGGCCTCTACTTCAGTCCACTGTGGACATGGTGGGTGCTGCCCGCGGGCGTCGCGATCACGATCGCGGTCCTCGGCTTCACCTTTCTCGGGGTCGGCCTGGAGCCGAGATTCAATCCCCGTACCCGGGTCGGGCAATGACCGCGCTCCTGGAGGTCGAGGACCTGGCTGTGTCGTACGGCGAGGTGGCTGCCGTACGCGGGGTGAGCTTTGCATTGGACCGAGGCGAGTCGCTGGCCGTGGCCGGCGAGAGCGGATCAGGCAAGTCGACGCTGGCCCAGTGCCTGGCCGGCCTGGTCCAACCACCACAGGCCAGCGGAAGGGTGCTGCTGGACGGGGAAGACCTGCTCGGCGCCGACCCCGAGCGGCTGCGCACCCTGCGCTGGGCGACCGTGGCCCTGGCGTTGCAGGATGCTCCGTTCAATCCGGTGACCAAGGTGGGCGTCCAGGTGGCCGAGCCGCTGCGCCGGCGTGCCGGGATGAGCCGCAAGGCCGCCGCGACCCGAGCCGCCGAGCTGGCCGAAGAGGTGCTGCTGGATCCGGCCCTGCTCGACCGCTATCCGCATCAGCTGTCCGGTGGTGAGCGGCGTCGGGCGCTGCTGGCCATGGTCCTGACCCTGGAACCCGAGCTGGTGATCCTCGACGAACCCACGGCGGGCCTCGATCCCGGAACCCGGCGCGCCCTGCTGGACCAGATCCGCCGGCTCGCGGCCGAGCGCGGGTTCGCGCTGGTGATGATGTCGCACGACCTGCCTGACGCCGCCCGGCTGGCAGCCAGGACGATGCTGCTCTACGCCGGCGAGATCATGGAGATCGGAGCCAGCGGGCTGGTCACCGGCCAACCGATGCATCCCTACAGCTGGGCCCTGATCAACGCCCATCCGGTGATGACCTCCACCAAGGACCTCCGGCCGATCCGTGGCCTGCCGCCCGATCCGCGCGCGGTTCCGGCTGGTTGTCCGTACCACCCCCGCTGCACCCAGGCCGAGGACATCTGCGTGAGCCAGCGGCCGCCTCTGATCCAGTCCCGCGGCCGGGGGGTGCGCTGCCATTTCGGCGGGCTCAAGACGTTGCTGTCGGCCACCGGGTTGAGCAAGACCTTCCGTACGGGCAGCGGCCTCGGCACCGGGACGAGCGGAGCTTCGGTACGAGCGTTGCGGGGGGTGTCCTTCGAGCTGCTGGAGGGCGAATCGGTCGGCGTGATCGGGCCGTCCGGAAGCGGGAAGTCGACGCTGGCCAAGATCCTCACCGGTCAGCTGGCCGCCGATTCCGGCGAGGTGACCCTCGAAGGATCGCCGCTGCCCTCGTCGTGGCGGCAGCGGGACCGGATGCTGCGCCGCCGCATCCAGCTGGTCGCTCAGGACCCGTGGGACGCACTCTCCCCGCGGATGACCGTCGAGGAGCTGGTCGGCGAGCCAGTGGTCATCGAGGGCGGCATGAGCGCGAGCCAGCGCCAGGGCGTCGTGAGCGAACTGCTGGAAAGCGTCGGACTGCCCTCTGCCGGCGGGTTCCTGCGGTCGCGGACTCACGAACTGTCCGGTGGCCAGCTGCAGCGGATCGCGCTGGCCCGGGCGCTGGCGGCCAAGCCCAAGCTCCTGGTCGCCGACGAGCCGACCAGCATGCTCGACGCCTCCGAGCAGGCCCGGATGATGGTCGTCCTGCGCGAGCGCCAGATCGAGATGGGCCTCGGGCTGGTGCTCATCTCCCACGACGTGGCCGTGGTCCGCAAAGTCACCGACCGGATCGTGGTCCTCGACGGCGGTGTGGTTGTCGAAGAGGGTCCCTCAGCCCTGGTCTCGACGTACCCGCAGACCAGCACGGCCCAGCGCCTGGTGCAGGAAGCGCCGCGCCTGGGGATCGCCCCAGCTGAGCTGCCCCCTGCCGGGCAGCCGGACTCCGAGAAATCAACCGAGAGGAAAACCTGATGGATCTGCGTGCCCTGGCGATGAATCGACGAGCCTTTTTGCTGACTGGACTGGGTGCCTCCGGTGCGGTGCTGCTCGGCGCCTGCTCCAGCGACGAGGATGGCTCCGGTTCAGGAGGTGGGGACGGTCCGGCAGCCCGGCCGACACTGCGGCTGGGGGCGATCTCGGGCGACTTCGGCTTCCCTTCCCCGTTCACCTCCCAGGCGCTGCCCGGTTATCTGCGGATGAACCTGATCTACGACAGCCTGTTGTGGGCCGATTCCACCGGGGAGCTGCTTCCCTGGTTGGCCTCCAGCTACGAGGCATCCGCTGACGGGCTGACCTACACCTTCGAGCTGCGTGAGAACGTCACCTGGCACGACGGCAAGCCGTTCACCGCCGACGACGTGAAGTTCACCTTCGACTACTACGCCCCGCTGGAGCTGCCGTTCACCACCGTCGGGCAGCCACAGAACGTCGCCGAGGTGACCGTCGACGGGCCGAGCACCGTCCAGATCCAACTCGAGCGGGCCGCGGTGACTTTCCCGGTCATCGTGGCCGGGGCGGTCCCGATCGTCCCCCGCCACATCTGGGAGTCGATCGAGGACCCGCTGGTCGTCGAGGACCCCGAGCTGCTGGTCGGCACCGGGGCCTACATCCTTGATTCGTATTCGGCGGCCGAGGGCACCTACTCCTACAACGCCAACGACGACTACTTCCTGGGTAAGCCCTTCGTCGAGCGGATCGAATTCCCGCCGGTGGGTGACGAGCTGACCGCGCTGCAGGCCGGCGAGATCGACGGCGGACAGACGCCCAACAACGGCGTACGAGACGACGTTCTCGCTCCGTTCATGGCCGACGACTCCTTCGGCATCATCGAGGACAAGGCCGGGTTTGCCTACCCGCTGTACTTCAACGCCGCCAACGGTGGCCCGCTCGCCGACGTACGGGTGCGGCAGGCCTTCGCGTACGCGATCGACCGCAACGACATCGTCGAGCGGCTGCTCGGCGGCAACGGTGCGCCGGGCAGTCCTGGCTTCGTACCGCCGAGTCACCCGTTCTTCTCCGACCCGGAGCAGTACGACTACGACCTGGACAAGGCCAACAGCCTGCTGGACGAGGCAGGCTTCACTCGTGAAGGGGACGGCATTCGGCAGGGACCGGACGGTCCGCTGTCGATCGGCATCCTGTTCCAGGCCGAGGCCTCGTCGCTGATCGACCTGCTCGTCCCCGCGTTGGCCGACGTCGGGGTGGAGCTGGTGCCGGAATCCGCCGAGGGTCCCGGCGGGCTGTTCCCGCGCAAGTTCATGGGCGCCTACGACACGATCCTGCTGTTCTACCCCGGGCCGGTCGGGCCGGGTCCCAAGGGCGATGCCGACTATCTGCGGCTCATCTACGCCGGTGGTCCGATGCCGACGTTCTTCACCCCGGACGGGTTCGACAGCTCCGAGCTCATGCCGCTGGCCGAGGCACAGCTGGTGGCCCTGGACGAGGGCGAGCGCGGCGACCTGCTCGGGCAGATGCAGGACATCATCGCCGAGCAGCTGGTCGTCCTGCCGCTCTACTACGCCGATCAGTACTTCATCTTCCAGAAGAACGTCTTCGACGCCTGGTACTACACCCCGACCGACTTCCCGTCTGCGGCCTCTTACAACAAGCAGGCCTTCATCACCGGCCAGAAGACCGGAACGGAGATCAGGCCCACCGAGTAACCGCCGGGGCATCGAACCAACTGGTCAGTTGCCATGGTCTTCCGCTGGTCAGGCCTGACGGGTACGGCGGTTCGGGCGCAGGGCGAGCACGAGGTCGTCGACGAAGCGGACGGCCTCTTCGGGTAACAGCGTGGCGGCCGTGACCCGAAGTGCCGGTGGGCTGCTCAACCGGAAACGCTGCCCCAGGCTCACAGCCCAGCCGCGGTCGAGCAGCTGCCGGGCCGGGGCTAGCTCCTCGGCGACCGGTATCCACACGTTGATGCCCGAGTCACCGGCGGCGTTGATACCGCGCTCTTGCAACGCGTCGATGAGGGCGTGACGCCGGCCG
>JAABUR0100001837.1_pt1 | contig 35621 bp, 40 predicted proteins | sample 5560091 | NCBI WGS metagenome assembly JAABUR01 (sample SAMN10711879, study PRJNA513375) | rock metagenome | isolation source: Antarctica rocks | place: Antarctica: Victoria Land, University Valley sud | reverse complement strand
CGAGCGGCCGCCCGCAACACCGGTACCAAGGGCAGTCCCGACGCCGCCAACTCACCGCGCGACGAGGCGTTGGCCCCGGGGTGGGCCCAGGCCGGTGACGTGTTGACCAGCAGCACCGGCGCTCGCCTGTCCGACACCGACAACTCGCTGCGAGCCGGCGCCCGTGGGCCGGCGCTGCTCGAGGACTTCCACCTGCGCGAGAAGATCATGCACTTCGATCACGAGCGCATCCCCGAACGCGTGGTTCACGCCCGCGGCGCCGGCGCCCACGGTCGCTTCGAGCTGTACGAGTCGCTCGAGGACCTGACGACGGCCCGCTTCCTGTGCGACACCAAGGCCGTCACACCGATGTTCGTTCGGTTCTCGACCGTGGCCGGCAGTCGAGGTTCGGCCGACACCGCCCGTGACGTCCGCGGTTTCGCATCGAAGTTCTACACAGCCGACGGCAACTTCGACCTGGTGGGCAACAACATGCCGATCTTCTTCATCCAGGACGGCATCAAGTTCCCCGACCTGATCCATGCCGCCAAGCCCGAGCCGGATCGCGAGATCCCTCAGGCCCAGACCGCCCACGACACCTTCTGGGACTTCGTATCCCTCACCCCTGAATCCACAGCCATGCTCATGTGGATCATGTCGGATCGGGCCATTCCCCGGTCGTACCGGACCATGGAGGGCTTCGGCGTCCACACCTTTCGCCTAGTCAACGCCAAGGGCGAGACGTCGCTGGTGAAGTTCCACTGGAAGCCGGTAGCCGGAACCCACAGCCTGGTGTGGGAGGAGGCCCAGAAACTGGGCGGCATCGACCCCGACTTCCATCGCCGCGACCTGTGGAACGCCATCGAGAACGGAGCGTTCCCGGAGTGGGAGCTTGGCCTGCAGGTTCTGCCCGATGGCGACGACCAGACGTTCGCGGGAATCGATCTGCTCGACGCCACCAAGATCGTGCCCGAGGAACTGGCCCCGGTTCGTCGGGTGGGCAAGATGACGCTCGATAGAAATCCGTCGAACTTCTTCGCCGAGACCGAGCAGGTGGCGTTCCACACCGGCCATCTGGTGCCGGGCATCGACATCACCGATGATCCGCTGCTGCACGCCCGGATGTTCTCCTACTTGGACACCCAGCTCCTGCGGTTGGGCGGCCCCAACTTCGACCAGCTGCCGATAAACCGCCCGGCCTCCGAGGTCAACGACGACCAACGCGATGGCTTTGGCCAGCAGGCGGTCCATGAGGGACGCACTGCGTACTCGCCCAACTCGATCGGCGGCGGATGCCCGTTCACCGTTGGTGCCGAAGACGGTGGCTACGTCCATGTCCCCCGCCAAGTCGACGGCCCGAAGGTGCGTGAACGGGCCGCTTCCTTCGACGACCACTTCAGCCAGGCGACCCTCTTCTGGTTGAGCCTGCAGGAGCCTGAGCGAGCCCACGTGGTCGGCGCCTTCAGCTTCGAGCTGGGCAAGGTCTCGGCCCCCGAGATCGTCACGCGGACGCTGGAAAGCCTCGCCAACGTCGACGCCGAGCTCACCGAGCAGGTCGCGGCCAACCTCGGTGTCCCCGCCCCGTCGGGCTCACCGGCGACCGACGTCGATGGCTCACCGGCGCTCTCCATCCTGCCTCTCGAGCCTGGCCCGATCGCCGGCCGGGTCGTCGGGATCCTCGCCGCCGATGGGGCCGACGGGCTGGGCATCACCGCTTTGGCCAAGGGTCTCGACGGCGCCGACGCGCTGGGCCACGTCGTCGCCCCCCATGGCGGCCAGCTCGACAACGGAGCGAAGGTCGACCGCACGTTCCACACCACCGAGTCCGTCGAGCTCGACGCCGTCATCGTGGCCGGAGGATCGGGTGTCACCTTGGCGGCCGACCCCCAGGTCGTCCGCTTCGTGCAGGAGGCCTACCGGCACAGCAAGGTGGTAGGGGCGTGGGGTGACGGGACCGAGGTGCTGGTAGCCGCCGGCATTTCACCCGAGTTGCCCGGCGTCGTCATCGCCAACAAGGCGAACAAGGCCTTCATCGGCGTCGTCATCGAGGCTCTCGGCTGGCACCGCTTCTTCGAACGGGAGGCGGCCGTCTAGCGGCAGCGGCGGCGATCGCCCCTGAAAACACCTCGTGTTGAGAGCGGCATAGGTTTGCCCGATATGGCCGCGACCGGGTTAAGGCATGGATGGAGCTGGCCTGGCCTGGCCGCGGTTGGCGGGGTACTCCTGCTCGCCTGCTGCTTGATCGCGGCCTGTTCGGGGGGTGGCGGCGGATCAGTGGCGACGACCCGACCTACGGCACCGACCACCGGTCACCCGGCAGCCACGGGGATCCACAAGATCAAGCACGTCGTGGTGATCATGCAGGAGAACCGGTCCTTCGACTCCTACTTCGGCACCTACCCCGGAGCCGATGGCCTCCCGACCAGCAACGGCCGGTTCACGACGTGCCTTCCGAACCCGGCGACCAACGTGTGCGAGGCGCCCTACCACGACCCAGCCGACAGCAACGGCGGCGCAGACCACACCAAGGCAGCCGCCATCGCCGACATCAACGGCGGCAAGATGGACGCGTTCGTGGCCCAGGCGGAGACCAGCACACGGGTTTGCGGCGTTGTCCAGAACCCGGCGTGCGCCCACAGCACCACGCCCGACGTGATGGGCTTTCACGACGCTCGCGAGATCCCGAACTACTGGGCCTACGCCCAGCACTACGTGCTCAACGACCACCTCTTCGAGCCGGTGACCTCGTGGAGCCTGCCCGACCACAACTACCTGGTCTCGGCCTGGTCGGCGCTATGCAAGACGTCGGAGGCGGCCAGCTGCATCAACAACATCTCCGGACCACGATCCCCCACCGACCAGGAGCAAGCGGTGGACCAGTCCATCGCCACCGGGACCGCACCGGTGCAAGACGCTTGGACGGACGTCACCTACCTGCTCCACAAACAGAACGTGAGCTGGGGCTATTACGTCGAGGACGGTACCCAGCCCGACTGCGAGGACAGCGCCGCCACCTGCACACCAAAGGCTCAGAGCTACAAGACCCCCGGCATCTGGAACCCGTTGCCGGTCTTCACCGACGTGCAAGCCGATGGTCAGCTCAAGAACGTCCAGCCGACCCAACACTTCTTCGCTCAGGCCAAGACGGGCACCTTGCCGGCGGTGTCTTGGATTGCCCCGAGCCAGACCAACTCCGAGCACCCGCCGGCCAGCGTCCGCGAGGGTCAGGCATGGGTCACCAACCTGATCAACTCTGTGATGAAGGGGCCGGATTGGAGCTCGACAGCCATCTTCTTGTCTTGGGACGATTGGGGCGGCTTTTATGACCATGTAGCGCCCCCATCGGTGGATGGCAACGGTTACGGGCTGCGGGTCCCGTCCATGGTGATCAGCCCATACGCCCGCAAGGGTTACATCGACCACCAGACCCTCAGCCACGACGCGTTCCTGAAGTTCATCGAGGACGACTTCCTAGGCGGCGCCAGGCTTGACCCTGCTACCGACGGCCGGCCTGACCCCAGGCCCACCGTCCGCGAGAACGCCGCGGTCTTGGGCGACCTGGCCAACGACTTCGACTTCAACGCCCCACCGCAAGCGCCGGTGATCCTCCCGCTCGACCCCAAGCCCGGGCCGGCGTCGCGGCCCGGGAACTGATCGGCGGAGCGACAGCACGGGTAGCCGTTCGATCGAAGCCTTCACTGCCGCGCTGCGACACAGAACGGCGATCCGCCCGTAGGGTCGCCACCATGACGAAACTCGGCTATCAGATCCCCAACTTCACCTACCCCGACACGCCGCCGCCCGACTTGTTCGGAGTCGTCGCTCGGCAGGCCCATGAGGCCGACACCAGCGGGTTCGACACCGTGATGGTGATGGACCACTTCTACCAACTGCCCATGCTCGGGGCGCCTGAGCTGGAGATGTTGGAGTGCTACACGTTGCTGTCGGCGCTGGCCCAACACACAACGAACGTGCGCCTCTCGGCCCTGGTAACCGGAAACACATACCGGAACCCGACGCTTCTGGCCAAGACCCTTGCCACCCTCGACATCGTCTCCGGCGGAAGGGCGCAACTGGGCATCGGCGCCGGCTGGTTCGAGCTGGAACATGACTCGCTGGGGTTCGAGTTCGGCACCTTCGCGCAGCGGTTCGAGAAGTTGGAGGAGGCGCTCCAGATCATCAAGGGCATGTTCGCCGGTGAGAAGCCCTCGCTGGACGGCAAGTGGTACCAAGTGAACGAGTGCATCAACTCTCCGGCGCCGCTAGGTCACATCCCGATCATGATCGGCGGGGGCGGTGAGAAGAAGACCCTGCGGCTGGTGGCCCAGTACGCCGATGAGTCCAACTTGATCTGCGGCGCTGACGAGATCCCCCGCAAGCTCGAGGCCTTGGCCGGTCACTGCGAGCGGCTCGGCCGGGACCGGTCCGAGATCACCGTTTCCTACCAAGGGGTGGCCTGCATCGCCCCCAGCCATGACCAGGCGGTGGCCGAACTCGACGCCATGCTCGCCGAACGGGGCCTGGACCAGTCTTCGCTGTCCGAAGAGGAGGCTGCCGGTGTGCGGGCCATGGTTCCCCACGGCGACCCCGACGAGGTGGGAGAGATCTTCTCGAACCACCTGGCCACGGGCGTCGACGGCTTCACCGTCAGCGCACCGGCCAACGGCCACATCGAGGGGCGAGTGCAGCTGCTGGGAGAGACCCTCGCCCGGGTCGTGTCGTAGGGCGGTGGCCGGTTCGGGCGCAGCATCGCCGTACCATCGAGGCCCATGAGACGCCTGTTCGTCGTGACCGCAATCACCGTTCTATGCGTGGTGTCAACGTCGTGCAGCAGCAGCGGCGGCGGAAGCGCCAATTCCAGTTCGGGCGGGCCGATCGTGTCGACCGACGCTTCGGGCGGGCCCGCCGGCCGCACTGCCACCGACAGCAGCAGTGGCAGCCGCAGCGGCTCCCCGGGCTCCCCCACCGGCCAACTCGCCGGCCGGTTGCTGACCGTGAAGGATTTCCCTTCCGGTTGGCGCAAGGTCGGCAGCGTTCAAACCTCGGTTCCTTCCACCGACTCTTCTGGAAACAAGTCCCATTGCCTCGATGCCTTCGGCGCCGACAGCGTCAAGCCCAAGCAACAGGCGCGCGTCGACTTCGCCAACGGCGACGCCGGTATCCCGATAGTGAACCTGGCGGTGGGCCAGTACGCCGGCTCCAAGGCGAAGCCGGCCTTCAAGCGGATCGAGGCCGCCTTCTCGGCCTGCCACGAGGTAACCGACACCGACAGCGCCGGGGCGGTCACCACCGTCACGCTCAAGAAGCTGGACATCCACCAGCGCGGCGATGACACGTTGGCGTTCGAGGCGGACAGCAAGAAGGGCGCCCAGGTCTCTTTCTCCGACCTAGGCCTTGTCCGCAAGGGCGACCGCGTAGCGCTGGTCTCGCTGAGCGACCGGAAAGCGCCGGAGCGCAAGCTGTTCGAATCCCTGCTGGACAAGGCCGTCGACAAGCTCTGACCGAATGGCGGCGTGGCCGCTGGGGGTCAGGTGAGCAGGGCGGCCACCTCGGCCGCGGTCCGTTCGCCGGAGCGCACCGCCCCTTCCATGTAGCCGTTCCAGACCGGTGAGCACTCAGCGCCGGCCCAGTGGATGGGTCCGATCGGTTCGGTGAGGGCTGGCCCGTAGGCGGTCCACACGCCGGGGGTGAAGTGGGCGCCGTAGCAGCCGCGAGAGAACTCCTCGGCCATCCAGTCCCGTTCCAGGTACTCGATGGGGTGGGCCGCCTTGGGGCCGAAGTAGCGCACCATGCAGTCGATGGTGGCCTGCCGGCGTTCGGTGATGGTGCGTCGGGCCCACTCTCGACCGTCGTTGGCTTCCATGAACCCGACCAGGACACCCGGATTGCCGGCCGGCGGCGTGTTGTCGAAGGTGACCTTGACCGGCCCCTGCTCGGACGCCGCTTGGCCGTTGAGCCCGTCGGCCCGCCAGAAGGGCTCGTCGTAGATGGCGTAGAGCTTGATGACCGAACCGGCGGGCAGGCGTTGGGTGAGCTGGTCCCGCCATGACGGCAGCGCCGGTCCGTATTCAATGCGTCCGGCCAAGGTGGGCGGCAAGGTGACGATGGCGCGTTGGGCGGTGACCGTTTCCCCCGCTCTGGTCGTGACCTTCACCTCCTGGGCGTCGTGGTCGATGCGACGCACGGGCTGGTTGAGGCGAACCCGGTCGCCGAGCCCGGTGGCCATCCGCTCGCTGACCAGCACCGACCCGCCGACGATGCGGTCCTGTTGCGCGCCCCGGTCGACCGCCAGCAGCGTCTCCAGATCGGTGCCGGAGTGGGCGTAGAAGAGGGCGTGCAGCATTGACATGTCGGTGGACTCGGCGGAGAACACCGCTTCGCAGGCGATGCGGAAGTACTTGCGACCTTGGCCGGTGCGCAGGTTGCGCGTGACCCAGGTGTCGAAGGTCTGGCCGTCGAGCTTGCGGGCGTTGGGCGCCTTCCACGGCTCGTCCAGCGGGATCTTGGCGGCCAGCCGGGAGAAGCGGGTGAGACCCTGGAACAAGTCGGCCAGGACGAACGGGTTGAGCTTGGGCACCGCCCCGCGGGTGGCGGCCATGCGGCTGGTCTTGCCGCCGAGCACGATCACGGTCTCGCCGTCGTTGTAGGAAGGGAACGTCTCCAGGTCCAACTCGGCGATCAGCTCGTACATGCGGTTCTGGGTGGGGCCGACCCACTGGCCGCCCAGCTCGACCGGGGTGCCGGCGGCGGTCGTGCCGCCCTCGGTGCGGCCGCCGACCCGGTCCCGCGCTTCGAGCACGACGGTGTCGACCCCCTGGCTCGTCAACTGGCGGGCGGCCGCCAGGCCCGACAGGCCGGCGCCGATCACCACCACCTCGGTTCCGGTCATCTAGGCCTCCCGCCCGGATACGGCGAACTTGCCGTGAGAAGGCGTCTCTGAGGTGTGCGCCGCCGACAAGTTCGCGGCGGGGCTGGTGCTGGCGGCGGGATGGAACCCGGCGGCGGCGTTGGTCTTGGCCCATGTTCGACGGAGCCAGCGGGGGCGGTCGTCGCCGACGCCGGCCGTGCGAAGGTCGTGCAGCCACGCCGCTTCGAGCCGGTCGGCCTGGGCGAAGGCGGCTTGGCCCGACGGCGGGTCGGCCAGCCACGCCGCCTCGGTGCGGTCGCGGGCGTGGCGGTAGCGGGGCAGGAGGGTGCCGTGGTTGGTCATCGTCAAGCGGTGCAGCTGCTCGTGGCGCCACCACAAACTGCCGGTGTCGGCGTGGTTGGTGGGTTCGGGCCCGAGCAGGAGCGGCTCATCGATGCGGACGGGCTTGAACAAAGAGGTGCACGGCGCCGCGGTGGCGGTGGACCAGTGCTGCGGGTGGTTGCGGTCTCGGAGGTCGGCCACCCATGACGAGGTGGTCTGGGTCGACACGGCCACGCCGCCGGCGTGGACGCAGGGGCCCGCCATGGCACCGTTGACCGGCGACCAGCGCGGCGAGACGCTGTCGCCGTGATCGCGGAGGGCGGCCATGAGATCAGCAGGCGTGGTGGCCCGGCCGGCCGACGCTTCGGTGCGATCCCGGCGGATGGCGCAGGCGGCGACGCGACCCTTCAGCTTGTTGGCGTGGGCGTCGGCGAACCCGGCGATGGTCAGGCCGTTGGAGATGCTGCGGGCGCCGTGTAGGACCGGCTCGGTAGCCCACTCTTTGCCTGCGGTCTCGACCACCACGGCGCCGTCGGGGTCAGCGACGATGAAGCTGTTGTGGTAGCTGAAACCGGGCCGTTCGTAGCTGCACCCGCCGCCCTGGCCGTGGCGTTCGAGCAGGTCGACGATGACTTGGGCGGCGGCCTCGGCGGAGGCGGCCCGCTCGAGTGCGAGTCGCAACAGGTCCATACCCAGCAGCGCCGGCTCGCCGTCGGGTTCCTTGGTGAACACTGCCTCGTTGCCGATCACCACGCCATGTTCGTTGGCGCCCATCTCGGCGCCCCACATCCACCACGGCCGCGACAGCAGCACGGCGTGGGTGCGACCCACCTGGGGGATGTCGATCCATGTGCAGCGGACCCGTTCGTCGGCGGCGTGGTCGGCCGCCGGCCGCCAGTCGAGCACCTGCGCCTCATTGGGGTCGCGATCGCTGTTCTTCGCGAACAGGACCCCGTCGTCGTTCACGGTCACCATGGTGTCGCACACGCCGGCGACACTACCGACGCTGCGTCAGCGGACTCCGGTGATCGAGCTACGGCTGCGGTTCGAGCAGTTCGAGACGGTTGCCGAAGGGGTCATCGACGTAGACGCGGTCGTAGCCCTCCAGCGGTTCGTCGTCTCGTATCGAGACGCCCGAGTAGCGCAGCTTGGTGACCAACTCGCGGAGGCCCGAGACCAGCAGGGCCGGGTGCGCTTTGCGGGCCGGCCGGAAGTCCTGCTCGGCGCCGAGGTGCACCTTCACCCCGTCCGACTCGAACCAGCAGCCGCCCCGGGCGGCGAGGTTGGGCGGCTTCGGCTGGTTGGCCAACTCCAACAGTCCCTCGTAGAAGGCGATGGCTTCGTCCTCCCGACCCGCCGGCATGGCCAGCTGAACATGATCGATGCCCGTGATGGCCACGGCCTCAATCATGCCGCTCACCCGCCCGCCGCCGGCAGATTGGGCATTCTAGAAGATTGGGGTTCGTCTAGACTGCCCCACCAATGGCATTGAGCATCAAGACCGAGGAGGCTGATCGCCTTGCCCGAGAGCTGGCGGCGGTGACGCACGAATCCCTGACCGAGGCGGTCACGATCGCCCTGCGGGAGCGGCTGGACCGGCTTCGCTCGGAGAACCAAGTGGACATCGTTGGACGCCTCGATCGGCTGAGCCGCGAGTACCTGAGGCAGCGAGTCGACGATGAGCGGACGCCTGACGAGATCCTCGGCTACGACGAGGTTGGCCTCCCCCAGTGAGCGGACTCGTGGTCGACACATCGGCGATCGTCGCCATCCTCAGCCGAGAGCCGGGAGGAGAATGGCTGGCTGCTGAGCTGGCATCGGCGACCGCTCGCCAGATCACCGCTGCGACGGCCCTGGAGCTGGGCATCGTGCTGGAAGCGCGCCGATCGAAGTCCGTTGGTATCGCCACCCGAGCATTGCGGGACAGCGACGTCAGGATCGTTCCGTTCGATGAAGACCTCGCCGGGCGGGCCCTGGAGGGATGGCGGCGGTTTGGAAGGGGCCGCCAAGCCGCCGGCCTCAACTTCGGTGATTGCACCACGTACGCGCTCGCCGCTCGGTCGGGTTTTCCGATCCTTTGCGTCGGTGATGACTTCAGCCGCACCGACCTGCCGGTCCGACGGCCACCGGCCCCGTGAATCTGGCGAGTGGTGCGCTAGCGGCTCGGGATCAAGCCCGATGAGATGGACAGCGGCCACCTGCCGGCGCTGGCTCACCCCGACGGCCTGACCGACCGGTTGCTGGCTTACGGGGCCCGAACGCTGACTCGGGCCGCGCCGACCCACAGCCTCAGGGCTTGGCGGCCCGATCGTGCAGCATGGCCAAGGCCTTGGCCATCCGGCGCTGGCGTGTCTCGGGTTTCTTGGCACTGTTGATGGCGTCGACGTGCTCGCGTTGGTGGCTGAAGGAGAGGCTGTCGAACGCCGCCTTCAACTCCGGCTGGCGGGCCAGCGTCGCCGCCAAGTCGGCCGGCACCTGGACCGTGCGGGGCTCGCGGTCCCGCTCCAGGGTGACGTCCACCTCGTCACCGGCGGCGATGCCCGCCGCCGCTCGAACGTCGGCGCTGACCGGCATCATGAACTTGCCGCCCATGACCGCCACCGTGGTCCGGTACTGGTAGCCGGCGATGGTGGCCCGCACCGCCGGGCGCTTGCCTGATCCCAGATCGGCAACGACGTCGTCCGGCACCTCGATCCCGGTGGCGGTCTTGCCGTGCAGCTGCAAGGTGGCATGGAAGCTCGGCATGGTTTGAGGCTGTCGGGGTGCGCGGTTCAGGAGGCGAAGTCTGGCTGGTTGCCGCGGGCGTCGTCGGAGCGACCCTTCGGTTCCTCCCAGTCCTCCTGGCGACCCAGGGCGGTGAGGTCCAGGAAGTAGTAGGAGCCGCCGGTCTGCTCGGCGCCGCGGGCGTAGCTGGAGTAGGTGTGGAACACCCGCTCACCGTCGCGCAGGAAGAAGCTGGTGCCGGGCATCTCGAAGGGCTGGTCCACGTCGAAGAAGTGGCCTTGGCCGATGGCCTCGAAGTCCGCCTTGGTGCGGTAGTTGTACTCGAGGGGAGCGACGGACTCGTCGAGGGTGACGTGGAAGTCGTAGTTGAAGTCGCTGCCGAACGACGAGTACCAGGGGAACGTCCAGCCCTTGCGCTGCTTGTAGTCGGTGATCTTGGCCAGCGGCGCCCGGGAGACGTAGGCCATTGTGGTGTCGCGGGTGTGCAGGTGGTCGAGCAGCCCCTTGGACATCTCGTCGGCGCCGGCGCTGCAGCTCGGGCAGCCGTCATCCCAGCTGGGGTCGAACATGAAGTGGCCGACGATGAGCTGGCGGCGTCCCTCGAACAGGTCGAGCAGGCCGACCTCGCCGTCCGGTCCCTCGAACCGGTAGTCCTTGGTGATCTCCACCATCGGCAAGTTGCGGCGCTCGGTGTTGAGGGCGTCGCGCTGGCGCGTCAGCTCCTTCTCCTTGGCCAAGAGTTCCTTGCGGGCGGCCACCCATCGGTCCTCGGTCACGACTTCGGGAAGGGTCATGCCATTGGGACGGAGTGACGGCCACAGAATCATCGGTCGACTCGAAACCTGTTTTCGGCTCAACCCGCTCGACTTTCCTTCTCGGGATACCCGCACCTCGAGGGCCGCCGGGGTTCAGCCGCTGACAAACGATCTCCGCCTCGTCGACCCGGTTGCGGGGTCCCAGCTCCAGCACCACCGGCTCGGGGTGACCGACCTCGCCCGTCGCTGCCGCCGCGTTCTCGTCCGCTCTGTTCTGCAACCAAACCCTGTGGCTCCTTCCGCCGGCGACGGCGGTACCGTGCCCGACCATGACGAACCTGAAGGTCGGGGTGCAGTTGCACCCCCAAGCCACGACTCTGGACGAGCTCCGCAACGCTTGGAAGGCGGCCGACGACATGGGCGTCGACTCCATCTGGGTGTGGGACCACTTCTACCCGCTGTACGGCGACCCCGACGCCGCCCACTTCGAGGCGTACACGCTGCTGGCGGCCATGGCCGCCGACACCAGCCACGCCCAGCTGGGCGCCCTGGTGACTTGCAACAGCTACCGGAACCCGCAGCTGCTGGCCGACATGTCGCGCACCATCGACCACATCAGCGGCGGCCGGTTCACCCTGGGCATCGGCTCCGGTTGGTTCGAGCGCGACTACGACGAGTACGGCTACGAGTTCGGCACCGCTGTCGAACGGCTCCACAAGCTGCGCGACGCGTTGCCTGTCATCAAGCAACGGCTCGCCAAGCTGAACCCCGGCCCCGTCAACGGTCACCTGCCGATGCTGATAGGCGGCGGTGGCGAGAAGGTCACGCTGCGGCTGGTGGCCGAATATGCCGACGGCTGGAACACCTTTGGACCGGCCGAGAACTTCGCCCACAAGAACGGTGTGCTGGACGACTGGTGCGAGAAGGTCGGTCGCGACCCCTCGGAGATCGAGCGCACGATAGGAATCGGGCCCGATGACGTCGACGGTTGGGAGGCTCTGGCCGAGGCCGGCGCCACCCACTTCATCATCATGACCGGCAACCCCTACGACCTCGACCCCCTGGCCAAGCTCCAGTCCTTGGTCAACCCATAGCGCCGCCGGTCACCGAACATGGCCATTGCTTGGATGAAGCGCAGCCGCGATGCGCGCAAGCGGGTGGCGTTCTCCAGCGACTTGAGCGGCGCCGACCTGCGCAACGTGAACCTGGCCGACACCTCGTTGCGCGACAAGCTGCTCGACGGCGCCGACCTGAGGGATGCGGACCTGACGGCGGCGGATTTGAGCCGGGCCTCGCTGCGATCGGCGAACCTGCGCGGCGCCTACCTGACCGGAGCGATCTGCACGGGCACCGATCTCACCGGCGCCGACCTGACCGGCGCTTACCTGGTGGCCACCGACCTGACCGGCGCCCGCCTCGACGGCGCGACCATGGACGGTCTCGTGCACGACCAGGCCACCACATGGCCCACCGGTTTCAGACCCCCGAACTGGGGACGCTGACCGTCAGCTCTGGCCGCAGCGGGTCGGGTCGTAGGTCGGGCCGGTCTACCCGCCTGGGGTGCGCTTAGACGCATCGAGCGAGACGGTCACTTGGCCTCGGATTCGAGCTTGAGATCGAGGGCGAAGTGGGCGGCGATGCCGAAGCGACCCTGCTCCCGGCCGGTCTCGGTGAAGCCGTAGCTGCGATACAGGGCCACCGCTTCGGTCCACGCCGCTTCGGTCTCTGACACCACCCGTGCGGCGCCGGCGGCACGGGCCTGTCCGCACAGCTCGTCGAGCACCAGGCGGGCTATGCCCTCGTTGCGTCGATCCGTCGCCGTTGCCATTCGCCGCACCTCCACGGTCTCAGTGTCGACCCAGTCGAGGCGGCCCGAGCCCACCACCCGTTCGCCGTCCACCGCGATCACCACCGCCAGCGCCTCGTCCAGCCGGTCGAGGTCCGGGTTCAGGGTCGGGTCATAAGTCTGCCATCGCTCGGTGAGGCCGGCGACGACCAATGACTTCACCGCCTCGGCCTCCTCGCGACCGGCCAGCCCGACCCGCAACCCACCGACCTGCTCAGTCACGACGCCATTCTGCTCGTTTGCCCAACCCGCAGCTTCGGGCACGACCGGCGGCGGCCGCCTACCGTGCTCCCATGAGCATCGACTTCACCCTTAGTCCCGAGGTCGAAGAGATCCGGGACCGGGTCCGCGACTTCATCCAGCAGGTGGTCATCCCCGGCGAGGCCAAGATCAACGCCGACGAACGGCTCGACCGTGACGAGTACCTCAAGGTCTTGCTGGGCATGCGGGCCGAAGCCAAGGCCACCGGCCTGTGGCTGCCGCACATGCCCCCCGAGTTCGGTGGCATGGGCCTCGGCCATGTCGAGCTGGCCATGGTCCAGTCCGAGGGAGCCAAGAGCTACTACGGCGCGTGGGTCATGAACTGCCAGGCTCCTGACGAGGGCAACATGCACACGCTCCTGCACTGGGCTACCGACGCTCAGAAGGAGAAGTACCTGCGGCCGCTGTGCCAGGGCTACAAGTCCAGTTGCTTCGCCATGACCGAGCCCGAAGTCGCCGGCTCGGACCCCACCTTGATCCGCACCGCCGCCGTCCAGGACGGCGACGAATGGGTCATAAACGGCCACAAGTGGTTCATCTCCAACGCCCGCCGGGCCAACTTCGCCATCCTCATGGCCCGCACCGAGGACGACCCCGATCTGCCCCAGGCGGCCAACACCGGCTTCATCGTCGACATCCCGTCCGAAGGCTGGAACGACGTCCGTGAGGTCGAGACCATGCACGGCGGCACCGGCCACTCCGAGATCGTCATCGAGGACCTGCGGGTGCCGGCCGAGAACATGTTGGGTGAGCGGGGCCAAGGCCACCGCTTGGGTCAGTACCGTCTGGGACCGGCCCGCCTGGCCCACTGCATGCGCTGGATCAGCCAGGCGGAGACGGCACTGGACATGATGGTCGACCGCTCGATGAACCGCTTCGCCCACGGTTCTCTGCTGGCCGAGAAGCAGGGCATCCAGTGGATGATCGCCGACTCGGCCATGGAGCTGTACCAGGCCAAGCTCATGGTGCTGCACTCCGCCTACAAGATCGACAACAAGCTGGACTTCACCTCCGAGGTGTCGATGACCAAGCACTTCGTGGCCAACGCCCTGGGCCGGATCATCGACCGGTCGATTCAGGTGCACGGCGCCCTCGGCTACAGCACTGACACCCCACTGGCGTCGATGTACCAGCACGCCCGCTGGGCCCGCTTCGCCGACGGGGCCGACGAGGTCCACCAGATGCGCATCGCCCAGCGCACGATCGCCGCTTGGAAGGACAACGGGACCACCAAGAAGGCGACCGGCGACCTGCCCGTCTGATCGCCTGAGCGCCCGTTCGCCCGGCAATTCGACATTGTCTCCGCCGTCCATAACACGGCGGGTGGGGCAGTAGCGGCCCGCAGCGGGTGAAGGCTAGGAGTCGGTTGGTTCCAAGGTGCCGGTCGACTCGCTGGGCTGGGCGTTGGGGCCGACCACCACCATGGGATCGGGGCGATGGCGGCGCTGGCGCACGACGATCACGATCAGGCCGCCGACGATGGCCAGACCGCTGGTCCACTCGTTCACCCGCAGGCCGAACAGGCGCGAGGCGTAATCGATGCGCAGGTCCTCGACCCACAACCGACCAAGGCCGTAACCAACGACGTACAGCCAGAACAGGTTGCCGGCGGCCAGCACCCGCTTCTTGTCGACCTTGACAAGCACGACCGCCAGGGCCACGTTCCAAAGCGCCTCGTACAGAAAGGTGGGGTGGTAGTAGCCGGGGGCGGGACCCTTGGTGATGTGCAGCGCCCACGGCAGGTGCGTGGGCCTGCCGTAAAGCTCCTGGTTGAACCAGTTGCCCAGCCGGCCGATGGCCTGGGCCAGTGGCAGGGCCGGGGCGACGACATCCATGATGGTGGGCAACGGCCAGCCGTGTTTGCGGACCACGTAGATGCCACCGGCCGCTCCCAAGGCGATGCCGCCGGGGATGCCGAGGCCGCCGTGCCAGATCTTCAGAGCGTCGATCGGGTGGTCGGCGTACTTGTCGTTCCAGTCAGTGATGACGTGGTACAGCCGGGCGCCGATCAGCCCCGCCGGGACCGCCCACACGGCGATGGTGCCGATGTCGGGCCGTTCTCCGCCTCGGGCCATCCACCGCCGGCGGGCCACCACCACCGACGCCCACACGCCGAGGGCGATCATCAACCCGTATAACCGCAGCTGGAACGGCCCGATGTGGATGGCGTTGGAGCTCGGGCTCGGCAGGTACGCGGTGAGCGTGGGGATCACCGCCCAATCATGGCGCGCCACCTGCGCTGCCCCACCTGCGCCATCCCTGCGGCGGACCATGGCTTGTCCCTCCGTGGCAGGCTCGCGCTATGGACGACCGGCAGATCACCCACCACATCGACGAGCTCGTGGACGAGGAACATCGGCTGCGCAGCCAGGCCGAGTCGGACAGCGTGACCCGCGAGGAACAGCAGCGGCTGAAGGAGATCGAGATCGAACTGGACAAGGCGTGGGACCTGCTGCGCCAACGTCGGGCCCGCCGGGAGACGGGTCAGGACCCCGAATTCTCCGCCGAGCGTGGCGCCGAAACCGTGGAGGGCTACGAGCAATAGATCCGCCGGCTCGGTTACCATCCTGTTGGTAGTGTAATACCATGTTTACCACCATCGATAAGGCAGGAAGATTGGTCATCCCCAAGGCGATGCGAGACCGTGTCGGTCTACGCGCCGGCCCGGTGGAGATAACCGTCGACGGTGCCGCCTTGCGTCTGGGGCCGGCCGAGGATGAGCCCGATCTGGCGGAGAAGGACGGCAGGCTGATCATTCCCGCCCACGGTTCCGCCATCGATGACGACTTGGTCCGCGCCCTCCGCGACGCCGACCGGAGGTGAGCCCCGCCGGCCAACCAGAGCTGTTGGTGGACACGAGCGCAGCCATCGCTCTGCTGGTCGAGGATCATGAGGGCCACGCCGCCGTAGTCACCGCTGCCCGACACCTGCGTCTCGGGCTCGCCGGCCACGCCGCCTTCGAGACGTACTCCGTGTTGACTCGCCTTCCCCCTCCCGCCCGGGTCGGCGCCGTTACCGCCCGCCGACTCCTGCGCATCAACTTCCCGGCGACCCGGTTCCTGGGCGCCCCAGCGGCGGAGCGGACCCTCGACACGATCGCCGCCACCGGGATCACCGGCGGAGCCGTCTACGACGCGCTGGTGGGAGCCGTTGCCGCCGCCCACCAGGTCGACCTGCTGACGCGCGACCGTCGCGCCCTTGACACCTATCGAGCCGTGGGTGCCGAGGCTCGGCTGGTGCCCGGTTGACGCCAGCTCGCCCGCCGCCGCCGAGCGGCTGGCGTCGTTCAGGCCAGTGCTTGGTACAAGAGTTGCTTGAGCTGGGGGCGGATGGGCCAGGTGCTCGACGGCAGGAGCTGGGTGAGGAACACCGCCACCAGGTCCTCGACCGGATCGACGAAGAAGGCGGTGCTGGCGGCCCCGCCCCAGCCGAACTCACCGACCGAGCCGGGCACCTTCTGCTTCACCGGGTCGATGACCACGGACACACCGAGACCGAAGCCGACGCCGTCGAAGCTGGTCTCGGCGAAGGTGCGGTTGCCGAACTGGTCGAGGTCGACGCCGCCGGGCAGGTGGTTCTGCGTCATGTACTTGACCGTGCGGGAGGCCAGAAGCCGGGTTCCCTTCACCTCTCCCTGCCGGCGGAGCAGGTCGGCGAAGCGCAGGTAGTCGGCGGCGCTGGACATGAGCCCCCCACCCCCGGACAGGTAGCGCGGCGCCGAGGTCTTGACATCCTCGGTCCGGTTCATGCGCCGGATGGTGCGGCCCGGGCCGGTGGGCACGTACAGCGAGGCCAGCCGGTCGCGCTGGTCGTCGGGTACGAAGAAGCGGGTGTCGCCCATGCCCAGCGGGTCGAAGATGCGGTCCTGCAAGAATTGGTCGAGCGGCTGGCCTGACGCCACCTCGACCACCCGCCCCAGCACATCGGTGGCCACCGAATAGTTGAAGGCCGTGCCGGGCTGGTTGACCAGCGGCATGCCGGCCCACTGGTCACAGGCGGCGGCCAGGTCGATGTTGCGCGGCGATCCCCATTCCCACCCGGCGGTGCGGTACATGGCGTCGACGGGGTGCACGTGGTGGAAGCCGTAGGTGAGCCCGGCGGTGTGGGTGAACAGGTGCCACATGCGGATTGGTTCGAGGGCCGGCTGGGTGACGGGCGAGACGGCCGAGCCGCTGCGGAACACCCGGACGTCGGCGAACGACGGGATGAAGCGGCTGACCGGGTCCTTCAGCTCGAACGCCCCTTCCTCCCAGAGCATCAGGGCGGCCACCGCGGTGATGGGCTTGGTCATGGAGTAGATGCGGAAGATGGTGTCGGGCTCGATGGACGTGCCGTCCTGGACATCGGCATTTCCGGCCGAGGCCACGTGGCACAACTGGCCCCCTCGGGCCACGGCCACCAGGAAGCCGGGGAGCTTGGCGTCCTCCACGTACCGCTCGAAGTGGCGATCGATCCGAGAGAGGCGCTGGGGGTCGAAGCCGACCTCGCCGGGTTCAACATCCAGTTCGAGAGCCGTCATCGCGCCGGACCGTAGGCCATGGCTGTGCGCCCCGCCGTCGGATCACGGCGCCAGCCGGTTGAGAGCGCGATTCGACCGGGGGCGGCCTGCTTCAACGGACTTGGACGGATGCTTCGACGGGGACCAGGCGCAGTGCGAGCTTGGGGCAGTAGCGACCGGCTTGGGCGGCGCGGCGGGCCAGGTCCGGCGTGACGGGCGCGGCGTCGACCATGGGGTAGCCCCAGTCGTCCAGGCGGATCCGTTCGGGAAGGATCTCGGCGCAGATGCCACGGCCGTCGCAGGCCACGATGTCGAGCGCCAGACGCTTCACTGCCACGGTTCGGTCCCGTTGTCCGGTATCGGCAGCAGGTACCGGTCTCCGGACGGCGGCGAGCAGGCCAATCCGTGTTGGTGGCGGTGGACGTCTTCGGCGAACACGGCGAGGGCGGTGCGCAGGAAGCGCACGGCCCCGTCGGGGAACCGGCAGGCGCCGCGCCCTTCGACCTGCGCCGACCAGCGCCGCAACCGGTCGACGACGGTCGGGTCGGCGTGCCCTTCGGCAAGCTCTTGCATGCCGGCGGCGATCGAGCCCAAGCCGTGCACGCAGGGACCGCATTGGCCGGCGGATTGGCCGGCCAGCCAGGTGAGGACCCGGCTCACCTCGCGCAGGCCGCAACGGTCTTGGGGGAAGATCGCCACCGTGCCGCAACCGACGCGCGCGCCCCAGGGCTGCAGCTGCTCGTCGGACCACCCCACGCCGGCGGTGGCGTCGGCGGGCAACCACGCGCCGTAGTAACCGCCCAGCAGGACCGCTTGCGGTCGGGCCGTGAGGCCCCCGGCCAGGTCAGCCAGGGTGGCGAGCGGCGAGCCGAGCGGTGCTTCGACCACGCCGGGCCGGGCCACCGCGCCGCTGACCGTGGCCAGGGCCGTGCCGGAGTGGGCCGGCGTTCCGGCCTGGCGGAACCGAGCGGGACCGAACTGCATGATCTGGGCCAGGTGGGCGGCGGTCTCCACGTTGAGCACCAGGGTGGGTCGGCCGTCGACGCCCCGTTCGAACGGCTTCGGGCCGGAACCCGGCGGCTTGGCCGGCCCACCGTTCAAGAAACGCACCAGGGCGGTCTCCTCGCCAGCCACGTAGCGCGAAGGGGCGGGGCGCAGCTGCACGGCGGGCGACGCTTCACCGGCCGCGGTACGCTGCCGCCGGGCACCGTCGAGGGCCAGCATGGCGTGGGAGCGGACCCGGTCCACCGCTACCAGCACCTGGTCAGCGGCCACCGCGGCGGCGGCCCAAGCGGCGCCGTCGAGCACCAGGTGGGGGGCACCCGACAGCAGCACCTCGTCCTTGGCGCTCAGGGGCTCGCCCTCGGTGCCGTTGATGATCACTCTCGGTCGGAGCCCGGAGGCGGCCGCCGAACGCAGAACGGCCGAGAGCTTGATGGCCGTCGGGAAGGCCGCTCCACCGCGCCCCCGCAGCCCGCCCTGCTCGACCAGCGAGATCAGGTCGGGTCGGGGGAAGGCGGGGGCGGGCGGGGCGGCGCAAGTGGCCCGGTGGGCGGCCAAGTCGGGGTTGCGCTCTACCGCCGCTAGCAGCCGCCGCACCGGCGGCTCCGACTGGTCTGCCGGTCGGGCGGCGGCCGGGGGCGTTGCCGGTTCTTCGAGCATCGTCACGGGAGGCTCCTGGGTCGGGACGGGTCGGCGGCAGCTACGGCGGCGGGGGCACAGACGGGAAGCCGACCGGCCGGTTGGCTGGCCGCGCTCATGGTCATCGTCGCCTCACCGGCTGGACGGGTTGGGCGGCGGCGGCGGGAACCAGGTCGATCCGTCACCACCGCCATAGGCACCCGCTGCCGGCGTTTCAGCTTGGCGTCCGGCTGACAACCGGGAGCTGTAAACCGCACCGATGGCAAAGGCGGTGGCCACGTCGATGGACAGGAGCCAGGGCTGGAGGGAGTCGGTTCCGCTCCCGATGGAGTGAGCCAGTGCTAGGGGGAAGCAGGCGTAGGCACTCCAGTGGACCAGGCGCCAAACCCGCCGGTCGATGCGGTCGCGCAGCAGGCTGGTGACGACGAGGGCTATGAGCAGGTCGAGGACGAGGGTGCCGAGGCCCATCCAGAGCGGCTGGTAACCGGCGCTGAACGGGACCACGACATCGAGCGCCGACACGGACACGAACGTGTCGAGCACCGCGGTCAGCACGTGGACGCCGAGGAAGCAGCAGGCCAGCAGCGAGAGGTTGCGGTGCATCCCCTCGACCACCAGGCGGGTGGCGAACCGGCTCGACCAGCGCAGCGTGACGGCCACCCCGGCGAACACCGAGGCGGCGAGCAGCACCAAGCTCACCGCGCCCGAGCCCCGCATCAGGTACCACACCCAGGCCGGGCTGCCGGCGGCGGTGACCGCGCTCATCGGCTTGCCCGCCGGGCCGAGCGACGGGCCAGGGCAGTGCGTCGGCCCGAACCGTTGATCGACGCGCCGCGTTGATCAACCCACCGCCGGGCCGGGGCGTTCACGCCGCCGCCGCCATGGCAGCGGGCCAGCCGGCCACGTAGGTGACGGCGCCGTCTTGGGCCACCAGACGGGCGGGCAGATGGCGTTCGGCCAACCAGGATGGCGCCGCGTCGCCCATGACCAGGGCGGCGGTGGCGGCAACGTTGGCGTCGAGGCAGGAACTGGCGGCCACGGTGACCGTCCGCCACGGTGTGCCGGCGGGCTGCGAGGTGGTCGGGTCGATGATGTGGTGGACCTGCTGGCCGCCTGCCTGCCAACGCCGCGCCGTGGTTCCCGAAGTAGCCAAGCCGCCGTCCATGATCTGAACCACCGCACCCGCATCATCGAGGTCCTCACCGCACCAGTCGGCCAGCTGCACGTTCCAGCCGCCGGCGGGAGCCGGTCCGGCCACCGCCATGTCGCCGCCCAGGCTCAGCAGCACCCCGCAACCGGCCCGCCGGCAGGCGGCCCCGGCGGCTCGGTCGGCGGCCCACGCCTTGGCGGTGGCGCCGAGGTCGAGCCGGGTGCCGGCGGGAACGCAGATGGTGCCGGCGGTGCGGTCGACCATCACCTGGCGCCACCCGGCGACCGGAACGATGCGGACGGTGGTGGGCGGGCCACCCACTTCCAGCGAGGCGAAGTCGCGGTCGTAACCGAGGACCCGGAGGGCCTGGCCGATGGTCGGGTCGACCGCGCCACCGGTGCGGCGAGCCGCCCTCAACGCCACGTCGACGGCGTCGAGCAGCAAAGGATCGGCGGCGACCGCCCGCCCGGCGCCGGCATTCACCCGTTCGAGATCGGAGTCCGGGCGGAAGCGGCTGCACGTCTGGTCGACGCGTCCCAGGACATCATCGACGGCCTGGCGGGCTTCGTAGAGGCGGGCGTCGTCGGCCACGACCAGCACTCCAATGGTGCCGAACACCGGGAACTCCATGCGGCCCTTCATCACGACGCCCCCGTGGTGGCGTCCCGGCCCCGGCCAGAGCTGTTCGACGCGGTCGGCGTGGTGGTCGGTGTCTGGAAGTCGTCCTGCGTCGTGGTCGGCGCCGCCGTGGTCGGGGTCTGTGACGGGCTGCCGCCGGTGGTGGCCGACGTCGAGCCGGTGTGCGAGGACGCGGGCACGGCGTGGGCGGCCAGAGCCGAGGCGGCGACCACCAATGCGACGGCGGCGCCGGCCACCCACCCGGTCAAGCGCGACACCCGTCGCAGGCCCGGGGTCTGGTTCGTGTGGTTCGTCACTGGTCCCTCCTCCTGATCACCGTCACTGTGGAGCCCGAACCTGAGGGGTACCTGTGAGGAGCTGATGAGCTACCCAAGGAAAGATCCGCGCTCTTCCGCCGGGTCTCGCCGGCACGCATTGAGGGTCCGGTCCAGCGTGGACGGCTGCCATCCACTTCGGGCTTGAGGTGCTCGATCAGAATACGAGGGCCGGCGTCTGGGAGGTGCAGACATCGTTCGTGTTCATCCGATGATCCGGGGAAGCAAGAACGGCCGTCGGCGCGGTGGCCGGGAGAGCGCCGGTGGGTTACCTTCTCGGCCAGCTCTACGGGCAGAGGCCCCGAGCCGGATTCGCTTGTGACGCCTCCACCCCGACCCCACAGCCCCGGATACAGGCGCACCCTGGCTCTGCTGGTGAGCTCGGTCCTCATCCTCGGCCTGGCCGGGCGGCCCGCCGGCGCCGACGATCCGGCCGGTCAGGACGAGCGCGCTCAGCGCGACCAGGTCCGCCAGCAGCAGGTCGAGGTGGCCACCCAGCTCAACACCCTCAAGGCCAATGACGCCGAGTTGGAAGCCGCCGTCCAGACGCTCGACCAGAACCTGGCGGCTCAGCAGAGCAAGGTCGCCGACGCCACCCGCAACGCCGACCAAGCCAAGCTCACCGCCGACCAGCTGGCGGCCGAGCTGGTCACCTCCGAACGCCGGGTCGACAAGCTCAAGGGCCGGGTCCGGGAGCGGGCCGTCTATGACTACGTGCACCCGAGCACCGACAGCCTGGCTCAGGTGCTGCACTCCCAGGACCTCGGGGAAGCCGAATCGCGCCAGGCGTTGAACGGCTCGGTCAGCGGCACCGACGCCGACGTCCTCGACCAGCTCCGCGCCGCCCGCCAGCAGACCGACCGGGCCCGCGCCCGCGCCGTCGACGCCAAGGCCGCCGCCGACCAGCGGCGCTCCGAGCTAGAGGCCGAGCAGCAGGGCCTCCAGCAAGCTCGTGATGAGAAGGCGCAGGCAGTCACTGCATTGCAATCGCGCATCTCCGGCGTGCAGGGCGAAGCCAATGCCCTCTCCGCCCAGGAGGACGAGCTGACCGCCGTCATCCAGCGCAAGCAGGCCGAGTACGAGGTGGCCATCCGCGCCGAGGCCGCCCGTCAAACCGAAACGGCCCGTCAAGCCGAAACGGCCCGTCAAGCCGAGGCCGCCCGTCAAGCCAAAGCGTCCAAGGACTCCCAAGCCAAGAGTGACGCGGCCAAAGTCACCGCTCCCGCAACGACCGCGGCGTCGCCCACGAGCGCGCCAACCACGGCTGCTTCCAACACGGCTGCTTCCAACACGGCCACTCCAACCACGGGTGCTCCAACCACGGGTGCCCCAACCACGGGTGCCCCAACCACGGGTGCCCCACCAACGGGTGCTCCAACCACGGGTGCCCCAACCACGGGTGCCCCAACCACGGGTGCCCCAACCACGGGTGCCCCAACCACGGGTGCCCCAACCACGGGTGCCCCACCAACGGGTGCCCCACCCACGGCCGCCCCGACCACCGGTGCTCCCCAAACCGCTCCTGCAACCGCTGCTCCGACAGCGCCGGCCCCGACCGATCCGCCGGCGCCGGCCCCCACCACCCAGGCCGCCCCCGGCGGCGGCTCGTCGTCATCGGGACTCATCTTCCCTGCCGACGGCCCCATAACCTCAGGCTTCGGGTATCGGTGGGGCTCGCTGCACCCCGGTATCGACATCGGCGCCGGTTACGGCGCACCGATCCACGCCGCCAAGTCCGGCACAGTCATCTACGCCGGCTGGATGGACGGGTACGGCAACTTCGTGCTGATCGACCACGGTGGCGGTTTCGTGACCGGCTACGGCCACCAGAGCCGGATTGCCGTCAGCGAGGGCCAGCAGGTGAGCCAGGGCCAAACCATCGGGTATGTCGGTTCGACCGGCAACTCGACCGGCCCCCACCTCCATTTCGAGACCCGCCCCAACGGCGTGCCCGTCGACCCGATGCAGTACTTGTAGTCGGTCGGCAACCAGAGGTTGCCGACCGAGTTGATCGGGCGGCCTTTGGCCGCGCTATTGCGCTGACCCGACCGGCAAAGCCGGATCGGGCCAGACCGAGGGGGGACGCAGGAGCTTCCCCCCTCGGGCTCCCCCCACCGGCACACGCTGTGCACCTGGCAACCTCTTGGCGTGGGGTTGCCGGAGCTCTCTCCGATGAAGGCGGTGTCTGGGGAGCTACCGAGTGACGAGCAGGGGTGGACCTTCGAGGTCAAGTGGGACGGCATGCGGGTGCTGGCCTACGTCGAACCAGACGGCCCGACGCCCATGAGGCTGGTCACGACCAACGGCAAGGACGCCACCGCCTCGTTTCCGGAACTATGGCCCCTGGCCGACGCCCTCGGGGGCCGGGCCGCGATCCTGGACGGGGAGGTCGTCGCCTTTGCCGCCCCCACCTCCGCCCATGCGATACCTCGGCCCGACTTCGGTCGCCTGCAGCAACGGATGCACGTGACCAACGTGGCCGACGCACGCCGGCGGGCGGCGACCGTGCCGGTGAGCTTCATGACCTTCGACCTGCTCCACCTCGACGACACCTCGCTGCTGACCGTCCCGTACCGGGACCGGCGGCGACTCCTGCGCGAGCTGCTGCCCGATGGGCCGGCCTGGTCGGTCCCGGCCGATTGGTCGGGAACCGGCGCGGACCTTCTGGCGCTGGCGCGGACCAACGGGCTCGAGGGCGTGCTGGCCAAGCGGGCCGACAGCTCTTACCAACCGGGCAAGCGCTCGCCGGTGTGGCGGAAGGTGAAGGTTCGACGTCGTCAGGAGTTCGTGGTCGGCGGTTGGACCGACGGCGGGGGCGGCCGATCGGGGGTGCTGGGCGCTCTCTTGCTGGGTGTCACCGACGACCAGCCCCGGCCGGGGCAACCGTTGCGGCTGCGGTACGTCGGCCGCGTCGGGACCGGTTTCGACGCCGCCGAGCTGGGGCGCCTCGGCCGGCTGCTCGGCGAGCTGGCCGCGCCCGCGTCGCCTTTCATCAACCCTCCCGCCGACCCGGCCTTGCGGACCGCCCACTTCGTGCGCCCCGAGCTGGTGGTCGAGGTTGCCTTCGGCGAGTGGACCAGTGAGGGGTTGCTGCGCCATCCCTCCTACCTTGGACAGCGTCTGGACAAGGAGCCGAGTGACGTGCGCCAGGAGCCGATCGGCGGCGGGTTGCCGATCCCCGACGTGCCATGATCATGCCCGGCTGGGCCGCTTTCGCACCGAGGGATCATCAGTGAGCGATGACGAGATCACCCTGACCCTCCCTGCGGCCCCGGCCTTCGTGCGACTGGCCCGGCTCACCGTGGCCAGCCTGGCGACCAGGGTGGGCTTCACCTACGACGAGGTCGAAGACCTTCGCATAGCCGTCGGCGAAGGCTGTGCATTGCTCATCGGGCCGCACGACGAGAGCGGCACCCTGACGTTGCGGTTCCGCACCTCCGCCGCCGGGCTCGACCTCACCATCACCCGGGAACCGGCCCTGCCTGGGGTGGACGGCGAGGGAACGGACCTCTCGGCCCAGATCCTGGCGGCGGTGGTTGACGACTACCAGTTCTCGGCGACCGACGGCCGCGTCAGCCTGAACAAGACCGCAGGTCGCGTGTAAGAGGTGGCCCTCGAAGACGGCGAGCGGGAGGAGTTGCGGCGGACCTTCGTCCAATACCGCGCCAGTGGGGACATCGCCCTTCGTGACAGTTTGATCGAGTCGCACCTGCGGTTGGCCGAACACCTGGCCCGGCGCTTCAACAACCGCGGTGTGCCGCTTGATGACCTGATCCAAGTGGCGTCTCTCGGCCTGGTGAAGGCGGTCGACCGGTTCGAGCCCGAACGCGGCCTCGAGTTCTCCACCTTCGCCACCCCCACCATCGTCGGTGAGCTCAAGCGCTACTTCCGCGACAAGGGCTGGTCGGTGCGGGTGCCGCGCCGGGTCCAAGAGCTGCACGTCGAGTTGAACTCCTCGGTCGGCGAGCTCACCCAGCGACTCGGCCGCTCCCCCACGGTGGCCGAGTTGGCCGCCGCCACCCGCACCTCGGAAGAAGAGGTGCTCGAGGCCATGGAGGCATCCCAGGCCTACCGATCGGCTTCGATCGACGCGCCCGGCGGCGACGGTGACGACGACACGCGGAGCTTGGCCAACCAGCTCGGCGCCGATGACGTGGGTCTGTTCGACGCCGAGAACCGCATGGTCGTGGCCGAGCTGCTCGAAGGGTTGCCAGGCCGTGAACGGCTCATGCTGCAGCTGCGCTTCTACCAGGGGATGACCCAGAGCCAGATCGCCGAACGCCTCGGCATCAGCCAGATGCACGTGTCCCGGCTGTTGGCAAGGAGTCTCGATCTGCTCCGCCAGCGCATCGAGCGGACGAACCGCTGACGCCGGCTGGCGGCCGACTTCCCTAACGGCCGGAGCTGCCGAACCCGCCGACGTCGCGCTGGGAGGGCGGCAGTTGTCCACCTGCTGCTTCGATGAAGCGGGCTTGGGTCACCGGCTGGATGACCAGTTGGGCGATGCGGTCGCCGCGCTCGACCCGGTAGGCGGCGGCCGGGTCGGTGTTGACCAGCACGACCCGCACCTCGTCGCGGTAGCCGGAGTCCAGGGTCCCGGGGGTGTTCAGGCAGGTGACGCCGTGGCGGGCGGCCAGGCCGCTGCGGGGGACCACGAACCCAGCCCAGCCTTCGGGAAGGGCTAGGGCGACGCCGGTGGCCACAACGGCCCGGCCCCCGCCGGGCGCCAGCTCGGTGTCGTGGCGGGCCCGCAGGTCGGCGCCGGCGTCACCGGGGTAGGCGTAGGCGGGTAGCGGCAGGTCGGGGTCAAGCCCGACGATCAACACATCCAGCGGAGCGCGGGCCACCGGTCGACCCTACGATCTGGCGGTGCTCGTGTGGATGGACCTAGAGATGACCGGCCTCGACGCGACCCGGGACGTCATCGTGGAGATCGCCACCTTGGTCACCGACGACGAGCTTCACATCGTGGCCGAAGGCCCCGACCTGGTCGTCCACCAGCCGCCCGAGGCGCTGGCTGACCTGGTGCCGGTGGTGCAGGAGATGCACACCGTGAGCGGCCTGCTCGACGCCATCGCTGCGTCGACGGTGTCGCTCGAAGAGGCGGGATCAGCGACCCTCGAGTTCATCAAGTCCCAGGTGCCGAAAGAACGCAGCGTGCCCCTTTGCGGCAACTCCATCGGGACCGACCGCCGCTTCCTCACCGCCTACTTACCCGAGATCGAGGAGTACCTGCACTACCGCAGTGTCGACGTGTCCACGATCAAGGAACTGGCCCGCCGCTGGTATCCCGACGTGGTCGCGGCTGCCCCCCGGAAAGGGTCGTCGCACCGGGCCATGGGCGACATCCGAGAGAGCGTCGCCGAGCTGCGCTACTACCGGGACCGCGTCTTCAGGCGCACCGGCGCGGTAGAGGTCGGCGACGGTGACCGCCCTCCGGTGCCGCCCATCGCCGCCGTCTGAACAACCGTCAGACGAGCGGCGAGCGTCTACGGGCCGGGCGCGGTGGCGTCGAGATCGGCACGTTCGACCACTGATGACAGGGTGAGCCCATGGTCGGCCAGCACCTGCGCCCCGCCTTCGCTCCTGTCGATCACGCAGGCCACGTGCGCTATGTCGGCGCCGATGCCGCGCAGGTCCTCGGTGGACAGCACGACCTGGCCGCCCGATGTCACCACGTCTTCCACCACCAGCACCCGCCGTGCTTCCACTGCGGCGCCCTCGGCGAAGCGGGCGGTGCCGTACTCCTTGGCCTGCTTGCGCACGAACGCCGCCGGCAGCCCCGTCACCCGTGACAGGGCGGTCACCACCGGCACGCCGCCGAGCTCCAAGCCGGCCAGGACCTCCGTCCCGTCCGGCACCAGGCTGGCCATGGCCTCTGCTATGTCGGCCAGCAATCCAGGGTCGGACTCGAACTGGTACTTGTCGAAGTACTCGCTCGAAACCTTCCCTGACCGGAGGGTGAAGGTGCCCGTAAGATGGGAAGCGGCCCGGATCCTGCCGGCCAAGTCACGGCGACGGTCCTGATCCTCGATGGGCATGGACGCCGATACTACGAACGCCCCGAGCCATGGCCGATCGTCCCGGGTCGGGTGGGCACGTCCCGTCCCTTCCACCTCACCGGTGCACCGCCCACGGTCCGTATGGCGGAGCGGATGAACACGGCCAGGAAGAACAGCAACGGGATGGGGAACAGCAAAGCGGTCGCCAGCCCGAATGAGCCGATCCGGCGAAGCACCCACCAGAGTTGGGCCACCACCACGGCGTAGAGCCCCAACGTCCAGCCGGCGCCGGCCCACGGCCGGCCCAGCGCCAGACGAGCCAGGTCCCACGTCGCCTGCAACGGCAGGCTCACCCACAGCACGGTCAGCAACGTGGTCGGCAGCCGAACGGCGGCGGCGCCGGCCGCCAGGTTCTTCGTCCACCCGTCGACGAGTTCACGCCATCCGCCAGGATACATGCGGAAGCTGGCCGTCCCCCGCCCGGCGAAGCAGGTCACCGGCTGGCCGTCGGCCCGCCAGCGCTGGCCCAGAGCGATGTCTTCGATCACCTCGCCCCCCACCGCCCGGTGCCCGTCGAGGCGCACATAGTCGGCCCGGGTGACGGCCAGCACCGGGCCGAAGGCGGCGCTGGCCGGCAGCCGGCGGCCCAATGGCGTGAAGGCGTCGGTGGCCATCAGCGCCACCACGTTGAAGAAGGCGCTGAGCTTCTCGACCCGGGTCGGGACCCGGTGGTAGGGCTGGATCGACGTGACGCCGCCGACGCCGGCCACGTTGGCCACCACCGCGTCGAGGGTGCCCGGCGCCAACGCGGTGTCAGCGTCGAGGAAGACGATGACTGGCTTGGTAGTGGCCTCCGCGCCGGTGAAGCACGCCCACGCCTTTCCGGTCCACCCCCCAGGCACCGGCGGCGACGGGACCACTTGTGCCCCGAGTGCTCTCGCCGTGTCGGCGGTCCCGTCGGTGGAGTGGTCGTCGACCACCACCAGCTCGTCATCGGGCTGCAGCTGATCCAGGACGGCCGACAGGGTCTCGGGGAGCTGGCCGGCCTCATCGCGGGCCGGTACCACCACGGAACAGGCCGGCCGGCGCGCCGCTCGGGAGGCGGGCGGAACCGGCTTCAACCGGGCCAGCAACCAGACCCCGATGCCCAGCCTCACCGCCAAGAACGCCAGGTCAAAGGTCATGCCTTGCTCACGGTACCGATCACCCCGCCGCACCAACCGGCCCTCATGACGAACGTTCGCTCGACCGTTCGCAGAAAATAAGTTGACCGGTCAAAGCATCGGTGGTTTCGTGTGGTGCCCACCGGCACCGTGCTCACCGCCGAACGCACCCACAGGAAGGAGGCACCGATGACCAGCAACACGAACCTCACCAACTGCACCGGCGCCTCCGGCCAGTACGCCGCCTTTGCCGACTTCGACTGGACCGACGCCAACGTGGGCATCGATCACGCCGGCGCTGGCATGGCCAAGCGACAGGTCACGGTGATCGGTCACCCGTCCACCACCCGCCGGCCTCAGGAGGTCTCGCTCTAGGCAAACGCCGAAGCGATTCCGCTCCACCGAGGCCGCCGGGACATCCCGGCGGCCTTTCTCGCTTTTCAGCCCCGGTTCATCGCCCCTCCGCTGTCCCTGTCCTGTCCCCTACTTCCCTTCAACCCTTGTCCTGGAAGGACACCGTGATGCTCGCCACCAACGACGCAGACGAGTTCGACGCCGAAGACCGCAGCTGGTGGGCCGATGCCCGCTGCAACGACAACGCCGCCACCATGAGCGGCCTGTTCTTCTCCGAGGAGCTCCAGGACATCGCCCGGGCCAAGGCCATCTGCGCCCAGTGCCCCGTCCTGGCCGAATGCCTCGAAGGAGCGCTGGCCCGCCGCGAGCCTTGGGGCGTGTGGGGGGGCCAGATGTTCCTCAACGGGAAAATCCTGGCCAGCAAGCGCCGCCGGGGACGCCCGCCCAAGGTGCCCCGAGCCGAGGACCAGCTGCCCGACGTCCCCATCCCCGAGCACCTCCTGCCCGGATTGCGCACGGCCTGAGGGCGAGCAACGCGACACGGGCCCGTGATAGCTAGGAAGCGGGCTCCGGCGGTACCGTTCAACGCGGTCGACAGCGCCCTGACGGGGGCGTTTCCCCACTTTGCGCCATGGCTGATCCCACCCCCGATGCCGACTCCCCCGAGGAAGACCAGAGCTTCAAGCCACCGGTGACGACTTCCCGGCGGCGCCGGCGCATCGACGGCCGGACAGTCGCCATCTGCGTCTGCCTGGCGCTGGTAGTGGCCTTGGCCGCCGCGGTGGTCACCTCCTTCGTCACGAACAGCAGCTCCTCTCCGGCCGGAAAGAGCGCTGATTCGGCCCCGCAGGTCTCGCTCACACCGGTCGACCCCAAGGCGCCCAAGACCCCGCCAACTGGCCCCATCGAAGGTCTGGTCGGCGATTCGTTCCGGCTCTCTGACTTCGCCGGCAAGCCGCTGGTCGTCAACTTCTTCTCCACCACCTGCCCGCCCTGCGTCAAGGAGATGCCCGGGTTCGAGCAACTCCACCAGCAGCTCGGCACCCGGGTCACCTTTGTGGGCATCGATGTGACCGACACCAAGGCCGCCGGCCGAGGACTGGTGAACCGCACGGGCGTGACCTACAAGACCGGATTCGACCCCGAGGGCAACCTGTTGCGCGATCTCGACGGTCAGGGGCTGCCGACCACCGTGGTCATCGACGCCCGGGGACAGGTGGTGGACGCCCGCACCGGCGCCCTCAAGCCGGATGCGCTGCGAGCCCTCCTCGACCAGCACCAGCTCCTTCCGGCCGCGCCGGTGACCGTTCTCCAGACACCCACCCCCGGCCCGGCGGCGACACCCACCACGGCACCGTGATCGACGCGCCGCTCGCGCTGGCCTTCGCCTCGGGAATGGTGGCCACCGTCAACCCGTGTGGTTTCGCCATGTTGCCGGCCTACCTGTCGTACTTCCTGGGCCTCGAAGCGGGCGGTGACCGAGCCAAGCCGCTCCGGGCGATCGGCGTCGGCGGGGTGGTGTCGGCCGGGTTCATGGTGGTGTTCGGAACGGCGGGGATCTTGTTCAGCTGGTTCTCGGTCTCGCTAACCGAGTACGCGCCGTGGGTCACCATCGGTATCGGTCTGCTGCTGGTAGCACTCGGCATCGCCCTGCTGGCCGGATGGGAGCCGACGATCGGCCTACCCAAGCTGGAGAAGGGCACCAAGGGGCGGGGCCTCGGGTCCATGTTCGTGTTCGGCATCTCCTACGCCATCGCTTCCCTCGGTTGCACCCTGCCGATCTTCCTTGCCAACGTGGTCAACACCTTTGGGCGGACGAACCTGGTGTCCGGGATCGCCGTGTTCGCCACCTATTCGCTGGGCATGGCCCTGGTCCTGATGGTCGTGACGCTGGCGCTGGCGCTGGCCCGGGTGGGGCTGGTGCAGCGCATGAAGCAGGGGCTGCAGTACGTGCAGCGGGTGGCCGGCGGCCTGCTGGTGCTCACCGGCGCCTACGTCGCCTACTACGCCTGGACCGAGATCAAGACCAACCGGGGCGACCTGAGCCCCAACGGTCTGGCCGACCGCACCACTGCCCTGGCGACAGACCTGCAGTCGTGGGTGCAGAACGTCGGTGCCGTTCGTCTCGGTCTGGTGCTGGCGCTGATCCTGGCCGTCGCCGTGCTGGTCACCTTGATACGCCACAAGCCGGTCGACGCCGGCTGAAGGGTTGCGCGCTTGGCCACTTGAGCCGTGGTCGGGGGCCGACCCGCGGGGTCCGCGGCCGTATGGTCCCCCCATGGACCTTCGCATCTTCACCGAACCCCAGCAGGGGGCTTCCTACGACCAGCTGTTGGCCGCCGCCCGCGCTACCGAGTCGGCTGGCTTCGACGCCTTTTTCCGCTCCGACCACTACCTAAAGATGGGCGACGTCGACGGACGGCCCGGACCGACCGACGCCTGGATCACGCTGGCCGGACTGGCCCGCGACACCGAGACGATCCGTCTCGGCACCCTGGTCACCGCCGCCACCTTCCGTCTGCCCGGACCGTTGGCCATCTCCGTGGCCCAGGTCGACGCCATGAGCGGCGGGCGGGTCGAGCTGGGGATCGGCACCGGCTGGTACGACGACGAACACGACGCCTACGGCATCCCCTTCCCGGACCTCGGCGAGCGCTTCGACCGGTTCGAGGAGCAGCTGGCGATCATCACCGGGCTGTGGGACACGCCGGAGGGTGAGACGTTCTCCTTCGACGGTGACCACTACCGGCTGACCGACTCCCCCGCCCTGCCCAAGCCGATCCAGCAGCCGCACCCGCCCGTGCTGATCGGCGGCGGCGGCGCCAAGCGCACCCCGGTGTTGGCGGCCCGCTACGCCGACGAGTTCAACATGCCGTTCTCAGCCAAGGCCGACACCAAAGCTGCCTTCGACCGGGTGCGCCAAGCCTGCACCGCCGCCGGCAGCGACCCGGGCGACCTCGTGTACTCCTCGGCTCAAGTGGTCTGCTGCGGCCGCGACGACGCCGAGGTGGGCCGCCGGGCGGCGGCGATCGGCCGCGACGTCGACGAGCTCCGCCAGAACGGGCTGGCCGGCTCACCGGCTGAGGTCGTGTCCAAGATCGCAGAATTCGCCGCCATCGGCGCCCAGCGGATGTACCTACAAGTGCTCGATCTCGACGACCTGGATCACATCAAGCTTCTCGGCACCGAAGTCCTCCCCAACGTTTAACCGTTCGGGCGGCCCTCAGCGCGATGTTGGCTTTTCGGGCCGACCGTGGGATTCTTCGTTGTGCTTTGTGCCGGCAAGGGGTGGGGGGCGTGAATCGGTTTCGGTGGTCCGGGGTCGTTGGTGCGCTGATGGTGGTCGTGTTGGTGGCTGGCTGTGCGGTCGGTCCGGATCCGTCTGCGGGTTCCCTGTTCGACGCGTGGACGAGGGGTGATTCGGCCGCCGGCAAGCCATATGCCACGTCGGAGGCACTGTTCGCACTCTTCTCCCTGCCTTATCGGTCCAGCGACGGGTGGGAGTTCTCTCGATGCGAGCCCGCTGGCGCGCGCAGGTGACCCCCGCCGGCAACATCCCCACAACCACCGAGGTTCTCTTCGACGCCACGCAGCACTTCGCATCTTCCGGCCGCCGGCCCGGAACAACGATCGGTGAGGCGGCTGAACTCAGGAGTTGCGCCAGGAGGTCAGGGGACGACGGCATGTTGGGGCAGCGGATGGCGTTACCTCCTGAACACTGTCACGCTTCCAGCCGACTGCCCTTTTGAGTGGAGCAGGTCCTCCAAGAACTGTTTGACCTTGGCCGCGCCCGATGATGGCCCGACGATCACGACGTTCACCTTCAGCTTGTCCAGTTCCCCGACGTAGGCCGACCGTTCGGCTGGGGTGAGCGTGGGCGATGCGTCGGGCTGCTTGGTGGCGAGGGCCGCCATCACCGCAAACGGGTCGCCGGGGCCCAAGCTCTCGATGCGCATGGTGAGCGGTGTAAGCGGCCCGTTGACCATCGGGCCGGGCACCATGACATCCCCGTTGACGAGCTTGAAGCGAAAGCCGGACACCGCTTGCCAGCGCATTGCATCGGTCTCAAACACCGGTGAGGTCAGGGCCACGGCATGTTGGGGAAGCAGTCGGTCCAGGTCTGCGTGCTCGCCAAAGATGTGTGGGGTCGCATCCTGGGTGACGATCACGGCCGACGGTGCGAGCGGCAGTAGCGCAAAGCCAACCCCGGCGAGCAGCAGGTTGCGTCTCGCTGAGTGCCGTAATGCGAGCAGCCTGTCCACGGCGACAGCGACGATGACGCCGATGGCCAGGTAGGCCAGCACCATGAACCGACCGGTGACGACGTCGCCAAGCAGTGGGATGTGCCGCAGGATGCGCCAGGGCATGGTGATACCGCTGCTGACCCCACCGATTTCAACGAAGCTCCCGAACGCGAGCAGGATGACCGTCACGAGCACAGCTGCGCTGACTGTGACTTCGGCTCGTCGACGCAGCACCGTCACCGCGGCAGCCAGGGCGATGAGCAGTGGTAGGCCCAAGTAGCCGTTGCTTTCGGTCAAGCCGCGCCAGCGGTTGGCGAATTGATCGGCACCGGCGGTGTGCAGCAGCTGATAGCGCGACGGGACCACCAATGCCTCGCTATCCAGCACGTACTGACTGATCGTGGGCAGGCAGCAGCCGGCCTTCTGGGGTCCGGCGAGTTGGTAGCCAAGCAGCGGGGCGGAGGTAGCCAAGGCCACCACGCCAGCGACGATCAATCCTTTGAGGCCACGCTTCCAATGCTTGAACAGCCGTGGATACATCGCCGCGGTCAATGCCACTACGAGTCCGCTGCCGATAGCGGTTATGAGCAGGATTTCTTCACCCGTGACCAGCTGGGCGGTGGCCGCCAGGCCCAAGCCGATACCGACCAGCACTGCTGAGCGGCGTTGACGGATGAACAGCTCGTGCAACCCGAGCAGCATCAGCGGCGGGAAAGCAGTCAGGAGCAGGTGCGGGTGAGCTTCGAGCTGGACGATCATGTACGGCGAGAAGCCATAGATCAGCCCGCCGAGGAAGGCAGCGGCCCGGCGCTGGACGAAGCGGTCGACGGCGGCCATGGCCACCAGGGCTGAGAGCACCGGCGCCGCGGCTTGGAGGAGGTTCCAGGACACGACCGGTCCGAACACCACGGTGACTGGTGTCAGCAGCAGGCTCGGCAACAAGATCGAGGTGTTCCAAAGGGCGTTGGTACCGAGCGGGTACTGCACGAAGCTCGGGTGCAATGGGTTAAGGCCGTGCTTGAGCGCGTAGGGCATCCAGTCCAGCCACCACAGAAACAGTTGGGGATCGTTTCGGGCGCCGATCCAGCTACCCGTCGGATCACTCCACACCCGGTGCGTGACGAGGACGCTGGCCACGGCGTACGCCAATGTCGCCATCAGCCACGGGTGCCTCAACCAGTAGCGGGACCGAGAGGCCCCTGCTCCTTCTTTGCTGCGCTTGGCATTCGACGCCCGCGACCCCATGGTCGCCGTCATCGCCGACGGCCGATCTCACGGCGGTACGCCCAGCACCACTTGGTTCGCACCGCCAGGCTCCTCGCCTCCCAAAACCGAACAGCCAAAAGTCTATCTATATGGGGGGACGTCTCCGGACGTGCCGGAACGTGTCTACGGTGGTGAGACACCGGTTGCTCAGGTGGTGGTGGCCAGGGGCGTCTCCTATGGCTGGTTGATCCATGCTGCTTCGGGGATGCGGGGCGCGTGTGGCGGTTGGTGAAAGCGGTCGGGTCGGTCGGAGTAGACGTCGTCGAGGACGGCTGGTCGTTGGGCGCGGATCTGGTCGGCTCGGTGGTGGTGGACGTCGACTGGGGTGTGGAGGCCGATGCCGGAGTGGCGGTGGTGGTGGTTGTGATGGCTTCTGAGTTGTGCGAACTGCTCGCCGCGCTCAAGACGGGCGAGATGCCGACACCATCAGCGCCGGCTTGGAGTGGTGTTGCAGCAGATCGAGGCGGAGGCGACGGCGTTCATCGGCGCGGGCCGTCACAAACGGTCCGAGAGCCGGACCGCGCAATGCAACGGGCACCGCCTGCGGTTGCTGTCGACACCGGCAGGGTGATCTGGAGCTGGGCCGATGGCCCGAAGGGTAATCGGTCGTGCGACGCGCCATCCGCGATGGCGTCATCGCTGGCGCGCACCGTGGAGACAGGCCAACCGTTGTCCGCCGCGCGAGGCCGGGACTGGCCTTACTCGGAAGCCGGCGTCCGCGCAACTCGAGGGCCACCTACGCGCCGCGCTCCAGAGCTGACCGGGTGTAGGTCCGCCGATCTGCTCTGGCTCAGAACGACAAGCGAGGGCACCAGCGACGGATGGCTCCCCGATGGGACCGTGGCGCCAGTCCGGGTTGAACGAGATCAGCGGCATCACGGTGTCCCAGCCTTTGGCGGTCAGCTCTGAGCGCAGGCTTGGGTCAGCCCCCAGTGCAGGCGGGCCCGTCGGGCAGGTCGACCTCCTCGATGGACTCTGCGTCTGACCAGGCGCACTTGACCTGGAACCTGCCCGGTTCGTAGGAGATGCCATGGGGCTCAACCGGAGAATGGCCACCTGGCGCCGGCGCAGCCGTAGATGAGAACCAGGCGGTCTGGCCCAACAGGTAGGACGGTGACCACCGGTCCGATCACCAGCCAAACCACGGCGGCCACGGGTAGGCCGGCCACTACGAACAGGGTCACCATGCGGGCCTCCTTCCGCCGGCGCTGGGAGGCGGGCGGGTGGAAAGCCAGCTCTCCGGGACGGGGTTCGGGGCGGGGCACCGCTCCAGTCTCGCCTAGGCATTACGGCTCTCCACGGGGGAAGTCGAGGCTCCATGGGGCAGACTTCTCGTCCACCATCCCGTGCCGCTGGGAGGCGACGACGTTGGGACGGATACAGAACAGCCATGCCGGCCCGGGGCGGCGCGTCGCGTGCCTGCTGTTGACCGTGTGCATGGTGGCGGCGTGCTCGTCGGTGACGGCGGCTGGGCAGGGCAAGGCCGTCAACGAGAGGACGGCCAGCCACAGGACCGCTCCCAACGGGACCGCCAGCCCGACCACTGCAACCGGTTCGTCCCGCGATCAAGGGCGCCCTTCGGGCATGGCCACTGTC
>JAABUR0100001835.1_pt1 | contig 35654 bp, 40 predicted proteins | sample 5560091 | NCBI WGS metagenome assembly JAABUR01 (sample SAMN10711879, study PRJNA513375) | rock metagenome | isolation source: Antarctica rocks | place: Antarctica: Victoria Land, University Valley sud | reverse complement strand
GGAACTTCCGGATGCGGAGCCGCTGGATGTTCATCTTCGCCGGTGTACGCCGCTTGCGCGCCTGGGCGCGGTCCGCGGACCCCAGTGAGTCGACCGAAGCCGTGTGCAGCCGTGCTCACGATCACGAACCGCCTAGGTCACCATGACGGCCACCATCACCACGGCGCAGCCCAACGCGTTATGGCATCAGAGGAAGGATTCTGGGGAACCTCAGGTGCGCTTACCTCGGTAGCCGTGGGGGCCCTCCACGGGATCGGGGCGGAAACCCCGACGCAGATCGTCTTGCTGGCCACCGCCGTCACAGCTGGCGGTGCCGTGCCAGGCACCATCCTGCTCGGATCGTTCCTCGTCAGGCTGTTCCTGGCCAACAGCGTGGTCGGGCTAACGGTTGCCCTCGGCTTCCTGGGCGCGAGCCGCAACTTCGCGCTCTACGCGACCGTGAGCGTGTTCAGCGGCCTCGCGGGCATGACGGTCGGGTGCGTTCTCCTCACCGGAAGCACCAACCTGCTTCGGAGCATGTTTGCTGGGTGAACCAGCCCTCCGGCGCCCGTGCTCGCCGAGGCGCTGGGCCGAAGGGCTGTCGTGGTCGCGGACGGTTGCAGCAACTACATCGAGGGCACGGGCGATCGTCGCGAGAGAGTCGCCGGCCTGGTATCGACGGGGAGGAATAGTCAAGACTTGTGGATCGGGTTCCCGTGTTGATCACGCGGCGACTTCCTGTTCTGGCTGTTGGCGTTCGACGATCACCCCCTTGTCGAAGTGTGCGCCGGCTCGGACGAGGGCGACGAGGTGTGCTCCGTTGACGGCTCGCCAGCGGTCTTGGGCGGCCTCGATCAGCTTGAACGCCATGGCCAGCTCGGCGGCGCGCGAGCCGGGGCCCTTGGTGACTTTGGTGCGTAGCCGCACGGTGGCGAAGGTCGACTCGATCGGGGTTGGTGGTCTTGAGGTGCAGCCAGTGCTCGGCGGGGAAGTCGTAGAACGCGAGGAACTCCGTCAAACTCGCGTCGGCCCGCTCTTTGCCCGCAACCGATACCGGCCTCGATCGACCCGCTCGAGGTCGTCGTAGGCGACGGCGTGGTGGACGGGTGCCTCCCCACACATGCGCGAGACGATCTCGGTGCGGATTGTGTGCTCGGGGTAGCGGTCCGTGCGGCGAGGACCTCGTGCAAGATCTCGACCGGGGCGAAGATCACCCGATCGTGACGCCGTTGCAGACGATCGAAGGCGGCCAGGATCTCGGCTCGACAGGTCGCCTCCCGCCCCGCGACAGAGCCGCGAGGTGCGTCGCCAACCTCCGTCAAGGCTGGCGTCTCCACCCGCTCGTCCACCGAGACGCCAACTGGATGGTGCTGATGGGCGACGTCGACAGAGCCGTCCTCGTTCACAAAGAAGACGCCGAACCCGAGCAGACCGAAGGAACCGGGACTGTTGCGTTGGACGCAAACGAGCACAATTCGGGCGGCCATCGCTGGGCCCTCGTCGTGCCCAAATTGGGACATTCGCCCTCATCTCGGGCGCCTGGAGCTCCGAGGTCCGCCATCGAGGCCGCATGGCCATCCTCAACGCAACAGTGCCCGACGAACCGGTTGCCATCGTGGAGGTATGTCACGGTCCTCGCCTCTGATCGAGGTTGGAACGTGTGGCTTGCCCCCGAAATCCTCGCCACCGCTTCGTACATGGCGATGTCCATGAGGACCCGGTTGTGCCCTCGCAGCTCGGTAGTGACGTAGTTCACCGTCGACTGGTGCAGCCAAACCCGGCCTGACTCCCTCAAAAGAGTAGAGAGGACAACTTTTGAGTCCTCCCGTCTGGTGAGGGAGAAGCATGGACGACGCATTGTCGAACAGCCCTGGTGGGGGTGACCCGGTTGCCGGGCTGCCAGAGGATGAGGCCTCAGCGGCCCGGGAGGTGGTCTCGTCTGAAGGAAGCGTCGCCCGTGAGGTGGTGAAGGTGGCCTTGGCGGAGGGTCTTAGTTATGCGGAGGCCGCGGCGATGGGCGGTGTGGTGAAGCGCACCGTGGTCCGTTGGATGGCGGAGCCGGCGTTCGGGCGGGAGGTGGCCGACCTGCGCAGCGAGCACTTGTCGGAGGTCACCGGTCAGCTCGGGGGCCTTGCGGTTGCGGCGGTGACGGTGCTCCGAGATGGCTTGGACAGTGAGCGGCCAGCCGATCAGCTTCGGGCCGCCCAGTTGATCCTCGAGTGGTCGGCGCGGCTGCGCCGTGATGTCGATGTGGAGGGGCGGCTGCTTGAGCTTGAACTTCGTCAGGGTCTGCGCCCCGTCAATGAGGGCGCCTCGGGCGAGGAGGTCGAGACATGACCACCGAACGCCGCCTCGACCGAATCGCCAACACCTCCAGCAATGTCGTCCCGGGGGCCGCCCCGGTGCGCCAGCCTGAACACATCGTGGACTTCGCCGTCCACTTTCTCGGGGTGCGCCTGTTCCCGCGCCAGGCCTTGGTCCTGAAGGTCGTGACCTTGGCCACGGACCTGTTCACGGACTACGACGACAAGGTCCTGAGCCTGTGGATGGCCGGGTTCCGCAACGTCACCGACGGAGACCGGGTCATCTGGGAGGGTTCTTATGGGACACCGGGCGATCTGATGGACCGAATCGAGACCCAGCGCAGCCGCGGCGCACCGTGGTTCAATGAGCTGTTGGCGGTGTTGGGGCGGCGCGGGTCGAAGGGGTTCCTGGGCAGCATCCTGATCGCGTGGAGGGTGTGGACCATCCTCATGATGGACAATCCTCAGGAGCACTTCGCGGCGGCTGAGGGCAAGCCGTTGGGCATCTATGTGTTCGGCACCCGGGCGGAGCAGGCCCGCCGTGACCAGTTCGGTGACGTCGAGCACCTCATCACGACCAGCGCATGCTTCGCCCCGCATGTGGGCAAGTGCACCAAGGGTTTGGTCACCGTGCTGACCAAGGCGCAGGGTGGTGGCCGGCGCCACGCCCGGCGTCACCCCTGGGCTCATCGAGATCCGTGCCGCCGAGACCACCCCGACCGCAGGGCGCGGCCCGACCATGGTCATGCTTTGTCTCGATGAATTTGGCCATGTCCTGGGCGCCGGGTCTACCGCGGACAGCACCAGCATCTACACGTCGGCCACCCCGGCGCTGGCCCAGTGCGGCCCGGAGAAGCTCACGCTCCAGACGAGCAGCCCGTGGGAGAAGACCGGTCAGCTTTACCTGTCATACACCCAGGCCACCGACTGCAACCCCGACACCGGCGCGAGTCGCCGGCCATCGACCCTGGTCCTCCAGCTGCCCTCCTGGGACGTGTATTTGGACTGGGCGCAGGCCCCGACCATTCCCATGTGGCCCGACGGCCCCATGTTCGAGGCGCTGTCCCGCCCAATCATCAGTGACACCGACGAGGACATCGCCGAGCTGGCCCGCACCAACGTCGACTCCTATGCGGTGGAGTTCCTGGGCCACTTCCGTTCCGCCCAGAACGCCTACCTGGCCCACCAGGTGGTCAAGGACATTTTCTCGACGTGGCAGGGCCGCACCCTGGCCATGGGTCACCTAGGGCGCCTGGGCATCCACTACGTCGCCCACGTCGATCCCTCGGTGTCGGGGGCCAACACTGCGGTGGCCGTCGCTCACCTCGAGGACGGCGATGACGGCCAACAGCACGTCATCTATGACCACCTCGGGGTGTGGCAGCCGTCCCAGTTCCCGAACGGCCGGATCAGCTACACCACTATCGAGGACGAGCTGTTCGAGCTGTTCACCCGGTTCAACGTGGAGCACGCCAGCTTCGACCAGTTCAACAGCGCCGGCCTCATCGAACATCTCCAAACCCGCCTCGACGATGCCCGGCTGCCCAAGCCGTGCAAGGTGTTCGAGCGCACCTCCACCCAAGCCTGGAACTGGCAGGCCGCCGAAATCTTCAAAACAGCTGCGGGTCAAGGGATCATCCACGCCCCCTACCACGACCTCGCCAGGCTCGAACTCGAATACCTTCAGTCACAAGCTCGAACCGGGTCTGCGCGCCCACCAGCGGCCCGGTCCTGACCGACGACATCGCCGACAGCATGATCGCCGCCAACTACACGCTGCTCAAGGAACGGGCCCCCGAGCTGTTCGCCAAGCTCGCCAACTTCTCCCTGGTCGGCACCCGACCAGGACCTGGTTCACTCCCGACAACAAGCCGGTGGCCCGGCATCGAGCAGCACAGCCAAGACGAGATATTCGACCTGCTCGGCGCCAGCAGCCGGGTCAACCCCCACGCCGAGCGCCGGGGAGGTGACCACCGTGGCCCAGCCCGAGGCCGGCGCTTCAACCAGGGCCGCGGCCCCAACTTCTAGGCCGTAGCGGTGACATCCGGTGACATCCGGTGACATCCGGTGACACACATCCGTTCCCGAATCCGAGAAATCCGTTCCCACCACCACCATGACGATCGCCGTGACCAGCACCTTCGAGGTTTCCTACCGGCCCCACTCGGACTCGGGCGGGGCCGGCGCGAAACGTGGAAGGAAACCTCCTTCGGCCGGTTGGGAGGACCAGCGTAGGCAGGCGCCGGTGGCCGCTCGGGCCTGAAGTCCTGCAGTGGCCGGTCGTGGAGCGCGTTGTGTCCGTGTCCGGGCGCGCCGTTGCGGCCGGTTGCTCAACTTGTGATCGTCAGGCGGCCTGGGCGGTTGGCGGGTCGCTGCTGGCGGTGCGGTGGTGGTGCCGGTGCAGGGCGAGCGAGTTGACGCCGAGGGCGTGGGTGACGAGGTTGAGGTGTTGGCGCTCATGGCCGATGCTGTGGGCTCGGCGGAGCCAGAGGGTGTCGTCGAGGGCCCGGTTGATCGACTCGGCGTCGTTGCGGCGCCGGTAGAGGGCGGCGAAGTCGGGGTCGGTGGGTGGGATGGGCCGGATGTTCTCGGTCCGGTTAAACCGGCGCTTCTCGTCGTCGCGGTTGCCGTGGAGCCGGATGCTGATCGTTCCGCCGCCGTGGTGGTCGGGGAGGCGGTATTCGTTGTACCAGCGGTACTGGTTCTCGTCCGCGTTGCGGTGGGTGCGGACGCGAGGCAGTTCGGTGAAGATCCGGTTGCCGGTCTCGGCGATGGTGCCGACGCCGACGGCGCCGCCTTGGGCGTAGAGGGAGACGGTGTGGGTGGTGCCGTCAAACTGGGTGATGGTGCGGTCTTCGATGTGGGTGGACTTCTCGATGCGGCGGCCGCCGCTGCGGCGGGGTTGTTTGGTGCGGGCTTTGGCGGCGGTGACGCGGTTGACCGGGATCCAGCCGAGGTCGCGGAGCAGAACCTGATGGTGGACGCCGCGCAAGGCGGTGTCGTAGATGACACCCTGGGCGCCGGGACAGTGGGCGGCGAGCTGGCGGAAGCGGCCCATGGCGGTGGCGGCTTCGGCGCCGGGGGAGGGAACCCAGTCGACGTCGAGGATGATCCGGCCGTGGACATCTTCGCTGCGGGTGGCGACCAGGACCCATTTGGTGCCCCAGGGGCACCGTTGCGTTGACGGTAACTGTGGTCGCGGGACTGTCTTGGACGGTCCGACCGGCTGTCAGAGCACTCGTGCGAGTTCGTCGGACGCGGCCGCTGCTCGGACACGGGGGCGGGCGTGGATTCCGAGTTCGTAGTGTCCGCGTCGAAGGTTCTGCATGAAGGGTGGCCGCGAATGATCACGCTGGCGGTCCGGTCGAGTTGGAGAGCGCGCATCGGTTGGAGCCGGGCCTTAAGCCGACCGTGGTCGGCTTCGACCCGATTGTTGGCGTACTGAGTGGTGTCGTGGCGGGCAGCCGGCACCAGTTTGCGGATCACTTTGGCCAACGCTTGGGCCTTGTCGGTAGTGACCTCGCCCGGTTCTCCGTGAGCGGTGATCGCAGTGGCGAGGAACCTCGTGGCTGCCGCGGTGTCGCGCTTCCTCGACACGAAGACGTCGATGACCTGCCCGTACTGGTCGACAGCTCGGTAGACATAGCCCCAGCGGCCGGCTACTTTCACATACGTCTCGTCCACGAACCACCGGTCCCCAACCGCGTGGCGACACGGCCGGGCCGCGTCGACGAGCAATGGGGTAAATCGTTGCACCCACCGATACAAGGTGACGTGGTCGACCTCAATCCCGCGCTCAGCGAGTAGCTCCTCCAGGTCCCGATACGAAAGCCCGAACCTGAGATACCAGCGCACCGCGAGCAGGATCACATCCGGTGAAAACCGGAACCCTGCGAAGGTCGCCGAGCCCCTCTGGATCGGCGGGCACGACCGGCGGCGCTTCATCCAGACAGCCTCGCCGCTCACGCTCAATGCAACGGAGCCTGGCTGACCTGCATCCGTCCCAACGTCGTCGCCTCCCAGCGGCACGGGATGGTGGACGAGAAGTCTGTCCCATTGAGCCTCGACTTCCCCCTTGGAGAGCCGTGCTGCCTAGCCGAGACTGGAGCGGTGCCCCACCCGACCCCGTCCCGGAGAGCTGGCCTTCCACCCGCCCGCCTCCCAACGCCGGCGGAAGGAGGCCCGCATGGTGACCTTGTTCGTAGTTGACTACCCGTCACCACTGTTGTCTGGCTGGACCGGTGGTCGCCGTCCTCTACTTGTTGGGCCAGACCGCCACGCCAACGCCGGTCAACCCATCAGACCCCGCTTAGACGCGAAGCTCCCCGAGAACGGTGAGCCGGTGCCGATCCCCCGACGCCATTCCGACCACCCCTCGGTCGGTCAGCGCCCGAGGACTCGAGCCAGGTGGGACCGTGGAGCCTGGTGTCCGCGGCCACCGCTGCGACGGTGCGCTCTTCGAGATCGAACGCGGTAACGACGCCGGCGTCGGCGCACATCCATACCAAGAGCGGGTCCAGTAGTCGATTAGCTGGTGAACTGCCGCGTGCTCCGGTTCGGATGGCGCCGCGGACTGTCTGACAGCCGAGAACGCCCGGGAGGCTCAGGCCCAGGCGAGGTGCTGCCGTTCGGCGGCGAGTGCGAGGCTGTGCGCGAGGCGGTTGGGCAAGCCGTCGCAGACCGCCAGCTCTTCGGGGCCGAGCAGCAAGACGAGGCCTTGGTCGGTTTCGGCGACCACCGCTGGCAGGCGAGGTCCGAGGAGGTCTCGGACGGTATCGGGCTGGTCGTTGCGGTGGAAGGTCGCGAACGGGACGGGCAGACCGGCCCGACAGTCCTGCCAGTCGGGCCGCTCGCGGAACCGGCCGTGGGTGATGTCGCAGAGCGCGCAGTGGGCGCGAGCGAGGCGGGCGCCGACCCAGTAGGCGAGCTCCCCGGTGAACGTGCCGTCGGCGTTGTACACGCCGACCAGGCGGTCGATGCGGGCTGAGCGTGGCCCGTCGTTCGGGGGTCGATCTGCGGGTTTGGAAGGGGGCGGCGACTGATCGTCGATGTGGGCGATGGTACGGGGTCACGTGTCGAATCGGGACGAATCCGCCGTGATCCGCAAGTCGGGCCGGTGTGGACGGGTGCCCTTACGAGGGACGCGACGGCAGGATCGTCACCGTCGTCTTCACGCCCGGCAGTTTGAGGTCGAGATCACGAATTTGGTGAGGCGGTGCCGCACGGCCGCGACTATGCTGGCGGCCTGTGAGGGTGGCGAGAACTCATCGAGTCCTCTGACCAGAGACGACGCCTTCGCGGCAGGCGCAGGTCGAGATTACCTCCACCGTCAGCTCGTCGGCCGTGTCGACCGCCCCCGACAGCCCAACGCCGACAGGCCCTCCTTCACCGTCTCAGTCAGTTCGCGTGGGCGAACACCCGGTACCTACCATCCGGCAGGTCTCAGGCGGGGGACCGCCACCTCAACTTCCACGAATATCGGGACAACCTCTGGCACGACCAGCAAGCGAGCGTTGTCGAGGCAGTCACCTATCAGTCGGTGTCGGCGATCGTGACCTTGGCGAGAGGGCTGCTCGCCGCCCACTCATCGAGGACCGCCTCGGGCCACGGACTGTCCGGGCCGTTCCGGCGGTTGAACTCTTCGACGAAGACGGCGAGGACACGTCGGCGCTCCGCCGGGTCGCTGATGACCGTGGCTGTCGCCGGCAGGTCGGCGACGACGCAATGTTTGAGGTGGAACGTGAACTCCGGTCTGGCAGCCAGGTTGGCCAGCCAGTCCCGGGTTGTGGGTCCCGGGATCCCACTCAGGTAGACGTCGTCGCCCAACCGGTAGAACACGATCTCGATGCGCCGCGGCTTGCCGGAACGCCGACCCGTGGTGGTGATGTCGATCGTTCGATCCTCGATCGTCGAGGAGGCATCGATGGCCAACGCCTGGCGCACCTCTTGTCTCATCGGACGTGACCGTCAGCCTCTGCATGTGCGGTCATCGATCTCCGCCGGACCTGCCCCGTGGTGGGACAGCTTCACCGGAACCCGGCTCGTGTTGCCCAACGCCGACAGCTGAGCCGGCGGTCAGACCCCGGCGACGCGATCGGTGGCACGGCCCTTTGCGGTAGCCATTGGGCCCATGGGACGACGGCGCCGGTGAGCACGGCGGACTTCTCCACCTTCTTTGCCCTCCTCTCGCTGCTCACGTGGGCGGGCACGGTGGTGGCGGCCGGCGCGATGCTGTTCGACCGGTTCCGGCCGTCGCACCGGTCCGCCGCTCTGGCCGAACCGCTACGTGACGCCGCCCTGTGGCTGGGCTGGCTGGTGGCTGCCGTCACCACCGCCGGCAGCCTCTACTACTCCGAGGTGGCCCACTTCACGCCGTGCCCACTCTGCTGGTACCAGCGCATCGCCCTGTACCCCATGGCGGTGATCCTGCTGGTGGCGGCGGTGCGTCGGGACCTGCCCAGCCGTTGGTACGTGTTGCCCCAACTGATCATCGGGGCGGCCATCGCCGGCTACCACACCCAACTCCAGGCCTTTCCCGACCACGGTTCACCGTTCTGTACGACCACCGAACCGTGCACCACCCGCTACGTGTGAGAGTTCGGTTTCGTGTCGCTGCCCTTCATGGCCCTGGCCGCCTTTGTGTTCCTGATCACCATGGTGATCATCGCCCCGATGGGCCCCGCCTCGACCACCTTCGATCCCGCTTCCCAAGGAGCCCCATGAGCAACCAGCGACGGCCGACCGGGCCGCCCACCGCCCGCACCCGCCGGCCGGCGAAGCCCGGCCGGTCCAACACCACCACCTGGCTGGTTGTCGGCGTGGTGGTCCTCATCGGTGCTGCCCTGGTGGTGGCACTGTTGCTGGGGCGATCCGGTTCGGACTCCAACTCGACCACCGCCGCCGCCCCGCCCGTGCTCGGGGCCCTCACCTCGGTGCCGGCGTCAACCCGGGCCAAGGTCGGCGCCGGCACGGTCAACCGGCTGCCGATCAAGATCTCCGCACCCGCCTTGACCGCCGGCGGGAAGCCGCTGGTGTTCTTCATGGGCGCCGAGTACTGCCCGTACTGCGCCGCCGAGCGGTGGCCAGTGGTCGAGGCCCTGTCGCGCTTCGGCACCTTCACCGGCTTGAAGACGACGCACTCCTCCAGCACCGACGTGTTCCCGAGCACCAAGACGCTCACCTTCGTCGGCGCCACCTACACGTCCAAGTACCTGAGCTTCGATTCGGTCGAGCTCAACGGCAACGAGCTACAAGGCAACGACTACCCGCCGTTGCAGAAGCTCAGCCCCGCCCAAGAGCAGCTGGTTCGGACCTACAGCGCGCCGCCCTACCTTCCGGCCGCATCGGCCGGGTCCATACCGTTCATCGACTTCGGGGGCCGCTTCCTGGTGAGCGGCGCGTCCTACGACCCGGGGATCCTGCAAGGAAAGTCGGCGTTGGAGATCGCCAAGGCCATGAGCGACCCGTCCAACCCAGTGGCACAGGGTGCCACCGGTGCGGCCAACGTGCTGACCGCGGTGTTGTGCGAGCTCACCGGCGGCCAGCCCGGCTCGGTCTGCTCCGCCAAGCCGATCCCCCAACTCCAGCCGCAACTCAAGTGACCCACACTCGGGGGCTCCACCCTCCGAGGGGGCCCCTTGGCGGGCTCCGCCCGACCTCGCCGGGCCCGGGCCGGGTGGCCCGGTCCCCGACCCGTCCCGGGTCAGAGAGTTGGCGGGTTCTTGACCTGGAAGCGCTGGAAGAACTTCCAGATCAGTTCGCTGGCGTTCACCTCGTAGTTGGTGGGACCGACGATGCTGGCGATCTGCTTGTCGAACTGGCTGCCCGGCCAGCTGTGTCCCCCGCCGTCGACGATGGTGAAGTCCACGGCCACGCCGGTGGGGCAGTGGTAGCTGCGCAGGGTGACGTGCTGGGCTTGCTTGGTGTCAGTGGGGTTTGCCCCGCAGCGGTACTTCTTCGCCCACTTGCGAATGGTCTCCGGGTAGCCGGCGCCGTTGACATCAGGCGGCGCGGTCGTGGTCGTGGTGGTCGTGCCCTGGTCTCCGCCGGCGCCGGGCAGAACGCCCTTCAACCGGTCATAGCCGATGCCGCCGTTGAAGAACAGGATCGGGTCCTGGGTCCCGTGGAACGCCAATATCGGTACCGGCCGTGACTGCTGGCACCGGTCGGCCATCTGCACCCCGGCCACCGGCGCCGCCGCGGCGATTCGGTCGCTAAGGGCGCAGGTCAGGGTGGAGGTCATGAAGGCGCCCATCGACAGGCCTGTGGAGTAGATGCGGGTCTCGTCGATGCAATGCTCGGTCGCCAGAGCGTGCAACAGGGTGGTGATGAACTTCAGGTCCTTGTTGGTGGCGGGGTCGGTCGATGTGTCCCACATGAGCGGCGACCCGGTGCCGTTGGGCTGGACCACCACGAAACCGTCCTTCTGGGCCAGCGGGCCGAACTGGGACTCCTGGGCGTGGACTTGCATCCCCTCGGCCAGGCCGTGGAAGTCGAGCACCAGCGGCAGCGGCTTGTCGCCGGCGGGTGCGGGCAGCGTGAGCAGGTACTGCCGCGCGGTGCCATCGACGTCTACCGTCCGTTGGTCCTGCAAGACCGCCGGTTGGGCACCCCCCGACGCGCAGCCGGGCGACGGCTTGGCGGCCGACGCCGGGACTGCGGTCGTGCGGGCCGTGGTGGCCCCGGTGTCGCCCGAGGAACCACCGGCCGAGCCACCGCCGGACGAACTGCAGGAAGCGACCAACAGGCAGGCGGCGAAAAGGGCGACGGCGACGGCCCACCGACGGGATAGGGAGACGTTAGGCAGGTTCCCGATCATGCCCGATGACCACCGAGCCGGACGGGCAAGCGCTTGTAGCTGTTCATCAGGTTGGACCGCAGGCGGACCGGTTCGCCTGCCAGTTCGATGTTGCTGAAGGCGCCCAGCAGCTCCTCGAAGAACACCCGCCCTTCGAGCCGGGCCAGGTGCACGCCCAGACAGAAGTGCTCGGCGATGCCAAAGGCCAGGTGCGGGTTCGGGTGGCGGTGGATGTCGAAGCGGTCAGGGTCGGCGAACACGGCCGGGTCCCGGTTGGCGGCGGTGTAGTACAACGCCACCTTGTCGCCGGCGGCGATGGCCGTGCCCGACAACTCGGTGTCTTCGCTGGCGGTGCGGCGGAAGTAGTGGATCGGGTTGGCCCAGCGCAGCACCTCCTCGACCGCGCCGGCGATGAGCGCCGGCTCGGCCCGCAGTTCGGCCAGATGGTCGGGGTGCTGCAGCAGCGCCAGCAGCCCCGAGGAGAGCAACGTCTTGGTGGTGTCGTTGCCGGCGGTGACGAGCTGCACGAAGAAGCTGGCGAAGTCCATGTCGGTCATGGCCTGGCCGCCGAAGTCACCGTCGAGGATGAGGGTGGTCAAGTCCTCCTGCGGCGGTTCCTGGCGGCGCCGGCCGGCCAGCTCGATGGCGTACATGGCCATCTCGATCGAAGCGGAGTGGTCGGCCTCCTGCGCGTCCGAGCCGGGGCCGTCGGGGCTGGCGCCGGTCACGTCGGGGTCCTGACCGCTGGTTTGGCGTTCGGCCAGGGTCAGCAACAGGTCCCAGTCCGCTTCAGGCAGCCCCATCAGCCGCCCCATCACCCGCGACGGCAGCTTGGCCGTCACGTCGTGGACGAACTCGACCTCGGGTCCTTGCCCGGCGGCCTCGTCCATCAGGTCCCGGCACAAGCCGCGGATCTGACCCTCCATGGCGCCGATGACCTTGGCCTTGAACGAGTCCGCCAAAGGCCGCCGGTAGGTGGTGTGCCGGGGGGGGTCCATGGCCAGCAACATGTTGCGCATCATGTCGAGGTTCTCCGGGTCGAGGTCCTCGAGTACCACGCCACCCTGGTTGGCCGAGAACAGGTTCGGGACCCGGGAGGCGGTCACCACGTCGGCGTGGCGCAGCACCGCCCAGAACCCCGGTTCCCCGTCCATCTCCTGCCAAGCCACCGGATTGCTCCGGCGCAAGTCGGCCAGCTCCCGGTACGGGACGCCATCGGCGAAGGTGTCGGGGTCTGCCAATCGCAGAGCCGTCGTTCCGGTGTTCATGCCGGCCAAGGGCTACCAGCTTCGGAGGACCCCTGCTGACCGTCCGACAGACTGCGTCTGGCTCGAATCAGAAGCCCTGGCAAACCGGATCGTTGCTCGGTGGCCGCATGCCGGAGTAGATGCCGAGCTCCCGGGCGAGAAAGGTGGTCCACTGCTCATCGGTGTCGGTCTTGTGGGCGGCGTACAGCTTCTCGGCGTGCATATTTTGACCGCAGTAGGAGTGCAGTTCAGCGACCAAGCCTTGGGCGCGGGCCGCCTTCACCGTGTTGGCGATGCATGAGTACGGCACCGCCGCGTCGAACTCGGAGTGGATGAAGGAGACCGGGCTGTCGCCGGCGCCGATTGTGGTGGGGACGCCCAGGTCCGGCGAGTACGTGCACCCCGAGACGCCGAACGACGCCTGCACCTTTGACGCCGCTACGGACCGGTTGTCACCGGGGAAGTAGGAGACGGTGCCGACATCGTCGTGCTGGTAGGCGACGTTGCTAGCCGTCACCGCGCCGGCCGAGAAGCCCCCGACGGCGATCTTGGTGGGGTCGACGCCGTACTCGGCGGCGTGCTGGCGGACCCAGCGAACCGACGCCAGGGTGTCGCGCTGGGCGGCGATGATGTTGCGCATGCATTGGGCCTTGCGGTCCTGCCACAGCTGGCTGTTGAGGTCGACGTTGTCTTGCACCCACTGGCAGAGGCTCTTGGTGTCGGTGCCCTGACCGATGACCGTGGTGTCGGTCCGGTACTCCACCGAGAAGCCCACATAACCGCGCTGGGCGTACTCGGCGCCGGACTTGGTGGCGAGGCCATACATGGAGTCGATGCCGACGGCGAAACCGCCGCCGTGGAGCCAGATGATCGCCGGGCGGTTCGCCACCCCGTTGTGGGGGTCAGCCACCCACAACCGGAGCGGCTCGTCACCGTTGGCCAGTGCCGCCGGTCGAGGGTCGGGCTGCTCCTTGGCTGTCCCGGCGTAGAGGATGCCGCCGTAGTTGGCGTCGATGACCGGCGCCGATCCCCATGTGACCGGCTGGCTCTCCGGTGTGATGACCGGGTGGATGTTCGCTTGGACGCCCAGGTACAAGCCGGTGGGACCGGGATTGGGCGGCGCGCAGGCGGCAACGCCCATGACCAGTGCCAGAGCAACGGCGACGAACGTGGCGGTGCAGCGGTAACGGGCGGTGTGGTGCATGCCAGTAGTTCTCCCCGTGTCGGATCGTGTTCGGTGCAGGTTGGACCCAACCTGTGATGAACCTGTGAGCAATCGCACTCGGAGACCGACTGCGCGAGCGTTCCGTCATGAGTGATCGAGCCGCTGAAGACCGCCGGGAGGCCGTGCTGCAAGGCCTGTACGAGGCGAACCCGGCGTGAGCGGGAGGGTGCGCACCGGGCGGAATGCCCGATGGCTGGCGTCCGTTGTGCAGATCATGACCCAGGGACACACCATCAGCACCCACGCCGACGACGTTCACGTGGAGGTTCGCCTCGACGGAGAGTCGGTCGCCGCCTCGGACCGCCCGGTCCTGCTCGAAGAGACCGGCCTGCCGACCCGCTACTACCTGCCCCGTGATGACGTAAAGGCCGAAGTTCGAGGCATTGAGCTCAGCACCCACTGCCCGTTCAAGGGCGACGCTTCCTACTGGACGATCGAGGCCGGCGGCAAGGCATACGACGGCATCGCCTGGAGCTATGAGGACCCCAAGCCGGGCGCCGAGGAAATCAAGGGCCATCTCTCGTTCTTCCCCGACCGGGCGGAGATCCTGGTCGACGGCTCCCCCGCCTGAACCAACGAGCTGAATCGAGGCTCCAGCCGCACAGGCACTAGGTGCCAAGTAGTGCAGCCACTCTGGGAATCCGAGACTGAGCGCACAACTTGCGCCCGCACGGTCCCGCGGCCGAGTGGGACAACCGGCGACGGAAGCGTCAGCGACGAGTCGGGAGCGAGCGCCGCAGGTGCTCGCTGCTCGACTGGCATCCTGGTTGGATGGACGGCGAGCCGCGCGTCGACCGGGACGCCGCCATCGAGCGCCTGGACCTGGACGAGGGCGCGTGGGTCGACGTGGGTCGGAGTTGGCTGGTCGGTGCCGACGACCTGTTCGAACACCTTCGTGACGAGGTGGCGTGGCAGACGAGCCGATTGTTCCGCTACGACCACGCCGTCGAGGAGCGGCGCCTCGGGTCGTGGTGGAAGCCGGGCACCCCGCTGCCCCACCCGGCCTTGGCCGAGGCGACCCGCACCCTCCAGTACCGCTACTCCGCACGGTTCGACGGCTTCAGCATGATCCAGTACCGGGACGGTCACGACGGCCAGGCCTTCCACCGCGACACCGACATGAAGTGGCTGGACGACACCGTCATCGCCATCCTCTCTCTGGGGGCGCGGCGCCCGTGGCTGCTGCGGCCCCGCGCCAGCCGTCACGACCACTCACCGGGCCGCGGCGCCACCCATGACCTTGCGCCGGGGCCGGGCGACCTCATCGTCATGGGTGGGCGTAGCCAGGCCGACTGGGAGCACTCGGTGCCGTACCTGGGTGCGCAACCCGTTGAGCCCCGAATCTCAATCCAGTGGCGCTTCGCCAAGCGCACCGGCAAGCCCTTCCTCGGCGGTTCGTACCGGGCGCCGCTCAGCTACGGCCAGGGCCGGGGCAGGCGCTGAGCCTCACCTGCGCCCACGAACGACGGCTAGAGCGACAGGACCCTCTATCCCGTGGCCGTGATCAGCTCGCTCCGCTCACCTCGACGTAGCGGCGCGGGCTGATCGAAGGCGGCGAGCTGGCGCGCCAGGGCTTCCTGGACGATGCCGTTGGCGGCGTCAACGTGGACGATGCGGGGCTCATACCCGGCCAGCTCCGCCGGCTCATAATCGGCGTAGCTGATGATGATCACCTTGTCCCCGGGCGACACGAGCCGGGCGGCGGCGCCGTTGAGGCATACATCACCGGAGCCGGCGCGACCGGTGATGACGTAGGTCTCGAGACGGTTGCCGTTGTCGATGTCCACCACCGCGACCTGCTCGTACTCGACCAGGTCGGCAGCGGCCATGAGGTCGGCGTCGACGGTGATGGAGCCGACGTAGTGCAGGTCGGCATCGGTGACGGTGGCGCGGTGGATCTTGGACTTCATCATCCGTCGTCGCATCGCTGCTTCCCCTTCCTGGTGGGCGCCGGCGGACCGGTCGCCCCCGTGACTACGAGGTGGCTGCCAGTATGCCGTGCCTGCCAGCCGGCGCCCTATTAGACCGGCGCGGTGACCCCGATGTTGTCGATCAACCGGGCCCTGCCGAACCGGGCGGCGACCAGCAGGCGCAGCTCACCCCGCAGCTCGTCGACCGGGGCCAGGGCCACGGCGTCGGCCACCTCGGCGTAGTCCAGCTGGGCCAGCGGCTCCGCCTCGATCTGGCACCGCATCCCGCCGGCCACCACCGACGCCGGCCCCTCGCCGGCCCGCACCGCCTGGGCTCCGGCCCGCAACGCCCGGTACAGGACCGGCGCCGCCGCCCGCTCGGCCGGCGTCATGTAGACGTTGCGGCTGGACAGCGCCAGCCCGTCATGCTCCCTGATCGTCGGGCAGCCCACCACCTCGACGGGCATGGACAGGTCTCGGGCCATCCGCCGCACCATGGTCACCTGTTGCCAGTCCTTCTCGCCGAAATAGGCGCGGCAGGGCCCCGCGATCGAGAACAGCTTGGCCACCACGGTGGCGACCCCGGCGAAATGGGTCGGCCGCGATGCTCCCTCCATGCGCTCGGTGACCGATCCGTCCACCGAGACAGTGGTCTGGACCGGCTCGGGGTACATCTCGAGGACCGGCGGCGTGAACAGCACATCGGCGCCGCACCGTTTGGCCAGGGCCGAGTCGCGAGGCAGGTCGCGCGGGTATGCGGCCAGGTCCTCGCCGGCGGCGAACTGCAGCGGGTTCACGAAGATGGTGGTGACCACCACATCGTCCGCCGCGGCCGCCGCTTCGATCAGCGAACCGTGGCCCTCATGGAGGTAGCCCATGGTCGGCACCACGCCGACGCGCCGGCCCCCGGCCCGCTCGTAGTCGAGCACCGCCCGGAGCCCGGCGACGGTGTCGAAGGTCCTGAGGGCCCCGTCCTTCAAGGCACCAGCCCATCAAGCGGGCCGAGCCGCTTGACGTCACCGACGGCACCGTCCCACCAGGCGTCGTCCACCAGCTCGGGGGCCAGATCGGAGAGCGGCGCCAGCACGAAACGACGTTCGCTCATCCGTGGGTGGGGGATCTGCAGGTCGTCGTCGTGCAGCTCCACGCCGTCCATCCAGAGGATGTCGACGTCCAATGTCCTTGGTCCCCAGCGCTGGCTGCGAACCCGATCGGCCGCCGACTCGAGCCGGTGGCACACTCCCAGCAGCTCACGGGGTGACCGGTCGGTGTCCAGCTCGACCACCACGTTGAGGTACGCGCCTTGCCCGCCCGGCCCACCCACCGGCTCGGTCTCATAGACCGGCGACACGGCGGCGACGGACTGGCCCATCGTTTGGACCGCATCGCGTAGGTACGCCAGGCGATCGCCCAGGTTCGACCCGAGGCCGAGGAAGGCGCGCACCCGTGTGGGCGGGCTCAGCCGGCCGGGCGGCGCGTGATGCGCACACCCGAGGTGGCGAGCTGCTGAGGCACCGGCGGCCGCAACTTGCGGACCGAGACGGTCACCGCTTCGACGCCGGCCAGCGCCAGTGCGGCGGCCGCCACCCGTTCGGCCAGAGCTTCGAGCAAGGTGAAGCGCCCGGTGGTGACCACTTCCTCGGCCACTTGGCAGAGCCGGCCGTAGTCGACGGTGTCGGACAGGTCGTCGGAGCTACCGGCCCGGCCCAGGTCGGCCTCCACGTCGAGGTCGAGCTCCAGCGGTTGCGCCCGGTTCCGTTCCTCGGGCAGCGCTCCACAGATGCCGGAGGCTCGCAGTCCCCGCAGCTCGATCCGATCAGGCAACGTCGGGACCGGCGGCCGAGCCGTTGACTGCGGCCATGGCCAGAGATGTGGCCACCAGCTCCCGTCCCACCGGGCCGATCTGGCGGTGCAGTATCCGCTCGACCAGCGAGGTCGCTTTCGGCCCGCTGGGGACCAGGCCGGACCACACCAGGTATCCGGCCATGAGCCCGGAGATGCGGTCGCCCAGCTCCTCACCGTGGACCAGCAGCTTCTCGCCGGCCGCCAGCAAGTCCCGTAGTTCTGGGTAGAAGGCCGCCAAGGAGGCTTCGGGCTCCTCCTGGAGCTCCATCGGCCGGTGCCGATAGCTGACGCCCAGTTCGTCGTAGTTGTGCAGGTTGTGGGTCGAGCCGATCAGCGAGATGACGCAGGTGAAACCCTGCTCGCGGATCCAGATGATCTCCTCCTGGCGGCGGACCCGCCGGTGGTTCAGGCCGTAACCACCGGGCCGCTCGCTCACCGCCAAACGGTCCTTCATGACCCACGCGAAGTTGCGGGGCTGAATGCCCTGCGCCCACTTGCCCTTGGCCGCCATCAGCGTGCCCCGCACAACCGCGCCGCCGTTGCGGTGGCTCGCACCTCATGGGCCCGGACCATGGTTGCGCCCTGGTGCATGGCCCAGGCGGCGGTGGCCAGCGAGCCTTCCAGCCGGTCGTCGACGCCCACCTGCTCCACACCGTCGGACTCGGCCAGGAGTTGACCGAGGAAGCGCTTGCGGCTGGTGGCGACCAGGACCGGGTAACCGGTGGCGACCAGTTCGTCGAGGTGGGCCAGGAGCGACAGGTTGTGCTCCGTGGTCTTCCCGAAGCCGATTCCCGGATCGATCCAGATGTCGGTCACGCCGGCCGTCTGGGCGGTCTCTGCCCGCTCGACCAAAAAGTCACGTACTTCGGCCACCACGTCGCCGTAGCGGGGGTTGCCCTGCATGGTGCGAGGGTCGCCGAGCATGTGCATGGCCACCCAACCGACGCCAGGGTGGTCGGCCACCACCTCGTGCAGGGACGCCGACACGTCGTTCACCAGCGTGGCCCCGGCGGCGATGGCGGCTTCGGCAACCTCGGGCTTGCGGGTGTCGATCGACACCTTCACATCGCCCGCCAGCGCTTCGACCACCGGAACCACCCGGCGAAGTTCCTCGGCTATCGGGACCGGTTCGGCCCGGGGTCGGGTGCTCTCGCCGCCGACGTCCACCCAGTCGGCCCCTTCGGCGACCAGCCGGCGGCCGTGCTCGATGGCGGCGGTCTGTTCCAGGTACCGGCCGCCGTCTGAGAACGAGTCCGGGGTCACGTTCAAGACCCCCATCACCAGCGGTAGCACGGGTGGGAATACTACGACCAGTGTCAAATCCAGCCGATGGGATCATCCTGTGGCGGGCTAGTGCCGTAAAGCGGTACCGGTAGGCCAAACGATCGGCGCACTACCGGAGTGCCGTGCGGGTCCTTCGCCCGGTCAGCCGATGTTGATGAAGCGCATGGCCTCTTGGCGGGTGGCGTCATTGGTGCGGAACAGACCCCGCACCGCCGACGTGACGGTGCTCGCACCCGGTTTGCGGATCCCCCGCATGGACATGCACAGGTGCTCGGCCTCGATCACCACCATCACGCCCCGCGGCTCCAACGCCTGGGCCATGGCGTCGGCGATCTGGCTGGTGAGGCGCTCCTGGACCTGGGGCCGGCGGGCGTAGCCCTCCACCACCCGGGCCAACTTGGACAAGCCCGTGACCCGGCCGTCCTGGTTGGGGATGTAGGCGACGTGGGCTTTGCCGACCCACGGCAGCAGGTGGTGCTCGCAACAGCTGTACATGGGGATCTCGCGCACCATCACCATCTCGTCGTGGCCGGCCTCGAAGGTGGTGGTCAAGTGCCGGGACGGGTCTTCACGCAGTCCGGAGAAGATCTCCTCGTACATGCGGGCCACCCGCGCCGGCGTGTCGCGTAGACCCTCACGTTCCGGGTCTTCGCCGATGGCCAACAGCAGTTCACTCACGGCTGCTTCGAGGCGTCCCCGGTCGACCTCGGGAACCGGCTTGCTCACGTCGGCGATCCGGTCCGGTCGTTGGGCACGCCGCCCCACGTCTCGAGGCCGCCGAAGATCTCCAACAGCTGCGGTTCGTCGAGCGTCTCCTTGTCGATCAGCGCATCGACCAACCGGTCCAGGGTGGCGCGGTGCAGGGTGAGGATCTCGCGGGCTTCGTCGTGGGCTTCGTCGAGCAGCCGGCGGATCTCGCTGTCGATGGTGCCGGCGACCTCGTCGGAGTAGTTCTGCTCGTGGCCCATGTCCTTGCCCAGGAAGACCTCGCCGTGCTTCTCTCCGAGCTTCTGCGGTCCTAGCTCATCGCTCATGCCGAACTCGGTGACCATGGCCCGGGCGATCTGGGTGGCCTTGTCGATGTCGTCGGCGGCACCGGTGGTGGGGTCGCCGAAGGTCAGCTCTTCGGCGGTGCGCCCGCCCAGCAGCATGGCCAGCTGGTCGCGCAGCTCGGAGCGGGTGCGCAGGTACTTGTCCTCGGTGGGCAAGGCCAGGGTCCAGCCCAGCGCCCGGCCGCGGGAGATGATCGAGACCTTGTGGATGGGGTCGGTGTTGGGCAGCACCTGGCCGACCAGGGCGTGGCCGCCCTCGTGGTAGGCGATCACCCGCTTCTCCTTGTCGGACATGACCCTGGTCTTGCGCTCCGGCCCGGCGATCACCCGGTCGATGGCTTCTTCGACCTCGGCCATGGTGATCGTCTGCTTGGCCCGGCGAGCGGTGAGCAACGCCGATTCGTTCATGAGGTTGGCCAGGTCGGCACCGGTGAAGCCCGGCGTGCGGCGGGCGACCACGTCGAGGCTCACGTCATGGGACAGCGGCTTGCCCTTGGCGTGGACGTTGAGGATGGCCCGGCGGCCGAGCAGGTCGGGCTGGTCGACGACGATCTGGCGGTCGAACCGGCCGGGCCGCAACAGGGCCGGGTCAAGGATGTCGGGCCGGTTGGTGGCGGCGATCAGGATGACGCCGGACTTCACGTCGAAGCCGTCCATCTCCACCAGGAGCTGGTTCAGGGTTTGCTCCCGCTCGTCGTGACCGCCACCCAGGCCGGCGCCGCGATGGCGGCCCACGGCATCGATCTCGTCGACGAACACGATGGCCGGCGCCGTGGCCTTGGCCTGCTCGAACAGGTCCCTGACCCGGCTGGCGCCCACCCCGACGAACATCTCCACGAAGTCCGAACCGGAGATGGAGAAGAAGGGCACGCCGGCCTCGCCGGCCACGGCTCGGGCCAGCAACGTCTTGCCCGTTCCAGGCGGTCCGTAGAGCAGCACCCCCTTGGGGATCTTGGCGCCGATCGACTGGAACTTGGCGGGGAACTGCAGGAACTCCTTGATCTCCTGTAGTTCCTCGACCGCCTCGTCGGCACCGGCCACGTCGGCAAAGGTCACCTGAGGCTCGTCCCTGTTGACCTTGCGGGCCTTGGCCTTGCCGAACTGCATGACCTTGCCCCCGCCCCCCTGCATGGAGGACACGAAGTACAGGAACACGCCGATCAGCAGGAGCATGGGGGCGAAGTTCAAGAGCAGTGACAGCCACAACGACGTGCCCTGCTGGGTGGTCTCCACCTTGACCGGCTGGCCGTCCTTGCCAGTGGCGTTGCGAACCTCTCTGGTGAGCGTCTCGGTGTAATCGGCCGGGAAGTTGGCCTTGAACTTGGTCCCGTCGGTCAGCTCACCGGTGACCTGGTGGTCTTTGTCCTTGATCTTGACCGAGGCGACCTGGCCGTCACCCACCTTCTTCTCGAACTGGTCGAGCCGGTAGTCCTTCGGCGAGTCGCCGCGCCCGATCAGCGACGAGAGGGCGATGGCGGCCGCCACTGCCAGCAAGGCGCCGATGATGGTGCGGCGGGAGAACTTCACAGTCTCAGGAGGCTACCGGCGCAGTGTTCTTCTCTCGGGCGGCCCCCAACCCCTTCTGTCACCGCTCCCGGCACTGGCGGACGTCGGGCAGGTTGCGGTATCGCTCGGCCAGGTCGAGCCCGTATCCGACCACGAAGTCGGGCGGGATGTTGAAGCCGGTGTAAGCGAGGTGGAGGTCGGCCTTCTGCAGGCCGTTGCGCACCAGCAGGGCGCACACCTCGAGGCTGGCCGGGTGGCGGGCGGCCAGGTTGCGGCGCAGGTACTGCAGGGTGAGGCCGCTGTCGATGATGTCCTCGACCAGCAGCACATGGCGGTCGGTCAGGTCGACGTCCAGGTCCTTGACGATGCGAACCACCCCACTCGAACGGGTGGCGGCGCCATAAGAGGAGACAGCCATGAAATCGAACTCGACCGGCAGGTCGATGGCCCGGGCCAGGTCGCTCATGAACACGAACGCACCCTTGAGGACCCCGACCAGCAGTGGCTGTCGCTCCTGGTAGTCGGCCGTTATCTCCTTGCCCAGCTCGGTGATCCGACCGGCGATCTGCTCGGCGGACACCACCACCGGACCGAGCGCCGGATCGTCGCCCTCGTGGTGGTCAACCATCCTCGGCATCTTGCCAGGTGTGCCGGTCAGGTAGCCCGAGAGGCGGCTCGATGCGGAGGCGGCCCGCAGTGCGCGTCACCCGCCGGCCCCCATCCACCTCGGTGGCGACGGACGCCTCGCGAGCAACGGCGAGCACACGTTCGACCTCTGCGGCGCTAGGGGGCTGACCGTTGGGCGACGACGCCCGCAGCCACGTCCGCACGACCCGTCGGGCCAGCGGGAGCGGCGCCGCCGCCAGCGTTTTGGCGTCGGTCGGGTCGATGCCGGCGGCCAGGTTGTCGAGCAGATCGGCATCGTCGGCCAGCAGGTCGGCCTGACGGCACAGCACGGGTACCGGGTCCCGGCCGGCCACGTCGGCCAGCAGCGGCAGCAGCTCATGGCGGATTCGGTTGCGGCGGAAGCGGGCGTCGGCGTTGGAGGGATCATGCACCGGTTCGATGCCGACGAGGCGGCAGACCGATTCCGTCTCGGCCCGTCGCAGCCCGAGCAGCGGGCGGCGCTGGCTGGGCCGCATCGCCGAGAGCCCGTCCAAGCCGGCGCCCCACAACAGGTTGAGCAGGATCGTCTCGGCCCGGTCGTCGGCGGTGTGGCCGGTAAGCACGTCGGCGGGCAGGACCGAGTAGCGGGCGGCGCGAGCCCGGGCCTCCAAGTTCGGGCCATCGGCCACCACGCAGGATTGGGAACGGAACGCCAACCCGAACCGCTCGGCGGCGGCGGCCACCACTGACGCCTCGGCGGCCGAGCCGGGCCGCAGCCCGTGATCGACGTGGACCGCGGTCGCCGTCGGCGCCAAACCGGTGGCGACGGCCAGGACCAGCAGCGTGAGAGAGTCGGCGCCTCCGGAGACCGCCAGGGTGACCGGGTGACCGGGCGGTGGGAACGTGCAGCGGGGTAACAGGTCACGGACCTGACCGGGTACCCCGACGGTCAGGACGCGACCTCTTGGGGAGCGCGGATGCGGGCCAGCCACACCCCCGGCTCGCGGATCTCCGCCAGCGACGGGAGCTTCGACGGGTCTTCCCACGCCCGGTCGAGCAGCTCGGGGCCACCAACCGCCTCGACCGCTTCGATGAAGCGCTCACCCTGCTCGTACTGCTTCATCTTGGCGTCCAGCCCGATGAGCTTCTGCACGAACTTGGCTAGCGGGTGCCCCTGCTGGCGGCGTTGGCGCAACACCTGACCGAAGCGGGCGGCGCTGGGGATCTGGTCGGCGCCGGCTCGGTCCATGGTGACGTCCCCGTGGCCTTCGAGCAGGCTCATGAGGCCACCCACCTGGTCGAGCACCTTGCGTTGCTCGGGGCCGGCCAGCAGCGCCACCAGGCCGCCTTCATCGAGGGGGTTCTTGCCCTTGCGCCCGGTTTCCAGGGCATGTCCCAGCGCTTCGAGCAGCCGCTTGGGGTCAGGGTCGACGGCGTTGACGGTGGCTTGCACCAGACCGAGGAAGTGCTCGCGCATCCACGGGATACCTGTGAACTGAGCCCGGTGCGTGGTCTCGTGCAGGGCGAGCCACAACCGGAACTCCCTTGGCGGGAAGGCGAAGCGCTTCTCCAGGGAGAGCACGTTGGGACCGACGTAGTACACGATGTCCTGGTCCTCGGGGTGCTCGTCCTCGATGACCAGCAGGTCGTACTGCCCGAGCACCCGACCGGACATCCAGCCCAGCAGCATGCCCAGCTCGGCGCCGGCGATCCGGCGAGCCACCGGAGCCATCGGGCTGTGCTCCATCTTCTCCTCGAGCCGGTCCGTGAAGGGGCTGAGCAGCCGTTGGAACGAGGCGATGTTGGCCATGATCCACCCGGGACGATCGGTGAGCCGGGCCCGGGCGGGACCGGCCAGGCTCTTCAGCCCCGTCGCCGCCTCGACCTTCTGCTCCGCTTGGGCGGTGAGCTCGTCGAAGTCCGGGATCAGCGACTGGTAGTGGTACGAATCGCTGAACGGGTCCTTGCCGGCGGCGCGGATCGCCACCCGCTCGGCCAGACCCCAATCGATGGCGCCGGCCACGTCAGTTGCGGCCGCGCGGCGGGTACTTGGGCCTTACTACCTTCATGAGGTAACCGCCGATGGTCGCCACCCCGGCCAGTATCACCATGATCGCCAGCGGCACGCCGATCCAGAACGTCCAGACCTTGGCTGCGAACATGGCGGCGATCATAGGGGTGGGGGTGGCGAAGCCCTCAAGCGGGGTCGGCCCCGGGCGCCGCCGGTGGTGCCGAGGCGGCGTGCAAAGCCTGGGCCACCCGTTCACGGAGCCGGTCGGGACAGGGATCCTGGCACTTCTGGGCGATCACGATGCGCAACTCGGCTTCGAAGTCAAAGGCCTCCAGGCATTGGCCACACTCGTCCAGGTGGTGCTGGATGTGGACCCGGCGCTCCTCGGTGAGCTCACCGTCCAGGTAGGTGTAGAGCTCGACGAGGGTCTCCTCGCAGTTGCCGGGACCCTGGCTCGTGCCGGGTTCGTGGCTGTGGCTGTGGTCGCTCACGCGTGGGTTCCTGTGCCGAGTCGGGTCGGACGATCGTCGTCTCTGTCCACCAGCCCGCGGCTGGCGGCGAACTCGTACAACTGCTTTTGGAGGCTCTTTCTTCCGCGGTGCAGTCGGCTCATGACCGTACCGATGGGAACGTCGAGGATGTCGGCGATCTCCTTGTAGGAGAAACCCTCGATGTCGGCCAGGATCACCGCCAAGCGGAACTGCTCCGGCAATGCCTCCATGGCCGCCTTGACCTCGGACTCGCTGAACCAGTCCATGAGCTCGTCTTCGGCGCTGCGGCTCATGGCGGCCGCCTCCAGGCCGCCGAGGCGCCGGTAGAGGTACATGTCTTCGGCCTCGTCCAGCTCGGTCTCGTCCGGCCGGCGCTGCTTGGCCCGGTAGGAGTTGATGAAGGTGTTGGTCAGGATGCGGTAGAGCCAGGCCTTGAGGTTCGTGCCCTCCTGGAAACCCCCAAAGCCGCGGTAGGCGCGCAGGTAGGTCTCCTGCACGAGATCTTCGGCGTCGGCCGGCTTGCGGGTCATGCGCAGTGCAGCCGAGTACAGCTGGGGCATGAACTCCATGGCCTGGTCGGCGAAATCGGCCTGGTCTGCCATCGGGGCCCAACCTAGCGGCGGGGTACGACCAGGAACCCTTCAGCGCCTGGGCCGAAGTACGGTCTGGCCGGTGCGCTCAACGACCCCAGGAACGTGCCGGGCCCGGCGGGTAATCGGCCTGATCACGGCCGGGTTGCTCCTCGCCGCCGCCACTTCGACATCTCAGGTGGGTGCCACCGTCGGCCTCAAGGCAGATGCACCGGCGGCGGCCGAAGCCCCCGCACTGCCGGGGCCGATCACCCACCAGGGACGCTGGCTGACCGACAGCAAAGGCCGTGCGCTGCAACTGAACGGGGTGAACTTGGTGGCCAAAGAGCCGGGGGTGACCCCGGCGGCCATGGGCTTCGGCGACGACGACGCCGCCTGGCTGGCCCAGAACGGCTTCGATGTGGTCCGGCTCGGCACGACGGCCAGCTCGATCATGCCGAGCCCCGGGGTGATCGACACTCAGTACGTGAACTCCTTCGCCCAGACCGTCGGCCAGCTCACGGCCCACGGCTTGCTGGTGCTGGTCGATCTCCATCAGGACGGGTGGGGGCCCACTCTCGGCAGCGACGGCTTCCCTGGCTGGATGACGCTGACCCACGGCGCCGAGAACACCCACACCAGCTTCCCCCTCTACTACGTCAACAACCCGGCCATCCAAGCTGCGTTCCAAAGCTTCTGGGACAACGAGGCAGGCCCGGGCGGGGTGACGGTGCAGGACCGGGTCGGAGCCATGTTCGCTGCCCTGGCCTCCAAGTTCGGCACCGATCCCGGCGTGATCGGTTATGACCTCATAAACGAGCCTTGGCCCGGCACCACTTGGCAGCCCTGTCTCAACGGGCCCGGCGGCTGTGCGGTTCAGGACCAAGCCCTCGACGGTTACCAGGCCCGCATGGCCGCCGCCATCCGCACCGAGGATCAGCAGCACCTGCTGTTCGGCGAGCCGTATGTGCTGTTCAACTTCGGGCAAGCTCCCACCAACGTGACGCTGCCCGGTGGCGACGCCAACAGCGGGCTCAGCTACCACATGTACACGACCGACCCAGCCCTTGAGCCGGCCGTGCAGGACCACGCACTGTCGTGGTCCCAACGCACCGGTGGCGCCGTACTCAACACCGAGTTCGGCGCCACGACCGACGTTCCCGCCATCAACCGCCAGATCGGGGAACTGGACAGTTCGCTGGTGCCCTGGATCTGGTGGGCGTACAACGAGAACGTCATCGCCGACCTCAGCCGACCCGCCGGCGACACCAACGCCCACGCTCCGGTGCTCGACGCGCTCGTCCGCCCGCACCCCCGGGCGGTGGCGGGGACACCCACCGCCGATGCCTACGACGCCGAAACCAAGCTGCTGAGATTCAGCTACTCGACGGCTCGGCCCGGGGGCGGATCCTTCGCGGCGACAACCCCGACTGAGCTGCAAGTGGCTCCTCGCTCGTACCCCGACGGCTACACGGCCAAGGTCACCGGCGGGAGCGTCACGTCGGCTCCGAACGCCGCCCAGCTCACCGTGGTCGACGACCCCGGCGCCGCCGACGTGTTCGTAAAGGTCTGGCCCGCCGGCCAGCCCGAGCCGCCCGACCTGGCCCCGATCACCACCCCCACCACCGCGCCGGCCACCACCACTCCGCCCGCCGACGAGCCGACGCCTACCGAGCCCACCACCACCGAGCCGGCCGGTCCCTCGGGTGCAGGCACGGATGGAGCGGGCGGCACCGGCCCCCCGGTGCCCGGCTACACACCGGCCGCCGACGCCGTGGCCTACGAGCCCAGCTACACCGGCTGAGCGCGGGTGGGTTTCGACGCGGTCATGCTGGCCGGCGGAGCCTCACGACGCATGGCTGCCGGCGGTGGACCGATTGACAAGGTCCTCCTGGTCGTCGGTGGTCGGAGCCTGCTCCAGCGTGTGGCGGACGCGGCCCGATCGGCTGGTGCCGCACGGGTGATCTCCGTCGGACCGCCTCGTCCCGGTGACGACGACTTGCAGGTGATCGCGGTGGCCGAGGACCAGCCGGGCCAAGGACCGGCGGCTGCGCTCGGCACCGCGATGAGGATCGTCGAGCACCACCAGATCGTGTTGCTGGCCGGTGACCTGCCCTTCGTCGACGCCGGGACGATCACCGCCCTGCGGCGGCGGCTCGCCGGGGACGAGCGGGCACCGGGAGCGGTGACCGTCGACGACCGCGGCCGGCCCCAATGGCTGCTGTCGGCATGGAGGACGGCGGCGCTGGTCGAGGCCCTGGCCGGAGCCGGCGTTCTGGCCGGCCGGCCGCTGAGGTCGGTGCTCGAACCTCTCCGTCCGGTCCCGACGACGGTGGATTGGACCGGTCCCCTGCCGCCATGGTTCGACTGCGACTCCCCCGAAGACCTGGCACTGGCCCGCCGGGCGGTCGCGCCGGATTGAGCACCCACCGGTTCCTGGTGCAGCAGCTACCGGCCGGAGGCCGCGCGGCACCAGATCGAGTAGACGACTCACCTCGCAGGACAACTCACCGCAGCCGGCCTTCGGGAGTAGTGCGCCATGGGCGGCCGGTCCTACGATCCGGCTGCTCCCTTGGCCAGCTGCCTGCCCTCAGCGTACGCGTGTTGCAGAATCGGGGCGTGAACTCCTCATCGAACCCCCTCCGCTCTCGGGCCGGGGTGGTGGCCGTGGCCGTGCTCCTGCTGCTGGCGGTGGCCTGCTCGTCGAACAGCTCGACCAAGTCATCCGGTACAACCGACTCCGGCGGTGCAGCGACCTCGTCTGACCGCGGTTCGGCCAGCTCCCACTCGGCTGGTAGCAGCGGCAAAGCGGTGACCACGGCCGACCTTGCCAAGCTGCTCCCCTCGGCCAGCAGCGTGGGCAGCGGGTTCACCGAGGCCACGTCCTCGTCAGACAGCTCGACGAGCTCCGACTCCTCCGGAGGCGGTGACCCGTTCCAGGCGGCCGCCGAGAAGCAGTGCCCCGAGTTGGGCAAGCTCCTTAAGGGCGATACGCCTGAAAGCCAGAAGGCCAAGCGCACCTACAAGTCCTCGGCAGGCGACTCGATCGAGGTGACCCTCCACCCCAAGGCCAAGACCTACAGCAGCGACGAACTGGACAAGCAGATCAAGGCCATCAACGACTGTGGCGAGATCAGCGCCACACTCAGCGGAAACGATGCCAAGGTCTCCTTCTCGGCCAAACGAGACGACTCGTTGGGAGACCAGGGTCTCGTCCTCCGCGCCACGATCAAGGTCGGTGTCGCCCAACTCAACAAGGCCTTCACGCTCAAGCTCGTGGGCTACACATACCGGGTCGGGACCGTCACGGTCACCGTCACCGCCTCCGGCGAACTCGACCCCCAGACGCTCACCGTCGTCGAGCCCGACGAAAAGACCGCCAAGACGGTGGCCGAGGACCTGCAGCCCAAGGTCAAGAAGCTCGTCAAGGGCTGACCGTGGCTCGGTCTGCCCCCGAGTTAGTTCGGCGGCCGGTGGGGGCGAGATTGCTCAGCGGCCAGCTCCGCGATGCGCCGGTCACGGTCCTCGATGGGGCATCGTGCCGGGGGGCTACCGGGGGCCGATCGACCAGTCTCCATCAGCGGTGATGGCGAGGATGCCTTGATCCGTGAGCACAACCCCGTTGTAGTTGCCGATCTCGTTGATGAGCAGGTCTTGCGACCCGGACATGACGGTCGACGGTGCGACCGTCGGCGTCGCGCAGACCATGCGCGGAACGCCCAACAGGGGTGAAGTAGCTCCCCTCGACGCGCCGCCGGGCCTGGTCGACCTCTGCTCGGACCTCCTGCTCGGTGAGGATGGCAGCTGCATGCGCTACCAAAGCCTCTCCGAGCGGCGTGGAAGCGAGTCCTAACCTCTCAGCGGTTCGAACACCTCGGAATCCCCTTGTTTGTAGGGGCTGAGCCCGAGAGGAGAATCGAACTCCTGACCTGCTCTTTACGAGAGAGCCGCTCTGCCGACTGAGCTACCCGGGCGGGCGGGAAACGGTAGCAGGGGACTCGCCTTGGCCGATCTGGTATGGGAGAGTTCCCGACCGCCGCCGGCTCACCGTTTTTGTACGAGGACTGCGGGCAGGATCACCTGATCATCGGCGGCAGCCGCAGGAACAGCGACTGCAGCAGCAGCTCCTCGTTGGGGTTGCGGATCAGCGCCTCGGCCGAGGCCTGGATGGCATCCAAGCCCGCCAGCAGTGGTGCCGGCTGAGTGCTGACGGCCAGCTCGTCGCGGTAGCCGCGGGCCAGCTCGGCGAGACCCATGAGCAGCTCGTCGGTCCGGAACCTGCGCACCTCCCGCCGGTGGCGGCTCACCAACTCCGCCACCCCCGTTCGACGTTGGCCGTAGCGCTCCACCTGGGCGTCGAGCTCAGACCGCTCTGACTGCTGGGCGGCGTCGATGGTGGCCTGGGCATCGTCGATGGCCGCACGGATCTCGTCCACCAGTGAGGCAGACCGGTGGCCACTGCCGTCCAGGCGATGGGCGACGCGCCGCCAAGCGTCGCGCCGCAAGGCCAAGCGTCCGTCGGTGGCCAGCAAGCGGGCCCGGCGGAGGTCGCCGTGGGCGAACTCCGCCGCCTCGGCGGCCACTTCGGGGGCGATGCCCTCGGCCACCAGTCGATCCTCGACGGCGGCGGCAGGCACCGCGGAGAAGGAGACCTGCAGGCACCGCGACGCGATGGTGACCAGGTCCGGAGTTATCTCCTCCGCCAGGACCAGGAAGAAGGTTCCCGCCGGTGGCTCCTCCACCGTCTTGAGCAAGATGCCCGCGGTGCGGGGGTCGAGCAGGTGGAACTCGTCGAGCACCAGGACCTTGCGCCGGCCTTCGCTGGGGCTGAGGCTGGCGCGCTCCACGATCGAGCGGGCCTGCTTGACGTCGATGCTGGCGCCGTTGCGCTCGACCACGACCAGGTCAGGGTGAGCCTCGATGGCGGCCAGGTGACGGTGCCGGGCGGCCGCCTCCCCTTCAGACCCGTCGGCCAGCAGATCGCCGGCAAAGGCCCGAGCCGCCGCCCGCTTTCCGCCACCGCGAGGCCCCACCAGCAGGTACGAATGAACCGGCGACGCCACCGATGACCGGAGCTGATCCACCGCTCTCGGCTGACCGACCACCTCGTCCCACGGGTCTGCCGTCGGCATCCGGTCGACTCTAGCGATCTGCGCGGAAAGGTCGCCCCGGTCGCCTCGCAAGGCTCTTTCGCCAGGCTGCGCCTGACGAAATGGACACGTGCTGCCCGGTCGCCTCTCGCTGTCGGCTCGGCTCCTAGGAGACCGGGAGGCGGAGCCGATCGGCCACCGCCGCGGCCACCGCCCCCGCCACGTCGGCCACGGCACGGGAGGCGTCCACCACCACCCAGCGCCCTGGGTCGGCCGCCGCCAACTCCCGGTAGCCGTCCACGACCCGCTCGTGGAACCGCACTCCTGCCTGCTCCAGGCGGTCACGGTCACGCCGCCCGAGGCGGGCCTGGGCCTCCTGCATCGGCAGGTCGAGCAGCACCACCAAGTCGGGTTGCAGCCCACCGGTGGCCCAAGCCGAAAGGCGGCCCACCTCGGCCACCACGAGGCCTCGACCATGGCCCTGGTAGGCCAACGACGAGCCGATGAACCGGTCGGTCACCACATGCCTACCGGCCCGAAGCGCCGGGCGGACGACCTCGGCGACGTGCTGAGCCCGGTCCGCGGCCATCAACAGCGCCTCAGCCCGCTCGTCGACTTCGGGAAGGGTCGCATCCAGCACCAGCTCGCGGATGCGGCGACCGACGTCGGTGCCGCCCGGCTCATGGGTCAGTTCGGCACCCAGCGCGGACGCCAGCAGGCGGGCTTGGGTCGACTTCCCCGATCCTTCGCCGCCTTCCAGGGCCACGAACCGACCAGGGCGCGGCTCGGGCATCAGAAGGGATCGTCGTGGTCGTTCTCCGCCGGGTCAGTCGTCGCCGATCGAGGCTTGGTAGCGACCCTCTTGGGGGCCGCCCTTTTTTTGGCGGCCGCTTTTTTGGCCGGTGACTTCTTCGGCGCCGTTGTCTTCTTGGCGGCGGTCTTGCTGGCCGGCGTCTTTTTCTTGGCCGCCTTCTTGGCGCCGCGCTTCTTCTTGGCGGGACCCCGCTCTCGGCGGTCCTGGAGCAACTCGGCGGCCCGCTCGATGGTGATCGTCTCCACCTCGTCGCCCTTGCGCAGCGAAGCGTTGGTCTCGCCGTCGGTCACGTAGGGACCGAACCGACCCTCCTTCACCACCACCGGCTTCTCGCTGACCGGGTCGTCACCCAGCTCCTTGAGCGGCGCCGCCGGCGCCTGGTTGCGACCCCGCTTGGGCTCGGCGTACAGCTTGAGCGCGTCGGGAACGGTGACGGTGAACATCTGCTCCTCGGTGTCCAGGCTGCGGCTGTCCGAGCCCCGCTTGAGGTACGGGCCGTAGCGCCCGTTCTGAGCGGTGATCTCCTCACCGGTGTCCGGGTCGTTGCCCACCACCCGCGGGAGGCTCAACAGACGGAGCGCCTGGTCAAGGGTGATCGACTCCAGGCTCATGTCCTTGAACAGCGACGCCGTCTTGGGCTTCTCCTTGGATCCCTCGACCAACTCACCGAGCTGCACATAAGGCCCGTACCGCCCGGCCTTGGCGATGACCGGCAGGCCGGTCGCGGGATCGGTGCCCACGACCTGATCGCCGCTGGGGGCGCTCAACAACTCGAGCGCCTTCTCCACGGTCATCTCGTCGGGGGCGATGTCTTCGGGGACTGAGCAGGTCTCGTCTCCCCGCCTGATGTAGGGGCCGTACTTGCCCGGCCGTACCACTATCTCGACGCCGTCGGGGTCGGTGCCGATGGGGATGGCGTTGATGTCGGCGGGGTCGATTTGATCGAGGCCCAGGTCGACCAGCGCCTTTAGCCCAGGCGTGCCGTTGCCGAACCAGAACTTGTGGAGCCACGGTTCCCGGTCAGTCTGTCGAGATGCGATCTCGTCCAGATCGGTCTCCATGCGGGCGGTGTAGGCGTAGTCGACCAGGTCGGCGAAGTGCCTTTCGAGCAGGTTCACCACCGCGAACGCGGTCCAGCTGGGGACCAGGGCCGTGCCCTTCTTCCAGACGTAGCCCCGGTCCTGGATCGTCTGCATGATGGTGGCGTACGTGGAGGGGCGCCCGATCCCCAGCTCTTCCAGGCGCTTCACCAGCGAGGCCTCGGTGTAGCGGGCTGGGGGCGAGGTGGTGTGACCGTTGGCCGCCAAGTCGGGGCGGGGCAGCGCGTCGCCCTCGGCCAACGCCGGCAGCAGCGACTCGCGGTCGTCAAGGTGGGCGTCGGGATCGTCGGAACCTTCGACGTAAGCCCGCTGGTAGCCGGGGAAGGTGATGGTGCGCCCGGAGGCCGCGAACCGCGTGTCGGTGCCGCCGGCGGCAGTGGCGCCGATGCGGATCGACACCGTGCGACCGACGGCGTCGGCCATCTGGGAAGCGACCGTCCGCTTCCAGATGAGGTCGTAGAGGCGTTGCTGGTCGCCGCGCAGTTCGCCCCTCAACGAGTCCGGGGTCCGGAACCGCTCACCAGCCGGCCGGATGGCTTCGTGAGCCTCCTGGGCGTTCTTGCTCTTCGACTTGTAGACGCGGAAGCCCTCGTGAAGGTAGTCGGCGCCGTACAGGTGGCGGATCTGGTCGCGGGCCGCGGCGACGGCGGTCTCGGACAGGGTGACCGAATCGGTCCGCATGTAGGTGATGTAGCCGTTGGCGTACAGGTCCTGGGCGGTGCGCATGACCTGGCTGGCGCTCATCCGCAGCTTGCGGCCGCCTTCCTGCTGCAGCGTGGAGGTCATGAACGGCGCCTTGGGCGACGACCGGTACGGCTTCTCCTCCACGGAGCGCACCGAGAAGTCGGCGTGGCGGAGCCGGTCGGCCAGATCGGTGGCCGCCGCTTGGTCGAGCACGACGGGACCGGCGTCGGCTGCCGTCCCCCCCTTGGTGGCCAATTGCCCCGAGGGATCGAAGTCCCTGCCGGTCGCCACCCGCCGCTTGTCGACCTCGATCAAGGTGGCGTTGAAGGCGGGGGTGGTGGGGAAGGCGGCGTCCAGGTCCCAGTAGCCGGCCGCCACGAAGGCCATGCGCTCGCGCTCGCGCTGCACCACCAGCCTGACCGACGGGCTCTGGACCCGGCCGGCCGACAGGCCACCGTTGACCTTGCGCCAGAGGACGCCTGACACCGGGTAGCCGAAGAGCCGGTCCACGATGCGTCGAGCTTCCTGGGCGTCGACCAGGCCGTAATCGATGTCGCGCCAATCGGTGACCGCCCGTTCGATGGCCTGGCGGGTGATCTCGTGGAACACCATCCGCTTGACCGGTATCTGCGGCTTCAGCTCTTCCAGCAGGTGCCAGGAGATCGCTTCGCCTTCACGGTCCTCGTCGGTGGCCAGGTAGAGCTCGTCGGCATTCTTCAGCGCCGCCTTCAACCGGCGGATGACGTCCTTCTTGCCGTCGTACACCACATATGTCGGTTTGAAGCCGTTGTCGACGTCGACACCGAGGCCCTTGGGCTCCAAATCGCGGATGTGGCCGACCGAAGACTCGACCACGAAGTCACCGCCGAGGAAGCCCGCGATGGTCCGAGCCTTGGCGGGTGACTCGACGATGACGAGGGGCTTGGCCACGCGGGACAGGTAACGGCCCCCACGCCTCGCTTGTCAAACGGTCCTGCTCAGGAGGTGAGCCAACAGGCGAGGCGACGAGACAAGCACGTGCCGGTTCGGCAGGTGCAGCCTGGCGAAAGAAGGGTGCGGCGCGACCAGCGCACCTTTCCGCGCAGATCTTCAGAAGGGCGCCACCGTGGCCGCTAGGTCGTCGTACCGGGCGAAGTCGCCAGGAGCGAGGTGACCGACGTACCAACCGACCCGGCCCGGCCTGACCGTGTCCCCGGGGACGAGGGCCCGCAACACGTGAACCGGGTCGTCCCAAGCCGGTTCCGGACGGATCGCCGGCCACGCCTTGACGGTGATCACCGGGCCCTGGGCGCGAGCGCAGACCCGCCACGGCAGGGGGGCCAGCACGTCGCTGTCGAGCAGCGCGTAACCGAAGTCGAACTGGGCGAGCAGGTCAGGCCGCCAAGTGTCGGAGTCACCGGTCCAGAGGTGCAGGTTCATGTGCCAGCTCACGAACCCCCAGATGTTCTTGGTGACGGTTATCGCTTGACTGAGGCCATCGACGCCGGTCCTGACCCGCAGAGCCAGGCCCTGCTGCACGTCGACGCCCTGCTGCTCGGACCAGGTGGCGCAGACCTGCTCGTCCACCTGCGGCTGCCCCTGCCGCTGGACGTAGATGGTGCGGAGGTTGGCATCGCTGTTGCCAGCGGTGGTCGATACGCCGAGGGCCCGACCACGACTGACGCGCTGGTAACTGTCGAAGCCGTCCGGCGTCAGCACCAGACGGTCGAGCGGTCCGATGTCGCCCGAGGGAGGCGCGAGAGTCACCGGGGTGGTCGGGGGCGCGGTCGCGTGGTCGGTGGGCCTGTCGTTGGCGGCCCTGTCGCTGACGGCCTTGTGGTTGGTCGGCCTGTCGTTGACGGGCTTGGCCTGCCCAGCCGCCGTCGCCGACGAGCTGGCCGCCACCACTGACATGGCTCGCAGCAGGCACGCGACGCGCCATCGGGCGCCGCCGTGGCTGACCTGGATCCGTCCCAACGTCGTCGCCTCCCAGCGCACGGGATGGTGGACCGAGAAGTCTGCCCTATGGGGCTGGTACTTCCTCGGTGGAGTGCCGTTCTGCTTCGGCTGTACAGGGCGAGACTGGAGCGGTGCCCCGTCCGAACCCCGCTCCCGGCGAGCTGGCCTTCCACCCTCCGGTCTCCCAGCGCCGGCGGAACGAGGCCCGCATGGTGGCCTTGTTCGTCGTGGCCGGACTACCCGTCGCCGCCGTGGTCTGGCTGGTGATCGGACCGGTGGTCGCCGTTCTCTACCTGTTGGGCCAGACCGCCTTTCTCACTTACGGCCTGCGCCGGCGCCACGTAGCCACCCTCCGGTTGAGCCCCGAAGGCATCTCCTACGAGCCGGGCCGGTTCCAGCTCAAGTGCTCCTGGTCAGACGCAGACTCCATCGAGAAGGTCCAGCTGCCGGACGGTACGGCCGAAGCGTTGCGCCTGGGCCGCCCCCGCCTGCACTGGGTGGCCGACCCGAGCCTGCGCTCGGAGCTGACCGCCAAAGGTTGGGACACCGTGGTGCCACTGAGCCCCTTCGACCCCGACTGGCGCCACGGTCCCATCGGCGACGCCATCCGCCGCTGGCACCCGCGCCTTCCCTTCTGAGCCGGACGACAGATCGGCGCACGGTCCACCTCTGGTGTCGGCCAATGACCACAAGCTGTCACAAGCGACTCTTGCGCGACCTTGTCGGACCGCCCTCGACTCTAAAGGTTTTCGGTAATTCCTTGTGGGTCGTTGTACCCCTTCACGCCGTGGATGCCGGGCGCTTCACCGATACGCCGTTCGGGACCGCCCGACGAACCGTCGGCCCGAACGGCTACGTGGCCTACTTCCCGAGGCCGATACCTCGCCGGTACCTATCTCAGCCGAGAGCCTTCTGAAACTCGCCGACGCCGAGGCGGCTTTGGGCCGACTGGCCGGCGCCGGTCGGCTGCTACCTCATACTCACTTGCTGGTCCGCCCATACCTCCGCCGAGAGGCCGTCGCGTCCACTCGCATCGAGGGCACCCAAGCCTCGCTCCTCGGAGGTGTTCGACGCCGAGGCGAGCGACCAGCCGCTCGGCGCCGACGTCGAGGAGGTCGTCAACTACGTCCGCGCCATGGAAAGCGGACTCCAACGACTCGAGACGCTGCCCGTAAGCACGCGCCTCATCCGGGAGATGCACGC
>JAABUR0100001834.1_pt1 | contig 35657 bp, 38 predicted proteins | sample 5560091 | NCBI WGS metagenome assembly JAABUR01 (sample SAMN10711879, study PRJNA513375) | rock metagenome | isolation source: Antarctica rocks | place: Antarctica: Victoria Land, University Valley sud | reverse complement strand
TGCGCTTGCCAATTGACTATCCACCCAGCTTGACCGCGCAAGTTGTCCAAGAAACCTCCGCCCCATTCACCGGTGCCCTGTGCTGATCCCTCCAACTGGCCGGGAATATACACTGACCAGTGGATAGTGTCAGGGTGAGTGACACCGTCCCCCTTGGGATACGCTCTACCCTTGCAGAACGAGTTGGGTGTAACAGGGTCATCTCGACTTTCGAGGCCGGGCGCATTTGCTGTGGGTGCGGCAGGTACCAAAGGAGCGAGTCCGAGGAAGATGGACGCAACTAGGGCGAGTTGGGTTAAGGGAAGCATTTTTGATGGTCAAATTTCTAACTTCGAAGGCAATCTTTGAAGAGGGACTTTGAAGAGGAGAAGGCGTGGATGATGGTCTGGAGAGAAGAGCTGGTATGGTTTGGGAACCTCTCCTTTTATACAAATTCATCCACGGGCTAACTGGAACCGACAGCATAGCAACACAGTAAATACCGACTGAAGCCGTCATCGCCTTAGCATAGTAATTTGACCAGTAAACGGTCAAGGTGAACCAACGTTCAATCTCGCAAAAGGCAACTATCGTACGGTCAAGGTGAACAAACGTTCAATCTCGCAAAAGCAACTATCGTACAATGAACTTAGTCAATCTAACGGAATCGCTAATGCAGAAACGTCATTCATTTCCTAAGCTACCCCTACGGTTCTACTGTAACGGTCTGACAGTTGAGCTATTGTGTCATCGAAGACAGAGCCTGCAACTAATAGGTAAGGTATTCGTTGTGGCCACGAGTTCGGACATACCAGGAAGTCCGACTACGCTAGGTAATTCTTCCTTGAGATGATGCTAAACCCAATGTCACCCTAGAGGAGCCGGCTAAAGACTGGCGTATGCGCGGACTCTCTCAGTGTGTGGACTCCTGATGAATACGAGTACATACACAACTCTTGGAAAACGTAGATCATTGAAATGTTGGTGGTTGCAAGGGAAAGCCAAGCAAGCGACCAACTGAACCAGAATGACTGTCAAGCGGAACGTGACGAACCTGATAATGCTATAATGAGAACAGCATTAAGGTCATAGACCGTTCGTAAGCTGGCGAGCTTTCACATGATCGCTTTTCTCTTCGGCGCACAGCGTCCTTGGAACAGAAGGAAAACGAAGTGGATTTCTTCGTACAGCATCACCATTCATCATCACTCAGACCGGCAACGAGATTTACCTGTACGAGGTGCTGACTACGAACCTTCTGCAAGCTATGCTTGTCAGAAGAGCTGAATAATCTCATCGACAGAGTAGTAACAGCGCTTTACCCACGCGTTGAGCTCATACCCGGTCGAAAAGTCCACGTGGCTAGATGACCATGTGGCCAAACAGCGAACGGAAGCTCACATCGAAGTGGCCAGCTTCCACATACATAGACCAAAGCCCACCTAGCCATGCAAGGAATTCGGAAGCCCACCGCGAAGCGGCCAGCTTCACATTTTCGAGTTGTCTATGTGACCACTTGGTCATATAGACAGTTCACAATAACGCGAAGCCCGTGATCTGTTACTCGCACGGCCAGCTCGCAACCTCGGGCATAGCTCTTCGTCGCCCATTTTATCGGTGTGATTGCACAATGTTCAACTGGTCTACGGGATATACTGTCTAGGATTTTGAGTCGGCTGCTTGCAGCGGGATTTCCTTGAGCTCATCTGACTGGGTATGGGAAGTGGATTCAGGTTACAGCGACTACTAGTAGAATAAACAACAGTGTGGTTTTTAGCTCTAGGAGCCTGTTTCACGCAGAGAGCTTTTCCATACTACATACATCGTCAGTACGACTCTATGTGTATCTATATACGTAGATAGTATGCTGTGCTTCATAGCCTTTGGCTGCATAGAGACCTCGGCTGCATAAGCACGTTAAAATGAAGGGAAAAAAGAAGAAAAAAATCATCATCACTCAAACAGGAGGATGGCTGTGCATAGGAGGAACACTCGATGAAACAACAAGTCGTTGTTGGTGGCGCTTATAGCGTCACATCCCACCCGGACGAATGAAGAGCCTCTGACCTTGATACATAAATGCTGCAGGAACGTCTATATGTCGAGTTGTCGACGGGACCGGAGAACCTCTTGGTAACCATCGAGGAGGAAGAGACATCTTGAACAACCGCCTTACCTCCGGTTTGCGGGTTTTTGGCGAGGCGCAGAGGACTGACCGCTTAGTTAGATACCTATTCCTTTCGCCTCTTGGGCATCTCTAGGTACGAATACTTACGCGGTTTTCTCAAGTAAAAATATCATCATATAGACACGACTAGGATGCAACGCTTTGAACCTGATTTTTATCAATATAAAGTCTTTCACTGTCTTTGTTGTTCTGTAAGAGAAGTCTGTATGGCTGAAGTGTTAATCATGACTTTAAGCTACCTATCATTGAAGTAGGGCTGGCCCTAATCTTATCAGCCTATTCGGGCCCCCGGGGTACTCCTAAGCCCCGAGATTATAGTCTTAACTGCGGCATCGGGTGACGGGGTTTTTATGTGTCTTCATCCCGAGAGAGCAGACCACACTTAAAGAATCCATTGCTTGATGATGGACAGCTCAAATTTTTGCTCTTTATCCAGTCTTACATCAATCATCGAGATTCACTATGGCTTGCAGAGAGTGTGTTACCGGCGCCTTACATGAAGGCACTCCTGTTGGCCGTGAAGAAATCGTGCACGGCCTCCCAACGTACATTACCGAACCACCGTCCGGACAACCTCCCAAGGGTATCATAGTCATCATATCAGATGCACTGGGTTGGAAATTTAACAACAATAGGATACTGGCGGACAAGTATGCGAAAAGGACCAACTCCCGGGTCTACCTTCCTGAGTTCTTGGACGGCCATGCGATGAATACCAGCTTGTTCACCGACATGGACGCGCTTTCGGGCAACGGATGGATGGTTGGGAAAAGGTCAGCCTAACCCCATTCTTTACAGGTATATCCCATGCTGATAGATCAAGTGCAGCTTGCCATTGCTGCACATGATATCTGGCTTCATCCCCTTCCTTTACTACACCCGTCCTTCCATCGCCAAACCCCGCGTCTACAAATTTTTCCACGCCCTCCGCACCAACGAGGCCGCCTCCCTGCCCCTCGGCGCCGCCGGCTTCTGTTGGGGCGGCAAGCACGTCTTTCTGCTTTGCAGCGATTCGGAAAAGGCCTCCAACGGGAAGAGCCTCATCGACTGCGGTTTCACAGCGCACCCGAGCAACCTTGCAATCCCGGCTGATGCGCAGACGGTATCGTTGCCTCTGAGCGTGGCGGTAGGGGATGTGGATATGGCGATGCCGATTAAGCAGGTGAAGCAGATGAAGAAGATTTTGGAGGGGAAGGGGAGGGGGGAGGAGACGCATACGGTGGTTATAATTCCTGGGGCGAAGCATGGTTTTGCGGTTAGGGCGAAGCCGGATGATAAGGTGGCGGTTGAGCAGGGGGTGAAGGCGGAGGAACAGGCGGTTGCGTGGTTCAATAGGTGGTTTGGGGTGGGGGGCCAGTAAGTTGGATATCGTGACAGAAAGTGCTTAATGTATAGTAGGTTTCATTCCTAACGGGGCTAGTACAATGGTGTAGTGGTTTCGTTTTTTTCTGATATGATCAAAGCAGCAGAGGTACAGGTAGTAACGACGGTAATTACAAAAGACAATCACTCTCGAGTAATAGTGATGCTAATATATACACGGGTAGCGAATAAAGTCTACTCATCACTAGAAGAAGTAAAGCAGTCGAGGCTAATCCAATACATGCTACTCTCAGAAACGTAATTGCCCCCTATATAAAAGAGGACGATGGGTCTGAATATGATCAGGCGCATCGAAGCTCAAATGTTCTCTAAAAGAAAGTCATCCTTATCGTCGAAGCTTCAGCAATTGTACATAGTGGCCGACCAACCAATACCACTTTGAAAACCCCAAGCCCCTGCTCCGAGATTCCCAGGCTGGAAGCCGATCATCGACAGCTTTTTCTCTCGCTGGGGCCGTTTCTTTCTCTGGACTTTACTACTCAGGATTTCTATGCTCGTGGATCTGACTACCGTTGCGGTAGTTGTCGCTGCTGCCACCATGGCCTTGGACGCCGCCTTCTATGTCTGGTTTTCTTGTTGTTAAGGATGGTGAGAAAAGCCCTGGGACGTTTTGGGCGATGGTGGAAGATGTGGAGACGGTTACGGGTTGTTTTGAAAATTCTTTTGTTGCGGTTAGTACCTAGGGGATTTATGTATAGGGTACGGTATTCTGCGGGACGCCATCTTTGACCTCTGTAATAGAACCCCATGATTATTCAAGAATTCCTTGGCCCAAGAATGAATGGCGACGCGTTATAGGACTTTATAACGAAGTCGACCCGGCGAGAGCGGTTTCTGGAAAAGAAGCAAGATTTTTTTTGAACACCAAGTCTGTGTCAAAACGCATAAGAGGAAGGTGCAGTTGTCTTTACGGATTTTAGCATATATCGATTCCTCCGTATGCTCACGTACGGAGGTTCCTTCTCCCCACGTTCAGAAGTGGCAGCGCAATTTCATCACGCCGCTGATCAATAGCATCGGTCCGAATGTGAAGGAACCGCGAAATTTTTTAGCAAAAGAAGCGTTTATGGCGGTCTCGATAAGGCGACAAGAGTAAAATTCAAAAACTCTTTCTCGCCACACTAATGAGTTCAGGGCTTCGAGTACTTGCATCATCTCGACCACAGTCAATAATAACATACTACTAGGTACGTTGAAGATCCATGACTTCGCCTAAGACTGGGCTGAGTGCAGTTTGACCTGATGACGACTCAGGTGAACTGCTTAGGATCGGATACTATCTCCAGAAAACCGTGATCCGGTCGAGGAAATTCCTGTTAGGTGTCACAGATTCTCGAAATGTAGATCTCGAGCTATGCTGTCGAGTCGACACTTTCAATTAGATAAATGGCTCAAATACATTCAGCAAGGGTTCATTCGACATGGCCGTGAAGGCTGTCCCACTGGCGTATTCTTTCCCATCTCCGAGCGGGGCACAGATGAGTCGATTTAAAGTGCTGCATACACGGCGTTGTAGTCCTGCCAACTCGTTGTGCAGATATTGAGAGTTTTGAGGTTTTGTACTGTGCTTTGTTAATCAATGTCCAGGTCTCAATATTTTCTTTGGCTTGAACGATATGCTGCATTCTACTGAAACGTCAGATGCGGATGAAAAGCAATTGAAAATGGTAACCACTATATGCACACCACCCGCCTTTGCAGACACACCACCTGAACTTTGCAAAAACATCACCCTTCGTCACTAAGCCTAATCAGGTAATCGTTCTATCCCTGAAAGAGATTTGAAGAAGAACGCTGGAAAGATCACATAAACAGTCGATTTTTGGTGCGAAAAGCACCTCGTTCTCTTCGCTCTCAAGAGCATAATCAAAACCTGAAACATATCTTTTGAACACTTCAAATCGTCTTCAAATTAAATCTATTTACATCTAAAAAGAGATCATCATGCTGTCTGAAACGCCTGCAATTTGATCATCTCTTGCTTCACTTCTTGCTTCATCTCTTGCTTCACTTCGTTCTTGTTCTTGTTCTCGTTCTCATTCTTCATGATCTCGAGAGACTTGTTGAGACTGAGTCGTCTGAATAGCTTCGCGCGACGAAAGCTCTTTCATGAGTTTGAAGTCAGACGACTCTCGCTGTGTAGACTCTTCAAAGACTTGCTGTCGTCGCTGAGAGATCTCTGATCGTACACAATTAGATGAGTCTCATGATCATTTTTTCACTCTGACAATGACGAGCTTCTGAACGCGTAGTATGTCTTTCAAAGTCATCGTAGTGATAGAAGCAGTGACGACGATGAATGAAGATGTGACTGATATATCTATCATCTCTTTCTCTTTCATTGTGTGATTTTTCTCTTTCTGAGTTGCTCAAAGTGACTTAATGTATCTTCAGTGAGAATGTATGTTCTTCAGCTTCAATGTATCATCGCTCGCTTGATTGTACATGCAATTCTGAATTTCGTGCGCGCATGTGAGTTTTGTTGTTCTTGTAAATGTGCTCATACAAGTTATGATCATCATGAGTTCAACAGTGAGATGCTTGTATTGTTGATACATTTGATGAAGTGCATGCAAAGTAATGAAGACAGTGATGTTAAAACTCTTTTGCATGAGATTATGTAATAGCAATGATTAAATAATCATTGAGTAATCAGAGTCTTGAAGTGATTGCTCTGATCACTTGAATCAAAAGTGATCACAGTGAGCATGATGAGCATAATGCTCATCTCGCTCATCTTGCTTGAGAATGATCAGAATGATCATTCAGAGCAGAGACAACTTGACATGATTTTTCTATGTTTATATAACGATGATTGTTCTCTTAGATAAAAGCTTCGTGCTCAACTCATGTAAGCAGTCAATGTATATTATTGTCTCAACTATCTTCAGATCTCAAGTTTAGTAATAGTGATTATTGTTTGATCTCTGTATATATCTTGTGTTGTTAAAGAAACAATCATTACACTTTGAACATCATTCTTTCATAAGATATCAAAGATGTTCATTCTCTTCAGTCATGTTTAGTCAGTCAGAATGAATCATGCTCAGTCAAAGAGTAAGCATCTTCAGCGCAGATAAAATCAAGATTTCAACATTGAACTTGTATCATAATGATCAAGATAAACTCAAAGCATATTTAATATAAATAAAGTTATACATCAAATGATATTTATTTCAGTTTAAATTCATTAAGAACAAAGTACTCTTTGCATTCATTTATTTAAAAGATAATGCATTTACATGATTTCATCACTATTTAACAAATTATCTGCAGAAGAAATCAGAAAAATGAGAAGAGAAAATCAACATGATATTTCATGATTCTCAGATGTTCAAGAAATGTTTAAGAAGAGTATTTGAAAACATTGATAAAAAATGTACAGCAGAATGACAGTTGTACAATTTGTGACAGAAAATCTTTGCAACAACTTATTCAATCAACTTTCAACATATTGCAATGAATATAAAATAAGATGATGCAGCTTTCATCAATCAATTCTATCAGAGACTGTGAAAGAAAGTCAAGAATGAAATCATTAAAATTGATAAATTCATTGATTTACAAAAGATGATATTCAGAGTGATGATCATCAATAACAAACAATACAAGAAATGTTTAAAAAAGATAAAAAATCAACTATGTTAATAGTATTGAATCGAAAGTTCAAGAAGAAATGATGACAGTCATACTATGATTCTCAATCTATGAAGTTAAATGCAACTCAAAAAATATTAATGAACATTTGTGATAAAACAGTTCAACAAAGTAAAACATGTTACACATGCAAAAAGCTAAATCATTACTTTAAGAATTGTACTTAGAACAAATATAAAAATAAGTTAAAGCTTTATGATAAACAAGATAAATCTTTCATGATAATAAAAGAAGTTAAGAAAAACACTCATGATAGAATGTTCTGAACAGAATGTTATGATGATCAGTGTTGCATGCATCTGAGTGATAAGAAAGATTCTGAATGATACTCAAAACTTTCATGAAAGAATCATTTTTATGCAGCAACTCATCATCAATCAAAAGTGCATGATGAGAATAGTGATGAAAGTTCGTTCACTATGATTGCAAAATCAAAGATTCTCGACAGTAAAACATATGACTTGAATAAATTGAATGACATCAAAAAAGCTATTCATCAAGCAGTCAAAGAAGAAAGTTAACTTAGCGAAACTTTATGAGCATTCACTATTGTGACAGAAAATGTCAGATTCATGTTTAAATGATACAATCAATGAAGATTGAAGTTGATAGTGCTTGATCTTTAAAAATAGCTATAACTGAATATTAAGAATATAGAAGAAGATTGATACAAAAGCTTTTATTTATGTAATGTTCAGAGACTGTGCTAGACTTGAAAGAAATGTGTTTGTAACACAAAAAGAATGTGATGTAAATGAACAAAATGTTGATGAAAGAAAAGAATGTTGAGAAAGAAAAAAAATGTTGAATCATATTTGAGTCATATTTGAATTAAATCTGACTAGCTCGCTGATTAGTTTTAATTATTATGCAGAGAACTTGCTAGTGTTCACTGCAAATTGATTAAAGCTTCAGTCTTGTTCAGTCTTGATACGCTTGTAACATTACTCTTTTCTTCAAAAATTCATGTTTGCATGAATGTAGTTCATTTTGCTTGCTTTTTTATTGAGTTATTTCAATACTAGCGTGACTTTCTTGAGTATAACATATGAAATTCATTCAAAACTTTCTTAAAGTCATTGAATTTATCTTTATTGACATAGTATCATTTATCGTCTTTATCTAAATCTTTTCATTTAATCTTGTACTGTATTCAATCTTGATAGCATCTGAAGTTCAGAATGTCATTTATCTCTCAATGTTCATTGTCATCATCATTAATAATGATGAGTCTGAGAGATTCTGCATGCTGTTCTGATAAAAGATCTTCTGAATACAATTGCAGTAGCTTCAAGCTGAACATCAAATGCAGATGCTTCATGCTGACTAATAAATGAAGATGATAAAAGACTTTCGCTTTGACAATGATCTGATACAATTCTAGTTGTTTATTTTTCAAATCTTTGCATGATCTTGTGATTTTGACGTTTCTGAAGAATAGTCAAACTCAGTCATTTATCTTATAAATAACATCTCATCTATGTTTATTGATTTGTGCTTCAATGATCAGCTTCGTCTTTTTCAATTGTTGATGATTGAAGCTCAGTAGCTTTTTCATTTGAATGATAATATCATCTGCTTTTCTAGTTTTCAATCATTCATGAATGATTTTGTAGTCAGTTGTATCTGAATTGAAACTCATTCAAGAATGAAAATCTTTATTAAAGTAAAAAGAGATCATTGAGATGATTGAGAAGATATTGAAATTGTCGCTGAATTTCATCATAAATATTCATTTAACTCAGTTGTTCTGCATGTAATTGCAGTAAATTCTAAGTTCACGTTCAACGTCTTGATTGACTTATTTCATCTGATCATTGATCTTCAAATGATAGACTGTGAATAAACTAGCTATGATTTTCAGTCACTTGCAAAGACTCTTTCACATAGTTGATATGAATTGAGAGTCTCTGTTTGAAACAATAGAACTGAATAAATCATGCAGTTGATAAACGTTTCATAGCATGATTTAAATCATTTCTTTGACTGAGATATCATCGTCTTTTCAATGACATGAAACATAGTGATGTTCTTTGATGAGATGACATATGATTGTGCAAATGACGTTATAGTTTTCTGACAGAAGTAGTTCAATGATGAAATTTATAGTTATATCTTTTCAGCGTTTCTGTGAAATCAAGAGAAAATGATAAAGTTCATTGATGCTATTTCTAGAAGCTTTGCTTCGCTGATAAGCATGACAGTTTCAAATGTATTATTGAATAGTAGCTTAATGATCTGATCAATAGCAAAAACGCTGAACTAGATTAATGATTCATTTATTGTCGAGATAAGAGATTGAAGATTGATCATGCACTTCTTGTAGTAATTTCGTGTGCATGTTTTCAAAGACTTACAGTAGATCTTTTCTAAATTGAATGTCATCAATGATTTCACAGTCTTTCAATTTAATGATATGAAATTTGAGCTTGTTTTCGTTCATAGCTTGTTTATATTTGCTGCAGAACTCATCAGTTTGATTGATCATATATACTTGATGATAGAGATTTGCTTTTGATTCAACAGATAAAACATCAACTTTATCAAGAATCAGAATAGTCTGAAAATGATTTTCAAGACGCTGAGCTGATTCAGAAATGTTTACTAGAGACATTCTGATTAAAGCATCAATCTTAGTGTTCATTTTGCCTGATTTAAAAATGATCTGAAAGTTGAACTTTGATAGAATGTTCAGATAGTTAACTTGTCATTGACTCAACTGTTTGTTTTTCATGAAGATCTTCAAAGTCTGATGATTGATGAACATCTGAATAAATAGTTCAATGCATTTCAGCTCAAGTCATCAGTGTTCAAAACATTGAATAATGATTAGCAATTTCTTGTCATAAATGTGATAATTAATTTCAGCGAGAATTATGCTTTTGCTGTAGAAAATCATCAAATGAAGAACTTTTTCATCATTATACTGAGATAGTATTTCATCTTTTACATAGTTCAAAGCATCGATCTTCAGAATAGCTTGTTGTTTAAGATCAAAGTGACAAAGTATTGAGATTAAGCTGACTTGTTTCTTTAAATTGTCAAAGACTTGAACATAAACATCATTTCAAACAAAAGACATGTTTTTTCTAGTCAGTTGAGTGAATGATTTGACTAGCTTCGAGAAGTTCTTAATGAAACAATGATAGAAGTTAACAAATTTCACGAAGCTCTGAATTTCTTTTAGATTGATTGAAGTGATTCAGCTGACTATGATTGTCATTTTGCTGAGATTCATATGAAGATTTAGTTCTGATACAATGACTTTTAGAAAAACAGTCTCTTCTACATTGAATTTGCACTTTCGAATATTCATTTGCAGTTCAACTTCGCGTAGTCAACTCAATACTAGTTTGACGTGATTTCTATGTTTCTTTTTCGTTTTGCTATAAATGAGAATGTCATCTAAATAGACTTGACAAAAGTCGTTCAGAAAGTTTCATAAAACATCATTCATATATTGCTGAAAGAAGATCAATTCATTAGTCAGTTTGAATGATAACATCTTGTATTTATATGCTTTTAAAGCAGTGATAAAAATGATGTAATTCTCATTATCAAAATGTATTTGAAGTTTGTTGAATGTTGATATGATGTTCAATCTAGTCAGATGCTTGCAATTCACTATTTTATCAATGATTTCATTTATCAGCAATAAAGAATATTTATTTCTTTTGAAAATGACATTTAGCTTTTGATAATTCACGCAGAATCAAAGATCTTCATTTGCTTTAAGAGCAAATAGAATGAAGAAGAAATAAAGAGTCTGACTAGAAGTGATGAATCTCTTTAACAGATTCTTGTTTAAGTACTTCTTTATCTTCAGAAGTTTGACAGAGAACATTTAATAAACTCGACAGCAAGAAAGCATTAAATCATTGATGAGTTTAATTTTATGATCGTAGAAGCGATGAAAGAGTAGTTTATTCAATTGAGTTCAATCAAAAACATTTAAAAACTCATGATATATTGATAATAGCTTCGCTTTAATATCTTTCAAATTCTGAGTCATTTCATTGATTAAAGAGACGTTTAAAGCATTCAAATTGCACTGAGTATTATACGTGATTTTTCTATTAATGTTTATCATGAATAAAGCAAAGACTTCAGTCTGATTCTTCTTTAAATGATTCAACAGTGTTTTGAACAAAGTTGCGTTTATGCTTCAAATTGAGAATGACTCTTTCTGAGCAGTGATTGAAATGAGTCGTTTGAGCATTATAAAGATCTTAGTCTGAGTGATTGAAGAAGATGAAGTTGATCACAGTCAACTTGAGTGCTTTGAATTGAGAGAAATCGAAAAAATCGAAATAGAAGTATTCAATTGATTCAAAAAAACAATGACGTCGTTTTGCATATTCAGTAATATTTCGTTTTTATTCATTCAAAGCTTACTTAATATGACTTCATGATGATCAATATCAGCTATCAACATTAATACAGTTAATTTCTTATGACTTTTGATGATGAGATTGAATAGAATTTTATAAATGATGATTTTCTTAAATATCTTTTCATTATAATCTTTTATTAACTTCTCTTTTGTCAGAAATATAGATTGAATTTCTAGTTTCTTGCATACTCTATTGACTAGATTAACGTGTATGAGTGTATGAGTGACTGAATCACTGTTTATTAATGAATGAAGACTGAAGAATTGATTCTGCAAGATGAAATGAGCATCAATTAGAAACGACTTTTCAAAGTAATTTTCTTTCAATAGAATTTCATTTAGTTTGCACAAAGATATAATCTTTATCTCTTCAATGACTTTTGAAGAAATAATTAGTTTTTTAAATCAAAATTCAAATTGAAATTGAAGCAATCATATTCATCGTTCACTGCATTAATTGTTACAAAGCGTGTTGACATTGAATAGAGTCTAGTCAATAGGCTCTAGAAATTTCAATATGTGAACAAGAAACAGCGATGTTTCAAATTGAAATATGCTGAAACATTTCATTTATTTGAGCTCTAGCAAATCGACTACTTCGCTTCTTTATTCGCTCTACTATAGATACAGCTCGAAACTGTCTTCTTTCTTCTGTATTCTTAGTTTTCTAGTTAGAGCTATCTTTATTGATCAAACATTCTATTCAGCTACGCACTATCTCGCTGCAGTGTGATTAGATTCTAGGCACAGTTTCAACATTAAACTAAGAATTCGTTTATCACATGATATTGATTTCATTGCTCATTCAAGCTACTTGACGAACAATGAAACAAGTATAAAGAAATTTGTTTTACCTGATGATTGACGCAATCGAAAGACAGAACAACATCAGAGAATCAATAGAATCAACGACAAGACTGTTTGAATTGCTAGAGAATCTATCGCTCATTAAGTATGCACAGTTCACTCGATTAAGAGAATCACGATAAAGAGTCTTCGTGAATTGCTCTAGAATCAACTCATTCTCGTGAAGCAGACGAGTGAAAATAAGCTGTTCAACTCATTTCTTTCTCTCTTTATCTCGAACCAAGCTCATGAATCAGACGAGTCAAAACAATCTGTGTCATCAGATCAAATTAGTGAGTCTGCTACTACAAATGACGTTCTCATAGTGAGTCTGTTACAATGACACTCTTTGTCAATGCAATGATCTACCTACTCTCATCGTCTTACCTATCAGTGAACCTGATTCTACGTTCACATGCAAATAGTGAGTCTGCTACAATGACAAGTCGAAAGTTGATCTTTTCGATGAGCAAGTCGACTAGTGAGTCTGCTTCAATGACACTCTTCGTTAATGCAATGATTTACTCACTCTTATTGCTCAATCTATCAGTGAATCGATCTACCTCGCGTTCATGTGCAACTAGTGAGTCTGCTTCAATGATCACTCTATCTCACATAGTGAGTCTGCTACAATAGGCATTTGATGAGTTGATTTGAATCAATAAAAAGATTGATAGAAAGACAGACATCAAGACTCTACGTTAGTGCTATGAACTACACTACAAGTCATAGAGACATGACTTTTAAAGAGAAGAAAATAATGTTACGAGTGTGTCGAGATTGAATAGAGTTTTCTAGTCAACAAGCTCTAGAAGTTTTGACTCATGTTGAATCTTTAGCCTCAACACTCTATTCTAGCGCTTTCGATACTTGAGCAAATCTGCTTCGTTCTCTTTGTTTTGCTCTACTATAGATACAGCTCAAAACTCTCTTTGATTTCTTCTGTATTCTTAATATTCTAGTTATAGCTATCTCTATTGATTAAACATTCTATTCAGCTATGCACTATCTCGCTGCAGTATGATTAGATTCTAAACATGATTTCAACAGAATATAGCTTATGAAATTCATTCAAAACTTTCTCTGAGTCATCAAATTTCTCTTTATCAACATAGTATCATTCATCATCTTTATTTAGATCTGTTCATTTAACTTTGTACTGTATTCAACCTCAATAGCGTTTGAAGTTCAATATATCATTTATCTCTCAATGTTCATCATCTTTGATAGTGATTAATCTGAGTAATTCTGAATGTTTTTCTGATAAAGAGTCTTCTGAATATGATTGCAGTAGCTTCAAGCTGAACATTGAATGCAGATGCTTCATGCTGATTGATAAACAAAGATGATAAAAGACATTCACTTTGACAGTAATTTGATAGAAATCTAGCTATTTATCTTTCAAATCTTTGCAAAGTCTCGTTGTCTTGACGTTTCTGAAAGATAGTCAAACTCAGTCATTCACTTCATAAATGATATTTCATTTATGTTTATTGATCTGAACTTTGATAATCAGCTTCGTCTTTTTCAATTGTTGATGATCAAAGTTTAGTAACTCTTTCATTTAAATGACAATATCATCTGCTTTTCTAGCTTCAAGTCGTTCATGAGTTGTTTTGTAGTCAGTCATATTTGAGTCAAAACTTATTCAAGAATGAAATTCTTTATTGAAGTAGAAGAAAATCATTGAAGTGATTGAGAAGATATTGAAATTGTTACTGAACTTCATCATAGATATTCATTTAATTCAGTTGTTCTGCATGTAATTGCAATAAATTCTAAGTTTGCATTCAATGTCTTAATTGACTTATTTCAATTGATCATTAATCTCAGAATGATAAACTGTGAATAAACTAGCTGTGATTCTCAGTCGCTTGCAAAGACTTTTTCACATAGTTGATATGAATTGAAAGTCTCTGTTCAAAACAATAGAACTGAATAAATCATGCAGTCAATAGACGTTTCATAGCATGATTCAAATCATTTCTTTGACTGAGATGTCATCATCTTCTCAATGATAGAAAACATAGTGATGTTCTTTGATGAAACAACATATGATTATGCAAATGATGTTATAGTTTTCTGACAGAGATAGTTCAGTGATGAAGTTCATAATTATATTTTTTCAGTGTTTCTATGAAATTAAAAGAGAATGATGAAGTTCATTGATGTTATCTCTAAAGACTTTGCTTCGCTGATAAGCATGATAGTTTCAAATGTATCATCAAATAGTAGCTCAATGATCTGATTAATAGTAGAAACGCTGAACTAAATTAATGATTCATTTATTGTCAAAATGAAAGATTGAAGATTGATCATGTACTTCTTGTAGTAATTTCGTGTGCATGTTTTCAAAGACTCACAGTAGATCTTTTCTAAATAGAATGTCATCAATGATTTCACAGTCTTTCAATTTAATGATATGAAATTTGAGCTTGTTTTCGTTCATAGCTTGTTTATATTCATTACAGAGCTCATCTGTTTAATTGATTATTTGTACTCATTGATAGAGATTTGCTTTCGATTCAATAAATAGAACATTAACTTTATTGAAAGTCAGAATAGTCTGAAAACAATCTTTAAAATGCTGAGCTAATTCAGAGATGTTTGCTAAAAGCATTCTGATTAAAGCATTAACTTTAATGTTCATTTTGTCTGATTTAAAAATGATCTGAAAGTTGAACTTTGATAGAATGTTCAAATAATTGACTTGTCATTGACTCAACTGTTTATTTTTCATGAAGATCTTCAAAGTCTGATGATCAATGAACATCTGAATGAGTAGTTTAATGCATTTCAGCTTGAATCATCAGTGTTTAAAGCATTGAATAATGACTAGCAATTTCTTGTCATAGATGTGATAATTAATTTCAGCGAGAATCATGCTTTTACTGTAGAAGATCATCGAATGAAGAACTTTCTCGTCATCATACTGAGATAGTATTTCATCTTTTACATAGTTCAAAGCATCAGTCTTCAGAATAGCTTGTCATTTGAGATTGAAGTGACGAAGTACAAAAGTTGAGCTAACTTGTTTCTTTAAATTGTCAAAGACTTGAACACAGATCTTGTTTACAAACAAAAGACGTGTTCTTTCTAGTTAGCTGAATGAATGATTTGACTAGCTTCAAGAAGTTCTTAATGAAATGATGATAGAAGTTAACAAATCTCACAAAGCTTTGAATTTCTTTTAGATTGATCAAAGTGATTCAGCTGACTATGACTGTCACTTTGCTGAAATTCATACAAAGATCTAGTTCTGATACAATGACTTCTAGAAAGACAGTCTCTTCTACATTGAATTTGCACTTTCAAATATTCACTTGCAGTTCAGCTTCGCGTAGTCAATTCAATACTAGTTTGACGTGATTTTTATGCTTTTTTCTCATTTTGCTATAAATGAGAATGTCATTTAGATAAACTTGACAAAAGTCGTTCAGAAAGTTTTATAAAACATCATTCATATATTGCTGAAAAGAAATCAATTCATTAATCAGTTTGAATGATAACATCTTGTATTTATATGCTTTTAAAGCAGTGATAAAAGTGATGTAATTCTTGTTATTGAGATGCATTTGAAGTTTGTTGAATGCTGATATGATGTTCAATTTAGTCAGATGCTTGCAACTCATTATTTTATCAATGATTTCATCTATCAACGATAGAGAATATCTATTTCTTTTGAAAATGACATTTAACTTTCAATAGTTCATGCAGAATCAAATATCTTTATTTACTTTAAGAGTAAATAGAACGAGAAAGAAATAAAGAGTCTGACTAGAAGTGATGAATCTCTTTAACAGATTCTCATTTAAGTACTTTTTTACTTTCAGAAGTTTAACAAAGAACATTTAATAAACTCGACAGCGAAAGAATGTTGAATCACTGATGAGTTCAATTTTATGATCATAGAAGCAATGAAAGAGTAGTTTATTTAATTGAGCTCAATCAAAAACATTTAAAAACTTATAATATTTTGATGACAGCTTCGCTTTAATATCTTTCAAATTCTGAGTTGTTTCATTAATTGAAAAGACGTTTAAAGCGTTCAAATTGCACTGAGTATTGTACGTGATTTTTCTATTGATGTTCATTATGAATAAAGCAAAGACTTTAATCTTGTTCTTCTTTGAATGATTCAACAATGTTTTAAACGAAGCTGCGTTTATGCTTTGAATCAAGAATGACTTTTTTCAAACAGATTGTTTAAGCATCATAAAAGTCTTAGTCTGAGTGATTGAAAAGAGCGAAGATGATTGCAATTAACTTGAGTGCTTTGAATTGAGAAGAATTGAAAAAATCGAAATAGAAGTATTCAATTAATTCAAAAAAACAATGACGTCGTTTTGCATATTCAATAATATTTCGTTTTTATTCATTCAGAGCTTACTCAATTTGACTTCATGATGATCAATATCAGCTATCAACATTGATACAGTCAATTTCTTATGATTTTTAATGATGAGATTGAGAAGAATTTTATGAGTAATGATCTTCTTAGATATTTTCTCATCATAATCTCTTATTAGCTTCTCTTTTGTCAGTAATATAGATTGAATTTTCAGTTTCTCACATACTTTATCAACTAGATTAAAATGTATGATCATGTAAATGACTGAATCACTGTTTATTAAAGAACGAAGACTAAAAGATTAATTCTGAGAAATGAGATTAGCATTAATTAGAAATGACTTTTCAAAGTAATTTTCTTTCAATAGAATTTCATCTAGTTTGCATAAAGATATAATCTTTATTTCTTTGATGACTTTTGAAGAGATGACTAGTTTTTTGAATTGAAATTTGAATCAAAATCAAAGCGATCATATTTCTTGTTCACTGCATTAATTCTAGTAAATTGATCAAGACATTCTTTAAAGCTATGATTTGATTTATAACATATGAAACAGCTTTCAACTAGCATGTCTGCTTCTTTAACGCTGATTAAAATCGCGTCACGCGACTTTAGCTGATCAAACTTCAGATGATTGACTGATTGAATGATAACAGTCACTTTATGAAAGATAGTCTTAGAAAAATCATTAACACATTTGATCTTGTTCTTGATCTCTTGAATAACTCGCTGATCATTATTCAAATGAATCAGATAGAAACGAATTTCTTTTAAAGAATCAGATTGAACTAGTTGATTTACTCAAATGAATCAAAGATGAGAATGAATTTTATCTTTCAAATCAATGATCAGTTACTTCTTGTGATAGTTTAGATAAAAAGATAAACGTTGAAACTAAGTATAAAATTCATTGAATTTCTTGAATTCTTGAATTAAGTTGTAGTATTTTCTACAAAAGTTGACTTCTTTATTCAAGTTATTAAACAACTGAGTTAACTTTTTCAAAAGATCTTCGATGATTTTATAAAGATTGATACAATCATGTTTGCATCTAGTTTAAGTGATCTCAGCTGCATCATTAAATAATCTAGAATGTATATAGCTCAATTTAACTCGTTCATTAGAAAAGAGATCAATGTTGATCTCTAGTTTATTCTGAATTTTTTCGTATCAGTTTTTTCAAATAGAGTTCTTTTCATCAGTAAACAGCGAAGAATCAGGTGTTTTTTAAAATCTAGAACGCTTAAAGTAAATGAAATTAAAAGAAGTGTTTTCTTTAGCTTGAAGTTTAGTCTTCAATTCTTTGATTTCATCTTCTTGTTGTTTATTTAACTTGTAGAGTTGATTTGTTTCTTCATCAAGAGCTAGACTTTAAGTCTTTCAGATTTCGTAAAACATGAAAAGTATTATCATTTCAGCAAATAATTCATTATCTTCATGAATGAATGATGCAGCACTTGATGATTTCGTTCGTAATTTCAATGAATCAGCATCAGAGATCTGAGAGAAATGATTTTGAAATTCTTCAAAACACTTTTCAGTAAATGAATAATTAAACATGATGAGATTTGTTTGAAAGAAAAATTGAATGAATGATGATGCTTAATGATTGAAGAAGAAAAGTGTATAGAGTGATGTTTAATCTTCAACAAAAAAATGAGATTTGTTTGTTAATTTTGATTAATTCTTTAGCAAACAACGAAGATTTTTTATCATTGAATCTATTGATCGATTTGATTCTTGAGCAATTCACGAAGATTCTTTATCATGATTCTTGTAATTGAATGAACTTTGCATACTTAATGAGCGATAAGTAGTTTAGCAATTCAAACAGTCTTGTCGTTAATTTTATTCAATTCTCTAGTGTTGTTCTATCTTTCAATTATCATTGATCATTAGATAAATGAATTTCTTTAAACTCATTCTGTTTAGATGAGTATGTTAAATGAGTAATGAGATCAGTATCATGTGATTAACAAATTCTTAATATAATGTCAGATTCATGTCTAAATGATACAATCAATGAAGATCAAGATTAATAGTGCTTGATCTTTAGAAATAACTATAATTGAATATTAAGAATACAGAAGAAGATTGATATAAAAGCTTCTATTTATGTAATGTTCAAAGACTGTGCTAGACTTGAAAGAAATGTGTTTGTGACATGAGAAGAATGTGATGTAGATGAACAAGATGTTGATGAAAGAAAAAAGTGTTGAAAAAGAAAAAGAATGTTGAGTTATATTTAAGTCAAATCTGACTAGCTCGCTGATTAGTTCTAATCATTACACAGAGAACTCACTAGCGTTCACTGCGAATTAATTAAAGCTTCAGCCTTGTTCAGTCTTGATACGCTTGTAACAGAAAATGCTCTCAAGCAAGAAGAAAATCATCTTGAAGTAAAGAAAGATTTCAGAAAGCTTACAAGTTAAGCAAGCTTTATAAGCATGTACAACGAATTGTACACTTTCTTTAAACAGAAAGAGAAAGATTTTTCACAGTAAATTCAACAGATCAAAAATAATATACATCAAGCTATTTATGATACTATGCAAAATAAGTCAATTGCATCACGCAAAGACATTTATTATCATGACATAGTTATAAAGAAATCATTCACAGAAGTTAAGTTCATTAAGCAAGAAGAATATGTACTTCTTGATGAAGATCATATATTCAGAAAACTTAAACAAATGACAGAAATCATTAAAGAGAGATTTGATTTGTGTGATTTAAAGAAATATTCATTTAAAAAGATCAACTTAAATCAATTTTAATACATAAAATAAGTATTGAAAAAGCAAACTTCTAGTTCAAAAAACTAGAAGATTCTTCAATCAATAAATCATTAAAGAAGTTTAGTCAAGAGTTGAAAATTGAAAGCATATTTATCTTCATCAATAACTCAATGCAGTTATGAGTCTGAGTTAAAGTTAATGATCATGCAGCATGATTATTCATAAACAGTGACTGCACAAAGAATTACATATTTTCTTGCTAAAGAAGCGCAAATATTTATGCAAAAGAAGAAAGAATCTTACAATTTGCAAAATTTCAATGAAACATTCATGAAGTATAACAATGAACTAATAGATCAAAAGACTTAACTCATTCATTTGAGACTTGAACGTCATTGAGAAAAGTTACATTTAAATATTATAAAGCAATCAGACAGTGATATAGTTTTAGACATATCATGACTTCATATAATTAATTTAATGATTGATTGAATTAATAAGATAATTGCATTTTTAAATACAGAAACAACGCAATTGCACTTGATATTGAAATTGTCATAAAATGTGAAGATATTCATCATGATAAATGAAGAAATGCGCGAAGAGTTCAGAGAAATTAATGACGCACAGATGTTATGAAGCAAAGAGATTCAGAATGATCATTCTAAGAATCTCACTATCACTATTATTTCTAAAAAATATCAGAAATATAAGATTTTGTTTGAGAAAGAAAATAATCAGAAGACACTACTTAAACATCAATCATGAGATTATAAGATTAAGCTCGTTGACAACAAGAAACTCACGAAACAGTTCATTTACTCATTGTCAGCAGAAAAGCTCAATGCTTTGCAACAATATTTGAAAGAGAACATGTAAAAAGAATTCATCAGAGAATCATAATCATCAGCAAAATATTTAATTTTGTTTATTTTGAAATTAAATGAAAGTTTAAAACTATGTGTTGATTACAGAGCATTGAATAACATCATGATTAAAAACAGTTATTCATTATTGCTTATAGCAAAACTGCAGAACAGACTGCAGAGTGCACAGTGATTTACAAAATTCAATATATTTAAGACATTCAATTGAATACAAATTAAAGAAGAAAATGAGTGAAAAACAGTTTTTCATACTTAACTAAAACATTATGAGTATTTGATCATGTTTTTCAATTTAATCAATGCTTTAATCACATTTTAAATCTTTGTAAATAATATGCTATGATGTTATCTGAATCAATTCATCATAGTATATTTGAATGATATATTAGTATACTCAAAGACGAAGAAAGAACATGTGCAACATGTTAAGAAAGTTCTACAGACTTTGAAGAAAGTCAATCTGCGCATCAAGTCAGAAAAAAGTGAATTTCATGTACAAAGTGTATAGTTTTTGAGATTCATAATCATGTCTCAAAGTTTAAGAATGAACTTAAAGAAGATAAAAGTTATTATAACTTGATTGATGTCAAAGTTGAAGATTGAAGTTCAATTCTTTTTAAAATTCGCGAACTTTTATAAACACTTTATAAAGAAATATTTCAGAATCATCTTGTTACTTACGAATCTTATGAGAAAGAACATATCATTCATGTGAACTGAGAAAGCAGAAGAAGCTTTCAAGAAGCTGAAGAAATTGTTCATTTTTCAGTCAATACTGATCATGTTTGAATCAGAAAAACTTATTACGCTCAAGATGAACATGTTAAACGAAACTATTGAAGCATGTATTAATCAATCAAATGATAAAAGACATTTGCATTTTATTGCATTTTACAGTAAAAAGCTTACAGACGTTGAATTGAACTACAAAATACACAACAAGAAGCTGTTAATTATTGTTAATTCTTTCAAACAATGAAGAGTGTATTTAAAAGAATTTAAACATCAGATTCAAGTATATACAAATCATAAGAATCTGTTATACTTTATGATCATGAAAGTTTTAAATTGAAGACAGATTAAATGATTGAAAAAGTTGTCATTGTACAACTTTCAAATTCAATATTGAAAGAAATCTGAAAACTTGAAAATCAACATCTTAAGCAGAAGAGCAGATCACATGATAGATAAATCACAAATAAATCAGATTATCTTGCAAGAGAATTCAGATGATTCAATTTTTTATAATAAACAGAACGCAGCTACTTTATGAATCAACAACAAAGATCTTGAAAAATGAGTAAAGTTTAAGCTAGCGAAGAACTCAGTCACGCAAGATATTATAGAAAATATTAAGAACAATGTGAACTTTGAGATTATCAATAAAATACTGACATTTCAAGATCTCATCTATGTTTCAACAAGATGTAGATAAGAAATAATAAATGATTATCACAAGTTAATGATACATGAACATCAAGATTCAAATAAAATCATTGAAAGAATATTTAAAATCTACTATTTCTCAAAGATAAGAAAACAGATAAAAGATATTATCAGAAAGTGCAATGTGTATATTTATATGAAACATAATAATAATAATAAATTCATACATTCTTGTGACATCAATTAGATTGACTCATGAGAAACTTTATGCTATCTGTATCGAGTGAACAAAATTCTCTGAGGTAGAAAATCACTCGCAGTCTACATGACTGCTTCATGCAATTGAAACAGTGAGTTTTGAGACTATGTATCAAATTTGTTCGCGTTGATTGCACGTTAGAGAATAAGTGTTCTAGTCACTTTAAATTGCTTTAAGAGCTTCGTTTTCATCATCATCTTTGCTACTGCTCTGAGACTCTTCGTGATGATGATGATTATTCAATAGTTTGAAAAGTCAGCATCTTGTAGCATTCTTGATCGCAGATGCGATCAGTTTGAGCAGTGCATGAGTATATGCTTCGTCGTCTGATGACTTCATTCGCAGTTGCATCGCGAGCTATTCATGTCTGAAATGTTTCTAGAGTGCAGATAAGTGTTCAGATCTATGCGTTCAATTCTGATGTGCATTGCGAGAATGCTTTCTGCTTTCTGAAGATCATCACGCATCTTTATCATCTTATTGCTCAGATGCAATCTTTGTGCTGAGATTGCGTTAATGTCTGCGACGCGTTCTCTGTACTTTTCTCATCGTTGATTTCATTGATCTTTGTGATACTGCGTTATTGCGATGCTATCGCTTGTTGAAATCGTTGTGAAGAAGAGAGTGTATCGTCTGCGTCTTGACTGTATCTTTGCATCTTCTTGAATGAAGACATTCAGAAGTACTATTTTCTTAATGACGAGTGAGCGAGAAATGACGCGATTAACTCTCGTCAAACGAGCGCGTATTAGTTTGCATGCTTGTCTGATCTCTTGCGTTCAATCATTGACTCAACTGTGTAGCGTGATCTTGTTCTGTAACATGTTCAGATGAACATGTAGCGAACTCATGTATATTTCTGTCTCTAGAGTTTCGATGTTTACTCTTTTGAATGCTTCTGCTACGTGACGCAGAGTTTGATTCTGAAGTGTTTCTAGTCTGCATTCTTTGCTTGACAGTTCATCTTTCTTGTCGCGCTGATGTCAGACTGATGCTTCAAATGCAATTTCTGATCTCACTACTGCTGAGTATACTTGTCTCACTTTTGTGAAGATAGCTTTTCATGTGAAGACTTCAAGATGACTAAGTGTCAGCATTCTTGTGACGTGATTCGTCTCTATTTGTCGAAGATGCGCGTCTCATTGCAGTTTCATGTTCAGTTGCATCTTTAGAACTCGTACGTCTGATTTCAATTTGATAACTGAGCTTTCTATTTGTATGCTAGTCATCATGTTGAATCTCTTCGATTTTCTAGTGAAATGCGTGAGCTCGTACTTTTCTGATGCGAACGTTGCGTCATGAGTGCAAGCTCATTTCGCGCAGACGTCGTGTGCTTTGCTCAGTGTTCTGCAAATTTCTTCAGTGAATCTGTCGTAGACTAGAATGTTAATATCATTTATGAAGTCAAGCACTTCGATTTTAATTCTCAGTGCTTCGCATTTTTCAATTAGACTTGCGTTGAAGAATAGAAAGAGAATCGATGAAATGAGAAATCTCTGCGATATGTCTGCGTTTATCTCGCGCATGTCGCTCGTTTGTTCATTGAATATTAGCGACGTCTCTCGATTCTTTAGAAAGCTGCGTGTTCATTCGATTATGTAGCTCGACGTTCTTTTCATTTTCAGCGTGTGCAGAAGTCTGACGTGTGAGACTCGATTGAACGCTTCGACGACGTCTAAGCTTAGCATGAAGATCACATATTTGATTTCACAGTCTCACACTGTGTGAACTTAATCTACTAGTAGATCTAACGTCAAGATCACGAATCACTTGCATCTCGCTCTCATTTGAGCATTTGATAGCATGCGATGAGTCTCAACTATGTCACTCAGTCTTTTGATCATGATCGACTTCAGCGCTTTGCTCATGATATCAAGCAAAGCAATGAGTCGATACATCTTTGAATTGATATAGTCACTTTTCTTCAATTTGCGTAGTACTATTGTCTGAGTCTTTTTGAACTGCTTCAAATGATACTTGTGTGTTACGCATGCATTGAATAAACTCGTCAGTACTGAGATCAGTTCTGCAAGACTCGCTTGAAGCGCTCTGTTTGAAATATCTGAAGCGCTCGATGCTTTGTCTGCTTTTACTCGTCTGATTGTCTGCTTCACTTCATCTTCTGTGATGCGTGAATTGAATGAGACTGTCAGAAATATGAATAATTCTGCGATGTCGCTGACATTCGCTTGAGAAGGTGAGAAAAAGAACTTTTCTCGCAGTATCTTGATTTTTTTCTCGAACGTCGTTGTCATATGATCGATGTCGCTTCGCTTCAGTGACGAAAACTGAGAAAGCTTTTTAGATAGCTGACTTTCGATTCTAGCTCATTTTGCAAAGCGTCATATCAATTTGAGTGCTTTGCTCAGCTCATGCATTTGTGTTCTGAAGTGTGTGCATTTCATTTGTTGAATGATCTTGTTTTTATGATCGTTGTGCTTCAGATATTCATTTCACGCTTCTAATGTGCCTTGCATTTTTCATATGATTTGCAGTCGTCTTGATTTCATTACTACTTCGAAGCAGCTTTGATTTCAAAAGTCTCTTGCTCAATTTGATGACTTTGTCAAGAAAATAAATTTCTCGATGATTTTCTGTAGCACTCTGATAATCTTGCACACTCTGTCATTCATCATAGTCTTGTCGTCTAGAGAGCGTTTCAAAGATAGATGTATTTGCAGATAAGCACTCAATGCTTCTGTATTCATTTTTTTTCAAAGTCATCAAGTCGAGAGTTGCACTGAGATTGTTTATAAACATAGCTCTGTGATGATTGAAAGATGATTTGATCTCTGATGCAGATTGATTCGTATCTTGCACTTGCATGTCATGAACTGTATTTTCTCGCTGCTAAAGACTAGATCAATCATCGTAAATTGATTGTGAGCTTCGCGAGTAATAGTGTCTAATTTCAGTAATAATTTCAGCCTTGCGTTTGTAATAATGTTTAGTAGAGTATCAGTCATCGTATGACGAGTGAAGCATCTTCGTTCTTCTCAATGAGAATAATGTAGATTGAAATCTTCTATGATCAGTTGTTTGCAGTCATTCTTGAGTAGTTTGTTCAAACGAGAAATGATTGAAGATTTCTCTGTGAATGTAGTAGACAGTGAGCATGAGTTGTAGACGTTTAGAAGTCTTAGCGTCTGCGTTTCGCTGTCTGTGTTGCGAGTTAATATTTTGATTAAGCAAATGTCTGACTCAGCTGTTTCTACTATTCATTAATCGAATCTTAAATGTTTGTTAACGTATATGCATGTTCTTGATTGAGATGATGAGTTTTTCACTAGATGAAAGAAGTTGTGTGCTGCGTTAAATGATTGCAAGTCGTTGTTATTGCAATCTTGCTTCTGTATAGCTACTATGTTAAATTCGCGAACTTCTCTGTTAATTAGAAACGATTCTTGAATTCTTAATGATTTTCTGATGTTGTACTGTAGAATTCGTAGAAAAGACTGTTTTGTCATAAAGTTATTTGTAGCTGTTATTGACTCTGCAATGAGAAGACTCTTTGTATGCTTTCGATCATCGATGATCTTTCTCACTTTCTGATTGAACGTTTCTGAATCTGCTCAGATGTTGTCTTCTCTGAGTCACTATTCACGCAAGAGAAAAGATCGACTCGTCTTTTCTTGATCTCTACTATCTGTCAAGCTGATTCATCAGCGATTCAACTGCATGTTTTTAGCATGACTGTTGCTGAGCTCGAGAAGTTTGTTGAATCGAAAGAATTCGTTGAATCTGAAGAGTTCGTTGAATCTAAAGAGTTCAGAAACAGCGAGAAGAGTGTGCAATTGTATTTAGACATCTCAGAGTATTTGAACGATCTATTTCTATAGATTTCGAACGCTTGTTTCATCTGCTGTTGTCACTTGAGACAGATGCATCTTCAGAGTTCATGATTTTCGTTGCAGTTGACGCAACGTCTTTTATTCAAAGACATCACACACTTTTTTATGTGATGCTTGCCTGCGCATTTTTCGCAACGCTGATTCTTTCTGCAGATCTTAGTCATATGATCAAATTCGTGACATCTGAAGCATTGTGTGATGCGACAGTTCTTTTCAAATAGCTCGCATGCACATTCTTGATACGAGTTCAGCATGCTCACGTTCATTAGTTGATTCGTCATCGCTTCGATCATGATCTTTACAATGATCAATAAATGAGTCTTTTCGCTATCTGCTATCTTCTTGAATCAGACTATTCTTAGAACTTTCAGATCTTCATGAAGTCTTGCGTTATCTTTTATCAGTCTTTCAATGATCTTTTCTTGATTGCTCATGTTTATTGTAGTGCGTACTTCATGTGTCAGCACTGCGAAGATTTGACGTGCTACGCATGTCGAACTCGCGATTTCTTTTGCTCACATCTGAGTCTTTTTCAGATTTGCTCGAGCATCTGAGCTAACTGCGTGAAGAAAAATGTCATCGCTGCTCAGCTTGCAAAGTGACACGATTAGATTTTTTTGATCTGTCGACACGTCTGCGATTCTCTGTAAAATCTGTTCAATCAACTTCTTCTGTATCTTTTCTATTTCTCTTCTGTTCATTATCTTAATCATGACTTCTCATTTCTTGCAAAGCAATGACGAGTTGTCTCTGAGATGTTGCTCTTTCGTCGCTATTTCTTCTCTTGTCACGTTCGCTCATGACGTGATTTTCATTGAAAGACGCATGTTTTTCTGTGTATGCAACTGCTTGTTAAACAGTTGAACTGATGCTTTCAGTTTCTGTACATTTTTCGCGATGAATGCGTTCTGATTCGCGTGATGTTTTTCTTCTGAGTCGAGTCAAAGACGTTGAATCAGCTTCAATGCTATCTCTTTTCACGAATGATTTTTGCTCTTCTCTTTCTCTAATGTTGATATCTTTATTAGTAGATCAATAATGTTAGCAACGTTCTCTTCATCATCACGTGAGTGTTTCGACTTTGCATCTCTGTTTTCTTGCGACGAATCAACGTTGCTCGCAATCGTCTTCGAATCAGCATTGCTGCAATTCATGCAATTCATCGTCGTTTAATTGTCTTCTAGATTCACTCTGTCTTGTTTGTAATGCTCTTTTTCAAAATTTGTGATGCATGCGTTGTGATTGTTTTTTCATTTAAAAGAAAAATCTATATGAAACATAATCAACATAAATTTTATGAACTTTTGAAAAGTTTTAGCACATCAGATCATGCGTGAAAAAGCATAACTTTGAACTTCATAATCAAGCTATTTAAATCAAAGAAAAGAATCATCAAAATCATTTATGATTTTATCTTGATTATAACAAATAAATTAATTAAGTATGAATACTTCTTGTCATACAAGAAAGCAACATTCGCAAAAGATTTAATTTACACATTTCTAAGAATGATTGTAGCAAATCATGAATTATCAGATGAGATAATTTCAAATAGAGACAAGCTCTTCACATTGAAATTCTGAAAATTCTTGATAAATCAACTAGAAATTCATTATAAGCTGTTAACAACTTATCATTCACAGATAAATAAACAAATGAAAATAATGAATTAAATATTGAAACAGTATCTCAGATGTTATATTAACTATAGATAAAACAATTGAGTACAGTTACTGTCAGTAGCACAGTTGACTTTCAATAGTGCAACAACAGAAGTAATCAGCATGTCATCATTCTTTATGAATTACAAGTTCAAGTCAGAAACTCTTAAAAAATCGTGTGAATTTGCATAATTAACTTAAAAAGCTACGTTACAGATAAAATAATTGCAGCTGTTACAGAAGAAATTACAAAAAGATATACAGTTTCTCAGCAAGCGCATGATTCTGTATGCAAATAAGAAAAGAGATAGAAAATCTACTTTTAAAGAAAAGAACAAAATATATTTATTAAGATGAAACATCAAAATGAAAAGATCAAGTAACAAATTAAATCACATAAAGCTAGAATTTTATAAGATTTTAAATGTAAAATGATGAGATCTCTTTACATGAAACTGCATAGTAAAAGATAATAAGATAGCACTTTATTGATGATAGAATTAATTGCTAAGAAATGAAAGTGAGAACTTGCAGAGTTTTCATCTTTTGTCAAGTTGTTATTTTTATTCATTCATTAGTTTCTTTGATTTAATCTTGCAAGCTAGTTTTGCAAACATGCATCATTCATAGTTGATGAAATGCATTCTCACAATTGCATTCTTTCTTAAAGACTCAATCTTTGAATCTTCATAACATTGTATTGTCTTTCTATAACTGATAGCATAATCATGACTTCTTCAACATTCTAGCATCTGTATAAAAGTATTATAAACTGATCATGCTAATAAGCATAAACAAAGCTAGTGCAAGATTGTTGATATTAATTCTTCAGCTTTGCTTTCTTTCTTTCTTTCTTTTCTTCTTGTCTCGTCTCAGCATACTCTTCTGTGAGTACTGTTCTTTTAAACTGATGAAGCATGAGATTTGCTATGCATATTTTACATAGCTTGCAGCTCATGATATAAGCTTCTTTCGTTGCAGCGTTGTTGTGATGCAAGTCAGCTCATGAGTTAATGTGAATGACATAGCAGTATCAACATCATCATTATCATCATCACTATCATGATAAGTAGCAGCATTCATGCTCACTGAAATCATGCTAACATGCTCGTGAAGTCTGCTCATTTTCTTAAAATGTACATTCTTCTTCATGTTGTTGTTGCTGCAACGTTTGCTGCATTTACTTCTTTTGCTTTTCTTGCATTTGTTGTGTTGATGATTGAACTCATAACTTTTGATAAACATATTTATCTTTGCATGTTTCAATAACTGCTAATGTATGTTAAATCATCATGATCAGAAGATCTGATGCTGTTGCTGCGTTCATCATTTGAGCATAGTGATGATTCACATATGTTGTGCTCTCATTGAGTGTGCTCGTAAATGTGAGCATTGCTTTAAAGAAAAGCATGATTGCATGATGAATTTAGTCTTGCGCTCTCTTCAGCTGATGATGCATCACGCTGCGCAAGTGATGATTCAACATCTCATCACTTACGCTTAAAATCATCTCACTCTTCATCTTTGACAATGAGAAAGTGAGTAGTTTTTTCTCTCAGCATGTGAGATTGTATTTAACAGTTGAGTAAAGATTTTCATTTCTCTCGTTCTCATCATTTCTTGTTGTCATCACATTGCTTCATCTTCATCTTGTAAATATTGATTGAAGCAAGCAATGCATAATGAGATTTGCTGATAAATAAATAGCTCTTTTCTTCACTTCAACATTCTTGCTTGCAGTCGTTGATCACTTCTTTTCTTCATTCTTTTGCAACGTTCATCATCTTCTCTTTTAAAAGACATATGTTACGTGAAATTTTATAATTGTAGTTTAGTATCAACTTTTTAAACTTACGTCTTTGCACTTTTGATATTCTTTTAATCATGACTTTTACATGATTTGTCTCTCTTTTTTTTCTTTGATTTCTTTGCAGTCAACTGATGTACTTGTCTTTCTGTCTCATAGTTCTCAATGATCTTCTTTGCATTGCTAAGATTTTCATTGATTTTCAGAAGTTTTCATAGAGAGATGAATCAGCTCATTGAACTAAATACTTAATCTTTTCTTTCTTGATTCACTGATCAAATATCTTCTTTATTTCTCATTTCTCTTTCTTTTTCACAAGAATTGTCATGATTCTAATCTTGTCAGATTTATTCTCGCTTCGTCATCTTGACTAGTCTTTATTGAGTCTAGCGTTGACTGAGAAACATACATATGTAATCAGCTTCTTTTCTGTAGTTATCTTTCTTTCTTAGCATTTATCTTCTAGTTAAATGACATCTCTATCTGACTTGCTCTAGACAGATCTTTAACATTAGATAAATGCTCATTATTTACTACTTTGCTATCAATGAATAAATGATATGAAACAATCTATTCAGTAAGGAAAATTTGCAAGAAATTCTTCAAATTTGCATCATCATTTTAGATTGCAAGAAATTCTTTGATTCTACACTCATTTTCATCATTTTATTTGCAAGAAATTCTTTGAATAAAGCACTTAATTATTATCTGAAATTCACAAGAGATTCTTTGAATTTTCACTCATCAAAAAACATCAATTCAAAACATCAATTCTTATCTCAACAACTTTTATCTTCTTTCATCATGACATGTGATATCAAGTCAATTGAGTCTTAAACAATTCATCTGCTTAAAAGCATTGTCAATAGAAAAGTTTCACTTCTACTCATCAATGCTTCAGTTGAAGCTGAGAAAGCTGTCATTTCATGAAACATAAACATCGAAGAACAACTGTTTCATTGAGTCAGCAATTAACTCGATGAAGTCATCAATATGCTGAATGAGCTTTGAAGTCAGCAAGACTTGACTTTACAACTCAATGAACATTGACTTCTTGTACAAGATGATCACAAAAAGAGAGCGAAACAACTAAAAGTCACTTTTGATAAAAATGATGAGCTAGAGAAAAAGATCAATCAGTTACAAGATGAGTGATTGAACTTCAGAGCAAAACAACATTAAGCTGATCAATCTATGCTTCGTTAAGATACTCAGTCAGCTGAGCAACAAGTTAATCAGAAAGAAGCTTTTACAATCTCAGTTTCAATTCATTATTCTGAAGTTGAACGAAGCTCGACTTTTGAAGTTCACTTTTAATGAGAATTTTCTACTTTATCTGATAATGAAAATGAGAATGATCATCACAAGTTCATTAAGCTTTCGAATTCACTCATCTTCATTGAAACAGATGACTTTATTTGAAAGACATGAAACATTAAAATAGCTGACAAGCTCAATGTCAACGTGAATCATTATTCTACTGAAAAGATTCATATTGTTTATGTGATTTTCAGACTAGAAGATAATGCTGATCAGCAAATTTATGCAAAGCATCATGTTGATGCTTTCTCATTCTATCAATCACTATCAAAGCTACTGAAACATCTGAAAGAAATTTACGAAGATCAGAATCTGATTTGAAAGTATCATTGCAAATACATTGTTTTGAAGCAGCTCAACAAGCTCTTCAGCTCTTTCTATTCAGAATTCACTAGAATATTCAGCTTTCTGAACTACGATGATGTCATTCTGATGAACAACATTCAGAATAAAATCAATAATCATCTTCAGAACACGTTGTCAGTTTGTCTTATAAAGTTTAGCTCACTTAATAAGCTCAAGATCTTTCTTCAAGATGTGAATAACAAACAACAAGTCAATTATCAGCTACGTGATGAGCAATGAACAGTCAAATCAATAGCAGCTTTGAAAAAATGTTTTGTTTCTTCGTCAACATCAGCTTCAATCTTGACTACTAATTATGTTTGACTTGTTACTTTTTTCACTCTTGAATCTGAACAATCAAGAATGTCAATCATCTGCTTCAACTGCAAAGTATCAAATCATCTTTCAAAGAATTGCTTTCAGCTGAAAACTAGTACTTTGACATCTTGTGCATTCATCTCTTGTCTGAATGAGATCATCATGTCAAAAGAAGAGAAGAAATTATTTACAGAGAAATTGAAGAATAAGACAAAAAACTAGTGACTTTCATCAAAGATCTGATGAAAGATGTGTTAATTTCTTCAACAATGAGCAGCTCAGATGATTTTTTTGCTTTGAAATCTTTGACTATTGAATGTGTACTATCTAGCAATGAAATTAATTACTCATTAAAGTCATTGATTGACATTGAAGCAGCTGACTATTCATTCATTGATGAATTAATCGCGCAGAATGTTTGTGATCATTTGCAAATTGAATCTTTATCTTTAATTAAACTTAAATCAATAAGAGAATTTGATGATCATTATGCAAAAAAGCTCATTATTCATGCAATTTATTTGAATCTAACTGTTCAAGATCATATGAAACGTTTCGTCTTTATGCTGATCACTCAATTAGATTAACATCAGATGATTCTTGAAAAAACATGAATAAACAAGATTGAGATGATTATTGATATGAAAGATGATTATCTTCAATTTTCTAGTTTCGAAGCTCATATCAAAGCTTTTATCAAAGCTTATTCAACTGTTTTTTCGAGCAAGAAAATCGCGATAGAACAGAAGAGTTTAATCTTTACTTAAATATTAAAAAGATTTATCTCTTTTGTCATTACTCAACTCAGCGAGAAATCATCTTCATTCAGTAAAATAGAAAAATTATTTAATTTAATCAACTTCGCTTCGTCTTTTGATTCAATAAACATAGCAATGATAGAGACTGCAACATATAAATCACTGATCAAATGATTGAATGTAACTACTTTTGCAATCATCATCATGAAAATTGAACGACTTCTAAAAACAGCTAGAAATAAACTCGAAGATGTAAATCTACAAGAGCTTTCATATGAAGAGATCTTGAAAGAAGTCAAAGCTAAGCTTTCTTTGAAATATCATGACTATCTAAACGTGTTTGATTGAGCGATGACTGATCAACTATTCTTTCATTGCTTCTATGATCATAAAATTGAGTTGATCGATGAGAAAACATCTTCTTGAAGTCATCTTTATCATATGTTTGACTATAAGCTTCAAAAGATAAAGAATTATCTGATTAAGCATCTGAATAAAGACTTTATATCTTTTAGCTCAGCTTTATACACTTCGTTCATACTATTCATCGAAAAAAAAGATGATAGCTTGCGTTTCTGTGTAAACTATAGAAAGCTCAATGCTTTGATTAAACGAGATCGCTATCTCTTATCACTAATAAACGAAACTCTCGCTTGTATTCAAGATAGCAGATATCTAACTCAATTGAACATCATTGTCATCTTCAACAAACTGCATATGCATTTAAGCAGCGAAGATTTGACTATCTTTATCATCTCTTTTGATTTTTACAAATATCACGTGATGTCTTTTGAATTAATCAACGACTCAACTTTCTATCAACACTATATAAACGACATGCTATTTGACTATCTTCATCAGTTTTGTCAAATTTATCTAGATGACATTATCATCTACAGCAAAACACTGAAGAAACATAAGCAACACATATGATTAGTTCTACATAAACTACGAGAGACTGATCTTCAGATGAATATAAACAAATGTAAGTTTCATGTTCAGAAAATCTTCTTTCTGAAACTATTACTATTCATTGAAGAACTAAAGATAAATCTCAGAAAAGTATAAGCAGTAGTTGAATGATCTACTTCTACAAATCTCACTCAGATGCAGTTTTTCGTTGACTTCTGCAATTTCTATCAACGTTTTATAAAAAACTTTTCGAAGATTGTTCATCTTCTGATTCAACTAACTCAAAAAGAGATGATATTTGAATGAGATCAAGCTTGTCAAACAATCTTTGATCATATGAAGAAATGAATAACTGAAGCTTTTATTCTTCGTCATTTTGATCAGAATAAAAAGACTATTCTTGAAACAGACTCATTCAACTACGTCAATGATGACATACTTTCTTAATATGATGATGAAGAAACATTGCATTCAATGATCTACTACAGCAAGAATCTAAGTCTCGCTGAGTGCAATTACAAGATTTATGACAAGAAACTACTAACAATCATTCATGTCTTTAAGCATTGATGATCTGAGCTGAAATTGACTGAGTTACTCATCAAAATGTTCACTGATCATCAAGCTTTAACATCATTAATGAAAGATAAAGAGCTAAGTAAATGTTAAATGCGCTGAGTACAAAAGCTCATCAACTTCAACTTCAAAATCATGTATTGCTTAGATAAATAAAACATTAAAGTTGATGCATTGACTCGTTAAGTTGATTCAGTTTCTAGAGATCTTAAGAATGAACAATGTCACTATCAGTGAACTACAATTCTTACGTTAAATTGAATGAAAATCGCTGATTTAAAAGAGAAAGAGAATGATGAATCAATTTATCAATTGATTCTAAAAGTTAATAAAATCAACAAGAATTGTATTCTACTTCATGAAGTTGTATTAAAAGATGAAGCTCAATATGAAGATATTAAATTAAGAAATTGTTGAGTTCAGAACAAAATACTATATTGAAGTGATCTTTTATGAGTTTTTTTTGATGAGCATCTTCAAATGAAGTTAATTCAAGAAGTTCATGATCAATCTTCTATTAATCATTTTGAAATTCTCAGAACAATGAAAATCATAAGAAGATACTACTATTGATTTTCAATGTGAAAGACAATAAATTAATATATTTGAAACTGCTACATTTGTCAGCAATCAAAGACTTCTTAAAATAAATTTAATGAACTACTACATTCTTTACTCATACTTAAACAGCAATGAAAGAACATAGTGTTACAAGCATATCAAGACTGAATAAAACTAGTCAATGTTTTTAACTCAGATCTGACTCAGATCTGACTCAGTCTTTATTTTCTTTTCTCAACATCTCTTTGTTCAACATCATCTTTCTTTCTACATCACATTTTACTCATGTCACAAACACATTTTCTTCAAGCTTAGCGCAGTCTTTGAATATTACTTAAATAGAAGCTTTTGTACTCATCTTCTTCTGTATTCTTAATATTCAGTTATAACTATCTTTAAAGATCAAGCATTATTCAATTCTGACTTTCGCTGATTGACTCATCTAGACATGATTCTGACATTATATTAAAAATTCATTAATCACATGATACTGATCTCATTACTCATTCAACATACTCATACAGACAGAATGAGTTTAAAGAAATTCATTTATTTGATGATCGACGCAATTGAAAGACTGAACAACATTAAAAAGTTTGATAGAATCAACGACAAGACTGTTTGAATTGCTAGACAACTTATCACTCACTAAGTATGCAAAGTTCATTCAATCAAGAGAATCAATTCATTCTCATGAAACAGATGAGTGAAAATAAGCTGTTCAATTCAATTAAAAGAATCAACGATAAAAAATCTTCGTGAATTGCTTGAAAATCACTCAAAAAACTCATAAATCAAAAATACTCTTCTAATCAACAACATTCTTTTCTGAAGATTAAACACTTGATCATACATTTTCATTAATACTGTTAAGCATCATCATTCACTCGATCTCATTCTTTCTTCAAATTTCATCATGTTAAAACATTCATCTATCAAAGAATGTTTCAAAGAATTTCAAAGTCGCTTTTCTCAAATTTCTAAGACTGATTCATTGAAACTCTTTAGTGCTGAATCATTCATCAATGAAGACGACAAGTCATTCACTGAAACAGTAATACTTTCTGTTTCTATCAAAAACTGAAAGACTCAATGCATGATTCTTGACAGAGAAACAGATTGACTCAACGAGCTGAGTAAACAATGAGATGATGAAATCAAAGAGTTAAAGACTAAACTTCAAACTAAAGAAATCACTTCTTCTGATTTCATCTACTCTGAGCGTTCTAGATCTCAGAAAATACCTGATTCTTTCTGATTTACTGACAAAAAGAATTCTACTTGAAAAAACTGATACGACAAAATTCAGAATAAACTAAAGATTAACTTCAATCTCTTTTCAAATGAACAAGTCAAACTGAGCTATGTACATTTCAGATTATTCAATGACGCAGCTGATGTCACTCAATCTAGATGCAAACGTGACTGTGTCAATTTTTATAAGATCGTCGATGATCTTTTGAAAGAACTAACTGAGTTGT